>ERZ777011.3200-NODE-3200-length-10861-cov-2.710624_pt1 | contig 10861 bp, 10 predicted proteins | sample MGYA00374964_ERZ777011 | MGnify/ENA primary metagenome ERZ777011 (study PRJEB29310, sample SAMD00008975) | mouse gut metagenome | study: EMG produced TPA metagenomics assembly of the Metagenome analysis of fecal microbiota from mouse which was promoted...
GTAAATATTATACAATGATACGAGACAGATTCTAAGGAGGTATACCTATACATGGTAACAGCAGGCGATTTTAAAAACGGCATTACGATCGAGATGGACAGCAATATCTGGCAGATTATTGAATTTCAGCATGTTAAGCCCGGAAAGGGAGCGGCATTTGTAAGGACTAAGTTAAAGAACATAAAGAGCGGCGGCGTTATCGAGAAGTCGTTCAGACCCACCGAGAAATTCCAGCTCGCGCATATTGATAAATCGGAATATCAGTATCTCTATACGGACGGAGAATTTTATTTCTTTATGAACACGGAGAATTTCGAGCAGATACAGCTTCCCGAAGACAACGTGGGCGACGCGCTCAAGTTCGTAAAGGAGAACGATATGTGCAAGCTCTGTTCATATCAGGGCGAGGTTTTTGCCATTGAGCCTCCTATGTTCGCCGAGCTTGAAATTACAGCTACCGAGCCGGGCGTTAAGGGCGATACCGCTACGGGCGCTACAAAGCCCGCTACCGTCGAGACAGGCGCTACGGTCTATGTTCCTCTTTTTGTCAATCTTGGAGATAAGATCAAGATCGACACCAGAACGGGCGAATATCTTTCAAGAGTATAACTTCATGCATTTACGCGCCGGATCGGACTTACGCGGTCCGTCCGGCGCTGATTTGATTTTTCTTTTAGACGTGGTGTCTGAGAAATGTCTTCGCTATTTTCTATAAGAATTTTCTTTAATTCTGTCTTTCATGGATTTTCCAGTGATTTTTTTATATTTATGCAGTATGATCCTCAGCCTGCCGGGGTTGAAATAGAAAAGGATTTTATATATGGAATATGAAGAGTTTATAGACCGGATCAAGGAGGCGGTTTTGGAGCTTTGTCCCGATTGTGATAAAATCGTCGTGAAAAAGGTCCTGAAAAATAATTCCGTCGAGCTTGACGGTCTTGCCGTGGTAAGGAAAAACGACAGCATAGCTCCTACGGTGTATCTTAACGATTATTATGAAAAATATCTTGAGGGTTTTGACCTGATCGGTCTTGCAAAGGAGATAGAGCTTATCTGCCGCGAAAGATTGTTTGACGCGGATTTTGAAGCCTCAAAATATTACGATCTTGATTATGTCAGGGATAAAATTCTGTACAGGCTAATAAACACACAGCGCAACAGCCTGATACTCGGTAAAATTCCGCACAGGGATTTTATTGACTTGTCAGTTGTGTATTATTGCTGCGTCAGCGCTGGAAACGGCGGTGAAGTGGCGGCGGTGCCGGTACAGAACGCTCATATGAAGCATTGGGGAATTGACGAGGAGGAGCTTTACCGCCTTGCCTCTGATAATATAAAAAGGATATTCCCTACGGTCATAATAAAAATGTCGGATTTTTTGGACGGGTTGTTTTACGGGGCAGCAAACGGGGCTGAAGGTTTCGTGGCAGGTCTTGATGATAAAGACAATATGGACAGCCATATGTATGTGGTCTCCAACGCAAAAAGGGTTTTCGGAGCGGCAGGTATGCTTGATCTTGAGGCGATGCGTGATTTTGCGCAAAAGAACGGAGCTTTTTATATTATTCCCAGCAGCGTGCATGAAATACTTTTTGTTCCTGAATCTGTCGGGATCGGCAAAGAAAAGCTTATTGAGATAGTCCGTGACGTGAACGAAACGCAGCTTGACTTTGAGGAATTTCTGTCTGACAGTCTGTATCGGTACGAGCCTGACAATGGCTCCATAGTAAAAATTAATATTATTAAATAAATAGCTACGAATATTTAATAAAATTAGGAATAAGTGCAAAATCAAAAAATTTCTTGCGGTCATATCAAAATTTTATTATAATTAACTCCAGTGAGTATTTGATACTTTAATGTGTTAAAAGGAGGAAATAATAATGTCATATGTAGACGAGGTCTTGGAGCTTGTGGTTGCCAAGAATCCGGCGCAGCCTGAATTTCATCAGGCAGCCAAAGAAGTTTTGGAGTCTCTTCGTGTCGTTATCGAAGCCAATGAGGAGGAGTATCGCAGGGATGCCCTGCTTGAAAGACTTATAACGCCTGAGAGAGTAGTTATGTTTCGCGTTCCGTGGGTGGACGATAAGGGACAGGTTCAGGTGAACAACGGTTTCAGAATACAGTTCAACAGTGCGATCGGACCTTACAAGGGGGGACTTCGCTTCCATCCTTCGGTAAATCTCGGCATAATCAAATTCCTTGGCTTTGAGCAGATCTTTAAGAATTCGCTTACCGGACTTCCCATCGGAGGCGGCAAGGGCGGCTCTGATTTCGATCCCAAGGGCAAGTCTGACAGAGAGGTTATGGCGTTCTGCCAGAGCTTTATGACTGAGCTTTGCAGACATATAGGAGCGGATACGGACGTTCCCGCCGGAGACATCGGCGTAGGCGGACGCGAGATCGGCTTTATGTACGGACAGTACAAGAGGATACGCAACCTTAACGAAGGCGTTCTCACAGGAAAGGGACTTACTTACGGCGGTTCGCTTGCGAGGACCGAGGCTACGGGTTACGGACTTCTTTATCTTACCGAGGAAATGCTCAAGTGCAACGGTAAGGACATTGCCGGAAAGACGATCGCCGTTTCCGGCGCGGGCAACGTTGCCATTTACGCAATACAGAAGGCGCAGCAGCTTGGCGCAAAGCCTGTTACCTGCTCGGATTCGACCGGCTGGATCTACGATCCGGAGGGAATTGACGTCGAGCTTCTTAAAGAGGTCAAGGAGGTCAAGAGAGCGCGTCTTTCCGAGTATGCGGCGGCAAGAAGCTCAGCCGAGTATCACGAGAAAGCAAACGGAGAGCACGGCGTATGGTCGGTTAAGTGCGACATAGCCCTTCCCTGCGCAACGCAGAACGAGCTTGACCTTGACGACGCAAAGGCTCTTGTCGCAAACGGATGCTTTGCTGTTGCTGAGGGAGCGAACATGCCTACTACTCTTGAAGCTACCGAGTATTTCCAGAAAAACGGAGTTCTTTTCTGTCCCGGCAAGGCTTCAAACGCGGGCGGCGTAGCTACGTCGGCGCTTGAGATGAGCCAGAATTCAGAAAGACTCAGCTGGACCTTTGAGGAGGTTGACGCCAAGCTCAAAAACATAATGGTAAATATTTTCCATAATCTTGACGAGGCTTCCAAGAAGTACGGACTTGAGGGCAATTATGTGGCCGGCGCGAATATCGCGGGCTTCTTAAAGGTTGCCGAGGCTATGAAGGCCCAGGGAATCGTTTAGGAGCAATCGTATCAGATAAATCAAAACGGACTCAGGCAGTCTGCGGACTGCTGAAAACAAAGGCGGGAAAGACATTAGATGTCTTTCCCGTTTTTGGAGCATTGATTCGTTACGCATCCGGTTGAGCTTTTTCTCAAATAACGGTTTGTTTACAGGGACTTTTTTCTGCGCTAAGATATTATTATAAAAATAAAAAAACGCCTTGTGCGGATTAAGGAGATGTGAAATAATGGAATTTGGAGAGAGAATATCCTTGTACAGACGCAACCGTAATTTTACTCAGGAGGAACTTGCGGCGAGGATCGGAGTTACTTCGCAGGCAGTGTCGAAATGGGAACGCAAGCAGAGCTATCCCGATGTGAGCATGCTGCCGGAGATTTGCAGGCTCCTTCAGGTGAGTGCCGATGCGCTTCTTGGAATCGAGAAGAACAGCTTTTCGGAAAAGGACGACAGACTGACGGGCGACGAGATCATGCGGAATTTAAGGACGAGAGAAAACCCGCTTGAGCTGATGTTCGGTACGGGGCTTGTGGAGGCGGTTGTAAAGACGCCGTATGTCGCTTATATCGAAAACCGGAGAAAAGAGCTTTCCGCAAAAGGAATTTTGATGCCGTTGGTACGCATCAGGGACGAGTCGGCGCTTGACGGAAGAGAATGGATGATAACGGCTTACAACAGAGTTCTGTTTGACGAACGGATAGAAGAAATGCCGGAAGACCCTGGCGCGTATATGGCCGAGAAGCTTGCGGAAATCGTCGAGGAAAATTACGGTTATATTTTAAACAGGGATCTGGTCTGCGCTATCGTGGAGAATTTAAGAATAGCTTATCCTGTGCTTATAGACGGCATAGTGCCCGAAAAGATTTCCTACGGGCTGCTTCATAATGTCATGTCTGGATTGTGGGAGAGAGGCCATAACCCGGTATTCTATATGATAAAGACAATAGAAAAAATGGAAAGCTGCCTTCGATTAAAACCGGATATGACTGACGAAGAGCTGACGATCGCTGTTGCCGCCGATATAGAACGCGAGGATAATTATTTTAAATATATGGAGACAAAAAATGGGACTGTTTGACAGATTTAAGAAAAAAACGGAGGGACAGAAGGAGAGCGGCGGTAAGACCGACGCTCTCCGCGTTTCTATATTCGATACGGACTACCATATCGACCGTAACGACTGGGAACAGGTGTATTCCGCGTGTGTCGGACCTATGGTCGTTATACAGAAGGCGTTTGCGGAACAGGTGGTAAAGGACATGGACTGGTTCTATGATTTCGGAGAAGGTACTATCAGATTCGGCGCAGACGTTTATCCGATGCAGTTTATAGGCAGCGAGGCGGAGCGCAGCAATACATGGATGTGGGGCTGGCACAATATAAACGGCTTTGACGATAATCTGTTAAAGCTGGCAAATGAGATAAATCAAACTGGCAGAGAATGGGATTTTGATGTTTTTACCACAGAATGCTTTTCTCTCGACGAGGAGCTTAACGGGCATAATCTTTCGATGGTGGCGTGCGCGCTGTCAAAGGAAAATTACTGCTATTACAGATGCCCTCACGACCACGGAGCCGTCTTTGCCGCGGTCTGCGGCGTGCCGGATCAGGTATTCGCGCCCGTTGGCGCGCAGGATTTTATTATGCGCGTTCTTGAATGTATAAGACAGCTTCCGGTAAACCACCGTATCCTTATCGAAAGTCTGCTGATGTGGAACGGGACTCCGTACGAATGGAAGGAGAATGTAATCAGCGCGCACTTTGGAACGGATGTTCATATTGAGTTTGAGGAGGCGGGGGACAGACTCAGAGTTTCGGGAATAACGACAAAATCATCAAACGGAGTGGAATTTTATGATTATTGAACAGATTACGGACAGCGGGGAGAAACAGACGGTGGTAAGGAAGATACTTGAGTCTCTTCCGGAATGGTTCGGGATAGCGCAGGCGCGCGAGGAATATATAAAAAACAGCGCGAACGAGGTCTGTTTTGCCGCGCGGGAAGGCAATAAAAAGCCGGTCGGTTTTCTCTGTCTTAAAGAGACGGGAAAGGATACCGTGGAGTTAAGCGTTATGGGCGTTCTCAGGGAATATCACAGAAAAGGCGTAGGGCGCTCTCTTTTTGAGTCGGCGAAGAGCTTTTTGAAAAAACAAAAAGAGTATTCTTTTATACAGGTAAAAACTGTCCGCATGGGAATGTATGAGGAATACGACGTGACAAACAGATTCTATCTTGACCTCGGCTTTAAGGAGTTCGAGGTTTTGCCCGGTCTATGGGATGAAAACAACCCCTGCCAGATTTATGTGATGTCGCTGTAAAACAGAGCGGTAATAAAGAGAAGAGTTGGTTTTTTTGAGTAATTGACATATTTTGCCTGTTCAATATATAATATATGCAGCTTTAAAAGCTCAATCGGTAGGATAAAGTAAGCACCGTCAGGCGCATGACGCCTCACGGGAAGGTTAAAGGAGGATTGAAATGAGAAAACCGACGCGCTTTATTGCATTGATACTTATTGTCATATTTGCCGCTATGTCCGTGGCGGCATGCGGAAAAGGCAACTCTCAGACGGCAGTCGCAGACGGAACCGGTGCCATAGAAACCGAAAATATTACGGATAAGGACAAAACGACATCTGCGGAGAAGGATACGGCGAAATCTGATGAAGGCCAGGATGTGACTGATGAAGACGGCACCGACGGCGAAAAGATTACGGATGCCGGAACGGGCGAAGGCAAAGAGACTTCGGAGGATGTGACATCCGGTGAAAAAGAAAGCTCAGGCATGACGAAGCCTCAGGAACCCGGAAATGATAGTAATGATAAGGAAGACGGTACTACGGCATCTTCGGGGCAGAAACCGGACGCGACCGAGAGTCAGAAGCCCACGACACCGCAGAAGCCTGCAGAAAATCAGAAGCCCACAACACCGCAGAAGCCGGAGACTCCCACAAAGGAGGAGCCTACCGCCGGCATTAAGCCGCCGTCAGTACCATCCGGAGGGAATTTTTCCAAAACTGCCATAGAGATCGCCAAGGAGATGGGCGACGGAATAAATCTCGGCAATACAATGGAGGCGGTTGCGGGCGGAAATCCGTGGTTTGACGTAACAAACGTGACCAACTGGGAGACTGCGTGGGGACAGCCCAAAACGACAAGGGCAATGATAGACGGCATGAAGAAAGCCGGATTTGAGTCCATAAGAATACCCGTCGCGTGGTCCAATATGATGTCTAAGGACGGCACATACAAAATACCTGACGTGTTCTTTGACAGGGTGGACGAGATAATCGGATACGCATATGCCAACGGTATGTACGTTATAATAAATATTCATTACGACGACGGATGGTGGGACGATTTCGCGAGGGACGAGGCGGGCACCATGAAAAGGTACAAAGCCATGTGGACGCAGATCGCAGGACACTACAAGGACTATGACGAAAAGCTTATTTTTGAGTCAGCGAACGAAGAGCTGGGAGATAAGCTGGGCTATGCGCTTGTGAACAGAATAAATCAGGCTTTTGTCGATCTTGTGCGCGCAAGCGGAGGAAATAACGGTCTGAGGTATCTTCTGATCGCGGGCTTTAATACGGATATAGACAAAACCTGCTCGTCCGAATACAGGATGCCCGCGGACACCTGCAGGAATCATCTTCTTATATCAGTTCACTACTATACGCCGTGGCCCTACTGCGGAATGTGGAAGGAAGAAAGCTGGGGCAGTCCCGTTTACGAATGGGGCAGCGCGGCTGACAAGGCGGAGATGGAGCAGTATTTTAAGAAGATGCAGAAATTCACCGACGCCGGATACGGAGTTATAGTCGGGGAATACAGCGCTCTTCCGAATTACGATAACGGCTCGTATGAGCGAAAGGAAGGCGCCGTTGAGTTTCTTTCATGTGTGAGGAGCCTGAGCCAAAAGTACGGATACGCGGCTTATCTATGGGACACAGGCGACTGGTACAACAAATCGACCTGCGCGATGAGGTGGTCTGATACGGTTTCATTGTACCGTTAGGTTATTTTGATTACGGAGGAGGTTTACCATGACTAAAAGGTATGCGAAAACCGCGATCGTTTACGCGGTCATTGCGATGGTCTGCGGAGTTTTTTTCAGGGAATTCACAAAATACAAGGCGTTTGAGGGAAGCACGAATCTCTCGCTGATGCACGCCCACTATTTTATGCTGGGAATGCTGTTTTTCCTTGTTCTTATGCTGCTTGAGAAGAATTTTGAGTTTTCTTCTCAGAAAAGCGTCGGCTTACTGTCGGTTACATATCAGACAGGGCTCAACATAACCGGAATCGGATTTTTCATGCGCGGGCTTATGCAGGTGCTTCAGAATGAGGTGAGCAGAGGTCTTGACGCGTCGATTTCGGGGATAGCCGGAATCGGGCATATTATAATGGGAGTCAGCCTTGTGATAATGCTTTTTAAGATAAAAAAAGCGGCAGAAAAATAGATTTTCCGTAAAAGCAAAGAGCAGGTCGTTTATCAGTGACCTGCTCTTTTTACGCGCCTGAGAGGAGTCGAACCTCCGCAAACCCGGCTCCGGAAACCGGTGCTCTATCCACTGAGCTACAAGCGCCTGAAAAGCGATATTTTAAAACCGCCTTAAATATAATATACCATAATCCGTTATTTAGCAATCAAAAAATAAATATTCTTATTTCGGGTTTTACTTCCCGCGCCGTTTCTGCTAAAATATCGTATATGGACGAGAGAATCAACAAATTTCTTAGCGGCGCGGGCTTCTGTTCGCGCCGTGAGGCGGACCGCCTTGTGGCGGAGGGAAGAGTGACGGTGGGCGGTGAGATTGCCGTGCCCGGCACAAAAGTAAAGGACAAAGATAAAGTGCTTGTCGACGGGCGTGAGGTCGCGTGCGCCGCAGAGCGCAGGGTCTTTGCGCTTTACAAGCCCGCAGGATATATAAGCTCGCTTTCCGACAGTCAGGGGGAGGGAATATCCTGTTTTATACATGAAAAAACAAGACTTTATCCCGTCGGAAGGCTTGATAAGGATTCCGAGGGGCTTATGCTTTTGACGAACGACGGCGCGCTTATGAACGAGATACTTAAAGCGTCGGGAGGGCATGAGAAGGAATACCTAGTCTCCGTGGACAAGCGCGTGACTGCGCGTTTTCTTAAGGCAATGGAGCGGGGCGTGCCTGTGACCAACGGCGCTACGGGACAGAAGATAACGACTGCGCCGTGCAGGACGGAGCAGACGGGGGAATACGAATTTAAGATAACGCTCACACAGGGGCTTAACAGACAGATACGGCGGATGTGCGGCTGTTTCGGATATAAGGTCGTAAAGCTGCGAAGAATAAGAATAATGAATATAACGCTTGAGGGGCTTTCTCCGGGACAGATGAGGGAGCTTCTTGGAGCGGAGCTTGAAAGGCTCAGGGGGATGACCGGACATGGACAAAACAGCGAGAATTAAAGAACTGACGGCAAGGCTCAACGAAGCCGCCAAGGTATATTATTCTGGTACGGACGAGATAATGAGCAACTACGAGTACGATAAGCTTTACGACGAGCTTGCCGCGCTTGAAAAAGAAACAGGGATCGTGCTTGCGGGCAGTCCCACCAACAGGGTGGGCTACGAAACGCTCGGCTCTCTCCCCAAAGAAGAGCATGAAACGCCGATGTTAAGTCTTGACAAAACCAAGTCCGTCGAAGCTTTGGCTGATTTTGCGGGCGGGCATAGGTCGATCCTGTCGTGGAAGCTTGACGGGCTTACCGTGGTCGTGACATACAGGGACGGCCGGCTTTATAAGGCGGTAACAAGGGGAAACGGCTATGTCGGCGAGGTAATAACTCAAAACGCCCGCGTGTTCGTCAATCTTCCTGCCGGAATCCCGTATAAGGGCGAGCTTGTCATACGCGGCGAGGCGCTAATCACATATTCTGATTTTGAAAAAATAAACGGCATGATAGAGGACCCGGACGAGAAATACAAGAATCCGCGGAATCTTTGCAGCGGCTCGGTCAGACAGCTCAACAATGAGATCACCGCGTCGAGAAACGTGCGCTTTATCGCCTTCGCGCTTATACGCGCGGACGGGGTCGATTTTGACAATTCAAGGGAGTGTCAGTTTGAATGGCTTGAGGAGCAGGGCTTTGACGTTGTGGAGAGAAAAACCGTCACGGGAGCGGATATGGCGGAGAAAGTGAGCCTTTTTGCCGATGCGGTAGAGAAAAACGATTTTCCGTCCGACGGGCTTGTGCTTATGTACGACGATATCGAGTACGGCGAGTCTCTCGGCGCGACCGCCAAATTTCCCCGCAATGCGATCGCTTTTAAATGGGCTGACGAGCTTGCGAGCACGAAGCTGAGATACGTTGAGTGGAGCGCTTCAAGGACGGGACTTATCAATCCCGTGGCGGTATTTGAGCCGGTCGAGCTTGAGGGTACGACAGTATCGAGGGCGAGCGTCCACAATGTAAGCATCGTGCGGGAGCTTAAGCTCGGAATCGGAGACGAGCTTACAGTCTACAAGGCGAATATGATAATACCGCAGATAGCGGAAAACCTTACGGGCAGCGGGACTCTTGAGATACCGAAGGTTTGTCCCGTATGCGGAGGCAGGGCGGAAATAAAAAGCAGCGCGGGCGCGGATTCGCTTTACTGCGTCAATCCGCTCTGTCAGGCGAAGCAGATAAAAAGCTTCGAGCATTTCGTTTCGAGGAACGCGGTCAACATAGACGGGATCTCCGGACAGACGCTTGAAAAATTTATTGACCGCGGTTTTATAAAGGACTATACTGATTTGTATCATCTGGACAGACACCGTGACGAGATCGTTGAGATGGAGGGCTTCGGCGAAAGGTCCTATGAAAATATTATTAAATCCGTTGAGGAATCCCGTAAAACGACGCTGGACCGCGTTATTTACGGACTGGGTATCGCGGGCATAGGGCTTGCGAACGCGAAGCTCATATGCAGACAGTACGACGGCGACCCTGATAAGATCGTTTCCGCGTCGGCGCAGGAATTGGCGCAGATAGACGGCATCGGGGAGGTGCTTGCCTCCGCGTTCGAGGATTATTTTGCGGACGATGCGAAAAGGTCGTCTTTTTATTCGCTGCTTTCGGAGCTTACGCTTGAGCGTGAGGTCAGGGAAACCGATTCGCCTATCGCGGGAAAGGTTTTTGTCATAACGGGCAGCGTGAATAATTTTGCCAACCGAGACGAGCTGAAGGCATATATCGAAAGTCTGGGCGGCAAAGCGTCCGGCAGCGTTTCCTCAAAGACGGATTATTTGATAAACAACGATGTAAACAGCTTATCGTCCAAAAATAAAAAAGCCAGGGAGCTTGGGATACCGATAATCTCGGAGCAGGATTTTCTGGCTCTTACGGGAAGGGATTAGAAATGCCTATCAGAACGCAGAATGACCTGCCTGCAAAGGCGGTTCTGGAGAATGAAAATATTTTCGTTATGGATGAGGACAGGGCGCTTTCTCAGGATATAAGACCTCTTGAGATAGTCATCCTGAATCTTATGCCGCTCAAGGAGGAGACGGAGCTGCAGCTTCTGCGCGCGCTTTCCAACACTCCCCTGCAGATAAACATAACCTTTTTGCAGACAGCGTCATATGTGTCAACGCACACGGCGG
>ERZ777011.3201-NODE-3201-length-10854-cov-3.158163_pt1 | contig 10854 bp, 10 predicted proteins | sample MGYA00374964_ERZ777011 | MGnify/ENA primary metagenome ERZ777011 (study PRJEB29310, sample SAMD00008975) | mouse gut metagenome | study: EMG produced TPA metagenomics assembly of the Metagenome analysis of fecal microbiota from mouse which was promoted...
GTCGAGCGCAAAACCGAATAGCATTCGGATTTTGCCGAGACGGAGTATTTAAGACGAAGTCGAAGATAGCGTGTTGGGGAGATGTTTCAGCGGGATGACGCCTCCTCCCGGCCTCCGTGAGCAGGCATATCTTGGCGGAGGGGGCAGCAGGGATAGGGAGGGGGCGCATCGCTTCGTATCCGGCAGGAGTATTCCGGATATGGAGGGAGGCGGTGCGATGTGGAAGGGAATGGGAACCGGAGAGGATCTCACGTGAAATACACACGAGGAGCGTGCCATTACCGGTTCGTTTTCATTCGGCATACCCTCCTCATCGGACTGCGTAGAGGCAAAATACGACGACAGGAGGATAAGCCGCAGGAGTCATAATAGTGTACGGATTTTCGGTGGGTGAAGAAAATGATCGGTTGCCTGAAAGCTACGAACGCTAGCCGGATTCGATTTTTAGATGTCGTGTCTTCCCAAGCCGACCGATTTGAGATGCAAGCACCTCCCCGCACACAGCGATGGATGAGTTTGTCGATAATGAAAAATATTGTGGTAAAAATTGATGTCTTGCCAGTGGGGATGAAACTACTATTTTTTCTTTTTCATGGATAGCACTTCCTCCGATCACGATTATAGATTGAGTCAAGAATAATCGACCTAATTTAATCTTGTCCCGTTTTTAACGGGACATTTTTTTGAAAAAAAAAGTATCTTTACATGCAACAAAATTAGATGCTCAAGCATCCTAACTATAAACAACACTAAAATAATTGAAGTATGAGAAAGTTGATTTTCAAAGTTATTGGATTGACGGTATTGACAACCATGTATTTCTGTCAAGTTGCTTGCGATCCTACCTTGCAGACCTCACATTGGATACAAGAATGGTATTTGGCGAACGACACGACCCAACCGATTTTTTATCGGTTTGATGATGAAAATATTGAGCAGATATTGCCGGATGAGCGGATAAAATTGTATAATAAGAATCTGTCATCTGACAGTAAAAAAGATTTCTCAATTTTCTTTTCGGATGTCAAGTATCAGACTCTAAAAATTTATTTGGACCAAAAGGGTGCTCCGGTCAAGATATGGAATCGTGCAGATGCCGCCATTTCAGGCAAGCAGTTCTGGAATGAAAAAGATTGGCAGGAGGTCGATCTTAATGAGCCAGCCGATGCACAGGATGCGACATGGGTATTCAACATCACAGCGAGCGACCTGTCTGAATAGAGGAAGGGAAGCACTCTGTGATGGATGATTAAGAAGAAGCAAAGGGGCTGAATGCCCCTTTGTCGTTTTTTGTATTTTTCGGTGTTTGGCTGATTATACTGCAATTCTCGTTTATTACGGACTTTCGGACTCGGTTCCCTGCTTACTGCGCCCGCCGGAATTTGTCGCCGGGCCTTGCCTGCACATACTCCGTGTCCCGCTTTATCTTGTCGTTGATGATTTTGGCGTAAATCGGGGGCGTTGAGATGTGTTTGTATTCCGACATGATGGGGAGGCCCTGCGAGAGACCGATGTGGCGAACGTGTGCCTCCTGGTATATGAGTAGGGTTCGAGCGAAAGTCCGGCGTGCCGCGCTATCGTCCGCAACTGAAAAACCGTAGTGGAGGGAAGACTCCGGACGGTGGACAGGTAGACGATGAACTTATCGAAGAACTTCCGTATCAACTCCTTGAAAAGAATATCGTGCAATCCGTATTCGTCCTGCAGAGTGGTTTCCCGTTCGGGTTGCCCGGGGCGGAGCGCTTCCTTATCGTCTTTTGTTGCGGGTGTTCGCGCGTTGGAGGTAGCGGCGGGCACAGGTGGCCATGGCCGGCGGGCAATCGGGGCGTTCCGAGACTTCGCGCACGATGTCGGTCAGGTTCTCTTCTACCCACCCGATGCGTCCGCGCAGGTCGTCCAGCAGTTCGATCTGCCAGACCCGGACGGCTACGGGTGCTGTCTGCGAGAGGAGCAGTTCGCCGCATTTTCCGGCAAGTGCGGCCGCTTGTGCGTCGTCGGGGGCGACGGCACCGCGCCGCATCATGTCGCACAGCATTTTGGAGTAGATGCGTTGGACGCTCGCATGGTCGGAGCGGAGCAGGTCCTCCAGAAAGCCGGGGAAACGTTCCTCTACCGGTCGGGGATCGAGCGTATAGGCCCATTCGAGTGCCCAGGAGGCGCGGAACGCGATTCGTTCCTCGCCGCTGCGCACGAGCTCCATGGCCGCGTCCCATGCCTCTTCCCGGGCGATGAGCCTGCCCAACGTGCGGTTCATCTCTTTGCCGAAGCTGCCCGCAAGGAGGGTGCGGAGCGTTTCCTTGTCGAGACGATCGTGCGGTCCGAGGCCGACCGATTTCCGTGCGTCGTGGGGTTGCGAAGGAGGTTGTCGGTAAATTGTTGCCATCTGTAATGGGATTGGATCGATGTGTTTGCAGGGAGCGATGGGAGGAGTGACCGGAGTCGCGAGGCTTTCTTGCCCGGCCCCGGCGCCCGGCAAGACCGACGAACAGTCCGATGGCGGATTTATGGTTGGTCGTCGGTCGGAAAGCCTTTGTCGCGGTCGGCAGTGCGGACGGTTCCGACAGGCATTTCGGTATCGGCCGAGGGGGACTGTGTGCGGGAAGGGCGTGCGGGCGGTCTTCAGGCATTCCGGATGATCGGGATGTCGTAGGTGTGTCGCTCCTGTGCGGCCTCCGTGGCCGGAAAGAGGGTGCGTGCCTCCTCCACGAGCAGGGAAACCTCCTTGTAGCGCGAGGAGAAGTGCCCGATCAGCAGGCGTCCCGCTTCCGCCTTGACGGCCGCTTTGGCCGCCTGAAGTGCCGTGGAGTGTCCCGTTTCCCGGGCGAGTGCCCGGTCGGCATGGGCGAAGGTGGCTTCGTGGTAAAGCAGGTTTGCGCCATGTACGATTCCGGCCGCTTTGCCCGAATACATCGTATCGCTGCAATAGGCATAACTGCGGGGTTCGTAGGGCGTATAGGTGATTTCGTCGTTGGGCAGGAGGGTACCGTCCGCAGTCGTGAGGGGTTCGCCCCGTTTGGCCGCTGCGATCTGGGCGATGCCGAGTCCGTAGCGGGTGATCGCCTCCTTGCGGACGTTGAGTCCCGGGCGCTTTTCGCGGAAGAGATAGCCGGCAGTCGGTATGCGGTGCCGCAGAGGAATGCTCCAGACCTCCATGACGCTGTTTTCGTGCAGCAGCGCGTGTTTGCGGGTATCCACCTCGCGGTAGACCACCTCGAAGGGGAGGTTGGTGTCGAAGTAGCGGTAGTGGCAGTTCATCACCTCGCCCATGGGGGCGGGGGCGAAGACGGTGAGGGGAGTCCGCCGCCCCATGAGTCCCATGGTGGAGATGAGCGGAAAGAGTCCGTAGGTATGGTCGCCGTGGAGATGCGAAATGAAAGCCGCGTTGAGTTTGAGCGGATTGATTCCGCACTCGATGAGCCGCGACTGGGTTCCTTCTCCGCAGTCCACCAAATAAAACTGCTCATGCACGTTGAGTGCATGAGCAGAGTGGTGTCTGTGTATCGTCGGCTTTGCCGAACCGGTGCCGAGTACGGTTACTTGAAAAGTCATGGTACTTTCGTTTGCGGCTGCCGGCCCTGTCGGAGGTATGCGCCCCGAACCCGGCGCGGCCCCGATACGTGTATGTGTGCTATTCGGCTTTTCCGTTTTCAGCCTCTTCCAGGCGGGCCTTGAGTTCGGCCAGTCCGGTGATGTCGCCCAGCGTGGTCTTCTCTACCGAAGCGTTGATCTTCTTGACGTTGGCTTTGGTAGCGTCGGCCGAAGCGCGCTTCTCTTCTTTGGCGGCCTTCTCCTCGGCACGGCGGACATCATCGAAGGTGCGCGTGTGCGAGAGGGTGATGTGGCGCGTCATTTTGGAGAATTCCGTCACCTTGAAAGGAAGCGTTTCGCCTACCTTGGCGGTCGTGCCGTCCTCCTTGGCGAGCTGGCGCGAGGGAGCGAAGCCTTCGACGTTGTCGGCGAGTGCTACGACCGCACCGCGATCGGTCATCTCGGTGATGGTGCCCTCGTGTACGGAGTCGATCGGGAACTTGCTTTCGAACTCGTTCCAGGGGTTCTCCTCGAGCTGCTTGTGACCGAGGCTCAGACGGCGGTTCTCCTTGTCGATGCCCAGTACGATGACGTCGATGTCGGCGCCGATCTGGGTGATTTCTGCCGGATGTTTGATCTTCTTGGTCCAGCTCAGGTCGGAGATGTGGATCAGGCCGTCGATGCCGTCGGCGATCTCAACGAAGATACCGAAGTTGGTGAAGTTGCGTACCTTGGCGGTGTGGCGCGAGCCTACCGGATAACGCTCCTCGATGCCTTCCCACGGATCGGAGGTGAGTTGCTTGATGCCGAGCGACATCTTCCTCTCCTCACGGTCGAGGGTAAGGATGACCGCTTCCACCTCGTCACCGATCTTCATGAAGTCCTGAGCCGAGCGCAGGTGCTGGTTCCACGACATTTCCGATACGTGGATGAGGCCCTCTACGCCGGGAGCGATTTCGATGAATGCGCCGTAGTCGTACATCATCACGACTTTGCCCTTCACCACGTCGCCCACTTTGAGGTTGGCGTCGAGCGCTTCCCAAGGATGGGCGGAGAGCTGCTTGAGACCGAGAGCGATGCGCTTCTTCGTATCGTCGAAGTCGAGGATCACCACGTTGAGCTTCTGGTCGAGCTGTACGACCTCTTCCGGATGGTTCACGCGGCCCCAGCTGAGGTCGGTGATGTGGATGAGACCGTCCACGCCGCCCAGGTCGATGAATACGCCGTAGGAGGTGATGTTCTTGACCGTACCTTCGAGGATCTGACCCTTCTCGAGTTTGGACATGATCTCCTTCTTCTGGGCTTCAAGCTCCTCTTCGATAAGAGCCTTGTGCGATACGACCACGTTGCGGAACTCCTGGTTGATTTTCACCACCTTGAACTCCATGGTCTTGTCTACGTACATGTCGTAGTCGCGGATGGGTTTCACGTCGATCTGCGAACCGGGCAGGAAAGCTTCGATGCCGAATACGTCCACGATCATACCGCCCTTGGTGCGGCACTTGATGTAACCCTTGATTATCTCGTCGTTCTCGAGGGCCTGGTTTACCCTGTCCCAGGATTTGAGCTGGCGGGCGTTCTTGTGCGAAAGCACCAGCTGACCTTTCCTGTCCTCGGCGCTCTCCACGTAAACCTCTACCTTTTCGCCTACGGCCAGTTCGGGGTTGTAGCGGAATTCGGCGATCGGAATGATACCTTCCGACTTGTAGCCGATGTTCACGATCACCTCGCGTTTGGTGATGCCTACGACGGTACCTTCTACCACTTCGCCCACCTGTACGTTGGAGAGCGACTCGTCGTACTTCTTCTCTACCTCCTCTTTGCTTCCGCCGTAGAGGTCGAGGTCGTTTTCGAAGACGTCCCAGTTGAACTCTTCGTTGGCTACTTTCGCCTGGGGGGCAGCGTTTTCAACGGCTGCGCCCTCGATTACTTTGTTTTCTTCCATGTTCGTTTAAAATGTCTTGCAATTAAACGGTTAGACTTTATTTGTAGATTTCCCTCGCGGGAATGAACGCGCAAAGATACGACTAAATCGAAGTATTTCAATAAAAAACGGTGGAAAAAATATCCTCGGTGCCCACGACGACCCGGGGCGGCCCAAAGGCCGCCCCGAGTGATTTTGCGATGGCTTGCGGGAGGGGTTATTGCCACCCGATGGGGGCGAGCGGTTCCACGTGGACCGTCACCAGGGTTTCGGGCCCGTATTCCCGGCGCAGGAGCTCTTCGATGTCGACGACTACCTGATGCGAGGCGTCGATCGTCATGTCGTGGTTCAGGCGGATGTGCAGTTCGATGCTCACCCGCGAACCGAGGCTCCGCGTATGCAATCGATGGGGGTCGTTTACGCCTTGGATCGAGGATATCATCTCCAGAATGCGATGCTCCTCGGAGGCGGGGAGCGAGCGTTCGAACAGTTCGCTCAGGCTCGGCATGATGAGCTCGATGCTCACCTTGATGATGAGGGCCGCGACCACGATGGCCGCTATGGGTTCGAGGATGATCCATGGGCCGCCGATAAACCGGGCGGCGCCGATACCGATGAGGGTGGCTACCGACGAATAGGCGTCGCTGCGGTGGTGCAGCGCGTTGGTGATGACGGCCCGGTTTTTCAGTTTGTTCCCTACCCGGAGCGTATAGCGGTAGAGCCACTCCTTGGCTACGATGGAGACGGCCGCCGCGATGACGGCGATCAGGCCCGGTCGGGGCGGGCGGGTGCCCGTGAGTATCGAGTCGATGCTGCGTGCACTGTTGACGAGGATGATGATCGCCACGCAGGAGAAGATGATGCCGATGACCACCGTGGCCAGCGTTTCGTAGCGGTCGTAGCGGTGGCGACGCTCCTCTTCCCTCTTCTCCGGCGTTCCGTTCATGGAGAGAAGTACGATGATATCGGTGGCGAAATCCGACATGGAGTGTATGGCGTCGGCGAGCATCGCGCCGCTGCGACCGAGGATGCTGGCGATGAGCTTGCCGGCCGACAGGACGATGTTCACGAAGATTCCCGTCAGTGTCACACTGTATATTCTGTTCTGTCGTCGCTCGCCGGGGCGCGGAGCGGGTTTGTAGGGTCTGTCCGGTTTGGGCGGTTGTCGTTTCATAAGTTCTCTTTCCTCCGGCATGTTCACGAAGTTATTTATGTATTGGGTCAAATATCCAATACCGATACGTCCGGAAGGAAAAATCCATGAACGTATCGGTTGAATTCGAAAATTTAATAGCAAATATCATGCCGAAGTGTTATTTTAGACGAAATGTATGCAATTAAAGGTCGATTTTTTTCCGGAATCCGTCCGACGGGGAGCAGAGCCGCTCCGGTCGGAATCGGAAGCGAGGGTCGTTCGCTCCATTTGCGGAGAGGCTGCAAGAGGCGGGGTGGAGAGTCCGCTACGGGAAAAAGCGGAGCGTGTGCCGCGTGCGTAGTCCGTCCCGGGGAGGACTTCAAAGGGGAAAAGTTTGGCTTTTTGGGGTAAAACCGGAAGGAATGACCTTTGGAGAATTTGTGAAAATCGCTATTTTTGTACGCTTCGCGGACGGCAGACCGGTCGGCCGGCAGGTCCGTCCGCAAAGAAAATTAACCTTACATACGACAATGCCTAAATTATCAGAACGCGCGGAGCGCATGCCCGCATCGCCGATACGGAAACTCGTCCCGTATGCCGTGCAGGCGAGGGACAGAGGGATCAGGATCTACTCCCTCAATATAGGACAACCCGATATAGAGACGCCCCAGGTGGGGCTCGATGCCCTGAAGCATATCGACAGGAAGGTGCTGGAGTACAGTCCCAGCGACGGTCTCGCCTCCTATCGCGAGAAACTGGTGGGGTACTACGCCCGGTTCGGTATCCGGCTCAGCCCGGACGACATCATCGTCACTACGGGCGGTTCGGAGGCCTTGCAGCTCGCTTTCCCCTCATGCATCAATCCCGATGACGAGATCATCATGACCGAACCCACCTATGCCAATTACATCTCCTTCGCCATGCAGGCGGGGGTGAAGGTCCGGCCCATCCGGACGGATATCCGCAACGGCTATGCCCTGCCGAGCGTGGAGGAGTTCGAAGCGCTCATCGACGAGCGTACCAAGGCGATTCTCATCTGCAATCCCAACAACCCGACGGGGTATGTCTATACGAAAGAGGAGATGATGCGGATTCGCGATATCGTGAAGAAGCACGACCTGTTCCTCTTTTCGGACGAGGTGTACAGGGAGTTCCATTATACCGACGAACCCTACGTGTCGGCGCTCCATCTGGAGGGCATCGAGGAGAACGTGGTGCTGATCGACTCCGTGTCGAAACGCTATTCGGAGTGCGGTATCCGCATCGGTGCCGTCATCACCAAGAATACGAAGCTCCGCAATGCGATGATGAAGTTCGCGCAGGCGCGTCTGAGTCCGCCCCTTTTGGGACAGATCGTGGCCGAGGCATCGCTCGATGCTCCGCAGTCCTATATGGACGGCATTTACGAGGAGTATATCGAGCGGCGTAACCTGCTCGTGAACGGACTGAACAAAATACCGGGCGTCTATTCGCCCATGCCCAACGGGGCGTTCTACACGATGGCCAGCCTGCCCATAGACGATTGCGACCGTTTCTGCGAATGGCTGCTGAGGGATTTCTCTTACGAGGGCGAAACGGTGATGTTTGCACCCGGTTCGGGTTTCTACACCAATCCCGAGGACGGACGCGACAAGGTGCGCATGGCCTACGTGCTGAAGAAGGAGGACCTGGCGCGTGCGCTCGTGATACTCGAGAAGGCGCTTGAGGTCTATCCGGGCCGCACGTTGCGATAGGGCGTGACGGATCTGCTTTAAAGAAAAGGGCTTTCCGCCTCCGGCAGGGCTCTTTTCTTTTTGTGTGTGATACATTTGTTAAATTGAACATAGGGAATCATGAAATTAGCCATAGTGGGAACGGGGTACGTCGGACTCGTGTCGGGTACCTGTTTTGCCGACATGGGAGTGGAGGTCACCTGCATCGACATCAATGAACGGAAGATCGAGGAGTTGCGGCGCGGGGTGATACCCATCTACGAGCCGGGTCTGGAGGAGATGGTCCTGCGGAACGCGGAAGCCGGCCGTCTCCGTTTCGAAACCGACCTCGCGCAGGGAATAGACGACTACGATGTGATCGTGTGTGCCGTGGGAACCCCTCCCGGAGAGGACGGTAGCGCCGATCTGCAGTATGTGCTGGAGGTAGCCCGCACGGTAGGACGCCATATCGGCGGGTATACGCTCTTCGTAACCAAGAGTACCGTTCCCGTAGGAACGGGCGAACGGGTTCGCGCGGTTATCCGCGGGGAGCTCGACAGGCGCGGCGTCGATGTCCCCTTCGACATCGCCTCCAACCCCGAGTTTCTCAAGGAGGGGGCGGCCATCGAGGATTTCATGGAGCCCGACCGGGTGGTGGTCGGTGTCGACAGCGAGCGGGCCCGCGAGGTCATGGAGCGGCTTTATCGGCCGTTCGTCGAGAAGGGGCATCTGCTTCTTTTTACCGATATTCCCTCGGCGGAGATGATCAAGTATGCTTCGAATGCCATGCTCGCCACGCGCATCTCGTTCATGAACGACATTGCCAACCTGTGCGAGCTGCTCGGTGCCGATGTCGACATGGTGCGTCGGGGCATGGGGGCCGATGTGCGCATCGGGCCGAAGTTCCTCTATCCGGGCATCGGTTACGGCGGGAGCTGTTTCCCGAAGGATGTGAAGGCGCTGGTGAATACGGCGCGTACCAAAGGGTACGACATGAAGGTGTTGCAGGCGGTCGAAGAGGTGAACGGATTGCAGAAGCAGGTGCTTTTCGAGAAGTTCCGCAACCATTTCGGCGGCGATATTGCCGGGCGGCGTGTGGCCGTATGGGGTCTTTCGTTCAAGCCCGAAACCGACGACATGCGCGAGGCCCCTTCGGTGGTTATCATCGGACTGCTGTTGCAGGCCGGGTGCGATGTGCGGGTCTACGATCCGGTCGCCTCGGAGGAGGCCCGTCGCCTGCTCGGCGACAGGGTCCGCTACTGCCGGGATAAATACGAGGCGACGGAGGGGGCCGATGCCCTGATGCTGGTTACCGAATGGCAGGAGTTCCGCAATCCCGACTGGGATCGGGTGAAGGGGGCGATGAAGCGTCCCGTGGTATTGGACGGTCGGAATATTTACGATGGAGAGGAGCTCTCCCGAAAAGGGTTCGTATGTCGTTCCATAGGCCGCAGGTAGCGGTCGGCTTCGGTCGTTGTATGCGCGAGGCGGCACAGCAATGTGCCGCCTCGCGGCATGATGGGGGGGACGGTGCGGCCCACGAGACCCACGAGGCCGACGCGTACGTGGGCGGTCGTTGCGGCCGGGAGGTGTCACAGACTGCCGCCGCCCAGGAAGCCGAGCACGAAGATGGCCGCCACGGCGAAGAGGATGCCGGCCCGTTGCCGGTTGTCGAGCTTTTCGCCGAATCCGACCACTCCTACGAGGGCGGTGCACACCACCACGCTGATGTTGTATAGGCCGTAGAAGGTGCTCGAGGAGAAGTACTTGAGGCCGTGCATGAGTCCTATGGTGACGAAGTAGTTGAACGTGCCGAGGCACAGTCCGCCCAGGATGCTCTTCCAGCGCAGGCGAAAGGCTTCCGTACCCTTCGTGACGGCATAGTAGGCTACGGCTCCGACGAAGGCGGCCGTGAAGAGCATCGTTTCGAAGAGAGGATAGTCCGTGGCGTAACATCCTCCGGTCTTGATGAGGTGCTGGGAGGTCTTCATGCACACGGCGATGAAGCCTACCGAGAGGAAGACGGCGATCGGCAGCAGTACCGAGGCGAGGCGTTCTTTTCGGCTCGCGGCCGCTTCGTTGCCGCGGTCGCCGGGGCGATTGCCAGCATCACGAGGGCTACGCCGAGCACCTCCCAGCCGGTGATGCGTTCGCCCAGAAACAGCGCGGCCCAGACGATGGGCAGGATCACCGACGTGCGCGAGGCCATGGTGGTGATGGAGACGCCCACCCGCCGCGTAGAGGCGGCCATGAGGTCCATCGATCCGAAATAGAGCGCTCCCGCCACCAGGGCCAGGTACCACCAGCCGTTGCCGAACAGTGCGCCGGCAGGGGTGACGAAGAGCCGCCCTCCGCCGGAGGCGAGGGAGATGAGCAGGGCACAGGCGTAGTTGGTCATGATGGCCTGCGGAATGTAGATTTTTTTGACATTGAAGAATTTCAGTGCCAGCATGATGAGCGACATGGCTGCTATGGCGAGAAGCAGGTAGGGCATAAGGGATCTCGTTTTTTCGTTCGACAAGCGTATTTGTCGCAGCCGGCCCCGCAGGGCTTCTGCGGAACAAATATATGAAAAT
>ERZ777011.3202-NODE-3202-length-10851-cov-2.656169_pt1 | contig 10851 bp, 10 predicted proteins | sample MGYA00374964_ERZ777011 | MGnify/ENA primary metagenome ERZ777011 (study PRJEB29310, sample SAMD00008975) | mouse gut metagenome | study: EMG produced TPA metagenomics assembly of the Metagenome analysis of fecal microbiota from mouse which was promoted...
CAAATCCTGAGTTTAATAATTCTGTCATCTTTCCTCTTTCTTCATTAGTGAAGCCTGCGTTTCCTACATTTGTTTTTGGATTTTTCAAGTCTATTTCTTTATGTGCAACATTTAAGTCTCCACATAGTATTACTGGCTTTCTCTTGTCTAACTCTATTAGATATTTTCTAAATTCATCTTCCCATATCATTCTATATTCTAAACGTTCTAATTCTCTTTTTGCATTAGGTGTATAACAGTTTACTATGTAAAATTTTTCAAATTCTAATGTTATTACTCTTCCTTCTTGATCATGTTCTTCTATTCCTATCCCATATGTTACTTTTAATGGTTCTATTTTTGTAAATACTGCTGTTCCTGAGTAACCTTTTTTTACTGCACTATTCCAGTATTGCTTATAACCTTCAAAGTTTATTTCTGCTTGTCCTGGTTGCATTTTTGTTTCTTGTATACAAAATATGTCTGCTGATTCTTTTTCAAAAAATTCGCTAAATCCTTTTGTCATTGCTGCTCTTAACCCATTTACATTCCACGAGATAATTTTCATTATTTACTTATCCTTTCCTTCTAACAAAGGGCGACTATCAGTCGCCCCCCTAATCTCTAATATCTAAGTTCTATTATTTTACATATATATAACATTCTAAGTTTCTTCTTCCAAATATTTCACATTCTCTATATGTATCCATATATACATCTAGTTTATTATTTTTTATTGCCCCACCTCTGTCTTGTACTACAAACCAACCACCATTTGGTTTATTTGCAAAATATGGGATATATATTACTGTTCCAATTGGATATGCTGAACCTGCTGCTACTGTGTACCAAGATGATGCTCTTGCACCTGAAGCTGTTATTCCATATCCTGGTGATGATGGTGATTTTCCACAGGTTGAGGCTGTATATGCTGATGCATTTAATGTTCTTACTTGTGGTTCAATTCCTTCTACTACTTTTGCTAGACTTTTTGCGTTTTGTGCTGTTACACCACTTACTCTATAAGTGTTTGAATTTCTCGTTGATACTTCTATTGCCTCTTTTACTATTTCTTTTACTGGTTGTGATACTATTTGACTGCTTATTTCTACTTTTTCTATTTCAATATCATTTTGATATTTTACTCTATATACTGATTCTTTTTTTCCTACTTTCCCCTTTTTTTGTACTTTGTAGTTTTTTGCCTTGTTGTTTAAATCAACTTCTTTTCCTTTTTCATCTACTGTTTCATAAGGTATTTCCTCTGTTTTTGTTACTATTTTTTCTGTTATTGGTGAATAGTTTGATAATATTTGCTCTATTGAAATTTTTTCACTTTCTTCTGCTAGAGTTGTCAGTTCCGTAGGTGTTTCTGATGACGAGGTTATTGTTATGCTTGAGTTTTCACTTGAAATTTCTGAGTCTAATGACGGAAATACATTTTCTGTTGGTAATACTATTATGTGGTTTTCTTCTAGTATTTCTGATACTACTTTTTTTGTTGTAATTACTTCTATTTGGTAATTATCTGATAGGACGATTTTTACTGTATTTAAGTTTGCTGTAGTAGCTCTTACTCCTACACCAAGCATAAATATTAGAGCAATAGTAATTAAAGCTATCTTCTTTATTGATAAAGATGCTTGTTCGTTTTCTTTCATACGTCTATAATACCTCCTAAGATTTACATGTTGTGATTATACTATTAATTACCTCATTTGTCAAATTTTTTCGTTTTCCCTTTTTCCCTTGCATTTCTAGGGAAATAGCATATTCTGATTTTTTGTATTAAAATTTTTGTCGAAAAAATTTAAAATATTAACTATTATTTGAAATATCTGCAAAATCTTGCATTGTTAATGCTTCTCCCCTAATTTTTTCACTTATCCCTAAGCTTTCCAAGATATTTTTTATTTCTTCTTTATTTTTGAATATGTCACATTGTGATAGTGCATTTATTAGTGTTTTTCTTCTTTGCATGAATGCATATTTTATGATTTTAAATAATTTTTCTTCGTCTTTTACTTGTATTGGTGGCTCTTTCCTTATTTTTAGTTTTATGACTTCTGAGTCTACTTCTGGTGCTGGTATGAATGATGTATTTGGTACTTTTAATACTTTTTCTGATTCTGCATAATAATATATACTATATGTAATTGCTCCACTTAGTTTCCCTCCTGGTGTTTCACATAGTCTGTCTGCAACTTCTTTTTGTACCATTACAGTTATTGTTTCAATATCACTTTTTTCTTCTAATAGCTTCATTATTATTGGTGTTGTTATATAATATGGTAAATTTGCCACAACTTTTGCACTTTTTATTCCCATTTCCTGTTTTTCTTTTAATATTAGGTCATTTAAGTTTACTTTTAGAATGTCTTTATTTATTATTTCTATATTTTCATATAGTGAAAATCTGTCTTGCAATATTTTTATCATTCTTTCGTCTAATTCTACTACAATTACTTTTTTGGCTTTTTTTAATAGTTCATTCGTTAAAGTTCCTAGTCCTGGTCCAATTTCTATTACTAAATCTTCATTAGTAATGTTAGCATTTTCTACTATTTTTGATACTACTTCATCATCTATTAAAAAGTTTTGCCCTAGCGATTTGTTTGCATTTATTCCATATTTTTTCATTATGAATTTTGTTTCTTCATATATGTTCATGCTTTTCTCCTAATTTCAATTATTTTTAATTTTTTATTCCTCTTCACACACAAAACAACGTTTACAAAAAGTTACCTTTTGGGGATATTCTGCTTTTGCTTCTTCTATTGTGTAATACTCTTTAGGAATTTTTATCTCATTTGATGAATAACAACCATTTATGAAATGTATTTTTTTATTATTAAGATTTAAAACATACTTTTTATTGACCATTTATTGTTTCCTCCTTAATATTTTTTATTTTATAAGTAGTATTATATTATATGTTTCAACAGAAATCAACAAATGTACTTAAGTAAAATAGCATAAATTGTATGATTTTTTGGAACTTATATGGTCTATATGTTTAATATTTATTGTTATACAAATTTATGCTATTTTTTATCTCTATAACTAAAAACACCCAAAAACAAAATATGAAAAGCCTTTATCTTTTAAAGGCTTTTCATATTTTTTAACTTTATAAAGTTTTCTACAATGAACAGGGGATTTCTTTATGTTCAAAGTATTCAATTAATTTTAATATAACTTCTTGATGTGGCATCCACTCATAGACGCAATCCTTTAGTGGATACTCCTGATAGCATCTTTCTATCTGCGGAATCAGAAGCTTACCTCCAGAAGGCCGTTTTTCATATTCTAATTTACAGCCATCCTTCCCCAATAAGATACAACATGTTTCACCAAATGAGTCACCATGTGTATCTACTATTGGACCTCCTCTATGTCTGGACCGCAATATGTATCCCTCCTCTAAGGAATATGTCGTCCAGTGGTCAATAAATTCAATTGCAATATATCCTTTTTCAATCTCATTTTTTAGAGCTTCAAAGGATATTTCTTTGAAATCGTCTGGGCTGAAATGACACCCATAATTTCTGCAACATTTCCCACAACATATAGAGCATAATTCAGAATTAACATTCTTTTTTTCATTATAATCCTTTTTTACGCTCCGATATGGCATACTAGCTTCCTTCATATACCTATTAATTGCTTCTCCTGTTAAATACATAAAACCTCCTCCTATCCATTATGTTTACAGTGTGTCTTTTAATATTATAACACTTTTTGAACAATGTTACAAGAGTTTTTCCATGCTTTGCTGTAATATCCTATTTCTTTATTTCTACCTTTTTCCTTACATACTCATAAGCTATTACACCTGTGGCTACAGCCGCATTTAAACTTTCTGTTTTGCCTAGCATTGGTATTTTGGCTTTTTGATGTGCTATATTTAGTATTCCTTTTGATACTCCATTTGCTTCGTTTCCTATTACTATTATTTTTTTGCTAAAGTCTATGTCATAGATTGAGTTTTCTGTGTCTAATGATGTTGCTATTGTTTTATATTCATGTTTTGTTATGTTTCTTATTGTTCTTATTATGTCTTGTGATTCTATTACTTTTACTCTAAATATTGCTCCCATTGTTGAACGTACTACTTTTGGGTTGTATGCATCTACTGTGTCTTTTGATACTATGATTTGTGTTAGTCCTACACTGTCTATTGTTCTTATTATCGTTCCTAAGTTTCCTGGGTCTTGTATTCCATCTAATACAAATATTATGTCTTCATTATAATTTATTTTGTCTTCTGTGTTTTCCATCTCTATTACTGCTAACATTCCTTGGGGATTTTTTACGTCTGTTAGACTTAAAAATACTTTTTCAGATACATATATGCAATTATATTTGGCAATTTGGTACATCAATCTTTGTTCTATACATTGCTCTTTCATACATTCTTCACAAACAATTATCATTTCGATTTTCATATTTTCTTCTATTGCTTCTTCTATTAATTTTATTCCTTCTATTATAAATTGCTTTTTATCGTCTCTATATTTTTTGTCTTTTAGCTTTTTTACATTTTTTATAATTTCATTGTCTTTGCTTGTGATTATTTGCATTTTTATATCCTCCTTTTAAATAATTTGTAGAAATTGTTTTGTTTCTTTTATAATATCGTTTTTATTTCTCATATTGTATGTTATATATGGATTTATTCCTGATGAGAATTTGACCTTATCTTTGTATTGTTCTATTATTTTTGGTACAGCATCCATATTGAATTTTTTAGGATTTAGGTTAAATACTATTTTGTTTCCTTTTTGCATCACTTTTATGATATTTGCTTTTCTTGCTAGTTGTTTTATTCTAGTTATTTCTAATAAGTTTTCTACTTCATTTGGCATATTGCCAAATCTGTCTGTTATTTCATCTATTATATTTTCTATATCCTTTTCTGTTTTACATAAAGCAATGTCTTGATATATCTCAATTTTTTGACTACCACTTTCTATATATTTATTTGGAATAAAGCTTGAAATATTTAAGTCTATTTGAATTTCATATTCTTCTTCTACTTGTATTCCTCTCATTTCTTTTACTACTTCATCTAATAATTTACAATACATATCATATCCAACTTCTCCCATATGACCATGCTGTATTTCCCCTAACATGCTTCCTGCTCCACGTATTTCTAAGTCTCTCATTGCTATTTTAAATCCTGAACCAAATTCGGTAAAGTCTTTTATTGCCCTTAATCTTTTTTCTGCTATTTCTGGTAATAGTTTATCCCTTTTGTATGTAATATATGCATATGCTTCTTTATCACTTCTTCCAACTCTACCCCTTATTTGATATAGTTGTGCAAGTCCTAACCTATCTGCATTTTCTACTATTATTGTATTCGCATTTGGTATATCAATTCCTGATTCTAATATTGTTGTACATACTATTACATTTGCTTCTCCCCAAATGAAATCTCTCATTATATTTTCTATTTCTTCTCCACTCATTCTTCCATGTGCAAATACTACTTTTGCTTCTGGAACTAGGTTTTGAATTTCTACTGATTTTCTTTCTATTCCTTGAACATTATTATATAAATAAAATACTTGACCATTTCTTTCTAATTCTTTTGTAATTGCTTCCTTTACAACTTCTGCATCATATTCTAATAAATAAGTTTGCACTGGCTTTCTGTCTTGTGGTGGTTCATATATTACAGACATGTCTCGTACTCCAACTATTGACATATGAAGGGTTCTTGGGATTGGTGTTGCTGTCATTGTTAGTACATCTATATTTGTTTTATATTCTTTTATTTTTTCTTTATGTTTTACTCCAAATCTATGCTCTTCATCTATTACTAATAGCCCTAAATCTTTGAATTCTACATCTTTACTTAATAATCTATGTGTTCCTATTACTATATCTATTTCACCTAGTTTTAGCTTTTTTATAATTTCTTTTTGTTGTTTTGCACTCCTAAATCTGTTTAGTAGTTCTACTTTTACTGGAAATCCTTTCATTCTTTCTTTAAATGTTTCGTATTGTTGATTTGCTAAAATTGTTGTTGGTGCAAGATATGCTACTTGTTTTGAGTCCATACATGCTTTAAACGTAGCTCTAAGTGCTACTTCTGTTTTTCCATATCCAACATCTCCACACAATAGCCTATCCATAGGTTTTTGCATTTCCATGTCTTTTTTTACTTCTTCTATACATCTTAATTGATCTTCTGTTTCTTTGAATGGGAAATCATCTTCGAATTGCTTTTGCCAAGGTGTATCTTTGGAGAAAGCATATCCTTTTGATTTTTCACGTTTTGCATACAATTCTATTAAGTTTCTTGCTACCTCTTGCAAATTTGATTTTACTTTTGCCTTTGCTTTTGCCCATTCTTGACTTCCAAGTCTGTTTAATTTTGGTATGTCATTTTCTGAACCTATATATTTTCTTACACTGTCTAGTGCATCTGTTGGAACATATAAAATATCATCATCTTTATATCTAATTTTTATATAGTCTTTTATTATTTTATCCGCTTCTATAGTATTTACACCTATAAATTGTCCTATACCATTTGTTCTATGAACTATATAATCTCCAACTTTTAAGTCTGAGAATATTACTGTTTCTCCTTCTCTGAATTCTTTACTTAGTCTTTTCGTTTTTTGTTTTACATATCCTTTTTTATTTTCTTCATTGATTTGTTTTCTGAAATCCTCGTCTATGTCTTTTAGTTCATTATATATAAAGGTGAATACATTTTCCTTTTCTTGAGTAATGTCTTGTCTTTCTAAATATATCTTATCAAATTTATTTATAGAATTGCTAATTGTATCATATTCATACATGTTTTCTAATACATATGGTACGTTTTTTTGTTTTTCGATTAAGTCTTTTATAATTAGTTTATTATCTGATAAAATAGCTTCTACTCTTAATTTTATTCTACTGATTTCGTCTATGAATATCATATAGTTTTCATGTATATATTCTATTATATTTCCTGTTAGTTCCCCTATTTCTTCATTTGCAGGATATATTTCAATTTCTTTTAGGTTCTCAGTTGACCTTTGACTAGATATATCAAAATACCTTATTGAGTCTATTTCATCTCCCCAAAGTTCTATTCTCGCTCCTTGTGTTCCTGATAATGCAATGTCTATTATATCTCCTCTAATACTGAATTGTCCTCTTCCTTCAATTAGTTCACATCTCTCAAACCCTAGTTTTACTAATTTTTCTTTTATTTCTTCTAGTTTATATGTTTTTGACATTTCAAATTTTATTATATTTTTATATAAATCTTCTTTACAGATTATTGGTTGCATTACTGATTCTACTGGTAGTATTACGATTTCTGCCTCATTTCTATACATCTTATTTATTGTTTCTATTCTTTCATATAAGATGTCTTTACTTTGTGCATCTATTTCATATGTAGTAATTTCCTTTTTGGGAAATAGTAATGCATTTTTACTAAAGTATTTACAATATTTTAGTAGTTCTTTTGCTTCTATTTCATTATATGTGATTATACATATTGGTCTTCTTATTAGTTTTAATGTTGTTCCTGTTATATAAGATTTTGACATGTCAGTTAAGCCCAATAGATATATTGGGCTTTCTTTACTTTGAGCTTTTTTAATATATGAATTAAATTGCTCATTATTTAATAATTTTTCAGTTATATTTTTCACTTTTTTCCATTCCTTCCTTAAGGCTCAAATTTTAAAGTATTTCTCTATCTTTCTTTTCCTTAGGAAATTGATGTATTAATTATATAATAGAATTTCTTATAAATCAATATATATGTATGATAATTTTATGTCTAATAATGTGATATTTTGTAAACTTGTCAAAATCATTCGACAATGTCTTGATATTTAGGGATTTTTTTGATATACTATATGTATTAGTTAGTCAAGATTCAAGTAACAAATAAGGAGGGTCCCATATGGAAAACGTAAACTTTCAGGTAACTTTATTAACGTCCGATGAAATCGATACTCGGTGGCCTTCTGATGACAGTTTGACTACTGATTTAGTCAAAATGGCTGTCGAAAAAGGTTATCAGATCGGTTCAATCACATTAAAAAATCCGCTGTATCACCCAGAAATAGGATTGAGAAACTTTTGTCTCTTATCTTTAGAGGCATTCTACAAAGTTACATTTAATTCGTGTTTCATTATAGACACGAGTGAGTTAGTAAATAGTAATAAGCTATATGTAGCCTTTTCTTAAAACTGAACATGCCCACCAATAACTCTTGCAGTTATTGGTGGGCGTGCTATTTTTTTGTTATTTAGCTTGACTCATTTTTAAGTATTGTGTTCTTATCTCTAAAATTCTATTTTTTAAATAATTTATTTCTCCTTGCTCACTTGCTATTTTTTCTTGAAATATCTTTGTCATTTTTTGTTTTTCTTCCTCTGTTAATTCTTCTTCTTTTATATTTCCTTGCCTAAAGTTTTGAAATTCTATATTATCTAATTCTAAAAAGCTATATTGGCGATTTGTTTTATTATTGTAGTGATTTTGTTCTGCATTTTGATTTGTTTGTTCTTTTTTATTAAAAATATTCTTAAAAAAAACTATCATTTTGGTAAATATATTTTTATCTTTTATAGCTGTTAAACTTTTCTCTTCTGTATTTTTAACCATCTCTTCCTTCTCCATTTCTTTTTTTATCCATATCGTTTACTAATTTATTATACCCATTATATAGTTCTTGTAATTCATTCTTCTCTTTCTCTTTTTCAGTTAATGCTCTATTATATTCTTCTAAATTCTTTGGTTCAGTGATGTTTCTATTATTATATCTCTCAAGCAGTTCACCATATTTCGCAAGTAAATATTTTTTCTCCATTTCAGCTACATTATATAAAAATGTATCTTGCTCTGTTTCATTCTCATCTTTAAATTCTGTATCTTCAATATATGTTCTTAATTCGTATTTCTCAAATTCCTTTCCTACTTGTCTTAAACTTGTAATTCTGTTTTTTAAATAAGTTAATACTTCTTCCTTTTCTTCTGATGTATCTTTTGTTTCACTTATATATCTCATCATTTCAAAGTCTACTTTTCTTCCACTTTTTATATATTGTTCTACTTGTTCATTTTCACTGCTTGTAAAGTTTGAAATAAGTTCATTTATGTCTGTATCTTCTATATTTGCTATTTGTTGTTCATCTAATAATTCTAAAAATTTTTCTAGTCGACCATCTGGAACATTTTCTTGTGATTTTAATCCTATTAGATACATTTGAACTTTTTTCATTACTCTTTTTTCTTGAATTCTAAGATATATAGGATATAGTTTAGAATATTTAATATCTTTATCCTCTATTGCTTTTAATGTTGCAATTATTGTATTAGGATCTAGTTTATCAATTTTCTGTATAAATGTTAATAATATTTTTCCTCTATCTGTTTCTGTTTCTTGATATTCCATAAATGCTTCTAGACTATCTTTATATAAATTTGCATCTTCTATTGTTTTTATGGTTTCTAATGAAGCTAGTCTTTTTTGTGCGTTTTTTCCAACATCTTGAAGCGTTTCATTTGTAGCATTACTAAGAGCCACACTATCTTTTGGAGGTAATAAATCATCAGCTTTATTATAATCAAAATCTAAAATTATATCTTCTATTTTAGTTTTTCTTTCTACAGATATTTGTTGTAAATCTTTATTATCTTTATCAATACATGATGTAAGTATTGTTATCATTTCATCAGTTAATTCTATATCACTTTCTCCTTTTATTTGAGCTACAGAAAAATCTATATCACCTTTTTCTACCCTTTCTTCAGAGACAAGTTCTAATAGATTTTTTATCTGTTCTTTTAATATTCTCAAATTACCTTGTGTAAACTTTGCTAATGCAATTCTTTCTTCAAACTTTTGTGTTCTTTCATCTGAGTCTAAAGATACTATATAATTTATTTTGTTTCCTTCTAATTTCGAATATATTTTTATCTTTGGATGTTTTAATATTTGTTTATCTAAAGATATAATTTCTTCTTTATTTTTCATATGCTTCACCACTTCACATGATATTATTTAATATAACTTTTGTCAATATATTTATAAGAAAATGCATTTTTCAATTTGCAATTTCTATTTTTTTTCATGTTTTGCTTGCATTTTCCTACTTTTAGTGATACAATATTTAGCGATATTGTTTAGACTTATTTAAGAGGAGGTGCATTTAGATGCCAAACATAAAATCAGCTATAAAGAGAACTAAAATCATTGAAAAGAAAACTTTAAGAAATAATATGATTAAATCTGAATATAGAACAGCTATAAAGAAATTTGAAGTTGCTGTTGAAGCTGGAAATGCTGAAGAGCTCAAAAACTATACAGTGAAGCTACAAAACAAGTAGACATGGCTTGTTCAAAAGGAGTGATTGTTAAAAACACTGCAGCAAGAAAGAAATCTACTATGTCTAAAAAGCTAAATTCTATAAAATAAGCATGGGAACTAAAAGCCCCCTTTTGAAAGGGTGGCTTTTTAGTTTTCTAAAATGCTTAATGCCAATTTCAAATCATTCCAAAAATCAATCTTTTTAGTCTCATCTCTTAAAAGTGCAGCTGGGTGCCATGTTGGTATATATGTAATTCCTTTCTTCTCTATAACCTTTCCCCTAGAGGCTGTTATTTTATATTCTGTACCTAAGATATTATTTAGTGCTATTCTTCCTAATAGAACTATTACTTTTGGTTTTACAAGCATTACTTGATTTCTTAAATAATTAATACAAGCCATAGATTCGTCTGGCTCAGGGTCTCTATTGTTAGGCGGTCTACACTTTACAATATTTGCAATATACACTTCTTCTCTTTTTATCCCTAATCCAATAAATGCCTTATTCATAAGTTGACCTGCTTTTCCTAC
>ERZ777011.3203-NODE-3203-length-10845-cov-4.056070_pt1 | contig 10845 bp, 16 predicted proteins | sample MGYA00374964_ERZ777011 | MGnify/ENA primary metagenome ERZ777011 (study PRJEB29310, sample SAMD00008975) | mouse gut metagenome | study: EMG produced TPA metagenomics assembly of the Metagenome analysis of fecal microbiota from mouse which was promoted...
CAGAAGCTGGACCTGTTCTCCGTCACCCTGCGGCAGATCGGCGCCCAGATCGGGCGGATGCACTTGGAGGACGCCATCCACGTCATCATCAGCGGCGACGGCAACGACAACGCCGCCCAGACCAGCAGTGTGTCCACGGCGGGCAAGCTCACCTATGAGGATCTGCTGGCCTTCTGGAACAGCTTTGAGCCCTATCAGCTCAACACCCTGCTGGTGGGCACCGATACCATGCCCAAGCTGCTGGGCCTCAGCCAGATGCAGGACGCCGCCGCCGGGCTGGATTTCCACGGCACCGGCAGGCTCATCACCCCCATGGGGGCCAAGGTGCTGCGCACCTCCGCCGTGCCCCAGGGCAAAATCATCGGCCTGGACAGAAACTACGCCCTGGAGATGGTCAAGGCCGGCGACGTGATGGTGGAGTACGACAAGCTCATCGACCGCCAGATGGAGCGGGCCGCCATCACCACCATCTCCGGCTACGCCAAGATCTTTGAGGACGCCAGCCGGGTGCTCTCCGTCTGATGAGACCGCTGACACGGAAAAAGAGCGCGCCCGGGGCCGCCGCCGCCCAGCTCCGGGACGCGGGGCGACACCCCTTCGTCCAGATGGACGGGTACGCGCCCCTGCGCCGGGGGGAGATTGCCCTGTACCGGGCCATCCGGGAGGCGGTTCCCGTGGTGGACGCCGCCATCTGCAAGCTGATACGCCTGTGCGGCGGGGTGCGCGCCGTCTGCCGGGACCAGAGGGCCCAGGAGGGGCTGGACCGGTTTTTGCGCACCGTGCCCACAGGCCGGGGACAGCGGGGCGTTCAGTCCTTTTTGGACCAGTACCTGGACTCCATGATCGTGTGCGGCAGGGCGGTGGGCGAGATCGTCCCCGCCCCGGACGGCCGGGACGTGGCCGCCGTGCTGTGCGGCGACGTGAGCCGCGTCGAGATCAAAGAGGGGGACAGCCCCCTGGACTTCGCCCTGTGCGTCCGGGACAGCGGCGGGGCCCTGCGGGAGCTGAAACGGCAGGAGCTGCTGCTGTTCACCCCCTATCAGCCCGAGGTGGGGGCCCCCTACGGGGCGTCTATGCTGCGGTCCATGCCCTTCCTGGCGGACGTGCTGATGAAAATCTTTGAGGCCGTCGGAAAGAACTGGGAGCGGATGGGCAACGTGCGTTTCGCCGTGGTGTGCAAGGGGGAGGACGGGACCGGCGCTCAGGAGCGGTGCTCCGCGGTGGCGCAGGAGTGGTCCGCCGCCATGCAGGCGGGACGGGACGGGGCCGTCCGGGACTTCGTGTGCGCCGGGGATGTGGACATCCGGGCCATCGGGGCGGACAACCAGATTCTGGACAGTGAGATTCCCGTGCGGCAGATCCTGGAGCAGCTGGTGGCCAAAACCGGCATCCCCCCCTTCCTGCTGGGGCTGAGCTGGTCGTCCACCGAGCGGATGAGCTCCCAGCAGGCGGACATTCTCACCAGCGAGATCGCCGCCGTCCGGCGAAGCCTGGAGCCGGTGGTGGAGCGGATCTGCGAGCTGTGGCTGAGGCTGAAGGGGTATGACGACAGAGTGGACGTGGACTGGCTGGACGTGAACCTCCAGGACGAGGAGTCGGAGGCCAGGGCGGCGCTGTACCGGGCCCAGGCGCGGGCCATGGAGGAGGAGAGTGAACATGGAAATCTGTAAGGACGCGGTGGTCAAGGCCATCGGCACGCCGGAGCCGGAGGAGCTGGCCCTCATCAACGCCCTGGCGAGGCGGGAGCTGGAGGCCAACGAGGTGTACACCTTCGCCCTGCGGCTGTGCGACAACGACATCGACCGGGATTTTGAGCGGTTCGACGACCAGACCCTGGACCAGCTGGCCCCTATGTTCGTGGGGGTGGCCGGGGTGTTCGACCACCAGTGGTCCGCCCGGGGCCAGACCGCCCGCATTTACCGCACGGAGGCGGTGGGCGAAGACGGAACCCTTACCGCTGACGGGAGGCCGTACCGCTGCCTCAAGGGCTGGGCCTACCTGATGCGGACGGAGGAGAACGCCGCCCTCATCGCCGAGATCGACGGCGGCATCAAACGGGAGGTCAGCGTGGGCTGCGCCGTGGAACGGGTGATGTGCTCCGTCTGCGGCCAGGAGCTGGACCAGTGCCCCCACGAGAAGGGGGAGGAGTACGGCGGCCAGCTCTGCTGCGGCGTGCTCACCGGGGCCTCCGACGCCTACGAGTGGTCCTTCGTGGCGGTGCCCGCCCAGCGGAAGGCCGGGGTCATCAAAAGCGCGGGCAGAAGGTTGGAGGACGAGGCCCGGCTGGGCCGGAAGTACCTGAAAAGCCTCCGCGCCGAGCTGGTGCGGCTGGCGGGCATCGCCGAGCCGGAGGCCGGACATGCCCTGCTGGAGAAGGTGGCCGGGAAGCTGGACGAGGAGGAGCTGCTGGGGCTCATCAAGCTGTACCGAGGCAAGACGGAAAAGCTGTTCGCGCCGGGGGTGCAGCTGAGCTATGAGGGGGATGAGACGGTGAAGGAGATCGCCGACGGGGCCTTCCTGATTTAGGAGCGTGAGGACATGACGGAACAGATTTTGGAGCTGGTCCAGGCCCTGGGAAGCGTGGGACAGGATGAGGACACCCTGCGCATCCTGTGCGCCGCCGCCTGCCGGACCCTGGACCGGCGGCTGAGGGACGGGCTGGCCCCGGAGGACTGCCAGGGGGCCTACCCCCTGGCGGCGGCGTGGATCGTGATGGACTGGCTGCGGGACTGCCGGGGGCTGGAGGGCGTCACCGCCCTGTCGGCGGGGGACATCTCCGTCCGGAGAGAGGCGGGAAGCGGCGGCGGCGAAGGGCTGACGGCGCGGGCGCTGGAGCTGATGGCCCCCTATCTGAGGGACGAGGACTTTGTATTTCGGGGGGTGGAAGGTTGATCGAGGCGTTTGAATGGGTCATCAAGACCTATGGACAGGAGATGGTGTGCCGCAGGGAGGACGGCTCCGAGGCGGGCCGGGGCATGGCCATCGTCCAGCCCATGACAAGGGCGGACTGGCAGTACACCGCCGGGGCCCTGGGAAGCTTCTCCCAGGACCGGTTTCTGGGGCTGGCCGACCCGGCGCTGCCCCTGGACCGGACCGGGTCGGGAGGCTGGCTGGAGTGGGGCGGAGGACGCTATGAGGTGATGACTGTGCGGCCCGTCTGGGTGGGCGGCCAGGTCACTCACCTGTGGCTGGCCCTGCGGCCCTGCGGGGAGAACGCGCCGTGAGTGGGGCGCTGAACACCTGGCGGACGGCGGTGGCGGAGCAGCTGAACCAAAACGGGATCAACGCCGCCTCCGCCATGGAGAGCGCCCGGGCCCCACGGTGGAGGGAGGCGGCCGCCGCCGTCTCCCTCAGCGGGGTGGCCTGCGCCCCCGGCGGGTTCCAGGACTACCTGGGCCTGCGAGAGGGCCCGGACGGGCGGTCCCGGGAGGTCTATGGCCGGGAGGCGGAGCTCACCCTGTCCCTGGATGTGTTCGCCCCCAGAGACGGGGGAGAGGGCGCCTGCCTGCAAACGGCGGAGGCCGCGGCCGAGTGCCTGGTGTGCCAGGGGGCGGCGGGACTGCCCGCCCTGGAGGTCCGGATGGGCCGGGTGGAGTTTTTGGAGCAGGAGGGGCTGTACCGCCTGCCGGTCACGTGCCGGTGCAAAGCCTGGCTCATCGCCCGGCTGGACGAGGAGGCCGGGACGTTTACCGATTTTGAAGTGAAGGGGAGATTGAAGTGAGTGCGGTGACAAAGCATGAGAGGCCGGGGGTGTATTCCTCCTATGAGACCTCCACCCTGACGGCCGCCGCCGCAGGAGGCGGCAAGGTGGCGGTGATTGCCGCCGCGGAGGGGGCGGACGGCAACAAAAGCTATCAGTGGACCAGCTATGGCCGGGCGGCGGCGGACGTGGGCGACTGCCTGCTCAGCCGGATGGCCCAGGCGGCCATCCGAAACGGCGCGGGGATGATCTACGGCATTCCCGCCGGAGAGGACTACGGCCAGGCCTTCGCCACCATGTCGGCCCTGGAGGACGTGAGCGTGGTGGTGTGCGACAGCACCGAGCTGTCCGTGCAGCAGACGCTGAAAACCGCGGTGCAGGAGTGCTCCGCGGTCCGGCGGGAGCGCATCGCCGTGGTGGGCGGCGCCGCCGGCGAGACGGTGGCCCAGCTCACCCAGCGGGCGGCGGGGCTCAACTGCGAGCGGGTGGTCCTGACGGCCCCCGGCGCGGGGGACGGCTCCGGCGGGGCCCTGTGCGCCGCGGCGGTGGCCGGGGCCATCGCCGGGGGAAGCGACCCGGCCCTGCCCCTGGGCGGCGCTCAGCTGTATGGGCTGGACGGGCTGGAGGCCAACTATGACGACGGCGACATCGACCTGCTGGTTCAGGGGGGTGTGACCCCTCTGGAGACCCTGGCCGGGGCCTGCTACGTGGTGCGGGGCGTCACCACCCGGACCAAAACCGGCGGCGTTGTGGACGGCACCTGGCGGGAGCTGACCACCATCCTGGTGGTGGACGAGGTGATCCCCGGCATCCGCAACGCCCTGCGGGCCAAGTTCAGCCGGGCCAAAAATACCGCCCAGAGCCGGGGGGCCATCCGCTCCCAGACCATGATGGAGCTGGAAAAGCGGGTGAGCCGGGAGATCATCGACAGCTATGAGGACGTCACCGTCTCCGCCCTGGACACCGACCCCAACGTCTGCCTGGTGGAGTTTGCCTTCACCGTGGCCCACGGCCTCAACCAGATCTGGCTGAGCGCGCATATCACGGTATAGCGCGGAGCAGGCGGCTGTGAGGGAGCTTGGAGCGGAGCGAGGCCGAGCGGAGGGGTGCGCGGCACCCCGCAGACCAGGCCGAGTCGAAGGGAAAGCGCCCGAGCGGTCAGGCGGCTGCGGAGCGTGAATGGGAAATAGCGTCCGAGCCGTCGTGAGCAGACGGAACGCGAATACGAGGAGGAACTGAAATGAGCACAAATTTTAATTCGGGGCTGAGCGCGGCGGGGTTCCCCACCAGCTCCGACATCTGGCTGGAGCTGGACGGAAAAAAGGTGGCCGTGGTGCAGAGCTACAACTGCAAAACCACCCGAAGCTCCTACTCGGTGGAGGCCTTCGGAGAGGAGGAGCCGGTGGCCACCGTCCAGGGACCCCAGAACTATGTCATTCAGCTCACCAGGCTGTACGCCACCGACCAGGCGATTGCCGACGGGCTGGATTTCTACCGGATGAAAAACTTCTCCCTGGTGATCTGCAAGCCCGACCGGCGGGTGATTTACTCCGACTGCCAGTGGAGCGACATCCAGGAGGACGGCCAGCTGGGCAGGATGGTGGTGGAGAAGCTCACCCTGGTGGCCCGAAACCGGATGGAGACGGCGGTGTAAATGGGAGCTGGAATGCTGGCCGGACCGGACCGGTTAAAGGTGAACGGGGGCGAGCTGCGGCTGCTGTCCGCCCGGGAGGTGCTGGAGGCCCGCCGGGAGGGAGACGCCCTGGCCCGGGACGGACGGGAACGGGCGCTGTGCCGCAACGCCTGCCTGGTGGCCCGGGCCCTGGAGCGGCGGGGTAGGCCCGCCTTCGCGGACGGGGCGGCCGTTCTGGACGCCCTGCGGGTGGAGGACATCGCCCGGCTGTCCGGCGCCTGGGCGGAATTTAACCGGGCCTGCAACCCCTCGCCCCTGGACGGGGAACAGGAGATCTCCCGGCGAAAAAAAGCCTGGAGCACGCGCGTTATGAGCGCCTTCAATGGCGCGTGCTCCGTCTGTTCGGCGCTCTGCCCACCGAGGCGCGGGCGAAAAACATGACCGACCGGGATTTCCTGTGGTGCGCCCTCAACCTGGCCCTGGACCAGGAGGAGGAGCTGGCCCGGCTGTGCCCCGGCTGCCGGGAGCGGGCGGAACGGGAGCCCTGCCCCGCCTGCGGCACGCCCAGGGAGAGCTGGTCAGTGAATCCCGGGTTCGACTGGGAACGGTATCAGGAGCTGAAGGGGGGCGGGGGCGCTGGTTGACAGGCTGGAGGAGCTGCTGGCTCTGATGGAGGCGGAGGAAGAGGACGAGGAGCGGGAGGATACGCCGGGGCTGCCGCCGGTCACCGCCGCCCCCGTCCGGCAGAACGCCGGGGACGGGCCGGAGCTGGCCATAGAGGGAGAAAAACCGGCGCTGGATCAGGCGGGAGAATGGGAATGGGCGCGGGAGCTGGAGCGCTCCCTGGCCGAAACCCCGGCGGAGACGGAGACGAAAACGGAGGCCCCCGCCCCGGACGGCGGCAGGCAATCGGCTTTGGAGGCGCTGGGCTGGGACGGTCCGGCGATCCCGGTGCGGCGGCAGAACGGAAGCACGGTGCTGCGGATTCCGGGGGCCGGGGACCTGGAGGCGGCGGAGCTGAGGGGGGCGAACCGGGACCCGCTCCCCACGGCAGGGCCGGAAGGGGACCGGGAGGGCGGGACGGAGGAGGACCGGGGGCTGGAGCGCCTCTATCGGGACACCGCCCGGGCCGCCCGCCCGGCGGCGTCCGCGCTGCCCGTGGAGCAGGCCGGCAGGCCGGCCGGGGCCGAGGACCCGGGACGGACCGCCGCCCTCACCGTGGACGAGCTGGACCGGGCCGTGCGGCGGGACAGCCGGAGATACGACGGCGGGATGACATTGTTTTGATAGGAGGGGAAACGGTTGATTTTATCGCCCATGCGGTTTAAAAACTTTGTGTGGCCCCACAACCCCAGGGTCTACTCCATCGCCTATGACCGGAAGATCGCGGTGCAGAAGATACCCTTTGGACGATACCACCTGCAAAGCCTGGGACAGACCCGCCGGGTGCTGAGAGGAGAGGGGGAGTTCGTGGGTCAGGGGGCCTATGACGCCTTTAAGCACCTGGCCTCCGTGTTTTATGAGGAGACGCCGGGGATGCTGGTCCACCCCGTTTGGGCCGCCACCACGGCCTGGTTCACAAAGCTTGAGCTGCGGCAGATCCCGCGCAGGGACTATGCGGCCTATTCCTTCGAGTTCTGGGAGGTGGTGGACGGCACGGGGGAGACCAAGCTGTCTGTCCGGCCCGGCCCGGACGGCGGGGAGAACTCCGCCGCCCAGCCCGGGGAGAGCCTGTGGCACGTGGTGGAGCGGGGGGACACCCTGTGGGAGCTGGCCCGGCGGTATGAGGTGGAGCTGAATCAAATTGTGGAGCTCAACCCCTCCATCCGCAACCCCAACCTGATCTATATCGGACAGAAGGTGAGGCTGAAATGATCCGGTGCTGGGTGACGCTGGGAACCGGCGGCCAGATGGAGCTGCCCACCGCCGTCAGCTGGCGGTTCTGCTACGGCACGGACACCCCCTGCGACAGCTTCTTCCTGCGGTGCCTGTGGGAGCGGGGGCAGGAAAAGCTGCTGTCCGCCGCCTGCCGGTTCTGCGCCGAGTGGGAAAAGGAGCGGGTGTTCACTGGGGTGGTGGACGAGTTCGCCGTGATCTGCGGCAGGGACGGGCTGTATCTGGAGCTGTCCGGCCGGGGGATGGCCGCCCTCCTGCTGGACAACGAGGCCATGCCCGCCGAGTACCAGCGGTGTACCCGGGCGGACATCGTGGCCGGTCATGTGACGCCCTACGGAGTGGAGACGGTGGGGGGCGCGTCCCTGCCCGCCGTGAGCGGCTTCACCGTCACCAGCGGCGAGAGCGAATGGAGCGTGGTGCGGCGGTACGCCTGCTACTACGGCGGGGTGGTGCCCCGGTTCGACCGGCAGGGCCGGCTGATGCTGGACGGGCACCGCGGCGGCCAGGTCCTGCGCATCCGGGACGCCGACGCGGTGACGGGCTGGGAGTACCGGGAGGAGCGCCACGGCGTGCTCAGTCAGGTGGCGGTGCGCCGCCGGACCACCCAGGGCACCCAGTGGGTATCCGACCCCAGGTTCGCCGCTGAGGGCGGACGGGCCCGGCGGGTCATCACCGTGCCCAACACCACCGGAACCGCCGCCATGCGCTATACCGCCGACTACCAGCTGCGGGCCGCCCGGCGGGGCAGGGTGCGGATGAAAATCACCCTGGCCGGGGCGTTCCTGGCCTGGCCGGGAGAGCTGGCGGAGGTGGAGCTGCGGGACTTCGGGGCCAACGGGCAGTACCGGGTGGCCCAGACCCAGGCGTTCTGCGGCAGCGAGGGGCTGGCCACCACCCTGGTGCTGGGTGAGACGGACAGCATGATATGAGAGAAGAGAGGTGAGGGTCCGTGTGGCTGAGCGGACAGCACAAACAGCCCGCGGAGTGCGGCGAGGGCCAGATCGGCGTCGTCACAATGAGCGGGGAGGAGAACGCGGTGCTGCTGGACTGCGAGCGGCGGGGGCTTCCAATCTACAGCCCCGGGGGTTACTCCTGGACGCCCACGGTGAACGGAAAGGTGCTGGTCATCCAGGGCAGAGGGGAGATCCCCTGCATCGTGGGGGCCCCCCAGGGCGGCGAAACTCCGGACGAGGTGAGCGTCAGGGCCAATTCGCTGGCGCTGGAGGGGAAACAGGCGGAGATCGCGGCGAAGGACCTGGATTTGAAGGCCCAGGTGTACATCAAAGGAGAACGGCTGGAGGATTTTATTATCAGAATCGTGAGCGCGATATAGAATCGTGAGTAATATTTGGGTGAAAGGAAGGCGGATGAGATGAGCCTGCTGCTGAAACAGCGGGATTACACGGCCGACGGAAACGGCGGGGTGGCGGCGGTCCAGGGGGGAGAGGCGCTGCTGAACGAGGTGCTGTTCCGGCTCACCGTCCGGCGGGGGAGCTTCCCCTTCCTGCCCGAGCTGGGCAGCCGGATGCACCAGCTCCGGCGGGAAAAGCCCTCCGCCTGGGAGACGCTGGCCCAGCAGTTCGCCGTGGAGGCCCTGGCGGAGCTGGACGGCGTCACCGTGACCGGGGCGAGGGTGCGCGAGGAGGCCGGCGTGCTGGCGGCGGAAGTGAGCCTGCTGTGGCAGGGCGCCCAGCTGCCGGTTCAGGTCTGGTTGGAGGGATAAGCGTTTGATCACATTAGAGGAAATTTACCAGGGGCTGGCGTCGGAGTTTCAGGCGCAGACCGGCCAGACCGCCGGGGGGAGCAGTGAGCTGGCGGTGCGCTTTTACGCCGTGGCGGCCCAGCTCTACAGCCTGTATGTCCAGGCGGAGTGGACCCGGCGGCAGTGCTTCCCCCAGACGGCGGAGGGGGAGGACCTGGACAAGCACGCCAAGCTGCGGGGCGTGACCCGGCGGAAGGCCGCCCCCGCCACGGGCACGGTGCGGTTTTACGTGGACGAGGCCCGGGAGTCGGACACCGAGGTGGCCCGGGGGACGGTGTGCATGACGGCGGGAGGGGTGCGCTTCACCACCGACAGGGACGGGGTGATCCCGGCGGGAGAGGCCTACTGCGAGGTGCCCGTGACGGCGGCGGAGGCCGGAGCCGAGGGCAATGTGGGCCAGGGCACGGTGGTGTACATGGCCCTGCCTCCCATCGGCGTGGTGGCCTGCGCCAATCCGGAAGCCCTGTCCAACGGGCAGGACGAGGAGAGCGACGGGGAGCTGCGCCGCCGGGTGCTGGCCACCTTCCAGCGGCTGGCCAACGGGGCCAACACCGCCTTCTACCGGGAGACGGCCCTGTCCTTTGACGGCGTGGCGGCGGTGACGGTGCTGCCCCGGAACCGGGGGGTGGGCACGGTGGACGTGGTGCCCGCCGCCCAGGGGGGCGTCCCCGCCCAGGCCATGCTGGACGCCCTCCAGGCCCACTTCAGCCGGGTGCGGGAGATCGCCTGCGACGTGAAGGTGCTCTCCCCCACGGTGGAGCCGGTGGACGTGTCGGTGAAGCTGTGGGCCAAGGCGGGGCGGAGCTATGAGGAGACGGCCCTGGCGGTGCGGGACAGGCTGGAGGAGTGGTTTAACGGGGAGCGGCTGGGCCAGCCCCTGCCCCGGGCCCAGCTGGTCTCCCTGATTTACGCCGTGGACGGCGTGGCCAACTGCCGGCTGGTCAGCCCGGCGGCGGATCTGCCGCTGAGCGGCGTGACGCTGCCAGTGCTGGGACACCTGACCATCGCCAAAGGCGGCGCGGACGGGGAGGAGAACGGGTGAAGCTGAGCTATGAGGACTACATGGTGTCGCTGCTCCGGCCGCTGGGGGCATACGACCTGGGAAGCGGAACCATCAACCGGGGAGAGCTGGCTGCCTACGGCAGGGAGCTGGACCTGGCGGACCGGGAGCTGGAGGATACGGCCCGGGAGATGAATCTGACTACCGCCAAGGACTTCGGCCTGGAGCGGGTGGAGGCCCTGCTGCCCTACCGGCCGGTGTGCGTGACGGAGGACCAGCGCCGGGCGGCGCTGGCGGCGCTGCTGCGCATCAGCGGGGACAGCTTCACCCCCCAGGCCATCAACGACACCCTCCGGGGCTGCGGCCTCAACGCCAGGGCGGAGGAGGGGGAGCTGCCGGGCTATGTGAAGATCTACTTCCCCGACGTGGCGGGCATACCCGAGGGCTTTGAACAGCTGCGGGCCATCATCGAGGAGATCCTGCCCAGCCACGTGGACATCACCTATGTGTTCTGGTACAATACCTGGGCCATGGTGGCGGACCGCCACCCCACCTTCGGCGACGCCGGGGAGACAGGGCTGAGCTGGTATGGGCTGGCCATCGAAAACGACGGACATCTGGCGGATATCTGGTGAGAGAGGGGAGGCCCCGCCCTCCGGCGGGGCCTCCCTTTTAAAAAATAAAAATTTTTCACAAAAACCCTTGACAAATCCGCCTGCCTATCGTATAGTATAGACAGAAAGGAAAAGGTGAGTCCGATGTACTAACTAAGACCGCACCAGCCTCTTTCTGCGATTGGGAAACGCAAAGTGAAACGCAGCCTCGGCTCGTTCCAAACACGCTTTTGAAAGCGA
>ERZ777011.3204-NODE-3204-length-10840-cov-2.604822_pt1 | contig 10840 bp, 10 predicted proteins | sample MGYA00374964_ERZ777011 | MGnify/ENA primary metagenome ERZ777011 (study PRJEB29310, sample SAMD00008975) | mouse gut metagenome | study: EMG produced TPA metagenomics assembly of the Metagenome analysis of fecal microbiota from mouse which was promoted...
TTCAGCTTTCGGAAGTTCTTCACCTTGCTGATGATGGTCGGTAACAATGAGTTTCATTCCGAGAGAATATATATATTCAGCTTCAGGAATTGCAGAAATGCCGTTGTCAACAGTGATAATCAGTTTTATGCCGTCGTCATATATCCGGTCTACTGCATTTTTATTCAGTCCATATCCCTCTGAGCGTTCAGGAATATACCAGATAACATCTGCACCCGATTCAAATAAGTATGAATAAAGAATCGCAGTAGCCATAATTCCATCACAGTCATAATCACCGTATATACAAATAGGTTCTCCGTTATCTATAGCATTATTGATTACATCAACCGCTGTCTGCATATCCTTGATAAGAAAAGGGTCTGAGAGTTGATTGGTGTTCAGACTTTTAATTACAGATTCGGGCGAAGAATATCCCTTTACTGCAAGAACAGAGGCAGTAAGGGATGTAATACCACAGCTCTGGGTGAGCTTTGATACAACTTTTTTATCAGGTGAACTGACGTTCCATATTTTCATTTTTATACTCCTAACTAATTATATACATTATATTATATCACCTGTAAATCAAGATTTCAATAGACTTACGAAAAATCAGCAAAATACCCTAAATAGTTGAGAAATTTTTGTGTAAATATAAATTCTGTAAAAAACAAGAGACGCATTTTCAGCGTCTCATTATTTCAGCATAAACTTTCAAGCTTGGTTTTCAGTTTCTTGATAATCTTTTTTTCCAGTCTTGATATATATGACTGTGAAATACCGACAAGTTCAGCGACTTCTTTCTGAGTTCTTTCCTTGCCGTCGATAAGACCGAATCTCATTTCCATTATTTCACGTTCACGGTCACAGAGTTCAGCAACTGCATTACGGAGAAGTTCACGTTCTGCCTCTGTTTCAATTCCTTTATTTACAACATCATCATCAGTTCCGAGAACATCAGACAGAAGCAGCTCATTTCCGTCGTAATCAATATTAAGCGGTTCATCGATGGAAATATCATTCCTGTATTGTGATGATTTCCGCAGAAACATAAGAATTTCATTTTCAATGCATCTTGAAGCATATGTAGCAAGCTTGATGTTTTTGGTTGGGCGGAAAGTGTTGACCGCTTTTATAAGTCCGATAGTTCCGATTGAAACAAGGTCCTCAATGCCTATGCCTGTTGATTCAAACTTCTTGGCAATATATACAACAAGCCTGAGATTATGTACAATAAGCTTTTTTCTTGCCTCAGGGTCATTTGCAAGAAGTCCTGCAAATACTTCTTCTTCCTCTTTATGAGATAATGGAGGTGGAAGCGTATCTGAACCATTGACATAAAAAACGTCGTTTCCGAAAAGATTTTTAAGTCTTGAGATAATTTCCTGTAAAAGTTTCATAATTCTACTCCTTTTTGTCGCTCTGCTGATTTTACAGCAAGTATTTTGTTTAATTTTTTAATATTTTTGGATTAAAAATTGCCTTTCCATTATTTTCACTGAATCCTATAAGAACGTCAACAGCCTTTTTTTCTCCTGTGAAGTTATTTATAATCACAGTTTCGTCCGGACGGAAAACGGGTATGACACTGCTTTCTGAAATTGTGGAATATGGAATAAGCCTGAATTTTATTCTGTCATAGTAATTATGTAAATCATTGAAGTCGCTTTTACCGCATATTATGACAGGACAGCCAGAAAAATAATCTGTAAGTGCATTTCCTGTATCAGCAAGTCCATGTATTGTAAAAATTTTTTCTTTATATCTTACAGCAACTTCATAGCAGTCATTATTTTCAGGAGTTTTATTAATCAATCGCCTGAAAATACATACTACAAAGTAAAGTACAGCTGTTGAAACAACAAGCAGAATCAGAGAAAAATCTATGTAGAAACAGGAGTTTGCAAAATGCATGAACTGTGGTTTTAGCCATGAATATACTGAATATACAGCACCAGCGAATATGAAGTTTGCAGAGAAAAAAGCAGTAATATTCTTAATTAAACGACTTTTCCCGTGAATGCCGAATGCCGAAGCCACTACAGTAACAGCAGCAGCAAATTTAATTAACAGATTTATAATAAATGGCAGTTCAGGAACAAGAATAAGCAGAGAGAAAAGGCTTCCGTAGAATGATGCAAGAATACATCTCAGTGTATTCAGCGGAGAGCAGGTTATTTTTGCTGTTGTTTTCAGAAGAAAATAGTTTACATAGATATTAAGTATAATTAAAACGTCAATATAAATAGTCTGCACATTTCACCCCCTTTGTCCTGCTGATAATATTATAATGCAAAGCTTGTGCGATATATGTCGGATTTTGTGGTATACAAAAAAATACGTCCCGAAAGAAACGGGACGTATAATTTTTATTTTTGATTAACGAAGAAATGGGAGTATAACAGCTCCGACAATCATGAGACCGGCAACAATAAGTACAGCCATTCTCATCCAGAGTTTTTTTTCAGGTTTATTGTTCATATAATATCACCCCTTATGATGCTTTTTGGTACGTTTTCTTCGGTCGGGAGTATAGTCGCTGAAAACATCGGATTTTTTTCGTCCGCCATAAGCAGATTTTCTTCGGTCGGGTCTGGAACTTTTTTCGTGTCTGCGTGGTTTGTCTTTCTGGGAAGTGCTTTTATAGAGCTTGACTTCAACCTTGTGGCCGTTTATTTTCATGGGATTGGTATTGTCTATGATATAACCGTATTCTGATTCAGGAACTTCAACAGTTGTATGGCTGTCATAAATATCAATTTTACCGAAATCCTTTCCTGACATTCCGGTAGCGTCGACAAGTGCTCCGAGAATGAAATTGGGAGCTATTTTTCTGTTTCTTCCTATGTTTATATCAAGTCTGACAGTTTTTGCACCGCTTTTCCTGCCTTTTCTGATGGGTTTAGGCATATCAAATTCAGGAAGTCCTGCAATTTCCTTTTGCAGGCGTGCATTTATCAGGCGTGCGGCAGTTTCACGGTAATCGGTTCCCTGAGCAGACAGCCTGTCCAGAATATCATATATATTTTCGGAAGCTGGGGGCATATCAATAATTTCATGTATTATGCCGTTCTTTTTCGCCTCAATGACATCAGCTTTATTGGGCAGGGAAAGTTCGGTTATTTCGGCTTTTGTATATTTTGCAATGTTTTTGAGTTCAAACTGTTGCCGGCGGTTTGTTATGAGTGTATAGGCAGTGCCTTCACGTCCTGCACGGCCTGTTCTTCCGATTCTGTGAATATAATATTCATTATCCTGCGGAATATCATAATTGAAAACGGCATCAATTCCGCTTACATCAATGCCACGTGCAGCAACATCAGTTGCAACAAGAACATCAGTATTTTTTGCCTTGAAACTATTCATAACCTGAGTACGTTGTGCCTGTTTCATGTCGCCATGCAGACCGGCTGCACGTATTCCGCTTTTTACAAGTTCTTCAGTAAGTTCATCGACCATTTTTTTCGTATTGCAGAAAACCATAGCCGATTCAGGAGAATAAGCGGCAAGAAGCAGTTTTAAAGCATCAGTTTTTCTGCCCATGGCTACCATAAAATAAAATTGTTGGATTAATTCAACAGTTTTATGTGCAGATTTTATTTTAATCTGAACAGGTTCGTGCTGATATTTTTCGGTAATTGCAAGAATTTCGGGAGGCATGGTAGCGGAAAAAAGAACAGTCTGTCTTTCTTCCGGAATATCTGAAAGAATAGATTCAATATCCTCTCTGAAACCCATATTGAGCATTTCATCAGCTTCATCAAGAATAACGGTGCGGATGTTGTCAAGTTTAAGGGTACGTCTGCGGATATGGTCCATAACACGTCCCGGAGTACCGATAACAATATTTGCACCACGCTTCAGTTCCATAATCTGTTTTTCCATGCTTGCACCACCGTATACGGCAGAGGTTTTGACAATCCGCTTGTATTTTGCAAATTTTTTTATTTCTTCACAAGCCTGCATGGCAAGTTCACGGGTGGGACATAAAATCAGCACAGCAACGGATTTTTTGTCCGAATCCGTAATGCCTTCAACGGCAGGAATGCCGAAAGCGGCTGTTTTGCCCGTACCGGTGTTTGAACGTCCGATAACATCTTTTCCCTGTATGAGCAGGGGTATACTCTGTTGCTGGATTTCTGTCATTTCTGAGAAGCCAAGCTCCTCGACTGCCTCAAGTATTTCCTGAGATAAATTCAATTCATTAAACTGCATTATTAATCCTTTCTTAACTAAAAACAAATTCTTCAATTAATATAATAACATAAATTTCCGGAAACGTCAAGGATTACTTGCATTAAAACAAAATATATGTTATAATTTTAGAAAGTAATAAGTTTTTGGAGGATAAAATGTCAGAAATATTTATAAGAACGGAACTAATGTTCGGAAGTGAAGCGATGAACAAGCTGAAAAATTCACGAGTGGCAGTATTCGGAATCGGAGGGGTGGGGGGATACACAGCGGAAGCTCTTGCTCGTTCGGGAATCGGTGCCATTGATTTGATTGACAATGACACAGTAAACGAATCCAATATAAATCGTCAGATTATAGCACTTCACAGCACTTTGGGACAGTATAAGGCTGATGTCATGCAATTACGTATAGCTGATATAAATCCTGAATGCAGAGTAACGGTACATAAGCTGTTTTTCATGCCTGATACAGCAGAACAGATTGATTTTTCTTTATATGATTATGTTGTTGATGCTATTGATACCGTTACAGGAAAAATAGAAATAATAATGAGGTCAAGGGCTGTGAATGTACCTGTAATAAGTTCCATGGGAGCAGGCAACAAGCTTGACCCGACAAAGTTTGAAGTTGCTGATATATATAAAACTTCTGTTTGTCCGCTTGCAAGAGTAATGAGAAGAGAGCTGAAAAGCAGAGGAATTGAATCACTGAAAGTTCTTTATTCAACAGAACAGGCATTTCGTCCGCAGAGTGCAGGCGATGGAAAACCTGTACCTGCATCAAATTCCTTTGTGCCGTCTGTTGCGGGACTTATTATAGCAGGGGAAGTTATAAAGAATTTGACACTTTGATTATAATTAATTTGAAAAATATTCTTAATCCTATTGCATTTTGTCAGGTTTTGTAATATAATATTATAGATATAATCTATGTTAGGAGAAGTATTTGTAATGGTATATAATAATATTTTGGAGGCAATGGGGCATACTCCCATGATTCGTCTTAATAAAATAACGAAACCGGACAGTGCAGAGGTGCTTGTAAAATTTGAAGGACTTAATGTTGGCGGTTCAATAAAGACACGCACAGCTTTCAATATGATTCGTCATGCAGAAGCAGAGGGAAAAATCAATAAGGATACTGTTATCGTTGAGCCGACAAGCGGAAATCAGGGAATAGGTCTTGCACTTGTCGGGGCTGTAAAGGGATATAGAACTGTAATTATTATGCCTGATTCAGTAAGTGAAGAAAGAAGAAAGCTTGTACATCATTATGGTGCAGAAGTTATGCTTATTCATGACGACGGCGATATAGGCAGATGTATACAGGAATGTCTTGATACTGCTTTGAAAATGGCTGAAGAAGATAAGAATGTATTTGTTCCGCAGCAGTTTGCAAATGTAAACAATATATATGCTCATAAATATCATACGGCACTTGAAATTCTGGAGCAGACAGCAGGAAGAATTGACGGTTTCTGTTCAGGAATAGGTACAGGTGGTACTATTACAGGTATCGGTGAGACTTTAAAATCACAGTATCCGGATATGACAATATGGGCGGTTGAACCTGAAAATGCAGCAATTCTTGCCGGAGGAAATATCGGAACTCATTTGCAGATGGGTATCGGCGACGGCATAATTCCTGATATTCTGAATCAAAATATATATGATGATATTTATATAGTATCAGATGAGGAAGCTATAAGCACAGCACGTGATTTAGCCTGCAAGGAAGGTATAATGTGCGGAATTTCCAGCGGTACAAATGTTGCGGCTGCACTGAAGCTTGCTGAAAAGCTCGGCAGGGGAAAAACAGTTGTTACCATACTTCCGGATACAGCAGAAAGATATTTTTCAACTCCGCTTTTTGATGAATAAATCAAAGCTCCCAGTTAAGGGAGCTTTTGTTGTTATTATTCAATTACCAGAAGCGAATCAATAATAGCAGTTGTATCGGCGATTGTTACTTTTCCATCGCAATTGACATCACTGAGAAGAGTTACTTCAAGTTTTTGTTTGTTGCTGAAACTTCACCAAGAGAAATAAACTCATTGCCAAATTTTTCAGCATATGATTGTGAAATTGAATTTTCATAATCATATATAGTTATTATATCAAATATTGTTTTTTCATAACTGTCATCATAATGACTGATATTATGAATATAGCATTCCAGATTTAATATTTTTATTGATGTTAAATTTTCACAATCTACAAATTCATCATTTCCAATGCTTGTAACATTGTCCGGAATTATTACTGATGTTAAATAGGAATATTGATAAAATGCCTTATTTTTAATAGTCGTTACAGGTAAGCCTTCAATTTCAGAAAGAATAACAACTTCTGTTGCAGATTTATTAAAACTTGAAATGGATATATGTGTACTCCATTTTGTGTATGTAAGTGATTCGTATGTCCCTTCTATATACCCTGTTTCTGATTCATCAATTGCATTTGCTGTAACTATGTATGGTATTATTCATGAATTTCTCAACGGACGGCAAAACTCCTCCTACAACACATCAGACAAAAATTTTTTATATTCATTTAATCAACCTCTTTCTTAAGGAAAAATTTTATTCTTTAATTTTTTTATGATATAAATATAATATAAAGAAGGAAAAAAAGTTAAGTGATTTATCTATTATTTACAAAAACTCTATGTTATATCTAAATACAAATACTGTAATTCAACAAATTTAGATAAAAATACAAATTCAAATAGATATAATTTTTATTTTTTTCCTGAATTTCTGAATTGTTTAGCTGAAAAAATAATCCAGATGATAATAACAACAGCTATACAGATTAAAGCTATCGATGGAATACCTATTCTCTGACCGCTTATCCGCTGGATTGCAAATGCATGAACAGAATCGGAAGCATTTTCAAAAGTAAGGGAATTGTTATTTGCATAATTTTCAGCGGCTGAATTTTTTTTGCCCAAAACAGTGAAGTTTTTAATTAAATCAGTGCCTTCGTCGGTGGGGGTATATCCTAATGCATAAGTTCCTATTTCATTTACAGATGGCGGAATATAAATTCCTTTGAGATTTCTGCACATATAAAAAGCACAGTCGCCTATTTTGTTGACTTTGTTCCCGACAGATACAGAAGAAAGTTCTGTACATCCTGAAAAGCAGAAATCACTTATTTCAGTAATATTATCCGATATAACAATGCTTTTAAGGCTTGTGCAGCTTCTGAAGCATGATTCGGGAATTTTAGTAATATTTTTCGATAAGGAAACAGAAGAAAGTGCAGAACATCCGCAGAAACATCCCATGCCTATTTCAGTGACAGACTCCGGAATAACAATGCTTTCAAGAGAAAAGCATGCATAAAAGCTGTGATGACCGATTTTTTCAATGGTTTCCGGAAGCGTGATATGACGCAGAGTATCGCATTCATAAAAAGCGTTGTCACGAATTTCGGTAACATGACAGCCATCAATAATTGCAGGAATGTCAATAAAAACGGGTTTGCCTTCAAAGCCTGTAACAATTGCTTTGTTATCAATGATTTCATAGGTATAATCTGATTTTTCATAACTGAATGAACTGAATGGAATGATAAAAACAAGTGCAGTTAAAGCAAAGATAATTGTAAGGGTGATTTTTTTCATGGAAACGACCTCCTGTATTTTTATAATTATAATTTTATATGATTTTACAAAAACAGTAAAGCTAAAAATATTTACTTATTATGACAAAAAATACCTGACTGTGACAGATTTTAATTTAATTCTGCTGTTTATGACAGTATTTTTTGCAGAAATTCATTGAAAAACATGAATATTTTTTTATAGGCCGGCAATGCTTAAGCTGAGCTGATTGAAATGAAGAAATCAATAATTTTTGCAGCAGGATTGTTTATGTCAGTACTTATAACAAACAGTTTATCTTTTATCCGTGACGGAAGACAACTGGAACAACTTCGGGGAAGTGTTCTCCGGCTTCATATTCTTGCTGAATCTGACAGTGAAGAAGACCAGAGTTTAAAATTAAAAGTACGTGATGCACTTCTTGAAAGTAATATTTTTGAAAGTGCGGATTCACTTGAATCTGCTGAAAGAATTGCAGAAGAAAAATTGTCTGAAATTGAAGATATTGCTGAAACAGTTCTTTATGAAAATGGCTGTAATTTACCTGTAAAGGCTGAACTTGCAGAAGTTGAATTTGATGAAAGGATTTACGGAGATATAACCATGCCGGCAGGGGAATACAGTGCATTGCGGGTTAAAATTGGTTCTGCAAAGGGAAAAAACTGGTGGTGTGTAATGTATCCTCCGCTTTGTATTCCTGCCGCCTGTGATGTTGAAGAAAATAAATCCGCAGAAGAATGTTTCAAAGAAGAAGAACTTGATATAATTTATAACCCTGAAAAATACAGAGTGCGTTTTGCTATATGGGATAAAATCAAGGAAATTATAGACAAATAATTGTGTATATTGACAAAAAGATAAAATTCACTTGACTTTTTCTGCAAAATGCTGTATACTGTTTTAAGTAAACAAAGCAGAACTGCCGTTCTCACCGTAAGGCATAGGCTTAAACGGTCAATATGTGTAAATTATCTGTTAAAGGATTTAATGCGTATTGTGAGTGCGGAAGTATCTGCACTCACTTTTATTTTATCTAAATTTTAACCGGAGGTGCTTGAAGATTAGCAAACAGGAACTGCAAATCAACGAAGATATCAGAGATAAGGAAATTCTCGTTATCGACGATGAGGGAAAGAAGCTTGGCATTATGTCTGCCAGGGATGCTCAAAAATTAGCCTATGAAAAGGAGCTTGACCTTGTAAAAATAGCTCCGCAGGCAACACCGCCCGTATGTCGTATTCTCGACTATGGAAAGTATTGCTTTGAACAGGCTAAGCGTGAAAAAGAAGCAAGAAAAAATCAGAAGGTTGTTTCAATCAAGGAAATCAGAATGTTTTCCACTATTGATACTCACGATTTTGAAACAAAGGTTAATCAGGCTGTAAAATTCCTTCAGGGAGGAGATAAGCTCAAGGTTTCTGTAAGATTCCGTAAACGAGCAATTGCTCATCCGGAACTTGGTTCAGAACTGCTTGACCGCTTCAAAGAGGCTGTTTCCGCAGCAGGCACTGTTGATAAGCCGGCTAAAATGGAGGGGCGAAGCATTGTTATGTTTGTAAACCCTAAAAAATAATCAGGAACTTGATTTGTTCTTAAATAAGGAGGATATTCAATGGCTAAGGTAAAAGTTAAAACTCATTCCGGTGCAAAGAAACGTTTTAAGGTTACAGGAAGCGGTAAAGTAAAATACCAGCACACAAACAAGAGACACAGACTCACTCAGAAAGATACAAAACGTAAGAGAATTGCTCGTAATTCCGGTGTTGCAGGAAGTGCAAATGCTCCTACACTCAAGAAGCTCGTTCCTTATATGTAATCGTTGATTGTCTTACGTAATTTTAATACAGGAGGTATAAGACTATGGCACGTATTAAAGGTGCAATGATGACTCGCAAGAGAAGAAATAAAGTTTTAAAGCTTGCTAAGGGCTACTGGGGTGCAAAGAGTAAGCATTTCAAGATGGCTAAACAGGCTGTTATGAAATCCGGCAACTATGCTTATATCGGAAGAAAGCAGAAAAAGAGACAGTTTAGACAGCTCTGGATTGCAAGAATTTCTGCTGCTGCAAAGCTTAATGGCATGAATTATTCAACATTCATGAACGGATGTAAAAAAGCAGGCATCACTCTTAACAGAAAGATGCTCTCTGAAATTGCAATAAATGATGCATCAGGCTTTACAGCTATTGCTGAAAAAGCAAAGGCTGCTCTTTAATTTGCAGATTATGCACGACAACACGCCCTGAATAAGAGCGTGTTTTGTTGTACATAAGCCCATATATTCAACGGAGGAATCTTACTATTGGAAAATATTATAACATCTAAAGACAATCCCATTATAAAGCTGTATCAGAAGCTTTCTTCGTCGAAAAAAGAAAGACTTCAATACGGCTTGTTTGTATTGGAAGGATTACGCATTGTTGAGGATGCACTGAAAGAAAACAGCAGTATTACTCATCTTATTATAACAAAACAGGCTCATGAAAAATTTGGCAGTAATATTTTTCAGGCTGATTTGAGAGATACAAAAATTATTGTTATTTCAAATGAACTTGGAAATAAAATATCTTCAACAGATACAACACAGGGAATTTTTGCGGTTTGCAGAATCCCTGTTCAGAAAAAAATGAATTTTAAGGAAAATGGCAGGTATATAATTCTTTACGGACTTCAGGACCCTGGAAATGCGGGAATGATTATACGAACGGCTGATGCACTTGGAATAGACGGTATTATAATGTCAAACAGTTGTGATTTATACAGCCCGAAAGTTATACGTTCAACTATGGGCTCTGTTTTCCGGACAAATATATTTATAGAGAACAACACCGAAAAGCTTTTTGAAATTCTTGATGTCAATAAAATAAATACATCGGCAGCTGTTATTGATACTGATGCTGAGAGTATAAATATATGCGGATTCAGTGGAAAACAGGCAGTTTTTATAGGAAATGAAGGAAACGGACTTCCTAAAGAAGTTTCTGTGCGCTGTAACAGATGTATTACTATTCCGATGAATGGCAGTATAAATTCACTTAATGCTGCAATGGCTG
>ERZ777011.3206-NODE-3206-length-10839-cov-2.620271_pt1 | contig 10839 bp, 11 predicted proteins | sample MGYA00374964_ERZ777011 | MGnify/ENA primary metagenome ERZ777011 (study PRJEB29310, sample SAMD00008975) | mouse gut metagenome | study: EMG produced TPA metagenomics assembly of the Metagenome analysis of fecal microbiota from mouse which was promoted...
TAGTCCTAAGTATCTTTCGCAATTAGTATCTATGGGTATTTATAATTTTACAAGGAATATAAATGCAGTTAAGTTTTTAATTGATAATCCTAACTCTTATAAAGATGTGGCGCAATATCATAATTTAAATGGGGAAAAGGACAATACGCCAGTTGTTTATGCGGATACATTTTCAGGTATGGGTAATGGTGGTGTTAGAGTAATTGGATTTAAAAATGTTACAGCTCATGCTGGGTCAACTACACTTATTTATATGCTTAAAAAACATTTGGAAGTTGCATACAATGTGTTAGCTTTGGAAGTAGATACAGAAGATTTTAGATATTTTAATGATCCAACTTTAAAGTCAACATCGGCTCTTGATTTATCATTTAATATAGCTAATAATCCAGATGTTGAAGTAGTTTTAGTTGATTTAAATGATTCTAATCAATATAGTGTTTGTAATGAGGTTATTTATTTAATTGAGCCTGGTTTAATAAAGCTTAATAAGCTTATTAGAACTGATAAAGAGGCTTTTAATAAGTTAAAAGATAAAAGAGTAGTTCTTAATAAAAGTGTTTTGAATAGTCGTGATATTGGAGATTTTGAGAGAGAATCTAATACACAAGTATTTTATAATATTCCTTATGTTGATGATAAAAAAGAACATGAAGCAGTTTTAGATGATTTTTTGATTGCTCTTGGTTTTTCTAGATTAAGTGGAAATGGTTCTGGTAAAGGAAAGTTATTTAATATATTTAAATAATTTTTTTAAATTGTGTGAATTTAGGTTTTAAAAATGGTATAACCTTGATATAATATAACAAAAAGAGGAGTTAGCTTATGAAAAGGTTTTTTAGTTTGCTATTTTTAATTGGAGTAGTAAGTGTTATAACGTGGTTTACTTATTATACTTTAAATCATAAAGGCATTAGAGAAGATTTAGACAAAGAATTAAAAGAAGGAATAGAAAAAACTTCATCTAACTTAAGTAATGATGTAGTCGCAGATGTTTATAGTGTGTTTTTAAATGAAAAAAAACACAAATTAAAGTTGGAATATAATGTTACATTTGTAGAATATAATAAGCCTGAAATACATTTAAATATTTATTTGGATGGTAAAAGTCTTTTTAGTGAGTTAGTGGCAAATAATGTAGAAGCTTTTGATACAGAAGATTTATTTGATGATGAGGCGATTGTTAATAATGTTAGAATAAAAGATGAAGATTTTAAGATTATTGAGGCCCAAGGGAAAGAATATTTAGTAATAGAAGTTGGTTATTATACAGAGTATATTGCTAAAAAGTATTTTATATATGATGAAAATAGTAAGTCTTTAATAAAAGCTGGAATAACGAAGTTTGATAAAAGTAATTTATATTTAAATTCTGATAATACTAAATTAGATATTTTCTATGGTGGTGATGATGATACGCAAATTATTGCAAAACTTGAAAATAATGAATTTTATGCTTTAGTTTTAGAAAAAGTTGATAAGAAAAAAGTATTAGTTGAGTATAAGTACTTTATTAGTGAAGGAAAGCTTGAAAAGGAAAAAATAAATACAATAAGTGATATTGTCGTAAAGGAAATTGTAAATAAAAATAAGGATAAAGAAGATAATAAAAAGGATACTAAAGATAAGAAATAATGGAAGTGATTTAAAATGTTTGTAGATGAGTTAACAATAAAAGTTATAGCTGGTAAAGGTGGAGATGGGTGCACTTCTTTTAGGCGTGAGAAATGTGAACCGATGGGTGGGCCTAATGGTGGTAATGGAGGCAGAGGAGCTAATATTATATTTAAAGTAGATAAAGGTCTTAAAACTTTAATTGATCTTCGTTATATGAAAATAATTAAAGGTAAAAAAGGTGAAAATGGTAAAGGCCAAAACCGAAATGGAGCTAACGCGGAAGATATTATTGTAAATGTACCAGAAGGAACAGTAGTAGTTGATAGTGAAACTAATTTAGTTATTGCAGATTTAGTTGGTGGAATAAATGAAGTAATTGTTGCACATGGTGGCCGGGGTGGACGTGGGAATGTAGCATTTAAAACAGAAGCAAATACAGCGCCTAAATTTAGTGAACTTGGAGAACCTGGAGAGGAAAAAGTACTTAAAGTAGAACTTAAAATGCTTGCGGATGTAGGATTAGTTGGTCTACCAAGTGTGGGAAAATCAACTATTTTATCAAGAATTAGTGCGGCTAGTCCGAAAATTGCTAGCTACCACTTTACAACATTGTCACCTAATTTAGGAGTAGTAAAATTAAAAAATGAAGATTCTTTTGTAATGGCTGATTTACCAGGTTTAATAGAAGGGGCACATACAGGTATTGGTCTTGGACATAAGTTTTTAAGACACGCGATGCGGACTCGGGTGCTTGCTCATGTAATCGATATGGGGGCAAGTGAAAATAGAAATCCCATAGAGGATTATTTAGTAATACGAGCAGAAATAGAAAAATATAGTGATAAATTAGCTAGTAAAAGAGAAATTATTATTGCTAATAAGATGGATTTAGAAAATGCGAAAAGTAATTTAGAACTATTTAAAGAAAAATTTCCCGATAAAGAAATTATTGAAATAAGTGCACTTTCTAATATTGGTTTAGATAAAATGATGGAAATTCTTAATGATACTTTAAAAGAAATTGTTTCGAATCCGTTATATGATGCAGAAGAAATGGATAGTCATGTAACATATAAATTTCAAAATAAAAGACCTTTTACAATTACTAAAATAGATAATGTATGGGTAGTAGAAGGGGCGGAATTAGAAAAATTATTTAAAATGACGCGTTTTAATGAGAGTGAAGCAGTGCTTAGATTTGCCAGAAAATTAAAAGGCATGGGTGTTGAGGAAGAATTAGAGAGATTAGGGGCAAAAAGAGGAGACGAAGTCGCTATTTGTGATTATATGTTTGAATTTAAAGAGTAGTGAGTGTTTTATGAGAAATAAAATATTGTTTATATTAAAAATTTTAATAGCGATAGGATTTTTTTTAACTTTTTTATTAGAAAGTATAATTGATGGTAAAGTTGTTAGTTTGGTTACAGTTACTAATGTTTTAATGGGAATGATTTTAAGTGTTATAATGATTATTTCTTTAAAAAGAGAAGATAAACCTAAAAAATGGATGATTTTTAATGCTCTCTTGTTTGCTATTTTTATCGAAATAGGTATAAGTATGGAAAATACGGGAAGTCTTAGTTATTTTAATAATTATTTTAATTTAATTAGAGGGTTATTTAATTTAGTAGGACTTACAGTTTTTATATCTTTTTTGCTTGTTTATACTAAAAAAATTTTTAGAAAGATAAAGAATATTATAATAAATAATAAAGTTTTAGATTTTATTTTTCATCAACATCTTTTTGGAAGTGCATTTGTGATAACTTTAGGAGTAAGTTTATTTTATCTTATTTTTTATTATCCTGGTACTACTTGTTATGATGGAATAATTCAATTGTCTTATTATTATAATAATCTTCCTTTTTCTAATCATCATCCCGCCTTACTTACAATGGCAATGGGATTTTTAATGGATATTGGTAAATTGCTAGGTAGTGATAATTTAGGGTTATTTTTCTTTGTATTTTTGCAGATTATAATAAATGCTTTAGTTTATGCCTATGTTTTATTAATTATGAAGAAAATGAACATACCAATTGTTATTAGAATTGGAGCTTTAGTTTTTTATGCTTTTATGCCAATGCTTGCGACTAATGCGATTACTTTTTATAAAGATACATTATTTTATTTAGTATTTTTATTTATGATTGTGTATACTTATTATCATTTTGTATTTAAATATGATGCTAGTGACAATATTAAATATGTAGTTTTGGCTCTTTTATATTTAAGTTTGTATTTACTTCGAAATACAGGATATTATATAGTTTTAGTCACTACTTTAGGATATATGCTGTATTTTATAAAAAAAGATAAAAAAGTTATGAGTATATTTTTTATATTATTTGCATTAACAGTAGGAGAAAACGTTCTTTATAATAAAATGTTAGATAATTTTAATATAGCTAGAATAAGTCCAAGGGAAGCTTTATCTATTCCTTTACAAGAGAGTGCTAGGTATATTAAATATAATAAAAATAAATTAAGTTTACAGGAAGTGGAAGTACTAAAAAATTTATTTGGGGATTTAGATGTAGTGGGTGGTGCTTATAATCCTTTTATAAGTGATGATGTTAAGCTTCTTTTTAAAAAGTATCCCAGTAATGAAGAATTAAAATCTTATTTTAAAGTTTGGTTTAAAGGGTTAAAAAAGAGTCCACTTGATTATATTGATGCGACTATTTTGAATACATATGGGTATATTTATCCTAACTTTATAAATTTTACAACAGGAGAGGAAACACCAGGCTTTTATTTTATTTATAATATGGAAGGTAGTCGGGTTAGTCTTAGTCATAATAAGTTAAATAGGGGACGTGATGCTTTGTATAAGTTTGGGGATACTTTAACAAAAGTGCCAGGATTAAATATGCTATATATGCCAGCATTTTATGTGTGGATATTTATTAGTTTTGGTATATATATGGTGGCATTTAAAAGAAAAAATGAATTAATTCATTTTATACCATTATTTATGGTGATTATATTTGCTTTTTTAGGGCCAGTTAATGGGCATATAAGATACGTTTATCCCGTAATGGTTTCTATTCCGTTTGTTATAGCAATTTTGTTTAGAAATAGAATTAATTAAAAATAAGAATAGTGCCTATTTTAATATTTTTACTAGCATACTCAGGTAATTCTAAGATGCTAGTTTTTTTGAGGTCATAATTTATTTTGATAACTCGGTTTTTGCCTAAGTTTTCATATTTATAAATGACTTCATTATTTTCATCTAAACCAACAATGTCAATATTTTCTTTCATGAAGTATGTGTGAATAGAATTACATTTGGGAAAAAGCATACCAAAATCAATATTTGTTTTACCGATAAGACCAGTTAAGCGTTTATAAAAGGTATTAGCCATAATTATTTCATATGTTTTTCCATTAGTTTTTAAAGTCATCTGTTTTCACCTAATATAATTGTATCATAAAATTATAAAATTATGACTACTTTTAAAATAAAAAGTTGTAGTTTAATTATTAAATGTGCATTAAAAAAAGAACTTAATCTTTTTTAGTATTTTTAGGTTCTTCTTCTTTTTCTTCGCTATTATTTTCTGGTTTAGTTTTTTCTACTGGTTCATTATTTACTTCTTTAGGAGTTTTATTAGTTAGAGTATGACTTAATATTTTATTTATGATTATAAATATTATACCAACAATGAGAGATATATAGCCAAATGTTTTAATAGCATCTATAGAAATAGTGATTTCTTCAGATATAGCTTTATTTAGCAAATTAATTAAGAAAGGACAGATAAAGCCAAGAGTAAGACCAGTTAAAATTAGAGATGTTCCAGCATAAGATAACCATTTATAGATACTTTTCTTTAAGATAATTATTAGAATAAGAGATATAATAATAATTCCTATTGTGATAGTTTTTAAATCGTTATTGACAAATTTTAAAATGTCAGCTATGACGCGAAATTCATTTGTTTCTTCTGATTCTAATTCATTTAGAGCATCATTTAGAATATCGTTTAGTTCTCCTGATTCTGCAATTTTAGTTATTTCTTTTCGAGCTTCTTTTGTTAGAGTAACATCATATTTTTGTAATATATCTTCAGTTTCGTCTAAAATAGTATCAATTTCATCAGCAATATTAAGTTTAATTTTTTTAGTTTCTTCACTTAATACATCAATTGTTTTGTCAATTACAATGCTAGTTATTTTTTCAATTTCAGGATTTTCATTAATAAAATCAGCAATATCTTTTTTTAGTTTTTTATTATTTGTGCCAGTTTCTTTACTGATTGTATCAACTAAAGAATTAGTAACTTCTTCTTTTACATTTTTACCAATTGTGTCAACAATGGTACTTTTAAGATTTAAGACTACACCTAGGGTAATTATGGCAAATGTCATAATGATGGTTAAAAGACCAATTAAAAATTTTTTCATATATAAACTCACTTTCTAATTTATAGTATATAATAATTTTTAGATAAGTTCAACTTTTAAGAGGATAAAAATTGACTTTTTAGAGATTTTATTATATGATTAATTATGATAGGGGAATCGGGTATGAAGCGAGGTCAAGCTTTAGTGGAATATATTCTTATCATTGCACTTATTAGTGTTATTGCAATAGCTTTGGTTAATTATTTCGGTGGTTATTTAAAAGATACAATTACAAAGACTACTTGTAGTTTGGTTGATGAGGAATATGTTAAAGGTGATAAGCCAGGAGAGGCTCACTGCGAAGAGAAAAAAGAAGAAGAGAGTAGTAATTAAAACATAAGGAGCTTTTTATGAACAAAAGGGGACAAGCACTAGTAGAGTTTATTATAATTTTACCGATATTTTTATTATTAGTCTTAGGAGTTATTGATATGGGGAATATTATAATTTCACGTATTGAAATGGAAAAAGATTTAAGTGAAATAGTTTCTTTATATCAAAATGATATTGAGGTTTCTGATATTAGTAAAAAATTAAATTTAAATGATGATAAAACATTGGAAATAAAAGAGAATGATGAGTTTTTAGAAATACTTTTAGTAAAAAAAATAAATATTATAACACCGGGATTAAATTTAATTTTAAAAAATCCTTATAATCTTAAGATTTCTAGGAGTGTTTTAAATGATAGCTAATAAAAGAGGTCAGACTTTAATTTTATTCATTATTTTAATACCACTTATTATTATGTTAGTCGCTTTTGTAATTGATGTTGGACTTATTGTTAGTGAAAATAATCGTTTAAGGGAAGTTACAAAAAATATTATTGAGGAAGTTATAAAAAATGATAATACAGAAATAGTAAAAAAAGTGTATGAAAAAAATGATGTGGATACAAAAAACTTAGAAGTTATTTATGAAGAAAACAAAATAAGAATTAAAAATAAAATTGATGTTTATAGTATATTTGGAGGTATTATTGGTATTTCAAAATATAGTGTTAAAATTGATATGACAGGGGAAGTTATAAATGGAAAATTATTTATAGATAGTAGGTGATTAGTGATGAGCAATAAAGGAATAACAATTTGTATATCTAGTGCTAAAGGAGGTGTTGGTAAAACAATATCAACTCTTAATTTAGCAGGAATTTATAAAATTTTAGGTAAAAAAGTTTTAATAGTTGATTTTGATTTAGCAAGTGGAGGAATTGCCTCGGCTTTAAATGTAGAGGTGCGAAATAACATTTATAATTTAGTTTATGATATTAATAACAATCAGTATAAAGAATTTAAAAATTATGTTTATCCTTATATAGAGGGTATTGATATTTTAGCAAGTCCTAAAGATCCTAGGCAAGCGATGAAAATAGATCATAAATATGTAGAAGTTATTTTGGATAAAGCAATATTTAATTATGATGTAGTTTTAATTGATACTAATCATGTTTTAAGTGAATTTAATGTTTTAACAATGGATAGTGTTGATAAAATGTTATTTTTTGTTACTAATGATCCGTTGGATCTTAAAAATATGCGTAGTTTAATGGCAATACTTAAAGATGTTAATTATGTTAATTATAAAGTTGTTTTAAATGAGAGTGTAACACCATTTAAAAAATATTTTAGTTTATATGATATAAAAAATATTATTAATAGTAATGTAGATTATGTGTTGTCAAAAGATTTTTATATTAAAAATATAGATAACTTTATTATGAATGGAAAGATTATTACTTTAGATGATAAAGCGCATACACTTTTTGGTAAGGATTATACAACTTTAATGCAGATAGCTACGGATATGTTAGATATTAAGGAAGTGAAATAATGGCTTATACGTTAAGAGATGCTTTTGATATTAAAATAAAAAATAATAATTCTAATATTATTAGCGATTATGAAATATTTAAAGATAAAAAATTACTAGATAAATTGCGAACAGAAATAGTTGAAAATTTAATTGATAGAAGTGACTATGGTGATAAAAGCGTTAATGAATGGATAAATGAGGAAATTGATAAAGCTATAGAAGGTTATGATTTATCTAATTTAGAGCGAAGTCATTTATTTAATTTAATTGATAATGAAATTAATGGATATGGGCCAATATCGGAACTTTTGAATACAGAAAGTGTTACGGAAATAATGATTAACTCACCAAAAGAGATTTATATTGAGATAGATGGGGTAATTACGCGTGATGATAGTGTTTCATTTATTAATGATGAACATATTATTAGAACAGTAGAAAGATTAATTGGGCCGTTTGGTAAAACAATAGATGCAAGTAATCCAATGGTGGATTCAAGACTTCTTGATGGGTCAAGAATTAATGCAGTAATCCCACCTTTATCAACAAAAGGTCCAGTAGTGACTATTAGAAAATTTAAGGAATCTTTAACAAATGTTGATGAACTTATTAGAATGGGAACGCTTACACCTTATATGGCAAGATTTTTAGAAGCTGCGGTTAGAGGAAAATGTAATATGATTGTTTGTGGAGGTACAGGTTCTGGGAAAACTACTTTACTTAATATTTTAAGTGGTTTTATAAGTGATAATGAGCGAATTATTACAATTGAAGATGCGGCGGAACTAAGACTTAATCAAAGTCATGTGATATCACTTGAAACTAGGAGCAGCAACTATGAACAAAATGGTGAGGTTACAATTAGAGATTTAGTTATTAATTCTCTTAGAATGCGACCAGATAGAATAATAGTTGGAGAAGTAAGAGGTAAAGAAGCGTTTGATATGTTACAAGCGATGAATACAGGACATGATGGTTCACTTACTACTATGCATGCGAATGGGCCAATAGATGCTTTAAATAGGTTAGAGACGATGGTACTTATGGGAGGAATGGAAATTCCTATTAAGGCTGTAAGAGAATATGTAGTTAGTGCAATAGATTTAATTATTAATGTTGAGAGAATGAGTGATGGTAGAAGAAAGGTTACAAGTATTTCGGAGTTAGATGATTTTAGTGGGGGAGAAATTAAATTAAAGGAAATCTTTGCTTTTAAGCAAAAAGGATTAACTTCAAATGGTGAAGTAGATGGAGAGTTTATTTTATATCCGGGATTACCTAGTGTTTATAAGAAAATTAAAGCTAGAGGAATTAATGATATTGAAGATATTTTTGAAGAAAAGGTAAATAAAAATAAAAAAGTGATTAATAAAGTAGATAATAAAAAACAAGAAAAAAAGAAAACTAAAACTTTGTATTATCAGGGGAAATATGAAGATTTAAAAGAAAAAAAAGAGTAAGATTGGAGGGAAGACGAAGTGAATGAAGCAAATTTTATACAAATTTTAGTCGTAGTTTTAGCTTTAATTATAGGCATTTATTTGCTTCGTCTTTGGCGGGCATTAAAACTAGAAAAGAGAATTGCAAAATTTTCATTAGTATCTATTAGTATCACAGAAGTATCTATAATGGATAGTATAGGTTTGTTTATTGTTAAAATTATGAAACGAATATCGAAGGTTTTAGAAAAATCTGTTTTGATAACAAAAAGAAGTAAAAAGTATGACAAATATATAACTGTTCATAATAAAAATGGTTTGAAAGGAATAGATTATATTTCCTTAAAAGTACTTTTTGGCCTTTTCATTGTATTTTTAGGAATAGTATCTTTAGGTATTAGAAGTATAAAAATTAATCCTTTGGTTGTGGTACTTATTTTAGGTGTAGTTTTTGTACTTCCAGATATAGTATTAAAATTGCAATATGATTTTAAGAGAAAAAAAATAGCGGAAGATTTACTTAAAGCGATAATTGTAATGAATAGCGCTTTTGGATGTGGAAGGAATATTGGGCAAGCGGTCGAGAGTGTTATTAAAGAATTAGATGGTCCTATAGAAGAAGAGTTTCAAAAGATTTATTTAGATATTAATTATGGATTAGCGATTGAAGTTGTGTTTAAAAGGTTTTATGAGAGAGTAAGGCTTGATGATGCTAAATATATAGCAACTTCACTTAGTTTACTTAATAAAACAGGGGGAGATATTGTTAAAATATTTAAAATGATTGAAAAATCAATATTTGATCGTAAAAAGTTAAATGAAGAATTAAAAAGTTTAACTGCTTCTAGTGTTTTAGTATTTAGAATACTTGTGATTTTACCAGTGGTTTTAGTTCTTCTTATTAGTGTGTTAAATCCTAGTTATTTTAAAGTATTATTTACGACACCTTTAGGAATTATGGTTCTTATATTTACAATACTTTTATATGTTTTATACATTCTTATTATTAAGAGAGTATTAGAGGTGGATATGTAATGGAAGAGTTATTTTATAAAATATTTAGAAAAAAAACAATAAATAAAATAGAAGCTAAGATTAAACTTTTAGGTGTTAGTGTTAATTTTAAAGTTGGAAGTTTTTTGGTTTATAGATTAGTAGTGGTAATATTTTTATTTATTATGACTTTTATGTTTTCAAGTTATGGGTATATATTAGCACCAGTTATAGCTATTTTAGGACATTTTGTGATAGAAAAGATTTTTCTTGATAATGAGATAAAAAAAAGAAGTAAAAAATTAGAAAAAGAGGCTTTATTCTTTTTTGAAATTTTAATACTCACAATTGATTTAGGAAGAGATTTAAATCAAGCGATTAAGATTACTGCTTCTAATATAGAATCGGAGCTATCTTTAGAATTTGGAAAAATGCTTAAAGAAGTCGAAATGGGTAAAAGTTTAAATGAAGGATTAGAGGCTTTAAAATATCGTATTCCAAGTGAATCAATATGTAGTGCTATTTTAAACCTTATAGAGTCTAATAAACATGGTGGTAGTGTAGT
>ERZ777011.3207-NODE-3207-length-10838-cov-3.610776_pt1 | contig 10838 bp, 9 predicted proteins | sample MGYA00374964_ERZ777011 | MGnify/ENA primary metagenome ERZ777011 (study PRJEB29310, sample SAMD00008975) | mouse gut metagenome | study: EMG produced TPA metagenomics assembly of the Metagenome analysis of fecal microbiota from mouse which was promoted...
AAGGTCAAAAGAGACATACTTTTCCACCCCGTAGCTTTTTAAGACCTGATAAAGTTTTTCAAGGCGCTCTATGGCCTTAAGAGAGCGCGGATTATCCGCCAGTCCCTTCGCCTCGTCAAGCACATCCACGGAGCCAAAATGCTCGGACACCTTTAGCAGCATTTTACAATAAGACTCCGCAACCCCGCGGCCTGTCAAAAGCTCTTCCGCCCCAAAAATATTTTTACCGGAAATAAAGCCCCTAAGCTCGCTTTCCGTCTGCTCGTCCAACCCTGCCTGGGCGCAGATTCCCTTAAAATATTCCATCTGTCCGATGCTCACCTGAAAATCCTTTAATCCCGCTTTCTGCAAAGATTCCACCACCAGGGCAATCATTTCCCCGTCGGCTTCCACGCTGCCATCCCCAATAAGCTCGGCGCCCATTTGCGTAACTTCTTTCAGCTTTCCCTGAAGACTGCCCGTATTGGTAAAGGTATTTCCCACATAGCAAAAACGGATAGGAACGTCTTCATCCATGAAATACTTGGCGGCACATCTTGCCATGGAAGGGGTAAAGTCCGGTCTCAGCACCAGAGTATTTCCTTCCTTATCAAAAAATTTATATAATTCTCTGGAGGGCGTGGTTCCGATTTCTCTGGAAAACACATCAAAAAATTCAAAGGTCGGCGTCTGGATGTCCTGATAACCGTACAGCCGGAGCCGTTCATGTATCAGTTCCTCCACCGCCAGCTTTCTGGCGTATTCCTTTCCATATATATCCCGCACACCCTCCGGTGTATGTAATAATTGCCGGTTCATCTAATCCTCCACACCTATAATACTGCTTCGCTTTAAAGCGTTACCTTGCTACCATAACAGTGAACAAACTATTGGTAGTATACAAGAAGCGCATCCGTTTGTCAAATTCGGCGTTTCCACCTGCAGTCTCAGTCCCTTAAAATGATATTTTTCCACATTTTCAACTTATAAAGCACAATATTTCGCAATAATTTACTCTCTTTCTTCCAAATCCTTGTTCAGCATATCAAGATAAGGAACAAATATTCCGTGTTTTTTCGGGAGAATGTATTCCGGATTGAGTTCTTCATGAAGAAAGCTTTTCCGTCCCCCATTTTTCGCCCTGTCCCAGAAAAATTTAAAAATTTCAAAAGGAAGATAATAAAACTCATCTCTGTGGGAAAAGAAAATCAAAAAAAACGCTACGCCCCCCTGCTTTTCAAACTGATCCATAAAATTTACCTGATGTTCATGGATATTCTGAAGCGCAAAACGGTCCACGGCGCATTCCTTAGCGTCAAAACATACCGGGATTCCCTGTACCACGCCAATATAATCCACCGTGCTTTTCTGTTCGAAATACGCCAACGTAATATGTCTGGTGGCTTTATCTATGTTTACCGGTGTGATGGGGGTTGGTATTTTCTGTATCAGGGCCAGTCCGCTCTCCAGATATTTTTCATTTGTCCTGTTTACCATGTCTTCCAGAGTGGACCCTCTAAGACCTCTGGTGCTCCATGTTGCCATCTTTATCCCTCCCGCTTTCCATTATCCACCTTTTCAGGATAGAGTTCAATACTGTTTGTGAAGGTAACTATTCAGCCTACGGCTTCATAGTTACTGAATACGGCCATTAAAAGTTCGCCTACGGCGAAGGGCCGTATTCACTCTCGGCGGAATATATGCGTTCTCACGGACTTTGCAGCAAATGCAAAGTCCTGGGCTGAATAATTACTTGTGAAGTCTCATATTAATTCTTTCCAATTGACTTTTAGACGCATATACTCTATTGCAAAGGTAAAGAAAGGCGACATTGCACGATGGGCATGGCTCTAATCTTGGTAAAAATCCAAGTCCTTGCCACAGGTATTTACCGCTGAGACACATCGTCTCAAACATGTACTAACATCCGGAATTCTTTCGGAAGGGAAATCTCAATCACCTTTTGGCTAAGAGGCGCAAAATCCCCTTCCAACTTTGGAAATTCCAGGCGGCATGCACATAAAAGCTGGTTGTTAATCTCATATTCACGCTTATACCTGTCATTCCAGCTCCTGTCGCCATACTTGTAATCCCCCAGCACCGGGTGACCGATACTCGCCATATGAATCCGCAATTGATGCGGCTTCCCCGTAATCAGCTCCGCCTCCACCAGGGTTCTGTCCAAAAAGTGCGAAATTGGATAATATCTGGTTTTTATAAGGGAACCGTCCTGCCCGTCGTTTCCTTTTACAAGATAGCTTTTATTGTTTTCCTCATCCTTCACAAGACGGCCTTCTAACAATTCTTCCTGAACCACCCTCCCCTTCACAAACATACGGTAAAACTTGCGGATCTCCCGATTTTTTAACAAGCTGCTGATTTTCTGGCTGCCTGCAAGAGATTTAGCGCCAATCACCAGTCCAAAAGTATTTCTGTCAAGCCTGTTACAGACAGACGGCTTATAAGTGGAAAGCTGCATCTCATTTATGGCCCCTGTTTTTAACAGATATCCAATCAGCCATTCGTTTACCGACTTATCCTCTGCAGCTGCTTTTTGAGAAAGAATACCTGCCGGTTTATTTACAACCATAACATTCTTATCTTCATAAACAACCTCAATACCTTTCAGCGTTTTATAAGCCTCATCATATTCCGCCGTCTCTACACTGTCTTTCCTGAAATGCAAAATGGTATCATCTGACAAGTACAGGCAAACCACGTCCCCCTTAACCAGCTTTTCTTTTCCCTCCGCCTTTTTCCCGTTTAAAGTAATATTTTTCTTGCGGAGCATCTTATAAAAAAAGGAAGAAGCGGCCAGCGGCATAAATTTATGAAGAAACTTATCCAATCTCTGCCCCGCTTCATTTTCATCTATATTTATCTGCTGCATAATTTTTTTCCCTTTCTTCTTATAAATACTTCCCATTTCTTCTCATTTTGTTGTTTGGTTAACATAAAATTATTATGTTAACCAAACAGTGAAAACTAATATAAACTAATATTATATAAAACTAAAATATAACCATTCGGTTTACATAAAAAGATTATGTAAACCATATTGCTTTTTCACATTACTTTTTTACCTGACAGATTGCCAATAAACAGCCTAGAAAAACAGGTATTCCAAAAGGAACCCTTGAAAAAACGTCAGCGTTTGGTGAGGTATTTTCGAACCTGGCGCTGCTACATTTTTGCAGAGCGAGAGCGCGGTGACGTTGGAATACCTGTTTTTCCAAGCGTCCTCTTTCCACAGCAAAAAAAGTAATCACTCCTCTTAAAGTGATATCTCATAAAGCAATACTCGAACCTCATCCTCTTTCTCAGGGCTCCCCACTCTATCCGTCTGATTCAAATTCATAAGCTGCTGCGCATATTTCTCAATATCATCCGAAAGCTTAATGGTCATATCCTTAAAGCCGCCCTGCCTTAACATTGTCTGTAAATGTTCCTCACATGCCCTAAGCTCGCAATCCCCTTTTTGCGCATACCCGAGAATCACCTTCCCATCCACCACCATATGGCTGATGGCAAAATTCTTTTGGTAGGATGTAAAATACAAATCATACATCCCAATCAGCCTTCCCTCCAAAGGCGCAAGCGCTCTGTGGGCCTCCTCGCCGCATCCCTTAGCACGAAACAGCATAATCAATTGCACCATACTCTTGCAGGCCGGAAGACAGCCCAGAACCGCAACCACCGTAAGCAGGTTCTTTCTGGTTCCGGTGGTCGCATAACCTGCTATAAACAGCGCCAGAGAAATCCCAAAAAACAGGATTGTCCGCAGGAGAACCTGACGCCTTTTTGCCGTAAGATATCCATAATTTCCTTTTACCGCTTTCACAACGAATTACTCCTTATTTTTTACTTTCTTTGGGTGTATATTGCGAATAACACGAGTTTTCTTTTGACTGACTCGGTCGTTTTCGTTCCGATTCTTATCCTTTACTTTACTGTGATCTAAATGTCTGCTGCTACTCTTATTTTCCTTTTTATTGATATTCCTGCCTGTGTCTTTTTCATTGCCTTTTACTTTGTTTCTGTTGTCTTTTCTCTTTCCTTTCCGCTCTGCCGTTTTGTTACCGGCAGGAAGTATTCCCTTTCCCGCAGGCCGGGGCCGTATCAGACATTTTTCTCCAAATCCAATGAGATCCTCCCGCCCTGCTTTTATGAGCGCTTCTTTCACCAAATCGTAATTTTGAGGATTTCCGTATTGAATCAGGGCCCTTTGCATATTTTTTTCATGGGGATTTCTGCACACATACACCTTATTGCCGGTTATGGGATCAATCCCCGTATAATACATAACGGTGGAGAGAGTGGACGGCGTAGGGTAAAAATCCTGCACCTGCTCCGGCATATATCCTAAATCCCTCAAATATTCCGCCAGCTCAACGGCTTCCTTTAGTGTAGAACCGGGATGGGATGACATAAGGTATGGCACCAGAAACTGGTTTTTGTCAAGCTCCTCATTTAACCTGTTATACTTCTTTACAAATTTGTCATATACACTCCGCTTTGGTTTCCTCATCCGGTTAAGAACCGCATCGGATATATGTTCGGGCGCCACCTTAAGCTGACCGCTCACATGATGCTTTACCAGCTCTCTGAAAAAAGAATCGTCTTCATCCGCCAATAAATAGTCAAATCGGATGCCGGAACGGATAAATACCTTTTTCACCCCCGGAAGGGAGCGAAGCTTTTCAAGCAGTTTTTTGTAATCCTGGTGGTCTACGTACAAATTGGGGCAGGGCTTCGGAAACAGGCATTGTCTGTCCTGGCAGACGCCGCATTTTAGCTGCTTTTGACAGGAAGGATGACGAAAATTGGCCGTAGGCCCCCCTACGTCATGGATATAGCCCTTAAAGTCAGGTTCCTTTATCAGCACCTCGGCCTCCCTTATAATGGACTCATGACTTCTTACCTGCACGATTCTGCCCTGATGAAAGGTCAGGGCGCAAAAGCTGCATCCTCCAAAGCATCCCCTGTTGCTAATCAGGGAAAATTTCACCTCTGAAAAAGCAGGCACGCCGCCCTTTTCCTCATAGGACGGATGATAGCCGCGCATATAGGGCAAGTCATAAACATCATCCATTTCCTCCATTGATAAAGGCTTCTGAGGTGGATTTTGTACTACATAAACGCCGTTTGGATATTCCTCCACAAGGGGCTTTGCCGTAAAAGGATCCGTATTTTGATACTGTATCCCAAAGCTTTTGGCATATTGCTCCGGTTTTTGGACCATTTCTTCATAAGTGGGTAGCAAAATAGCGTTATATTCTTCCTCCGTCCCGCCGGTAATGCCGGAAATATCCCTCGTCCGATAGACAGTCCCCGGAATAAAACAGATATCCTTTACATCAATACCGCTCTCTAACGCCTGAGCAATTTCCACTATGGAACGTTCTCCCATGCCATAAGAAATCAGATCCGCCCCACTATCTAACAAAATAGAACGTTTCAGGCAGTCGCTCCAATAATCATAATGCGCAAGCCGCCGCAAGCTGGCTTCTATCCCACCGACAATGATGGGAATATCCTTAAATTTTTTCCGTATCAGATTTCCATATACCACCGTCGCATGATCCGGTCGTTTTCCCATGACGCCGCCGGGAGTATAAGCGTCAACGGAACGCCTTTTTTTCGATACATAGTAATGATTCACCATAGAATCCATATTCCCGCCGGATACAAGGAAAGCAAGACGCGGCCTTCCCAGTATGGCAATGCTGTTTTCATCCTTCCAGTCAGGCTGTGAAATAATACCCACACGATAGCCGTGGGCTTCAAGGACACGGCTGATAATTGCATGTCCAAAGGAGGGATGATCCACATAAGCGTCCCCAATTATATAAACAAAATCCGGCTTATCAATTCCCTGTTCTATCATATCCTGTCTTGAAACAGGCAAAAATCCATTCCGCAATGAAACCTCCCTGAAATCTGGCTCGTCTGCTCTCAATCCAAAACGCTGTTTTCACCTAACAGCGGCTGGTCTTCGGACTATCGGTAAGTTATTTCATGACAGTCCCTAAACTTTCCATAATATCCATATAATTCGTGATAAAATAGTCCGATAACCGCCTTTTTTCCTGTTCCTGATGGCGGGAATATTCGTCGGCTACGGCGCAAACCTTCATGCCGGCCGCCTTTCCTGCCAGGATTCCCGGAACAATATCCTCAAACACCAGACATCTTTCCGGAATCGCTTTACACCGCCTTGCCGCTTCTAAGTAAACGTCCGGAGCCGGTTTCCCCTTTTCCACGTCGCACGCCGTTACAATTGTGTCAAAGTAATCTAAAATGCCATGGACACTCATCACATTTTCCACCAGGAGCCTTGAATTGCTGGTGGCAATCCCAAGCCGTATCCCATTTTCCCGGCAGTACTCCACAAATTCCATAGCTCCATCCTTTAAAGGGACATGATGGGTATATTTATCCCAGGCCATCTCATTCCAGTCTTTCTTGATCTGCTCCACATCCTCCGGTATCCGGAATTTTTCTTTGAAATAGCATGCCGTCTCGGAAAAGCTCATCCCCTCAATTTCCCCCTGTAGTCCTTCCGGCAGCAAAATATTGTATCTTCCAAGATATGCAACGTCAATCTCTTTCCAAATTCCCATAGAGTCTACCAGGGAGCCGTCCAAATCAAACAGCACCGCATCAATATCTTTCAGCATAAATCCGCAACCTCTTTCCGTGTTAATTCTCTTATCTGTCCTTCCTTAAGCTTTTCGTCCAAAGAAAGCGCCCCCATAGACAGGCGTTTCAAATAAATAACCTTAGCGCCTACTGCCTGGAACATCCGCTTCACCTGATGGTATTTGCCTTCCGTAATGGTAATGAAATATGTATTTTCCTCTTCCGCCTCCAAAACCTTTGCCGGCAGCGTCATTTCATCCTTGCCTATTCTCACTCCCTGCATAAGGCGCTTCATCCCCTCTTTCCCGACGGAACAATCGGTTTTTACAAGGTATCTTTTGGGCACATGCTTTTTGGGAGAAAGAAGTTTATGGGCTAAGGGCCCGTCATTGGTGAGCAATAAAAGCCCCACCGTATCCTTATCAAGGCGTCCCACCGGAAAAATATCTTTCACCGGTATTCCTGTCAGATCCCCCTGATACTGCATTTGCAGCTGCTCCTTAAGCAAGTCCAAAACCGTTTTATCGCTTTTATCGGAAGTAGCCGTAACCACGCCTTGGGGCTTATTCATCATGTAATACACATAAGGCCGATAGTCGTACTCCTTTCCACCAAAGCCAATCCGCAGTTCGCCTTCCTTTACCTGCATTTCCGGCCCCATGACTTTAACCCCATTTATAAAAATCTGTCCTTTTCGGATATATTCCTTCACCTGGCTCCTGGAACCTATATTCATTTCGCATAATAATCTGTCAATTCTCATAAACATTATCATAACACAAAAAAGAAAAAGAACCTAGGACAAATATGTGCTTAACGCCCAAATTTACAGGTTATTGGAAGCTTGGAGGATTATCTTGAAAAAAAAATTTAATTTTTATAAAATTTATTTTTATACCTTTTTGGCCCTTACACTTACTGTTATTATCCTTGCTTTTCCGGCCCAGTGCCTTTCCCTTGCCTTAAACGGATTAAACCTTTGGTTTGAGAGAATGATTCCCACTCTTTTTCCTTTTATGGTGCTTTCCGGTATCATCATCCGCATGAACCTGACGGATTCTTTTGTAAAAATATTAAATCCTATTCTGGGAAGGCTGTTTCATCTAAGACGCGCCTGTATTTATGGAATGGTTATCGGCTTTTTATGCGGTTTTCCCATGGGGGCACACGTAACGGCGCAGCTTTATGAGAAAAAACAGATTTCAAAAGCCGAAGCTTCTCTTTTACTGGCTTTTTGCAATAACATAGGCCCCGTATACTTTTTAAGCTTTGTACTTCCAACCTTATCTCTGAAACAGGTGTTTCCTTTCCTGTTTGGTATGTATGGCTTACCCCTTTTCTACGGGCTCTTTCTGCGTTATATGGTATATCAAAACAATATAAAAGAAAGCTCCGGCCTTTGTTTCCCCAAAGAACCGGCGCCTGCCCTGCTTACGGCGCTGGACGAGTCTGTTTTTCATTCCCTTTTCAGTATTGCAAAGCTTGGCGGGTATATGGTTTTTTTTAATCTTCTGTTTGTTGTTCCGGGTCTTATAGCAAATTTTTTGCATTTGCCGGAAAATCTCTCTCGCCTGCTGACAGGAAGCGTTGGATGCCTTCTTGAAATAACGGGCGGCATTGGGATTGTGCAGGACAGCGCCCCTTACCTTGTTTTGTGCATTCTTCCCTTCGGAGGTTTATCCTGTATTGCCCAAACCTACAGCATGATTAAGAATACCGACCTTTCCATCACCGAATATGTCATGCACAAAATGATTCTCACTGCTATCACTGTTTTTTATTACCTTTTAACAGTGAAATTATCATTTTTGCCATAAAAAATGACAACAGAATAATGCAAATAGTGATGGCGGCTATCACACCATACGCCAATACGGCATTCTCCCTGTTTCCATTTTCATCAACAAAATCTGTGTCAAAAGAAGCTTCGTCACCGCTCTCTTCCTCTGATGACTGTTCGCTTTCCAATACCCTTTCGGGCATTTCTTGGTGCCGTTTTGCCAGCTCTTCCTCATATGCTTTCTGCGCTTTAGTCTCTTCGTCTATAACAGGCTCTATGAGGATAATATTACTCTCCGCAAATAAGTCAAAGCCGTTATAAGCTGCAACCCGAAGCTCCGTTTCCTGGTCAAGAGGAACTGTAACTTGAAAATCATGGCTTGGGGAAGAACGATTCCACCCTTCGGGTCTTGGCCATTCCTCCAAAGGGAAATAGGTATTTCCTCCATCAAAGCTGTAGCAATAGTACAGAATATAGCTATCTTTATCCTCCGCTTCTATGTGAACATTCATCTCTCCTGTGCTTTTATCCGGGGAGCCTGCCTCAATCCTGCATAAATCCGGCTCCGTCTTATCCGGTCTTACGGTTTCATTTGGAATATCTGTTTCAGGCACCGGATAATCGCTGTAATCTTTTCCCAGAATATCCGATTTCAGTCTAAAATACTTCGCTGCCGCCAAAGCATCCAGCCGGCCTAATTCCTTTAACTGCTCTTCCCCCTGCTGGTAAAATCTTTTATCCTTTTCATGATCCAAATGACAGTGCTCTATCAGCACAGAGGGAACCTTTTCATAAGTGCTATATCTTAAAATGCCATAATAATTTTCTCCCCGATCGTTAAGCCTTGTCTTGATACCCCTGGAATAAGGCCCAAGCCCCGTAAGCTCGTCCAACTCTATCTGTGCAAAGGAGTACCCTTTGGCATAGTACGTCCCATCCGCAGGCACCCAGACCTCCGTAAAAAGAGTGTGATGAACAGAAGAATTGAAATGAAGACAAAACAGAAAATCTGCTTTTCGTTCCCCTGCAAACGCCGCTCTGTCCTTAATGCTCACATCTTCATCTCCCTGGCGGGTTAAATATACCTCCACTCCATCATACTTTTCCAGTTCCTCCTTCATTGCCCTGGCAACGGTCATGGTCATTTCCTTTTCCATATAGCCGTCATACTTGGCCCCTTCATTTTCCCCGCCATGGCCGGGATCTATCACAATCACCAACGGCCGTTCGGGCCGGGCCACGGCCGTTATGGAAAAAAGGCAAACACATGTGCAAAGAAAAAGAACAGCTCCTATAAAGTATATCATTTTCTTTCTATATTTCCTCAAATTTATACTACCTCACTGCAAAAACAAATATAAGACTCCGTCAGCCATCCGATGTCATTCGGTTAACGGCTGGTTTAGGTGCTAAACTTAATGGCATTACCCGGCTAACCTTATGCGAAATGAACTGCTGCAAACTTCGCAGGTCAGTACAGGTCAGTAAAACCCGGCTTACTTTTTGAGGTAACCCGGGTTTATTATATGCAATCATCTGAATTTCAGTTTCCACAAAGGGAATTTTCAGTAACTATGAAGCCGAAGGCCGACTCGAATTTCAAGATTTATCGTATTTACGGCAGCATCAAATCAAATCCAAATTCAGATTTTCACCGCCGCCGTTTCCACTCTCTACCGTATTTCCCAGATCTTCTCCTAAATACTCGTCTGCCTCAGGCGGGTTTAATTCCACTCGATTAGCGTTCACCACATCGCTGTAATGATTTAATGTACCAATAAAACTTTCATAATGCTCCCTGGTAGTGCGCATAGTCTGACTCATAAGCGTCTCTATATTTGCAAGAATGTCATCCGTATACTGCATGGCTGCCATCCGCATGCCGTTGGCCTCCATAGTCGCATTATCTAAAATTTCCTGGGCCTGCTGGGTGGCCATTTTTACAACCTCATTGGCCTGGGCGTATGCCTGCTGCATAATCTCATGTTCATTGATCAGCTCATTGGTATGAATGGTTGCCTCATTGACCAATGCTTCCGCCTTGGCGCGGGCATCATTTAAAATAGCCTCCTTATTGCTGATAATCTTTTGATACCTCTTTATCTCATCGGGTGTTTTCATACGCAGCTCTCTTAGGAGTTCATCGATCTCCTCCTTATTTACAATAATCTTGCTGTTAGAGAGAGGCTGGTATTTACAGCCGTCAATGTACTCTTCTATTTCATCAATTAACTGTTCGATTCTGCTGCTCATACACTTTCCTCGCTTTATTTTTTGTCAAACCCGAATTTCTGGTATACGAGATTTGCTACAAAGTCAGGCACACACATGGAGATATCCCCGTTAAAGCTTGCAATTTCCTTTACACTTGAGGAACTTAAATACGCATATTCCAAACTGGTCGTTAAAAAAATCGTATCTAACGATCCCTTTGAGA
>ERZ777011.3208-NODE-3208-length-10838-cov-2.810442_pt1 | contig 10838 bp, 11 predicted proteins | sample MGYA00374964_ERZ777011 | MGnify/ENA primary metagenome ERZ777011 (study PRJEB29310, sample SAMD00008975) | mouse gut metagenome | study: EMG produced TPA metagenomics assembly of the Metagenome analysis of fecal microbiota from mouse which was promoted...
ATTTTAATTCTTGTAATACAGCATCTTGATAATACATAAGCATATCTAAATCTTCGTCGCTTGATTTACCGTATATTGAAATTTCTTCTTTAAATAAACCTTCAAATTCATCTTCACTTATATAACCATTTTCCACCATACTTCTTCCAACCATTTTTGCTCTTTTTATCGCGAGATCATAATTTGTAATAGGATTATAATAGCCAGGACTATTAGGAATACCAGCTAAAATTAAAGCTTCTTCTAAACTTAAATCAATAGGATCTTTATTAAAATAATAGCAACTCGCATTAGCAATCCCATAATTTCCTTGACCATAATTTATGGTATTTAAATACCCTTCTAAAATATCTTTTTTTGAATAATGTACTTCCAGTTCCAAAGTAAGAAAAGCTTCTTCTATCTTTCTTTCCCAAGTAGAATCAAAATTAAGATATATATTCTTCACATATTGTTGACTAATTGTAGAAGCCCCTTGCGTTATCTTTCTATTTTTAATATTAAGATACATAGCTTTAGCAATTCTAAGATAATCAAATCCATGATGATTATAAAAATTCTTATCTTCTATACTAATTACTGCATTAATAAGATTATAATTAATATCATCTAAATCTACCCACTTTTGTGCTTTAGATCCTTGATAAACTAACTCATCTTTATCATCATATATATAAAACTGCCCTGCCCTTTTAAGCTCTAACTTTGGACTTAAAAAAGCATAAGTATAAAGACCTATAATTACAACTATAAAAGATACAAACAAAAAAACTCCCGCTTTAAACATAAATCTTAACGCACGCATAAGTATCTCACCCTTAATTATTATTAGCTATTCCCAAAAAAATATGAAAATTTTTCTTTTTCTTGTTTATTTATCTTTTTTTTAGTATAATTTTAAGTATAAATGAGGGACCAATATGAATTACAATTTAACTGTTAACACATATGAAGAAAACAACTTACTATTTACCGAACTTACCATTTGCACTATCGAAGATGATATTCTAACTTATAGTAATGATACTGATACTATCACTATTAATTTAAGTAAATTTAAATTCACTCGCAAAAATTCAGAATCTACTCTTAAATTAACCAATAATTTTTGTACTTTATCAATAAACGAATTAAATAAAACCTTAAATATCCCCATAGATTATATAAATTATAACTATGACCATAATAAAAATATAACATTAGAATATAAACTAGCAAGCCAAGAAAAATCTTTAAAAATCATATTACAAATAGGAGATGAAATAAATTATGTATAAAATAGCCTTATTAGAAGAAAAAATTAAAAACAGTTTAAAAGAAATAGGATATGAAATAGAAAATGTTACCATAAACCCTTCTTCTCGTCCTGAATTAGGTGATTATCAGTACAATGGTCTTATGCCCCTTGCTAAAATTTATCATAAAAGTCCTACTGTTATTGCCGAAGAATTATGTGCTAAGTTAATTAATTATCCAGAACTAAAAAATGCTAGTGTGGCTGGCCCCGGTTTTATTAATTTAACATTTAATGATACCTTTCTAATAGATTTTATGAATAAATCAAACGCTGATTTAACTATTAATTATCGCTTAAATGAACATAAAAAAATATTCTTAGACTACGGTGGTCCTAATGTTGCTAAAATTCTTCATGTAGGACACTTACGTAGTGCTAATATTGGTGAAGCTTTAAAAAGATTATGTAAAGCTGTAGAATATGAAACAATCTCTGATATTCACCTAGGCGATTGGGGTCGACCTATGGGTATGGTAATTCGCGAAATTAAAGAACGTTATCCAAATCTAGCTTATTTTAAAGAAGACTACAACGGTGAAAATATTGAATTTAACTTAACCAATGAAGATTTGCTAGAATTATACCCTATTGCTACCACTAAAGCTAAAGAAAATGAAAGTATCATGGACGAATGTCGCGAAATTAATTACAAACTTCAAAATAAACATCTGGGCTATTATAAATTATGGCAAAAAATTGTTTCAATCAGTGTAAATGAAGCCAAAAAAATCTATGATGAACTTAATGTTTCATTTGACCTCTGGGAAGGTGAATCTGATAATTCCGAATACATGGACGAATTATTAGCCCATTTACAAAAAGAAAATGTTATTGAAACTAGCAATGGAGCACAAGTTATCACTGTAAATAAAGAAGATGATAAACTTGAAATACCACCTTTAATTTTAATTAAAAGCAATGGCGCTATTTCTTATGAAGCAACTGATCTTGCCGCCATTTGGGAACGCACCTCTAAATATAATCCTGATGAAATATGGTATATTGTTGATAACCGCCAAGAACTCCACTTTAAACAAGTGTTTCGAGCATCTTATAAAAGTAATCTTGTAAATCCCAAAACTAAACTCATCTTTAATGGATTTGGTACAATGAATGGTCCAGATGGCAAACCATTTAAAACTCGTGATGGAGGAATTATGCCTCTTCGAACTCTTCTTGATATGGTAACAAATGTAACCGAAAGTCGTCTAGACCCTAATATTACCGAAAATCGTGAATCTATTGCCAAAACCCTCAGTAGTGCGGCTATAAAATATGCGGATTTACTTCCATATCGTAATACTGACTATAACTTTGATGTTGAAAAATTTACAGATTTAAATGGTAAAACAGGCACCTATCTTTTATATTCCACTATTAGAATGAAATCTCTTCTAACAAAAGCTCAAAATGAAAATCTTCACCCAGAAAAAATAACTATCATTAAAACGGAAGCTGAACGAAAAATTATTCTTGCCATGCTTGATTTAAAGCGAATTATAAAAAGAAGCATTGATAGCTATTCCTTAAATGAAATTGCCGAATATCTTTATAAAATAACTAATCTTTATAATAGTTTTTATGCTGAAAATCGCGTTTTAACTGAAAATGATAAAAATATTCAAACATCATGGCTTACTCTAACTAAAATAATCTATGATAATAATATATACTTGCTAAATATTCTAGGTATAAATGTACCTGAACGAATGTAATACTTAAATTAATCATTATAAAATAATTATAGAAAAATAAAGCTTGTAATTTTAATATCTATTATATATTGACGTTTTAAAAATATACACTCGAAACGAAAGGTGAACGAAAATATTAGTAATCATTTATACTAACAAAAGAAATTAGAGCTTTTACAGCTCTTTTTTTGAGACTTAAAATTTGACATACTAGCGTATTTATAGTAGAATAGTTACTAAAAAAGGGGGAAGTTATTATGAAATTGCCTAATTTCTTTAGATTTCTAAAGCAAGAAGAGCAAAATACAAGTACTATTCCTGCTACTTTAAAAGACTTTTATAAAATTCCTCGAGCAAGTGAAATTAAAGACCCTCATCTAAAACAATTAATAGTATCCTATCAAAAAAGTTACCGTCAAACACTTCACTCTAAAAAAAATCTTACTAGCCTTGATTTTGACCTTAATAGTATTACAGATAAAATGAAAATGTATATAAATCTTTTACTAAATATTTTTTTAGAAGATAAATCATCTCTTTATAAAACATCTAATGAAAAATTCTCCTTAAGTGATGCCTTAAAAATGCAAATTTATCTATCAGACATTAATGAATTATATTTGGATAGTTTATGTCGTCTTATTGCTTTAAATGAAATAGCTCAAAAATTTAAATTTCTTATCTCCAAAAAAAATTAAATGCCTTAAATGAAGCTATATATACTTTAATAGTAAGCCAGAATATTTATGAAAATCAAAAAATAACTATTAAAATAAGAATAAATAACTATTTAAATGAATTAGAAAGCCAAAAAACTGAGACTTTTAATCAAGAATTATATAATCATATACTAGACCTATCTAAAAATATTATTCCTAATACTACTAATGAAATACTAGAACAAAACTATCCTGAATCTACAACTCAAGCTTTAATTGAAAGAGCTTTAGAAATTTATGTCTATACCCACCAAGATGAAATAAAAGTATTAAACGAAAAAGTCAAAACTCTTAGTAAAAATCCTTTATCATTCTGCAATTATCCTAATTTTGATTTTTCACCAAAAATGCGTGCTAAATTAAATAATACTTTAGATCTTATTAATACTCTTGCCTGTAAATATGAAGTTTTTGATCGTTTTGGCCATAATCTAGTAGCATCCCATTACTTAAATAAACTTTATACAGCTAAATTATTTGCTACTATAAACTCATATTTCTATAATCCTTATAAAGAACCTCTCGTAACTCCTAATACTCCTAAAGTTGAATTTGAAGTATATGAATTAATGGTTAGTAATCTTCTTCCTTTTAATTTTTGGGGATCATTACCACAAAAATATATTTTAGCTAAAATTTTTATAAGCAACAAAGCTCTATATGATTATGAAGAAATATTAAAAAACCCTATTATTCTAACTTTAGCAACTCTAGGTGAATCTGTAAGCACTTATTTTTTCGACAACTTTTATATCTCCATAAATGACTATCCTGAATTAAAAACTATTCCGGGTCTTAGTTTTCTAGAATCCATTCCTTTATCAACCCTCTTAAAAGTATCAAAAGAAAAACATAAAGATTTGTATAACCTATATCGCATAACTATAAAAAACCCCCATAAACATGACTATCATATGCCAGAGGGTATAAATAGTATTAATTTAAATGCCGATATAGAAAATGACGGTAAAATTACCGAAGAACTTATGAAACAAGTTCAAAATAAACTATATATTTTCCCAAAATCTCTTATAAGCTATGCTGGCTCAATATTTTCATATATAACAATTGGCTGTAGACTAAATTATGGCTTAAAATACCTTTATTTAAATGAACATAATATACTCAAGGAACTAATAATTCCTAGTACTGTAAAAAGAATAACCAATACCGATAATAGACCTCTTAAAATAGATAATATTGTTTTTGAAAACTACCCAGATTCCCAACTACTTCAAGACGAAGAAGCATTAACCCAGTTAATTAAAATCTTATTTTATTGCAAAGTTGAGGAGAGCTATTTTAACGGCATAGAAACTATTACCAAAGAAAATAAATATAAAGTTAAATATAATATTTTTCCTACTTTTAACTCCTTTTTATTACAGTCCCAACATAAAGCATTAGAATTTTATTTACCTATTTTACAACACCGTTTCTTTTATGAAGAAGCCACTATTGGCAATACAATTCACAAAATAATCCCTATACCCGATAATTACGCCAAAGATATAGTCCTTGAAATTTATAAATCTATTCGAGAACATCTAAAATCATATCAAGAAAACTTTCAAAGAAAATAGTCTAATTTATATAAATAGTATAATATTATCTAAAATGTGTATTTTAAGAATTGACAAATATATAATTTAATATTACAATTGACTAGCAAATAAATTAATACACATTTAAAAAAATTTAACATATAATAATTTGAAATTAGTATAAAGGAGACTAACTAACAATGAAATTAAATGATTTAACGAAAATCGAACTAGAAACCATGAATTATGATGATATTGCTGAAATTATTTTAAATGAAGAAAAGAAGCAAATGAAAATTAATGATTTATGGCGTAAAATTTGCGATGCCTTAGAATTAAGTGAAAAAGAATTTGAAGATAAGATTGGAGATTTTTTTGAACTTTTAACTACAGACAAAAGATTTATTATGTTAGAAGATGGTTCTTGGGATTTAAAAGAACGTCACAATCCTAAAGTTATTATTGATGACGATGAAGAAGACACTACGGAAATTGAAGAAATTGATAATGAAGTCATTGAAGAAGAGAAAGTCGAAGAAAATGAAGATATCTTCTATGATACTGATACCGATGACGATTTACCTGATGATGACCTAGATGACTTTATGGTAATTAATGTTGACGAAGAAGAAGCAAACAGTTAGTGTTTGTTTTTTTAAACTTTTTTGATATAATATTATAAGAAAAGAGGAAATTCTATGATTGAAAGATTAAATGCTATTGAAGAAAAATATAATGAGCTACAAAATAAACTTACAGACCCCGAAATTTTAAGTGATTATAACGCTCTTAAAAACATCAACAAAGAAGCTAGTAGCCTCGAAGAAACTGTAAATAAATATCATGAATACCAAAACATTCAAAAAGATATTGAAGAAGCTAAAACGCTTATGAAAGATGAAGAATTAAAAGATATGGCAGCCTTAGAACTTGAAGAATTAAAAGAAAAATTAGAAACGACCACTAAAGAACTAGAAATATTACTAGTTCCTAAAGACGAAAATGATGGCAAAAATATCATTATGGAAATAAGAGGAGCTGCCGGTGGAGATGAAGCTAATATCTTTGCTGGCGACTTATATCGTATGTATACTTATTATGCTGAAAAAAATGGTTGGAAAATTGAAGAATTACACACTATTGAAGGTACAAGTGGAGGATACTCTCAAGTTGAAATTATGATTAAAGGCGAAGATGTTTATAAAAAACTAAAATATGAAAGTGGATCTCACCGTGTTCAACGAGTACCAACTACTGAAACCCAAGGCAGAGTACACACATCTACTGCCACAGTCTTAGTTATGCCTGAAGTAGAAACTAGTGATATAGAATTAAAAGAAAGTGACATTAAAATGGACGTTTATCACTCCAGTGGTGCTGGTGGTCAATCTGTCAATACATCCAATTCCGCTGTTCGCTTAACCCATATTCCAACTGGCATTGCAGTTACTTGTCAAATAGAACGTAGTCAACTAAAAAATAGAGAAAGAGCTATGACTATGTTAAAAATTAAAATAAATGACGAAAAAAGAAATGCTGAAGAACAAAAACTAGGCGCCACTCGTAAAAGTAAAATAGGCACAGGCGATCGTAGTGAAAAAATAAGAACTTACAATTATCCTCAAAATCGAGTAACTGACCATCGTATTAATTTTTCTATCATGAATCTTGATAAAGTCATGGATGGCGAATTAGAATCAATCATCGAAGCCCTTCAAACTGAAGATTTACGCCTAAAATTAGCTGGAGATAAAATTGAATAACATTGGTAATGCTGATTTAAAGCTTTTAAAAGATCTATATCCCCATAATTATAATGAAATGCTTCAAAAAGTTAAAAATCACTACCCAATTCAATATTTAATTGGCTATGTTGATTTTTATAATATCAAAATAAAAGTAACCGAAGATGTTTTAATACCAAGATTTGAGACTGAACTTCTAGTTGATAAAACTATTAAATTATTAAAAACTAAAAATTATACTAATTTAATTGATATATGCACTGGAAGTGGAGCTATCGCAATAGCTTTAAAAAAGAATTTAAATATTGAAATTGATGCTTGTGACATAAGTAATAAAGCTCTTGAAATAGCAAAAGTAAATAACACTAAAATAAACTATTTTAAAATGGATATTCTAAAAGAAATACCTAATCAAAAATATGATTGTATTATCTCTAACCCACCCTATGTAAAAATAGATGAATACACTTCTCCCGAGACTAAATATGAGCCTCAAATAGCTCTCTATGCCAATAACGAAGGACTAGAATTCTATGAAAGAACATTAAATATAAGTAAAACTATTTTAAATAAGCATGGCACTATAATTTTTGAAATAGGAAAAACTCAAAAAGAAGCAATTACTAAAATAGCTAAAGATCTATACCCCAAATCAAAGATAACCACTATCAAAGACTACAACAATTACAACCGTATTATGTTTATCGAAAACTAAAAAACGCCAAAAAGCGTTTCCTTTTTATTCTACAATTTTGTAGGGATTAGCCTCACTTCCATCACCTGAGAAAAAAACGTCTGCACGGAGATTAATAACAGGTCTAAGACAATTGGGAATATTAACAATGTCACTATAATAATCACCTAAAGCGCCATGCGGAGATACCCCAAATACAACCACATTATTTTCTCCTGCACTACGTGGAGACATTGTCCAATAGTCTTGGTTTGTATATAAATAATATGTACCATTATAATTACTATTGCCACTAAATGCTCCACCAAAAATAACTTCATCGCTGGTTATCAGTCCTACTGGATAGGCTAATTTTTTATTTCCTATGTTTGCACTTGATACTGTAAATAAGTCTCTACTCTTATTTGAGCATTGAAACATTGGTGTTTGTATTGTTTTCCAAGAGCTAGCCCAACGAAGTCTTCCTACTGGACTATAGGCACTATTTTGCGTACTATATCCATCACCTGAATAACTGTATATTCCTTTACTTAGCTCTCGATCATTACAGAAGCCTGTGTTTATATCGGTATATTTTGAATACTCTGTATTATTTGCAATATTATTTTGATACCATTTATCTATTTCAACTTTTGCATTACTGTCATATAAATTTGAATGAGCCCCGCTATAACTGCTTGAATTGCCATTACTATTTAAACTAATCATATATCCAACATATGTATTGTCATTAACTGATGTATTATATTCATAAGTTCCAATTTGAGTTGATGCTCCGGTTTTATTTGAATTTGATACTGCTCCATTAGCCTCGCCCTGATAAATCATTCTCACTGTGCCATTGCCATTAATTCTGATGATACGCCAATAAAATCCGGCAAACTCTACCCAGTTATTTAGTTTATCTTCTACTCCTCTAAAATAATATGATGTTCCATAATCATCAGGGGCAGAGTAAACCCCAGTATCAGCCTCTGTTGCTATTCCAGCAAATTCTGTATATTCGCCTTTAGATTGTTTCTTTATTTCATCAGTTAGTATTAAACCATTTAGTTTATCAAAATATAAATAACATTTTGTACTTCCATCTAAGTTAGCAATATTTAATGAATTAGGGCTTGTCATTGAAAGTTTGGCTCCATTAGAACACACACTTTTCTCTTCATTTAGTTTATAACCACTTGTTGGGAACGTATTTGTTGGTTCATATTCGCCGTTTTTTTCAATATAAAATGCCATAGCTCTATTATCTTTTGTTTTTTCTATTGATATATTCTCTTGTTTATCCTTTACGCTTATATAAAAACATACTGAAAATATTAGAATAATACTAAATATTCCAATTATTGCTTTTACTATTTTTTTCTTTTTTATTTCTCTCACCTCACTATTATTTATAAGCTATCCGGATATACTAGAAATTCTAGCTTATATTTAGATTATATTATTTTAACTGTTAATTGCCAATAATATTTCAATATTACATCAATTATAATTTTTAACTAAAAATATGTGAGAAAATATAACCGGTGAATGATAATGTTCTATAGCAATAAAATGAAAGAAATTAGAAATATCAATAATATTAAACAATATGAAATAGCAAAAATTTTAAATATTACACCATTTGATTATAGTCATTTCGAAACTGAACATACTATTATCCCATTAAAACATCTAATTAATTTTTGTAACTATTTTAATATTTCATTAGATTATATTTTTGAATTTGATAAAAAATTGACAAAGAATAATAAATCAGATGTAAATTTAGAATTATCCGGGAAGCGATTAAAGGAATTTCGAAAAGAAAAAGGATTAACTCAAGTAAAATTGGCTAGTATTATTAAAGTTTCTAATACTATTATTTCTGAATATGAAAAAGGACATTTATTAATATCTACACATGCTTTATATGACATTTGTAAAAAGTATGGCATAAGTGCAGATTATCTTCTTGGCAAAACTGATAATCCGAAATATTATAGATAAACGTCTAGTTTTTATTGACCAAAATGTAAACGTTTTATATAGTTAACCTAAGCGTTAGGGCTAATGTCTGCCATCAGGGGGTTACCTTTTAATTTTTCATCTTTAAGGGGTTTAATTAGAAGGAAGTAATTGCCTATGATGGTTCACTTAGAAGTAATTTTAAGAGAAATATTAAAAGTGACATTGGTTATCAAAATCAACGTCACTTCCTTTATTATCAAGTAGACATTAGATTGGAGCCTAACGCTTACTTAAATTAATAATAATACAGTTTTTAGATATATGCAAGTTTATTACCTGTTTTTTATTTGACTATGAAACAAAGTCCATAACAAAATTAGTAAGTAAATAACTAAGTCCAAAACTAAGTGATAACACAAGTAATTTAGCCTCTATCACTTTATTTTTTTTCATTATAGCTCCAAAATTAACTCCATTAAAAATAAATATACTCATAAGTGTGAAAAACACATACAAATAAATCTTAATTCCCATTAATTATTCTCCTCGTATTCTATAATAGTATTTACACGAGCTTTATGACGTTCTTCATTAGGCATACCTGTATTAATAAAGGTATCTATCATTTCTTTAACTAAATTAATATCCGTTGTAATATCAGCGCCTATTGCTATAACATTGCAGCCATTATGATTTTTTCCTTTAAAAGCATCATCTACACTTACTGCTCTAACACATCTAATACCTTTTACCTTATTAGCCGCTATACTCATTCCAACCCCAGAACCACATATAAGTATTCCCAAGCTACCCTCTTTATTTCTTACCATCTCACCAAGTTTTAATGCAAACTCTGGATAATCGTCATATTCTGAGTTAGGAATTCCTATATCTTCTATATCAATCTCATTACTTTTTAAATAACTTATTAATTTATTCTTAAGTTTTACCCCTCTATGATCACATCCAATATATATTTTCATAATTAACCTCCACTTATATTGTATCAAAAACACAAACAATAAAAAAGAACGTTTAGTGAACTTTACAAATCCTTATTTACATTCCAAATTACCTATGCTAAAATAACAAAAAAGGAGAAAAAATTATGTATATAAATATAAACCAAGAGTGTTACATCAAGATTAATCCCGAAAATAGATTTATGAGCTACCATTTTGTTGATAATAGA
>ERZ777011.3209-NODE-3209-length-10834-cov-7.078486_pt1 | contig 10834 bp, 13 predicted proteins | sample MGYA00374964_ERZ777011 | MGnify/ENA primary metagenome ERZ777011 (study PRJEB29310, sample SAMD00008975) | mouse gut metagenome | study: EMG produced TPA metagenomics assembly of the Metagenome analysis of fecal microbiota from mouse which was promoted...
TACCACACCGTTATGAATAAATCATCTCATGCAAAACAATTTCTTCTGCCCGGTTATGGATGTTATTACATCGTTGTACCCATTCCATTTGACAGGTACGCTTTAATTCCTCTGTCACGCCCTCGGTAGCTTTCAGCTGTTCCATGATAGTGTCTAACCGTTCCTGTGCCTGTTCGTTCAGGTCTGCAAGATATGTCCACAATTCTCCGGTCAGTATCAATGTGTTCAATCTGGCTGGGTGGATTTCTCTTAAATATTCCCGGTGCAGCCGTCCATACTTCCCAATGGGGCGGTGTTCCTTCGGCAGTTTCAAATCCGGGATGTAGTAATCTCCGACAAGGATATAATCAATTCCGTTTTCTGTTATTCTTGGTTTCAATTCGCTCATGTTCCTTACCTCCTGTGGAAGCAGGCTCGTCTGGTACTAACTCAATCACATCGGTAATCTCACAATTCAGCGTTTCGCAGATACGGGCTAATGTATCCATGCTGATGTGCTTTCCCTCTTTGCTCATGTTGGCAATCATATTTGTTGTCATACCAGCAGCAAGCCTTAAATCCTCTTTCCTCATATCACGCTCTAACAGTGTGTGCCAGAGTGGTTTATAGCTGATGTGCATATTGTTTTCCTGCCTTTCTATCCATACCACCGGGGCGGCTGCCCCGGCAGGAACTTTTCTCTTATTATAGCACCAATCTTGTGTAATCACAATTTATTCTTGTAGCCTGCCGCTGATACCGTCTGGATTGTGCTTTTCCTTTCTTTTTGTTCCCTTTAATTAGCCATGAACTGCTTCATGCCCTGGCTGCGGGCACCGGGGTTGTCGTTGCCGTAAGCCTCCAGCAGATTCACCGCGCCCCACACGCCCAGGCCAGCGCCCAGCGCGATCACCAGAGTTTTCAAAACGTCGATTGCAGAGTTAAAAAAGTCCATACTTTACCGAAAGCCGGAAATTTTATAGTTGGGTTTTCGCTCCCCTGCGTGCACTGCAAAATGGGGACATAAAAACCGTCAGCCATATTTGCGGCTGACGGTCCCCATTCCCGACTTATTCCTTTCTTTTAATTTTTTATCCCAATTTGCAGTGCGGGAGATCATGAACAAATCTCCTCCAATCTTTTGAAGTTTGTGTGGCTGCATTGCCAACCACCCCCTTTTAAGGAATATCCTCCTCCGATACGTCTACCTCGTACACGTCATAGACCTGGTCGGGCTTGGGTTTGAGCCGAGCGGATAGAAAACGCATGATGTCAAATGTGTTCTTCTTATCTGCGTCGGCAAGGAACCGATAGTTAGGATGCCGGGTAATGTCGAACTTGTCCGAGAGGAACGGGCGGACGCCCCGCAGTTGCAGGATGCACTTCCCACCGTCCAGCACGGCCAGTTCGTCCACGTCCATCAGGGCTTTGCCCAGCTTCTGATAGTTCAATGAGTGGGAAAGCTCCCGCCCCCGGCTTTCGCCAGTGTTGAACGTGTCTATCGTCTCCTTCCCCAGCGCGGCGGACAGGTCTTTGAGCGTGGATGGCTCTTTGCCGCCCAGGAAGATGGAACAGTCACAGTTGCCGATGATGGTGTCGGCGTTGTCCTTATAGATGGCCTTGAGCTGGCTTTGCGCCTGAAGAACAAGACAGGCAGAGATTTCCCGGCTGCGGATGGTAGCCATCAGTTTTTCCAGCTTGGGTATCTGCCCAATGTTGGCACACTCGTCGATCAGGCACCGCACATGGACCGGCAATCGCCCGCCGTACACATCATCCGCCTTTTCACAAAGCAGGTTGAATAGCTGGATGAGGTAGGAGACGCCGCGCCTTGCCGGATTTCTCCGGTAGGTTTCGGCGCTCCCCCTCCCGAACCGGACGGACACCTCTCGGCGTATCCGGCTCTCCGTCTACAAAACTTAGGTTTGGATGCTGTTATAGCAGCATGGGCATAGGGCAAGGGATTTCCGGCGGATACGCAGCATGACGCGCTCCCACTCGGTTTCACCCTTTAGGTCTTTCAACTTTCGGACGTGGTGCATTACAATTTCTTTTGTCTCCGCACCACAAAGCTCACAAATGCCATTTTTCAGCCGGTGGAGCAGACTGCGCTCCTTGGTGTACTTTCGGAAGTTTGGCATAATGTCTGAAAAATCCGGGGCAGCTTTTACGTTTTGCTGAAATCCATCGTGGTAAAATTGGAGTTCCTTGTCACCACCCTTGGTGCTGTATTTCACAGAGAAGATACCGTCACGTACATATTTGGCCTTGATGTGCTTGTAGGTGGTACGGTATTTGCAGCCAAAGGTTTTGAACAGGCTTCCCCGCATAATTCTGTAAAAGTTGTTCAGAACAGACACATTTGCCGCCAGCCTGTAGTAATTGTACAGTCCGCGAATTTCCGAATTGAATTTGCTTACGATTTGTGCGTCCGGCATATTGATGAGCTTTCCTCGGTAGGTTGGCTTCCATATCTCTTTTCCGTCAGGGCACTTTTTGATATACATCGCTCTGAATTCCAGCAGCTTATTGAACCACTTTTCATGGGGGAGATACAGCTTGACCTGTCCGTTCCAGTGACGTTTGAGATTTCCGTTTTTATCACGGGAGTAATCTTGGCTTCTTGATACCGTCAGGTCATAGCCGAGGAAGCGTACCAGCTCCGCAGAGTGGGTGATTTTTGTTTTTTCCTCCGATAATGTCAAATTCAGCTTGTCATGGAGAAATGCACGTAATTTCCCTTTGATTTCCTCCGCGTCAGCTTTTGGCCCTATAACCCCAATGATAAAGTCATCCGCATATCTTACGTATTGGATTTTCTTAAACGTGGGGTCGATGGCTGGGAAACACGGGATGGAGCGCAGTTTTGCATAGAGTTCATCCACGCGGTCTTTTGCTCGCTGGGCTTCGGCCTCGTCTCCTTGCTCCACTGCCGCTTTGCGCTTTTTCTCCCAATAGTGCGCTAACGCCAGAGTCTGCGAGTATTCTTTCTGCGGTTTGCGGTAGCTGTCCTGCCTGTCATATTCCGATTTGAGCTTTTCTACGAATGCGTCCAGTTCGCTGAGATAGATATTTGCAAGGATTGGGCTGACCCCGGAGCCTTGGGGAGTGCCGCTGTAAGTCGTGTTATATTCCCAATTTTCCAGGTAGCCTGCCCGGAGGAATTTCCAGAGCAGTTCGATGAAGTTCTCGTCGGTAATACGCCGTCTGACGATGCTGATGAGGATATGGTGGTCGATGTTGTCAAAGCAGCCCTTGATGTCGCCCTCTACGAACCATTTCACGCCTGTGAACGTCCGCTTTACTTCGGTCAGACACGTATGGCAGCTCCGATTGGGCCGGAACCCGTGAGAATGAACAGAAAATCCGGGTTCATAGATAGCCTCCAGCATGACCCTGACTACTTCCTGCACCAGTTTGTCATCCGTGGATGGAATACCCAGTGGCCGTTTTTTGCCACTGTTTTTCTTTGCGATATACTTTCGCTTGGCTGGCTGTGGCTGATAGCTGTGGTCTTTCAACGATGCGATGATTCGATTGACCCTCGCCATGCTCATGCCATCCAGCGTATTCCCGTCTGTTCCCGCTGTCATGCTCCCCTCTGAGGATGCGATCTTCTGATAAGCCAGCAGGTACATCTCGGGATTGTAGAGATTACGGTATAGCCGTTTGAATTGGTAGCTTTTGTCCTTTGCTTTGTCACCTAAGTTTTTCAATATAACTTCTGGACTTCTCATAGTGTCTCTCACACCTTTCCGCAGATTATATTGAGCAGTAGACTGTCTCACTTCGCCATGTGGACGGCTTTCCCGCCCTCGGACTACTATTGAGACTGTGTTACCTTGGCGGATATTCAGGGCCGCTTTTCTCATAGCGCCCATAGCCATTTCTGGCTTTCCGCTTTAGGCAATCCCCATTTAGCTTCAATGGAACATGAGTTGCCGTATTGTCGGATGGGATTTTTCGCCACTTTGCGCCGTTTCTCCCACGGCTGCCTGCTCCGAGTATCTCACAACGCCCCTACACTCAAGTTTGTTGCCGGAGCACCGGCGGCTGAAACTCCTTTACGCCGGAGACGATGGTATATCTTGCTCGTGACTATCCTTTAGGCAGTTTAGCTTTCATCCTCATATACAGCTTTTCATCCTATTGTGCCTTGCTCACCGCATGGAGTTTGCGGCAGCGCACTCTCCGACATGCTACACTCCCTGTCAGGTTTCCCATTCCAGATAAGTCGGGGGATGATAGGTTGCTTTCAGTCTGTTTTGGGCCTCCTTTTCCCATTAAATTTGCTGATTGCGTTGATACTTTTACCTACTGTTTTCTCAAAACAGCATTCCAAAGAAACCGCGCCCGGATTTATTGTTTGACGCGCCCGGGCTTATGGGCGCACGTGTAGCACAGGGAGATCAGAAAATTAAAGCTATCGTCCGTATCGCTCATGATAAGGAACAGCGCAGTTTTTTCATCTCCCAGGGTGTCCAGCTCCAACTCGTCATAGGCCGTCACATCCCGCACTTCTGCGATGTCGAAGGGGGCCAGCCGAGCACCGCAGCTCACCAAAATCGACTTAGCTGTTTTGCCAGCAGCTAAGCGGTATTTGGCATATTGACGCACAGCGAAGTGGTTCGGTTCCCGCTCTGCCAGCTCCTCAAACATGAGGTCAACAGGATTCTTGAATTCCTCATCGTCCTCCCGGACCTCCATGGCGTTGATGAACTCAATGAGCGTAGCAAAGTTCTGCTCCTCCACCGGGGCCTCATAGTGGATAAATCCAATGAGGGCGCAGTACAGCAGGGTCTCGGCCTTGGTCCAAAACTCGTCTCCGCCCTTTTGCTCCCCTTTTGTGTTGGAAATCAGCGTTGTTACCAGCTTTAAGATGTCTTTCTCACTGTGAATGTACGCGAAAGGGTTGTAGTGCATGGACTTCTTAAAGTTGATCGTATTGAAAATCTTGATCCTGTACCCATTGCGCTGGAGTAATTTTCCAGCGTTGACAACGATATCCCCTTTCGGGTCAGTGATTACGAACGATACTGGATAAGTTTTTGACGTACACTGCCGGAGCCGCCGACAATCAGCACATTTTTGTTCCGGGCGGTCTTGGGGTCTTTGGGGCGGCTGTTCATGGTCAGCCGTTCCGTTTGGGTCAGGATGATGTTGTCCTCAAAGGCTGGGGCGATGTAGGGCGCGATGTCTGCTGCCGTTCCCCAACGGGCGGTGCCGTACTCTGCTCCCTGGCGGTACTTCTTGGCGTTCTTGGCCTTGTAGTAGACCGCCAGCCGCAGTATTACACCGCACACCAGCCCCACCAGCAGATCGAAGGGGTGGAAGCTGGGGAGGCTGTTCTGGAACGCGGCGGAAACGCCATCCAGCAGGTGCAGCAGCTTTTGGGAGCTGTCGGTCCCCTCCGTCAGCCGCCACGCCTGCCCCAGCTTGGAGGCATACAGCCCGATCACCGCATAGGGCAGATTGGACAGCACCAGCTTTTTTACGTTGATCTGCTTCACCGCTCCAGCTCCTTCCGCTTTTCCCGGTTCACAACAGTATTCTTTACCAGCTCCTTGAAACTGGACAACCGTTCCAGCACCGAGGGGCGGGACGCCTTTTTGACCTTTTTCCCGGCGTACTCATTGAACGCGGAAGTGAGGGCGTCGGCATCCCGGCTCTTGAAGAACACCAGGAATCGGGGAGGGTCGCTGCTCCTATCCCGCTTGATAGCGTAGTCCACGCCATATTTCCGGGCGATGCGCTCAAAATCCTTGATGGAGGGGTCATTGATCTCAATGTTGGACACGCCCTGGTTCTGCCCGATGAGCTGCTTCACCGTCTGCCTGCCATGGTGTGTCACGGGACTGTCCCGGCTTTGCCGCTTCTGGTGCTTGACCTCCTTGCGATGGGCCAGAAACTTGGAAATGGCCGATTTCAGCGTCCGGCCCGTGAGCTTGCTCCCGTTGATAACCAGCGTGAGCGTTTTGTTTTCCACTTCCTCCTGCATGAAAAAATCACCTCTCCTGGCCCCGGCTTTTCTGCCGGAGCTGTAAATATTCGTTCCAGTCCTTGCCCCGCGCCGGGGTATGGATGGACACGGTGTAACCCTGCGCGGTGTATTTTGCGTTCAGCTTTTCCGCCGCCTCCAGCCCAGGCCCGTCTGCGTCCAGGCACAGGTCAATGCGCCGGAGATGGGGGTTTTCCCGCAGATAGGTGTCCAACGGCCCCTCATACAGTCCGCACAGCGCCACAGCGTTGTTTGTCACGATGGGATGCAATGTGCAGTAGCTCATCAGGTCGATGGGAGCCTCAAAAACGAATACCCGCAGGGAGTTTTTGTCACAGGGGAGCCGAAAGCCGGTCTCCTTGTCGCTGCCGGGGACTCCTGCCCGGAACGCTGTGCCGTTCTTGTCATAGGTGCCCCGTTTGGCGGCATAGACCGGCCTGCCCCCACTGTTTTTGCCCACAAAAACGCAGTTGTGGTATTTGGCTTCCTCATAGAGCAGGCCAGCGTCGATGAAGCCCCGTATCACCTGGGGCGCGATGCACCGCGTCTGGTTGAGATAGGCGAATACACGGCGGTTGTCCGGGCTGGGCGGCGGAAGTGCAAATGGAACGGCTTCTTTCGGCTGCGGGGGCGGCGGAGGGGCACGGCAGTCCCGTCCCCCTCCATGATAGTCCAGCAGAAACTCCACCGCCTCGGTGAAGCTCATGCGTTCAAACCGCTCTAAAAAGGAGATTGCATCTCCGCCCCGCAGCTCCGAGTAGCGAAACCAGGTGTGCCGGTCCCGGATACGGATGCTGTCCATCTCCTTGGTGGTGAAGTAATTGCCGATCTTCTTCACATGGTAGCCCAGGGAGGTCAGCAGATCGGGCAGATCGGTATTCCGAACGGTGTCCATTTCATCCGCTGTAAAAAGGTCCTCCCAGCTTTGGACCTCCCTGGCCTGGGAGATCAATACCCAGTCTTGGGCAGGGTGGGCACGATGGGCTTGCCGTAGACGGTAGTTACCCACCGGGACACAGCCTGTACCCAAATCCCGTTGTATACGCCGCCCACGTCGGCCACGTTCACAAAGGAGGACGCGGCAATGCTCTTGATGGCGGTGCAATACAGCATGGGCTTCTCCACCTGGGCGAAACCGGCGGGGGCCTGACCGAACACGAACATGATCTCGGTCACGCGCTCGTTGGAAGCCAGCCCCAGCGCCGTGGCGGACGCCGCCAGGGTGTAATTCTTACCGGTGCTCAGATTATCCGCCAGCGTCCGGGGTTCGCCGCCGTTGACGCGGTAGGTGATCTTATAGCGGCCCTCAAAGTTGTAGGTGCCCGTCACCACGCTGTCCAGCCGGACCTCGGCGGGAAGTGTGTCCCTCCAGTAGAAAGAGGTCAGCATGACATTGGAGTTGTTGCCGATGTCGGAGAATACATAGCGCACCGGCTGGCCTGCCATGATCTGCTTGGGGCCGGTCTTGGTGATGGACACGCCGGTGGACAGAGACTTATTCGTGACCTCGAAGCGAACGATCTGCCCAGCGTGTTCCAGATAGGCGGTCAGTTCCTGGTCACTGACGCCGTAATTGGCCGGAGCCTTGACCTCCCGGATGGTGTAGCGCGAAAGCGGCAGGGGCTTGGAGGTGGCTACGCCCCGGCTGTCGCTGCGGATAGTGTCCACCAGATTTCCGGCCTTGTCCCGAATCTCAAAAACAGCGCCCTCCAGCAGAGTGCCAGCAGGCAGGCCGTTGGTGGAGTTGTAGTCGGCGGATTTTTTCGTGATCTGGATTTGGGCGGTGATGGGGGTATTCTTCCACTCCACAAGGGTGCTTTCGCCCGATTTCACGACAACGGTTTTCAGCTCTGTGTCCGGGATATAGCCCTCATTTTCCAATTCCTTCAAATAGTAGCGCCCGCCTTCGGTGAGGTCCTCGAAATAGGCGTAACCCTGGTTATCGGTGGTTTCCTGCGTAATCAGGTTATGTTTGCTGTCATAAAGCAGGAACGTGACCCCATAAATTCCTTTTCCACTGACGGAATCGGTTTTGTGCAGGGTGATGCCGGAAACAGCCTTGTTCGTCACCAGCAGCGGGGGCGTGGCCTTGCCCGACACCACTTCAAAATAGTGCGGGGTGCTGTCCAGCTTGTACTGGGAGGGACATTTGGTCTCAACCGCATAGTAGCTCCCGGCCTCCAGCGAGACAAACACCCGGCCATCGGTGCCGGTGGTCACGGTGTTCACCAGAGCGCCGTCCATCCTTCTGATTTCAAAGGTCACGTTGGGAATACGCTTTTCCTCGCTGCCCTCCACGGCCTTGATGATTTCGACGCCGCCGACAGGCGTGTTGTAAAACACCAGCGTTTGGCAGTCATTGGGCCGGATCGTAACCGTCTGCGTCTGGGTCGCCGGGTCGATGGTGAAATTCGGCAAGGTTTTGATTTCCTTGGCGATGACAGTGCCCACAATGCCGGTGATCCTGATTTCTCCGGCGGCGTCCGTTTCATACAGGCCCTTGCTGCTCATGTGGCCGTTGTCGTAGTCAACGTAGGAGCCATCCGCGTAGGTCAAGAGGAACTGTACCCCGGCCAGAGGGCTTCCGTCCAGGCTGCTCTTTTTCTGGATGACGAGCGAACCGGCCTTTTCGTTCCAGAAAATCAGCTCCTGGGGTTTTTTGGACGCCTGGATTGTAATGGTTTGGGGTTCGCCATCCAAAACATAGCCCTCGACTGTGGAAATTTCACGCGCGGTCACAGTGGTGCCGGGTTCCAAATCTTCCAGGACGATTTCACCGGCGCTATTGGTGTAGTACACCCCGTTATTGGTTCCGATGGGCTTGCCGTAGCCATCCACGACTTTGAAGCAAACGCCCTTCAACGGCTCATAATCCGTACCCTTAATATATTTGCGGATTGTCAAAACCATCTTGGGGTCGTTCTCAAAAACGAGGTCGTTCCCGTTGCCGGTGGTGCTGTTCCCGCCGTTAGAACCACCAACCACACCGCTGGTCACGGAATTTGCGCCGCTTTTCAGTATGATCGTCTGCGGCGTCGTGTCGAGCACATAATTGTCCGGCACTTTGTATTCAGACACCACGACCGTGGAACCGGGCAGGAGGCCGGTGACGGTCACGGTTCCATCCTTCCCGGTGGTATACCGCCCGATCAAGTTCCCGTTTCCGTCCTTTACGGAAAAAGTTACATTGGAAACCGGCTTCTGGGTGAGCGAATCCAGTTTCGTCAGCGTCAACGAGCACAGGGGCGTGTTATAAAACCACAAGTGCTGCGTATCGTCGCCGGGGTTGATTACCACAGTCTGCGTCCGAGTGTTGGGGTCGATGGCAAAGCCCTCCGGGCTGGCTACCTCGGTCGCTATGACGGTGCCTGTGATATTGGAGATCACGATCTGGCCTTCGGAATTGGTCCAGTAGAGGCCGTTGGAGGACTGCTGCCCACCGTCTGCGTCTACCACTTTCCCGACGCCATTCACTATAGGTAGGGAATTTTTGAATAGCCGGAAGCATGTTTTCCTGGACTACGAGCCGTCTCCTGACGTTACGCCGTACCACCCCGCCACCTACAGGGAAATCAGGGTATGGGTATTGCAGGAGTACGGCTTGAAGGTTTCTTCCCGGTATGTCACCCAGGTCAAGCGGAAGCATGGCATCATTACCCAGGGGGGCCAGAGCCGGCCGCTGCCGGAGGGCGTGGAGCCGCCGCAGGTCCCGCCAGAGATGGAAACAGCCATCGAGGCCGCCCTGCGGCACTTCCGTATGCTTTGACAAATTGATGCCCGCCGCTTCGGCGGGGACGACAAAAAAGGATCGTTCCAGGCATTGCGCCCGGAGCGGCCCGACCGGGAAGCCTTCGCCATTGGCCGGCCTGTCCAGACAGACACGACGGCATGGACCCATAGCACACGCCGCCCTTTTTAGTACCAAAACAATCTATATCAGAATAGTACCTAAATTATTGACAAATACCTGGTTCCGTGCTATCATAATAAGTAACCAATCTGAGTGTACCTTATTTGACTACAGGGAGGTGCCCAACCATGAAGCTGTACGCATACGTCCGGGTGAGCACCCGGCAGCAAAGTTTGAAGCGGCAGATCGAGAACATCATGTCGGCGGACGGCGGGGCCTATGCCGGCGCCACGTTCTTCAGCGACAGGTTCACCGGCAGCACCCTGGACCGGCCCGAGTGGAACCGGCTGTACAAGCGGCTCCAGCCGGGGGACACCGTTGTGTTCGACTCCGTATCCCGCCTGAGCCGTGACGCGGAGGACGGCGCAGCCCTGTACGAAGAGCTGTACCAGAGGGGGATCGACCTGGTTTTCCTGAACGAGCCCCATTGCAACACGGAGTGCTACCGCCAGGCCGCCGCCGCCAGCATCCCGGCCACGGGCAACGAGATTGCGGATATTTACATCGAAGCGACCAACCGGGTCCTGATGCTCCTGGCCCGGAGACAAATTGCCATCGCCTTCGAGCAGGCCGAAAAGGAGCGGCACGATATCCAGACGAGGGTTCGGGATGGGATGCGGGCCGCGAAGCTGGAGGCCGCCCAGCACGGGATTGAAAAGACCTATGGCCTCGCCCCTGGTACGAAGCTGACCACCCGGAAGAGCGTCGCCGCCAAGGCCGTCATCGTGAAGCACTCCAAGGATTTCAACGGCACGCTGGACGACCCGGAGGTGATCAAGCTCTGCGGGATTTCCCGGAATACCTACTACAGATACAAGCGGCAGCTCAAGGCCGGACAGCGACCGGCGGTGCCGCACCATGATTTGAAATAGGAGGACAAAAACCAATGTCAACTTCTTTATACCACGACAGCCAGATGGAACAGGAGCTGCACAGCAAAATCGACG
>ERZ777011.3210-NODE-3210-length-10833-cov-93.216367_pt1 | contig 10833 bp, 7 predicted proteins | sample MGYA00374964_ERZ777011 | MGnify/ENA primary metagenome ERZ777011 (study PRJEB29310, sample SAMD00008975) | mouse gut metagenome | study: EMG produced TPA metagenomics assembly of the Metagenome analysis of fecal microbiota from mouse which was promoted...
AATTTAATTCAACGCACTTTTGGTTGTGCAAAAACGTTATACTTGCACAACGATATTTTGAAATGCACAACCACCTATGGAAAGAATAACTCTATACCTCCGCACGACCAAGACGAGCGGTAAAATAAGACTTCGCTTCCGGCTTACGGAGGGTCGAGAAGTCCAGCTCTTTCACAAGAGCAGTATTGAGGCAGACCTCGCGGACCTGAAGAAGTTCGATATGGATGGCTCACTAAAACCTCGTGTCAGCCTTTATAACGAAGAATTGCGTCTCGCTATTACACGCGAGATTGATGCGATGCACGAAGCCTATAAGCAACTGAAAGAGGAATGTCCTGAATTCGACGCCACCGACTTTGAGGCAAGAATAGACATGCTTCTCAATCCGGAGAAATACAATATAGTCAAGACGGAGGAAATCGAAACGCTGTTGGCACGTTTCGACCGCTACATTGACGGTCTGAAAACATACGGCACCGTCAGTGAGGGCAGAGCCAAGATTTACAAGATTGTATGGGATAAACTCTCACGTTACCTTATCATTTTCAAGAAATCGCATTATACACCGGACCAATTCACTCCGGAAGATATACTGGCATTCCGGGAGTTCGTTATCAACGAATATAAATATGTCGATAAGCATAAGGCAATATATGGAAGCCTGCAAAAGATCTCCATACCGACCAAGCAAGCGAGTATCAACACGACATCGGCGAAACTCCGGGCATTGCAGGCTTTCTTCAATGAGCTGGAGGAAAATGACGAGATTCTAAAATCTCCGTTTAGGCGTCTCACCAAGAAACGAAGGAACGAGGCTCTGAGAGAACAATATGATGACCCTTTCTTCCTCCGCTATGAGGAAGTTCAGCAGATAATGTCAGCGGATGTGCCCGACAGTCTGAAGGAAACCAAAGATGCTTTTCTTCTTCAGTGTGCTCTCGGCTGTCGTATCGGAGATTTTATGAAGTTGTCGATGTCGAATGTTGCAGTTACTGATGACGGCATTCCTTACGTTCAATATCTGCCCAAGAAAACCATGAAGACGCAGAATGACCGCCGGGAAAAGAAAACGCCATTGATGCTGTTTGCGTTGGAAATCGTCAAACGCTCCGGTTTCAAATTTGGTGTTCTCAAATATGCCTCCGGCAAAAGCGGATACAACGCCAAGATTAAGAAGCTTCTCGAGTATTGTAAGATTGACCGATTGGTTAATCAGTATGATGAGGCGACAGGCACGATGAACCGTGTGCCATTGCATTCAGTCGGCAGTAGCAAGCTCTGCCGCAAGACCCACATAGACATCGCCAACAAAGCGCAGGTAAACATGTACGCCACCGGACTCCATGAGGTAGGTAGTAGTGCCGTTGAACACTATTCAATGCTCGAAATCCGTGATTTGTTCATGCTACTCTGTGCCGCCTTCAATCAACCTCAATACAGAGTTGATAAACAACTGAATGTGCTGCCAGAAGAGATAAATAGCAGTGACTAAAAACTTTTCGATGGAATGAGGTGTTAAAATTTTGTGGAATCCAAAAATGTTTATTATCTTTGCATCCACAAAGGGTAGTTTCCCCTTGAAAGAAATACTTCGAGTGCGTAAGCAACGATTTTAGGGATCGGTTTTGCCCGGTCGGAAAGAGCAGTCGCAAGGCCGCTCTTTTTTATTTAATGCGGTATTACTTTCTGTCCCAACAACACTCCGTTGTCTTGGAAAATATTGTGCTTTACAGCTTCGTATGATGGATTATGCCTTTCGGGGTGAAGCAGATGGATGGTAACAGGGTATGCTATCAAGTCTGCTATCTGCAATCCGATGATGTTGTCTTTCTTGTTATTGAAACCAAAATCTCTGATTCTTGCCCTTAATCGATCGGGTGCTACCCATTTTGTGCCACGGTTACGCAGACCGTTGTAATAGTTGAGGAGTTTGTTATCTTCTTTCTTACCTCGTCGTTCCACAACAATGGAAATTTCTGGTAGCGCATCATCCTTGATTTCATTGTCAACGCAGAAGATGCTTCTTTCAATCAAATATGACAGAGACAAACCATATACGTCGTCTTCCTCGCCTCGAACACAGAATTTGCTAAGTTGCTCTTTGAGAATCGTGCAGCTTACAATGACATAAGCACCATTCCGGCTCAGAATTTTCTCGATGCCTCCAAAGAATCTTACTCTTAGATCCTCGTCTGCAAGAACCGAGAAAGGGCCTCTCCATTTGCGAACGTCAACGGAATGGATAACGACATCCTTTGTGCCAAATATCTCCCCTTTAAGTTCCTCAAAAGCCATATTCAGCGCATTGAGATTCTGCCGAGATACAAGAATGCCGCACAAAGTAAACACCGGGAATCCGGGGTCATACTTTGCAAGATTGTGGTCTCCGCACTCGTCAATGAAGAGATAGTATTTCGACTTCGTTATTTTTCCCATTATGGTTTTCAACGCAAAGATACTAGAAATCCGCGTATTAAGCTCGACACATTAGCTAAATAATTTATTCAACATAATAGTAATGTTACTTAATAATTTTTACAGGGATTCCTTTGTCTTTTGCTTCATTCAAAAGGTTTCGACTTGTTATGCTCTGATATTCTGTAACGATGAGAATATCAGTGATATTTATCATTTGATGGGCCCTTTCTTTACCGTTTTCTCGTCCCATTAAGGTCCAATTGTTGTAATCACAGACTATCTCAAGCTGATGTTCAAGTGCATAACGCATTGCTAAATTTTCTGCACCTTTTGCGTTACCAGTAATAAGTATGAACCTATTGTTTCTGGACATAGATTCAATAATATCCCCAATTTTTTTACGAATTAATCGCTCTATTCCAAAAGGTATATTTCCTGTAATTAAGACCTTAATTATTTTTGTACCTCTCTGAATATGGCCTAATAAGACATTTAACCGATTAAGGATGTCTTCATGGTTACTAGTGTAACTACTGAACTCATTAAACAAACGTGGGTCTAATTTGCTGAGTTCTTTGTAGAAAAATTTCTCTTCTAGTTCATCGATGGTTTTATTTATTCTATCAGATAATTTTGATATTTCTGATTTTATATCTTCTTGCTTGAAGAGTTGATTGTAGAACAACCAACCCATATGTTCTTCTTTAGAATAAGAAGCAATAATTTTTCTTTTTTCTTTTTCCAAATCTTCTCCCTCATAAATTCCAAATGGAATATTCGGACGAGAAAAGTAACTTGTGTATCCCGATTCTTTTTCAATGCATTCTTCGCCTAATCCTATTATGTGTCGGAGATACGGATCGGTTACAATTGTACCATCTAGCAACCTAGCTTCTCTGTAAACATAATATGTATCATCATCTCCTATCTTGGTTCGATGGTAATCCCAAACTTTTACATAAAGTGAAGATAATATATTTTCTATATTTATTGAATTTATATAATTAACAAATTGTTTTATTACTCCTTGCCATCTATTTGGCCAATATTTATCTTTAAATGAAATTTTCTCTTGGCTTCTTAATACTTCAATGTTTCTATTGCATATCAATCGTTCTATAATAATTCTAGCCAATCTAGACTCTCTTTTATGTATTTTTAATTTCTCTAAAATTGAGACATTCTCGTTCAAGAGGTCATGAGTTTCAATTGATTCCCCAATTACTATTTTAAATCCAGGTAAATCAAGGGTTCTTTTATCATTATAAAGATTGAGAGCCAAATCATTTAGAAACACTATTTCGGTAATTGTGGAACCATTATTCTTAAAAATGACAGGAATACTTAACTCATAATAATGGCTACTAAGATTCTGATACTTAAAAGGTATCATTTTATATTCTATAAAATAAAACCTAAATATCTCACCATCAAACCCCAATATCAACTCCTGATATTGATGAGAATTTAGAGGCAGATGGTAGAAGAATCCGAATTTATACATTTGATGATTTATTTAGTTTGCAAAGTTAGTAAAAAAGTCTGAAAGTTAGCGATATATTTGCTACAATGGGTGTGGTAATTGGCATAATCTACTGCTTAATAGAGAATTATACACGTAACCGTGAGAACTAATTCTCCCGGTTACGATTGTTTTAGCGACCTAACGATGGTCCTCGTTTAGGCTCTTTGGGTTTGATGCCAAGTTTGGCAAGTAATTCTTTCGCCTTGTTGCGGAACCATTGGAACACGCTCACACCGTCTATTGTCAGAATAAAGCGATGTTTCTCTTTCGGGTCCCGTTCAAGTTTTGCCTCGGAATGCTCGGTTTTGAATCTTTGGCTATGCTCTGGCGAATATAACGACCCTTGAAACGGAACGGGCTGCTGGGCGATTATTCTTTGCGTAAAACTGTCGGGGAATCCGATATGTTTGCAGTATCTCGCCCAAATAAGCAGGTCGGGTACATCCGGGAAGTATTTCTCAATATCAGCCTTATATTCGGTATAATCAGAGTTATAAGCGACTGACATTTTAGACGCTTCAAGAGCCGATACTTCCCTTGAGAGTTTTTCTTTCGACGTTTCAAGACCTTTGTATTCCTCAATCATTCCAACGACAGCCTCTTTCAGTGTCGAATTATACTCAACAAGCAATTTCTTATCCTTGGCAAGTTGAGCGTTCTCTTCGGTCAGTTGCATGTTTGCGGCCTTGGACTCGATGATTGTCTTTTCAATCCAGCGGTTGCCCATTTCGAGTTCAGCCTTACGTTTCTCCAAAGATTGGGTTTCGGTATCGAGGTGCTCTTTCTCGGTGGTAAGAGTCGCCACGTCCTGCTCCAGATCCTTCTTTTTGATTTGGCACAGGCGGTAGTATTCGTGCTGGTCAACGTGCCGGGCTTCGGAGCCACGGATGCCGCGTTCCAGCCCGAAGCGTTCCATTGCCTCGGCGTATGTGTCCTGAAACCTGATAAGGTTATCGCGGGTCATGATGTCGTTGGCGCTAAGCCGGGGGCCGTCCTTGGATTTGGTACGGTAGCGTTTCTTGGCTTTCGCCTCGCTCGCTTTCTTCTTTCTCTCGGCAGTGACTATCGGCACAACCGAGACATGAAGGTGCGGAGTCTGCTCGTCCATGTGGAGATGGGCGGCGACAACGTTGTCCTCGCCGAAGGTCTGTTTTGCCCAGCCGACACTCTCCCATGCCCACTCATCGAGACGACCTTCATCGGCAAGTCGGCGCAACGCGTCTCCGTCGGATGTCATCAGCACATGGAGGGCGAGCACCTGGTTCTTGCCGATCTTGCGCGTCAGTCCGGCATTGTCGAGACGGTGCTGTATCGCCTCGCCCAGACCGTCAACGCCATCGGGATATTTGATGAAATCATCGCGGTTGAGATGGCGCAGTTCGGGGTGGGCGTTGTCGGGCTGCGTGGTTCGCTCGATGTGTCGGGCGATGGCATTACACGAGCCGCTTGCTTTCATGATGTGGAGTACGGCGTAACTCATAGGCAAGGGGCGTCTGCTTGTGGAACAATCGGAGTGTACGGCTTCTCGTAAAGCCGTATCAGGGTTCTCCAAGGGGTCGCCCCCTTGGGCTCAGTAGGGACATTTTCAGCGTATCGGAACGATATGCGGCTCGGAAAATTCCCTAATGAGCTAAGGAATTTCCGGATGGCGTAATTTCCGTGCCGCCACTGCACGGATGGTACTGCACTGCCATAGCAGTGGTACACCGGTATAACCACTGCACTGACTGCAATGGTTTCTTCAATGAAAAAAGGATGTTTCACGGGACTTCTGTCTGGGAATTTACCCCTTGGCACTTTCGTCATTTTGGCACAACCGGGGTGTGTCGGCATCTCCGTCGGAAATGCCAAAGTGACAATAATGCCAAGGGGGAATGTTTATAATTTAGTGTAGTTTCCGTGGGCGGAATGGACGAACAGAACGCCTTTGCGGTCTTTGATGAACCGCTTGAAACTGCGCTCCGACATACCACATTTCGCGGCGATTGCCACACCCTCGGCGGTAGTGAACGTGCCGGGCAGTTCCGATAGTACGGCAAGCTGCAACTCCGTCAAAGCGTCCTCGCTTACGATGCCCTGCACCTTTGCGGCGGTCACGCGGAAATACTCTGTCAGGCGTATGGCGCGCTCCACGATGTCGGCGTCTATCAATTTTTTCTCATCGCCACAAGCCCGGTCTGCGAGTGCCAGCAAAAGAGAAAACCTGACTGCGTATATTTCGAGCTTGCTCGCAATGGAGGTAAGGGTGTCGCTTCCCTCGGCGTTGCATCGGTCGGTCACTTCGTTCTGCCATGAGAAAAGGCGGTCGAGGGCTTCCGGCGAGAAAGGCACATCCTCCGGGATTATCTCTCCGCAGGAATCGACGGCAGGGACAATGCCGATAAGTCTCGACAGGATTTCACGCCATGCTACGGCGATGTCGAATGACGGAGATTTCCTCTCGCGGTTCCATCTGACTTTCGACTGCACGGAGGGGAATACATAGAGTATCCGCTCCATGAAGCCGTTGGCGTTGCGGTTTCCGGCGGCAAGCTCGGTCAGCACCTTGGGCTGGATCGTGCCGATGACACAGAGAAACGGATTGCGGATGAACACGCCGCTCTGACTGCTCTTTCGGTCGGACATGGCTGCCTTGTGGTTGAACACCGACATCCAGAATTCGGACTCCGAGCCGTTGTTGTAGCGGTTAAAGTTCTTGAACCACCCGGCAAGCTCATCGGAAACGAGCACGAGGCCACGGCGGTTTTCCGACAGGATGCGATGCACGGCCTCCGGGGTCACATCCTGCATGGTGAAGCGGACTCGCTTCGGCTCGACAGGATTTGTGTCGTAGCCTTTGGCTGCTCTATCTTTCGGAGGGAGTTCCATCGCCGCCTCGTAACGTTTCATCGCCTCGCCGAATATCGCCGCCTGTTCAGCATCGAAGTCGATGAGCGGTTGCATGGCGAAACTCAACGGGTGGCTCTTGTTGGTGCCGGGGCTTCCGACAAGGGCCGTGAAAAGAATGGCATACTCTTTCCAGCCGGGCATTATCTCGGCGGTGTGGGTGTTGCCGATGACTGCGGCCATAGCCGTCAGCATCGCCCCGGCGAGATAGTCTTTCGGAAATCCGAGGCAGATATTTGCCTCGTTTATGATTTCCTGCAATCTCGGAGGCAGGACATCAACGGGCAATGCGCTGATATTCTGCTTTGAGGATTGCTGTGCAATCACGCTGTCATACCCTGTCGGCAACTCCGGCTCCGCTTGCCCTACCGACTGATTGGTCAGTTGGTCAGGCTGGCGGTCAATAAATGACACGTCCTCTTTAGTAGATTTGTCAAGTGAACGAGGTTTGCTCATTGTTTCGTGGCTTTGGCATTAATGATTGCGTTGACATCACGCTGGCTGTAACGGGTACTGCCGTTCACCTTGAACGAGCGCAGTTTGCCGGCACGTGCCATGTTGAATACAGTGGTCTCGCACACGCCGAGCTGCTCGGCGACTTCCTTTCTGGTGAGGGGACGCTCTTTCTCGGCGTCCATATACAACGGGAGGATTCGCTCGCGTGTGGCTTCGATTGTGTCCACCACAAGCTGATGGAGGTCGGAGAGGTGGACGGTGAGGAGAATATTGGGAGAGTCAGGGTCGGACATCGACGCCTGAAGAAGATCAAAAAGGTTCAGTTTCATCTGGGGGGAATGAATTTGAAAGATTGTATCGCCTGACTGTCTGGCATCATCACACCTCCGGCGACGGATAAAGAGGCACGATGACGGTCCCGAAAAGGACATAGGAGTGGCCGTCGGCTTCTTTCTCGCTGGAGCCGACAGTCGTTTCTGCCGAACAGTCATGTCCGGCATAGGCGCAGTTGTCCCTGTCCGCTGCCGCCTATGATATAGGCCCACAGTAGGGGCTATCCGCCCGACAGGGGGATATGCGCCGTGTGTGCTGCCCGCTATGGGCATAGCGAACACTTTCTTCGTTGGTTTTCGGTAGTTTATACCCTTTTCTCTGTGCTATCCTTTCTATCTTCTGCGTCAGATACTTTGAGTCCGGCTGTAATCAGACCTTGAACCAACGCCGCCACTTAATCGCTTTAGCGCTTTGCCAAAGCAAAGAAATCCAAAAAATCCGGCGTGTCTCGGTTGATAACAGTCATCCTCATGTGCATGCGACGCGCACAGAGAACAGGTATGTCATGTGTCTCAGTTGCCGCTTACTGAGGAATTTAAGCCCGTTAAGCATCGCTTCCTTAGGGCGATAGTTGAGGGCTGGCGGGTCCGGCCGCCACCTACGGCTACATTTTCATAGTGTTCCGGATGCCTTTCATCCGGCCTGAGATGTAAGTCGTTCATGCAACTCTTTCGGGCGCAACATCGTCAAAGAGCATCGTTCCAAGCCCGGTAAATAATGTTGAACGTGCTTTGACTGAGGTGCGTTGCCTCCAATCGTTACATAAAGATACAAAAATTTCTTCGTATCTCCAAATTTGCATAATCCGCATGTGTGGATTTCCTATCTCGTCGCTTCATCGGTGTATGTATAACTGGTGTGTTATCGGGGTGCAACGAGAAAGTTATACCAATAACGGCGGTCGGAATTACGGCGTAATGTCGGGTCATATCCCGCACGCCCGATGCCTTCGCATCTTTTCCCGCTGCAAAGTTAGGTACACTTTTAGGGCTATGCAATAGTATTTCGACCCCGAATCCGAGGTCAAATGTTAAAAATGCCCTTTGTGAGCTTAATGTGGCTTACGCTGACACAACCGTCCCGGCAGAGCCTCCGCTTCGCTATGGTCGTGAGAAATGTTACCACAACATCTACAACTGACTTCCGCCTCTCTTTGTTCACTGTTCCGTAAATGATATGGCGTTAAAAAGTGTGAAATCTAATTTTGTCGTTGAATAGGGGTGAACGACAATGAATTTTGAGCCGAATTTTCAGATTCTGTTGTGCAAATGTTGTGCGAATTTGGCAAAATAAAATTGCAGTCAACTGATAATCAGCTAACTGCAATTTTACTTTGTTGCCTTGGAAGGGCAACTTTTATGACATTACGTGAAACGCCAATTCTCTAATTATAGCGATATTAAACAGTTATATATTTTAACAATTTCATAAAGTCGCAAAAAGCATCATAATGTCGCTTTGATTTGTATCAACTTTGTATCAACTTTTGAACTATATCATATATCTTTACCGTTATTAGATAAACACTTATCGAATATGGCTAAATCAGCATATACTAAATTCGTACTGCGAACCACCAAGAAAACCGGCGTTGCGCCTCTTTATACCCGTCGCGTTGGCTTCAACTCCAATCTTATGCTCAACTCCCATATTGAGGTTGATATCAAGACTTGGAATGACGCCATTTCCACTCCCGGACGGTGGAATACATTTCGTGCCGGTTCAGGGAAGGAACTCTGTGACAAGCTTGATGAAATGTCGGCTCTGATTGATACTATAATCAATGATCCTAAAGGTTCGAGAACGAAACTTGATAAAGCGATAGATGAATTCGCCCATAAAGAGCAACGCGAGTTTCAGGAGGCACAACGGAAAGCACAGGAAGAAGCGCAAGAGCGTAAGAAAGCTCAACGAGAGGCTGAACAGCGGCGCAAAAAAGAAGAACTTGAAGCGATGCTCCGTCAGCGTGAAGAATCCTTCATTGTGGCTCTTGATGTCTTTATTGATGCTGCCCCGGCTCGAACATGGCACGGCAAACCAATAGGACTAAAAACCATACAGCATTACAAGCATCTGCGCCGCTATATCCGCGACTTTATGAAGAAGAAGCATATCACTGATATTCGCTTTGACGAACTCAATAAGTCGTTTTATTCTGATTATCTCTCTTTTGCCTATGGCGAGGGATTAAAGCTCAATACTATCGGCGACCATATCAAGGTAATCAAGACCGTTATCCGCGACCAACCGATGCGCATACAATGTATGGCAGAAGATTTCCTTAGATGTGAAAAGCTGAAAGAGGAGTCGGAAAGCATCGCTCTGCTCGAAAGTGAAATTGAGCTGATTGCAAAACAAGAGTTGCCAACCGAACACCTCCGAACCGTGCGCAATCAGTTCATATTGATGTGCTGGACAGGTGCCAGACACTCTGACCTCGAACAGCTCAATTACAACTCCATTCATGTAACCGAGGATGGAGATCGATATATTCAATATAAGGCGAAAAAGACGGACAAGGTGTCGGTGGTAAAGATTTTGCCCGAAACACAAGCAATCTTCGACCTATACGATGACGGAAAGGCGATGCCGCGTGTAATCAGCAACCAGAAGTTCAACGATGCGCTGAAAGAAATAATGAAAGCTGTATATGAGGCAAATCCGGAAAGTACATTAGCCGGATATGTTACCAAGTCATATACCGCCGACGTAGGCAATGGAAGAGCCGGACGCAAAACCGACATATACCAGCGATGGCAGATGGTGAGCTGCCACACCGGGCGCCGCTCATTCGCTACCAATATGCGACTACGAGGTAATGACCGAGATGTAATCTGTGCAGCCACAGGCCACACCACCGAGGCATCACTTAGCCGTTACATCAAGGAAGACCGTCTTACTCGTGCATCACGATTGAAGTAGAACTGTGCAAAAGAATATTTTTTCTTTTCACCAGCCCTATCTATATATTGGTTTGGTTTAGGTCGGGTATATATTACCCGGACTAAACCAAACTGACATAGTATATCACACCTATGATTTATGCCTGATGTGAAATTCTATTTAATTGGATGTAATATCTTGTGTAATTGGAAATAAAATGCTAACTTTGCGCTGTTGAGAAAGGACAATTAAGCGTTTATTTTCCTTTTTACTCATGGTGATATGAAACAAACAATTATATCAAAGGTCAATCGCAGCAAGAAGGGCACCAT
>ERZ777011.3213-NODE-3213-length-10825-cov-4.376787_pt1 | contig 10825 bp, 8 predicted proteins | sample MGYA00374964_ERZ777011 | MGnify/ENA primary metagenome ERZ777011 (study PRJEB29310, sample SAMD00008975) | mouse gut metagenome | study: EMG produced TPA metagenomics assembly of the Metagenome analysis of fecal microbiota from mouse which was promoted...
CGCCCGCCGGAGCCATGGGCTCCGGCGGGCGGAAGCTGCGGAGTATCGCTGATTACTTGGCCCGGTTGTTGTAGGCCACAATGCCCTTGGCCAGCAGGTCCATGGCCCGCTCCAGGTCCTTCTGCTTGAGGACGTAGGCAATGCGGATCTCGTTGACGCCCTTGCCCGGGGTGGCGTAGAAGGGGCCGCCGGGGGCGAACATGACCGTGTCGCCGTTGTCGTCAAAGTCAGTGAGCAGCCACTTCTGGAAGGCGTCGGCGTCGTCCACCGGCAGGGCCGCCATAATATAGAACGCGCCCTTGGGGCACTCGCAGATGACGCCGGGGATCTCCTTGAGCTTGGCCACCACGGTGTCCCGGCGGAGCTTATACTCCTCCCGGACAGCGGCGAAGTACTCGGGGCCCACATCGTAGAGGGCGGCGGAGGCGATCTGGTCCAGGGTGGCCACGGACAGGCGGGCCTGGCAGTACTTGATGGCCTCGCTGATGAGCTCCTTGTTGCGGCTGATGATGCAGCCGATGCGGGCGCCGCAGGCGGAGAAGCGCTTGGAGACGGTGTCGATGACGATCACGTTTTCCGCCGCGTCAGCGAACTCGCCCAGGGACTGGAGGGGTTCGCCGGCGTAGACGAACTCGCGGTAGGCCTCGTCGCCGATGATGAACAGGTCGTGCTCCTTGGCGATGTCCACCATCATGCGCATCTCCTCGGGGGTGAGGACGCAGCCGGTGGGATTGCCGGGGTTGGTGCACATGATGGCCCGGGTGTGCTCGTTGATCTCCGCCTCGATCTTGGCCCGGTCGGCGTAGTGGTAGCCCTCCTCGGGGGCGGTGTGGATGGGGTGGATCCGGGCGCCGCAGGTGTTGACCATGGTGTTGTAGTTGGGATAGAAGGGCTCGGGGATGAGGATCTCATCGCCGTCGTCCAGAATGCAGTTGAGCACGATCTGGAGAGCCTCGCTGCCGCCGGTGGTGATGAGGATCTCGCCCTTCTCAAAGTGCATGTTCAGGTTGTCGTAGTACTTCTGGATGGCGTCGATGAGCACGGGGAGGCCGGGAGAGGGGGCGTACTCCAGCACCGGCAGGCGGAAATTGCGCACCGCCTCGAAGTACTGGGGCGGGGTTTCGATATCCGGCTGGCCGATGTTCAGGTGGTAGATTTTCTTGCCTGCGGCCTCAGCTGCCACAGCGTAGGGATGGAACTTGCGCATGGGAGAGAGACCGCACTTTTTCGCCTTGCTGGAAAATTTCATAGTCGTTTCCTCATTTCTCTGAAATATAGTCCCGGGGACCTGCCCTGGGCTGGCGCTTGATCCATCTTTCAGGCAATACCTATTTTAATATAGACGGCCCGGGATGTCAAGAGACCCGCCCCGGCGGCCCTCCGGAAATTTTCCCGGCCGGAGGCGGCGGCTGGGGAGAGCCTGAGAATCCCCTGTTGGGCAAAATAGCCAGAAAGCTCCGCCGGTTTCCGGCAGAAGGTAGAAAATGACTTCCCCGCTTGACTTTCTCCCGGCATTCCTATATTCTATAATCAGCTTGAGCGGAGACGCTTGGGCGTCTAATCACGAGCTGCCGCGCCACTCCACAAAATGGCGGGGCAGACTGACAAGAAAGGATGTTTTCCGCGTAGGCGTGCGGTGCGGCAGTGTGGAGACCTGCCGCAATAAAGAGGCGGTTTTGCTCCGCCCCTTTGAGGTGGAAGCTGCGGAGGCGGTTCCGCTAACGCCTGAAAGATGGCAACTGTATCCCTGAAGAACGTCATGAAGATCTACCCCCACAGCGGCGACCAGAAGAAAAAGAAGGCCAAGAAGGCCGACGCCGCGCCTGAGAAGAAGGTCAACCTCCAGGTGACCGAGAGAGGCGTTGTGGCCGTGCAGCAGTTCAACCTGGACATCGCGGACCAGGAGTTCATCGTTCTGGTCGGCCCCTCCGGCTGCGGCAAGTCCACCACCCTGCGCATGGTGGCCGGTCTGGAGGAGATCAGCGAAGGCCAGCTGCTCATCGACGGCAAGGTCATGAACGACGTGGCCCCCAAGGACCGCGACATCGCCATGGTCTTCCAGTCCTACGCCCTGTATCCCCACATGACGGTCTACGAGAACATGGCCTTTTCCCTGAAGCTCAAGAAGGTTCCCAAGGATGAGATTGACCGGAAGGTCAAGGAGGCCGCCGAGATCCTGGACATCACCCAGTACCTGGACCGTAAGCCCAAGGCTCTGTCCGGCGGCCAGCGCCAGCGTGTGGCCATCGGCCGCGCCATCGTCCGCGAGCCCAAGGTCTTCCTGATGGATGAGCCCCTCAGTAACCTGGACGCCAAGCTGCGCAACCAGATGCGCGCTGAGATCATCAAGCTCCGTCAGAAGATCAACACCACCTTCATCTACGTCACCCACGATCAGACCGAGGCCATGACCCTGGGCGACCGCATCGTCATCATGCGGGACGGCTTCATCCAGCAGATCGGCACGCCTCAGCAGGTGTTCGATCATCCCGCCAACCTCTTCGTGGCCGGCTTCATCGGCACGCCCCAGATGAACTTCTTCGACGCCAAGCTGGAGAAGGACGGCAGCGGCTACTATGTCACCGTGGCCGGCGCCCGCATGGAGCTCAGCGACGACAAGCAGTCCGTGCTCAAGAGCAAGAATACCGCGCCCCAGGACATCACCCTGGGCATCCGTCCTGACCACATCACCATGTGCGACGCCAACGCGCCTCACGCTCTGGCGGCCACTGTGGACGTCACCGAGCTGATGGGCGCTACCATCCACATGCACGTGAACGTGGCCGGCAAGGACGCCATCATCATTCTGCCCACCATCGATCTGACCGGCGAGCAGAAGAGCCTGGGCTACGGCGCAAAGATCAACATCACCTTCGGCGGCAATGTGATGCACCTGTTCAGCAAGGCCGACGAGAAGAGCCTGCTGTAATCTGACAACTGCGAGTGGTGCGCGGACCAAGGTCCGCGCACCATTTTCTATCTATAAGAGCGGGGAGGCATGACCATGGGAGAGACAAAGCGCCATACCTTCTTCGGCTTCCAGACGGAGGTGGACGAGGCCGCAACCCGGCGGTGGTACGCCCAGGCGGAGCCCTGGGGGTGCCAATGCGGCCCCTGCCGGAATTTTCTGGCCCTGGCCCGGGAACGGCGGCTGCCGGGATTTGTGCTGGATCCGCTGGACAGGCTGGGCATTCCGCCGGAGAAGGCCACCTATGTGTGCGAGCTGTACCGGCAGGAGGGCGGTCATCTCTACCAGTTCAGCTACCGCGTGGCGGGCTGCATTCTGGGCGGCCATGGCGAGCCGGGGGCCCGGGGGACCTGCTGCCACGAGACCTACCCATACGGCGCGCCGGACTTCCCGGAGCCCCACTTTGATCTGGAGTTCGGCCTCACCCTGCCCTGGACGCTGAAGGAGCCGGAGGACGGACCCGCCACCTGAGGGCGCGGAACCCAAAAGAAAAACGCGGTCTGCTGGCGGGGCTTGTTGGAGGGGAGGGGGCGAGCGGCGCCCGTCCCTGCACAGAGCCGTCAAATGCCAACGTGTCGCAGCAAGAGCCGTAATCTGACAAATGGAAATGGTGCGCGGACCTTAGTCCGCGCACCACTTATTTTTCTGTCCCCTCAATTCATCCCCCCGTCGTTGATCTCAAGCAGCTCCCAGGTGCGCTGGGCGATGAGGGGGTGATTCTCCAGCTCCGGGTCCTGATCCAGCAGCTCCCGGGCGGCCTGCTGGGCCTCCTTCAGCAGGGCCATGTCCCAGCTCAGATCCGCCACCTTCAGGGCCGGCAGGCCGTGCTGGCGGCGGCCGAAGAAGTCGCCGGGCCCCCGCAGGCGCAGATCCTCCTCCGCGATGCGGAACCCGTCCCCGGTCTGGGCCATCACCCGCATCCGGGCCAGGGTCTCCTCGCTGCGGTTGTCGGTGATGAGGACACAGTAGGATTTGTGCTTTCCCCGGCCCACCCGCCCCCGGAGCTGGTGGAGCTGGCTGAGGCCGAAGCGGTCCGCGTCCTCGATGACCATCACCGTGGCGTTGGGCACGTCCACCCCCACCTCCACCACGGTGGTGGACACCAGGATGTCCGCCTCCCCGCCGGCAAAGGCGGTCATGACCGCGTCTTTCTCCTTCCCCTTCATCCGCCCGTGGACGCAGGCCACCCGCAGCTGGGGAAACACCTGCTCCTGGAGGACCCTGGCGTACTCCGTCACCGCCTTGCGGTCGTCGGCGCCGTTCTCCTCCACCATGGAGCATATGATGTAGGCCTGCCGGCCGGCGGCGATCTCCTTGGCCAGAAACCTGTAGATCCGCGGGCGGTAGCCCCCGGTGACGGCAAAGGTGTCGATTTTCTGCCGCCCCGGCGGCAGCTCGTCAATAACGGACACGTCCAGATCCCCGTAGATCATGAGAGCCAGTGTGCGGGGGATGGGGGTGGCGGACATGACCAGCAGGTGGGGCCGGTCCCCCTTGTTGGACAGGGCCGCGCGCTGGCCCACGCCGAAGCGGTGCTGCTCATCCGTGACCACCAGCCCCAGCTCCCGGTAGCTCACGTCTTGGCTGATGAGGGCATGGGTGCCGATCACCGCCTGGATCCGGCCGCTCTCCAGCCCCTCCAGCGCCGCCCGCCGCTCCTTGGCCCGGGTGGCCCCAGTGAGCAGGGCGCAGGAGATCCCCAACCCCTCCAGCAGGGGGGCCAGCCCCCTGTGGTGCTGCTCCGCCAGGATCTCCGTGGGGGCCATGAGGGCGGCCTGCCGGCCGCTGCGGACGGCGCACACCATGGCCGCTGCGGCCACCATGGTCTTGCCGGACCCCACGTCCCCCTGGACCAGCCGGTTCATGGGCCGGCCGGAGGCCAGGTCTGAGACGATGTCGTCCACAGCCCGCTGCTGGGCCCCGGTGAGGGAGAAGGGCAGGCTGCCGTAGAAGGCGGAGAGGTCCAGATCCCGGAGGGGGGCGCAGGTCACATCCTCCCGCCGCCGCCGGAGGGTCTGGATGCCTGCGGCCAGCAGGAACAGCTCCTCAAAGGCCAGCCGCCGCCGGGCGATGGCCAGGGTGTTCTCGTCGTCGGGGAAGTGGATCTGGTCATAGGCGTAGCCCGTGTGGCAGAGCTGGTGGTCCCGGCGGACCTCGTCGGGCAGGGGGTCCGGCAGCAGGTCCCGGCAGGCCGCCAGCCCCTGCTCCACGGACCGGGTCATGGTCAGCTGGGAGATGCCTGCGGTGAGGGGGTAGACGGGCATGATCCGGCCCGTCATGGTCCGGCTGTTCTCCCGCTCCACCAGGGGGTTCACCATGGTCCGGCGGCTCCCCTGGACCTCGGCCTTCCCATAGAAGGTGTAGTGCTCCCCGGCCTGGATGTGGTCGCGCATGTAGACCTGGTTGAAGAAAGTGATATCCAGAACCCCGGTCTCGTCCACAGCCCGCACCTTCACCAGTTCCATGCCCTTCCGCACCCGGTTCAGGGTGGGCTCCGCCGCGGCCATGGCCGTCACGCAGGCGGTCTCACCCGGCGCCAGGTCCCGGATTTTCCGGAAGGTCCGGCGGTCCTCATAGTCCCGGGGAAAGTAGGAGATCAGATCCTTCAGCGTGAAGATCTGGAGCTTCTCCAGGCTCTTGGCCCGCTGCTCCCCGATGCCCTTGATATAGCGGACATTGGCGCTCAGCTCCGGCATGGCGGTCCTTCCCCCTCCCTCTCGTAGACCAGGAACTGATAGGCCGTGTCCCCGTGGGCCAGGGCGGCCTCGGACCGGGCCAGCCTCCACTGGGGCAGGCGGTCCAGGTCCGGGAAAAAGGCGTCGCTCTCCGGGGCCTCATAGACCCGGGTGATGTGGCAGGTCCCGCACCAGGGCAGCAGCAGCCGGTAGATCTCCCCACCGCCGCAGACCCACACCCGGTCCGGATCCTGCCCCTCCAGCAGGGCCAGAAGCGCCTCCGGGGAGCGGACCGCCTCCACGCCGGGGCGGGAGAAGGCGGCGTTCCGGGTGAGGACAAGATTGCGGCGGTTGGGCAGGGGCCGCCCCCCGGGCAGGGAGTCCAGGGTCTTGCGGCCCATGATGACCGTGCCGCCGGTGGTGAGGGCCCGGAAGCGGCGCAGATCCTCGGGGATGTGGAAGAGGAGCTCCCCGGCCCGGCCGATGCCCCAGTCCCGGCTCACGGCGGCAATGGCGTTCATACAGCCACCTCGATTTTCTCCCCAAAGGCCCAGGGCTCGTAGCCCTCCAGCCGGAAGCTGTCCACGGTGAAGCTGTAGAAATCCGTCACATCCGGATCAATCGCCAGCCGGGGGGCCGGACGGGGCTCCCGGCGGATGAGCTCCTCCACCAGGGGCACGTGGCGGTCATAGATGTGGCAGTCCGCGATGACGTGGACCAGCTCCCCCGCCTCCAGGCCTGCGGAGCGGGCCATCATGTGCAGGAGCGCTGCGTACTGGCACACGTTCCAGTTGCTGGCGGTGAGCATGTCTTGGCTGCGCTGGTTGAGCACGGCGTTGAGGGTGCTGCCGGTGACGTTGAAGGTCATGGACCAGGCGCAGGGGTAGAGGCCCATTTGGTGGAGGTCGTGGTGGTTGAAGAGGCTGGTCACCATCCGCCGGCTGGCCGGGTTCTCCCGCAGGTCCTTGAGCACCCGGTCCACCTGGTCAAACCAGCCGTCGCTGTACTGGTGGCGCACCCCCAGCTGGTAGCCGTAGGCCCTGCCGATGGTGCCCTCCTCATCGGCCCAGGCGTCCCAGACGTGGGAGCGGAGGTCGGCGATCCGGTTGGACTTCTTCTGCCAGATCCACAAAAGCTCGTCCACGCAGTTACGAAAGGCCGTGGGCCGCAGGGTCATGATGGGAAACTCCTCGCGGAGGTCGTAGCGGTTTACCACGCCGAATTTCTTCACCGTGTGGGCGGGGGTTCCGTCGGTCCACCGGGGCCGCACGGGCAGGTCCGTGTCCCAGAACCCCTCCGCCAGAATGTCCCGGCAGACGCTGATAAATACCTGATCGGCGTAACTCATTGGATCGTCCTCCTGTTCTCGTCAGATGCCATGGCCTGTCCCAGCCGCCACAGCAGGGGCTCAAAGTCGATGCCCTCCCGCCGGGGCAGGTCCTGGGCTCCGGTGCGGGCCGCGCATTGGCTGGTGAAGTCCGCCGCCAGCTGCGCCCCCTGGACCAGGGACATGCCCCGGACCAGCGCGCCGGCGAGGACGCTGGCAAAGAGGTCCCCGGTTCCGTGGAACTCCCCCGGGGTCAGGGGGGCGGAGACCAGCTCCGCAGAATCCGTGTCCCGGTCATAGCACACCGCCCCTGCGGCGTCCGGGGCCAGGGCGGTTCCGGTGAGGACCACGCTGCGCCGGCCGTCCAGGCTCAGGGCCCGGGCCCATCTCCGGCAGTCCTCCGCCCGATCCAGGCGGATCTGTTCCCAGTCCACCCCCAGCAGCAGCGCCGCCTCGGTGGCGTTGGGCACGATCACGTCCGCCCGGTCCGCCAGCTCTCCCATGGCCCGGCACATCTGGGGGGTGTAGGTCCGGTAGGGCCTGCCGTGGTCCCCCATGACCGGGTCCACCACGGCCAGGGCCCGCCCCTTGCCGCAGAAGGCGTCCAGGAAGGCGGCGGCCAGGCCGATCTGCCGGGCGCTGCCCATGAAGCCGGTGTACACGGCGTCAAAGGCGAGGCCCAGCTGCTGCCAGTGGGCGGTGACCGGAGCCATCTGGTCCGTGAGGTCCAGGAAGGTGTTGCCGGTGAAGCCGCCGGTGTGGGTGGAGAGATAGGCCGTTGGCAGGGGGCAGCACTGGACTCCCATGGCGGACAGGGCGGGCATGACGATGGTGAGGGAGCAGCGGCCGAAGCCGCTGAGGTCGTGGATGGCTGCGACGCGGGGCGTGGTCATGGCGAGTTTCCTCCTTTGCGGGATGATTCCGTATAGGAAAAGCGGGCGCTCCCGGATGGGAACGTCCGCTCTGTCGTGGGTTCGGACAGGGTATCGATGCTGCAAATCACAGGCCTGTGGAAAGCATCTTCTTTCCATCCGCCTGTTTTGTCCTGTGATCCTTCTTCATCGCGCCCTCTGCCGGCTGCGCAATATTCATCGGCGGCAAAACGATAGGCGTTGTCTCTGGCTGAGCGGTTAACTTTGAAGATATATTACAATTTCATGTGCAAAAAATCAATAGCAAATCCGTCGAATGGTCGATACTTTGTCAAAGCAGCTGGAATATTTTGGATTTTTGTATAGCTTCACAATGAAAAACGGCCCTGAAACAGGGCCTGCGGGAGGGGGGAAAAGCCAGAGCTGCGCCTGGAACACCGCGTTCAAAACCGCTGAACACGGACTGGCCGGTCTTTTTGCCGCCGCTCTGGCCTTCAAAAGGACCGCTGCCGGTTCGAACGCCCGGAGGCGTTGTCCCGTTTCCCTGCTGGGCCTCCTTTCACTGACCGTTCGGACACGCCCGAATCAAAAAGCTGCGTTGCCTTTTTCTCCTGGCTGTGGTAGAATATGTAGCCAAAGAGCAGGAAGAAAGCCAACCGGAAATGAATAACCAGAAAGGAATCACGCTATGAACATCCTGGTCATCGGCGGCGGCGGCCGCGAGCACGCCATCATCAAAAAGCTGAGAGAGGACCCCCGGGCGGAGCGGATCTTCGCCCTGCCCGGCAACGGCGGCATTGCCGCCGACGCGGAGTGCGCCGGCGTTTCGGCCACCGACATCCCTGGCATCCTGGCCTTTGCCCGGGCCAACGCCGTGGACTTCGCCGTGGTAGCCCCCGACGATCCCCTGGTCCTGGGGGCCGTGGACGCCCTGGAGGAGGCCGGGATCCCCTGCTTCGGCCCCCGGAAGAACGCCGCCATCATCGAGGGCAGCAAGGTCTTTTCCAAGAACCTCATGGAGAAATACCATATCCCCACCGCCGCCTGCCGGATCTTCGACGCCCCCGGCGAGGCCCTGGCCTATGTGGACGAGTGCCCCCTGCCCGCCGTGGTCAAGGCCGACGGTCTGGCCCTGGGCAAGGGCGTGCTCATCTGCGAGACCAGAGAGAGCGCCCGGGAAGCCGTGCGCTCCATCATGGAGGACCGGATCTTCGGCGAGAGCGGGGCCAGAGTGGTCATTGAGGAGTTTCTCACCGGGCCCGAGGTCTCCGTGCTGGCCTTCACCGACGGGGCGTGCGTCAAGCCCATGGTCTCCTCCATGGACCACAAGCGGGCCCTGGACGGGGACAGGGGCCTCAACACCGGCGGCATGGGAACCGTGGCCCCCAACCCCTGCTACACGGAGGCGGTGGCGGCGCGGTGCATGGAGGAGATCTTCCTGCCCACCATCCGGGCCATGAAGGCGGAGGGCCGGCCCTTCCGGGGCTGCCTGTACTTCGGCCTCATGCTCACGCCGGCGGGCCCCAAGGTCATTGAGTACAACTGCCGCTTCGGCGATCCGGAGACCCAGGTGGTCCTCCCCCTGCTGGAGGGCAGCCTGCTGGAGATCATGCTGGCTGTGTCCCAGGGCCGGCTGGAGGATACGCCGGTCCGCTTCCGGCCGGGGGCCGCCTGCTGCGTCATCCTGGCCTCCCAGGGCTACCCCCAGAAGTATGACAAGGGCTTCCCCATCTCCCTGCCGGAGACAGGCCCGGACGAGTACATCTATATCGCCGGCGCGTCGGAGCGGGACGGACAGCTCCTCACCAGCGGCGGCCGGGTGCTGGGGGCCGCTGCGGTGGCTCCGGATCTCCCCGGCGCCGTGGAGCGGGCCTACGCCCTGGCGGACCGGATCCATTTTGACAACGCCTTCTGCCGCCGGGACATCGGGCAGCGGGCTCTGGCGGCGATGAAGGAGGGACAGTGATGGTCTATCGCGTATATGTGGAGAAGCGCCCCGGCATGTCGCCGGAGGCGGAGAACCTGCTCTCGGATCTCCGGGGCTTTCTGGGCATCGCGTCGCTGACCGGCGTGCGGGTCCTCAACCGCTACGACGTGGAGGGCCTCAGCCGGGAGATCTTTGAGCGGGCCAAGCCCATCGTCTTCTCCGAGCCCCAGGTGGACGTGACCTGGGACGAGACTTTCCCGGAGCCCCGGAACCTCCACGCCCTGCTGGCGGTGGAGGCCCTGCCGGGCCAGTTTGACCAGCGAGCCGACTCCTGCGCCCAGTGCATCGCCCTCATGGCCGGCGTGGAGCGGCCCCTGGTGGCCTGCGCCAAGGTCTACCTCCTGGAGGGCCCCCTCTCTAAGGAGGACCTGGACCGGATCCGGGGCTACCTCATCAACCCCGTGGAGTGCCGGGAGGCCACTCTGGACAAGCCCGAGACCCTCTCCCGGACCCACGACGCGCCCTCCATGGTGGAGACCCTCTCCGGCTTCACCGGCCTGGACGGGGCGGGTCTCTCCGCCCTGCTGGAGAAGCTGGGTCTTGCCATGGATCTGGACGATCTCACCTTCCTCCAGACCTACTTCCGGGACACGGAGGGCCGGGATCCCACCATCACCGAGGTGCGGCTGGTGGACACCTACTGGTCCGACCACTGCCGCCACACCACCTTCTCCACCCACTTAAACCAGATCGACATCCAGGACCCCGCCGTCCGGGAGGCCTACGGGCGGTATCTGGCCGCCCGGGAGGAGGTCTACGGCCCGGAGCGGGCCGCCCAGCGGCCCCAGACCCTGATGGATATCGCCACCATCGGCGCAAAGACCCTGAAAAAGCGGGGCCTGCTGCCGGAGCTGGATGAGAGCGAGGAGATCAACGCCTGCTCCATCCACGTGCCCGCCCTGGTGGACGGGGAGGAGCAGGACTGGCTGCTCATGTTCAAAAACGAGACCCACAACCACCCCACCGAGATCGAGCCCTTCGGCGGCGCGGCCACCT
>ERZ777011.3214-NODE-3214-length-10819-cov-15.748328_pt1 | contig 10819 bp, 9 predicted proteins | sample MGYA00374964_ERZ777011 | MGnify/ENA primary metagenome ERZ777011 (study PRJEB29310, sample SAMD00008975) | mouse gut metagenome | study: EMG produced TPA metagenomics assembly of the Metagenome analysis of fecal microbiota from mouse which was promoted...
ATTTATTAAGAATATGTGAAAACTATTGAAAATTATTATATATAACAATATAATGTATATGTAAAAATATATACTTATAGAAGGGATTTTTGATATGAGTAAAAAGGAAAAGAAAGAAAAAGCAAAGGTTAAAAAAATAGCAATTATTGTTATAAGTATTATTGCTATTCTAGCGGTAGTTTCTGTTGGATTATTTTTTGTATTTAGAAAAGATGGTAACAATAGTGATAATAAAATTGCAACACAATCTGTTAAAATATTTACAGAGAATATGAATTTATTTCAAAATAAATATGCAGGAATGGTAGTTGCGCAAGATACTATAAAAATAAAAAAAGACACTGAATTGAAAGTAAAAGAATTATATGTTGAAAAAGGTCAAACAATTGAGAAAGGTCAAAAATTATTTGAATATGATACAACTGAAAATTCTAATAAAGTTGAACAAACTAAATTAGAGATAGAAAAAATGGAAAACTCTATTGCTAATTCTAAAAAACAGATACAAAATTTATTAGAAGAAAGTAAAACTCGTCCAGATGACCCACAAATTTCAATAGAAATACAAACTTTGGAAAATGATATAAAACAAACAGAGTATAATATTAAAACTAAAAATTTAGAAATATCTAACTTAAATAAAACTATAAAAAATTCAGTAATAACAGCTGAAATAAATGGTGTAATTCAAAACATTAATGATGGAGAAAATGATACTTCAATGGGATATCAAGATGGTGAAGATGATTCATATATAACAATTATGCAAACAGGCGATTACAAAATAAAAGGTATTGTAAATGAACAAAATGTTATGATGTTTTCAGAAGGACAAAAAGTTATAATTCGTTCAAGATTAGATGAAAATAAAACTTGGAATGGTACAATTACAAAAGTTGATACTTCTAATCCAGAGTCAAATGATAATAATTCAGGAATGATGATGTATGGTAATTCGGATACAATGACTACATCTTCTAAATATCCATTTTATATTAATTTAGAGCAAAAAGACGGACTTATGATGGGGCAACATGTATATATTGAATTTGATTATGGTCAAATTGCAAAACAAGATGGAATATGGATACCATCATATTTTATCGTAGAGGACGCTGGAAACAACTATATATGGGTTGCAGGAAAAGGTGATAAATTAGAAAAACGAAAAGTTACAATTGGAAGCAAAGATGAGAATTTATTAGAAGTTCAAATAACAGAAGGATTAAGTAAAGATGACTATATTGCAGATCCTAGTCAAGAATTAACAGAAGGTTTAAAAGTTGAGAAATATGATAGTGTATCAGATATTCCAATGATTGAAGATGATGAAGATATAAATATGAATATAGATATGGGAGAAAATGGAGAAATTATAGACATGACAAATGGTAATGGAGAACTTACAGTTGAGAATGGTGCAATAATACCAGATACATCAACATCTGATACAGTAAAAACACCAGACACATCAGTTTCTAATGTAACGAGCACACCAGATTTAACAAGTGTAACGACAAATGTACAATCTGGTGCTACTATACCACTTGGAGGTCAACAATGATAGTAGATTTAGAAAATATAAATAAGATATATAATCAGGAAAGCATACCAGTAAATGTTTTAAATAATGTTTCTTTAAGAGTAGATAAGGGAGATTATATTGCTATAATGGGGCCTTCTGGTTCAGGAAAAACAACCTTAATGAATATTATAGGATGTTTAGATGTAGCGACAACAGGAAAATATTTATTGGATGGGGAAGATGTTTCTAAGGCAACAGATAATAGAATGTCAGATATAAGAAATCAAAAAATAGGATTTGTTTTTCAGCAATTTCATTTGTTGCCTAAATTAACAGCAATAGAAAATGTTGCTTTACCATTGTTATATAGAGATGTTAGTAAGTCTAAAAGAATGGCAATTGCAGGAGAAGCATTGGAAAAAGTTGGTTTAGGTGACAGAAAGAAATTTTTACCAAATCAATTATCAGGTGGTCAATGTCAAAGAGTAGCGATTGCAAGAGCAATGGTAGGAAATCCACTTTTATTATTAGCAGATGAGCCTACTGGTGCATTAGATACCAAAGCTGGTGAACAAATAATGGAATTATTTAAAAAATTAAATGATGAAGGTGCTACAATAATTATGATAACACATGAACCTAAAATAGCTGAATGTGCGAAAAAAATTTATCATATTCGTGATGGAAATCTTCAAGAGGAGTTAAAATGAAAAAAATAAAATTATTTCAAAAAAAAGTAATTATACCTTTCATAATTATTCTTGTTATAGTTGTAGCAACAGTTTTAGGAATTTATTTTTATAAAAAAAATAATGTAAAAGAAGTACCAGTATTTTCAATGAATGATATTGGCATGACAGATTTTTGGCAAGATAGTAATCAAACAGAAGGCTTAGTAAAAGAAGATAAAACTCAATCTGTATATTTAAGTAGTACACAAGAAGTTGAAAAAATACTTGTAAAAGAAGGAGAACAAGTAAAAAAAGGTACACCATTAATAAAATATAGTACAACTTTAACTTCATTAGAATTGGAAAGAAAACAAATAGATATAAAGAAAATGGAATTGCAATTGGATAATGCAAAAAAAGAATTAGAAAAAATACGAAATTATCAACCAAATGCACCAGTTCAAGAACCTATACAACCAGAAATTCCAGAAGAATCAGTTGGAAATTATATAACTTTTTCGGCTCCACTTCCAGAAGTTCCTAAAAATAAAGAAATGGTACCAGCTCCACTTACAGGAAGTGGAACTGCTGAACTTCCATATATATTTTTGTGGTCAGAAGGTAAAGAATATGAAAAATCTTTTATAGAACAATTACTTTTAAGAGCAGGAGCTGGAAAAACAGAAGTTTATGCTATTTTTATGGTAAGAGATAATAATGAAATATATGGGAATTTTAAAAGTGCTTCAAAAATAAAATTTACAAAAAAAGCAGATGAATATAGTTTTTCAATTGTAAAAAATTATACAGAAGATGATGATCCAATAGTTGAACATAAGTCAGAAAATAATGTTATAGAAACACCAACAATTCCAAGTAATTTTGAAGAAATGGAAGCTTCTTATACAGCAGAAGAATTACGAAAGATGACATTAGAAAAAGAGAAAGAAATTAGTGAATTAATTTTGGATATTAAAGTAGCTAAATCAGAATATAAAATTTTAGAGAGTGAAATAAAAGATGTAACTGTTTATAGTAAAGTTGATGGAGTTGTAAAAAGTGTTTTGAGTTTAGATGACCCTGAAATTAAAACAAAACCAGTTATTGTTATTTCTGGTGGTGGAGGATATTATATTACTGGTTATATTGGAGAACTTAGTTTAGATCAAATAAAAGTAGGCCAAAAAGTATCAGTTATGTCGTACAATTCTGGCAGTATGGCAGAAGGCGTTGTTAAAGAAGTGTCTAATATACCACTTTCAAATTATCGAAATTTTGGAATGGGAAATAGTAATGTTTCATATTATCCATATACTGTTTTTGTTAGTGAAGAAGCAACTTTTAAGGCCGATGAATATGTTGCACTTACACCGCAAGTTGAAAATACAGGAAGTTCAGGACTATATGTAATGAAAGCTTTTGTATTAGAAGAAAATGGAAAGTATTTTGTATATGTAGCTAATCAAGATAACAAATTGGAAAAAAGACAAATTTTTATAGATGGTGGAGCTTATGATAATCTTAAAATAAAAAGTGGACTAACAACTGATGATAGGATTGCTTTTCCTTATGGTAAAGAGGTAAAAGAGGGCGCAAACACAGTTGAAGGTTCTATGGATGATTTATATTATTAAAAGCAACATTATTATAAGAAAGGAAAATAGAAAATGTTTGAAAACATATTTTTAGCTTTGCAAGGAATATTTAGTCACAAACTTCGTTCTTTACTAACAATGTTAGGTATAATTATAGGTATTGCAGCAATTATAACTATTGTTTCTACTATTAAAGGAACAAATGAGCAAATCAAACAAAATTTAATAGGTTCTGGAACAGATGCAGTTAATATAGAATTATATCAAGGTGAAGGAAAAATGAATTTCTTATGGAATCCAGTTCCAGATGGAGTTCCTATAATTACAAAGCAAGATTTAGAAGAAATAGAAAAAATAGATGGAGTAAGCAAAGCTTGTACATACATGAGAAGAGAATATTCTGAAAATGTTTTTTATAAAAATAAATCTTTTTCAGGTTCTCTATATGGAATAGATGAAAACTATTTTGAGGTTAATAATTTTTATGTAGAAATGGGAAGACCTTTTCAAGAAGAAGATTTTACACAATTTAGAAAAGTTGCAATAATCGATAAAGAAACTGCTGAAACTTTGTTTCAAGGTGTAAATCCCGTTGGGAAAGTCTTAGAAATATTTGGTGAACCATTTACAGTTATAGGAGTTAGTGAAAAGAAAATAAAATTTAAACCAGTTATAAACTCTTTTCAAGACTATATGACTTATGCAGGACAAAGTATGGGACAAATTTTTGTACCAGATAAGTGTTGGTCAATAATATGTAGATTTGATGAGCCTCAAAACATTGTTGTAAAATGTAATTCTACTGATGATATGACAAAAGCTGGAAAAAAGACAGCAGATTATTTGAATTCTAGAATTAGCACAAATGGTGAAGAAGAAATAGCTTATAAAAATGATGATTTATTAAAACAAGCAAAACAAATTCAAGATTTGAGTTCATCTACAAATAATCAATTGTTGCTTATTGCAAGTATTTCATTAATTGTAGGTGGAATTGGTGTAATGAATATAATGCTTGTATCTGTAACAGAAAGAACAAAAGAGATTGGATTAAAAAAGGCACTTGGTGCAAGAAGAAAAAGAATATTATTACAATTCTTAACAGAAGCATCAGTATTAACTAGCATAGGTGGAATAGTAGGAGTAATAGTTGGAATTGTTATGGCAAATGTTATTTCAAAAATTGCAATGACGCCAGTTGCTATTAGTCCAGTTGCTACAATAATAGCAGTTGTCTTTTCGACAGTAATAGGAATAATTTTCGGAATAATTCCTGCTATGAAGGCATCTAAATTAAATCCAATTGATGCTTTAAGAAGTGAATAATCAAAAAAAGTATCCTTTAATGGATACTTTTTTAGTTATTTATTATATTTTCAACAACCGTGTTATTGTGCATATTTTCAGATTCAGTTGAGATTTTTATAATTTTTATATAATCATTAATTGCAAGAGCTGTAAGAAGTAAGGCAAATAGTATTACTAATATGACTAGAAGTATTTTTGATTTTCGATTCATTTTACTAGTTTTTTCATCTACTATGTTATAAATTTTTTCTTTCATTATATCTTCAATAGAAGGTTTTAATGGTTCATCATATTCTATATTTTGTTGTTGATATGAAGAATTATAATTGTATTCAGTTAATGGGTGTAGAAGTGCATCATATTCTTTTCTATTTTCCTCATTTGATAAAATTGCATAAGCATCATTTAATTCTTTTGTAATTTTTTCTGCATATTCATAATCACCTTTGTAAATATCAGGATGATATTGTTTTATTAATTTTTTGTAAGAGTCTCTAATTTCTTGTTGTGAAGCGTTTTCTGAGACTTTTAAAATTTGATAATAGTTCATAAAAATCCCCTTATAAATTTTCTAAAAATATTATATAAGAAATATTAACTAAATACAATCTAAATCTTGAAAAAGATTGTAAAATAGTATAAAATATTAACGGCTAGGAGGATATTTTCGTGAAAGAAAAACAAGAAGAATTTATAAAAATGGTGAAAGCCAAGATAGATGGTAGAAATTTGCAGTATTATATATTAACAATGGGATGCCAATTAAATGAAAATGATTCAGAAAAAATCTCTGGAATGTTAACCGAAATGGGATATACTGAAACACAAAAATTTGAAGATGCAGATATTGTCATTTTTAATACTTGTTGTGTTAGAGAAAATGCAGAGGAAAGACTATTCGGTAAAGTTGGAGAAATAAAAAAAATAAAAGAGCATAAAGATTTAATTGTAGCTATTGGTGGATGTATGATGCAAGAGAAAAACATGGTTTCAAAAATCAGAAAAAGTTATCCTTTTGTAGATGTAATTTTTGGAACACATACAATGCAAAATCTTCCAGAGGATATATATAAGGCACTAATAGAACATGAAAAAGTAAAAGATGTTATAGATGTCGATGGAGAAATTCACGAAGATATACCAATAAAGAGAAACGATAAATTTAGAGCTTCGGTTACTATAATGTATGGATGTAATAATTTTTGTACATATTGTATAGTTCCTTATGTGAGAGGTAGGGAAAGAAGCAGAAATCCACAGAATATATTAAAAGAAGTCCAAGATTTAGCAAATGATGGATATAAAGAAATAACTTTATTAGGACAAAATGTTAATTCATATATGGCACATCAAGGAGCAGATTTAGAAAGTGCAGGAGAAATTAATTCTTTTGCAAAACTGTTAGATGCAGTATGTAAAATAGATGGGATAGAGAGAGTAAGATTTATTTCTCCACATCCAAAGAACTTCACTGACGATGTCATTGAATCAATAGCAAAGAATGATAAAATAGCTAAAATAATACATTTGCCACTTCAATCAGGAAACTCTAAGGTTTTAAAAGAAATGAACCGAGTATATAATAAAGAACAATATTTAGAATTAGTTCGAAAAATGAAAGATAAAATACCGAATATTGTATTTTCAACGGATATTATAGTTGGATTTCCAGGGGAAACGGATGAAGAATTTGAAGATACATTAGATGTAGTAAGGAAAGTAAATTTTGAACAAATATTTATGTTTATATATTCACCAAGAGAAGGTACACCAGCAGCTAAGTTAGAACAAATTCCAGAAGAAATCAAACATAAAAGATTTGATAAATTAAAAGAACTATATGAATCTAAGGTAGATGAGAATAATAATAAATATTTACACACACAGCAAAAAATTTTAATAGAAGGTTTAAGTAAGAATAACGATAAGATGTTAACTGGTAGAACTGATACAAATAAAGTAGTAATATTTGAACCAGAAACTAATGAGAAAATCGGTGATATGGTCACTGTTGAAATTATTGAAGCACACAAATGGTATTTAAAAGGGAAAATTATACACTAATTAAGGGGTTATAAAATGTCTAATAAAAATGAAATGATTTTCATAAATAGAATATTAAATGCAGAATTATCAATAAGAAAAACTGCAAAACAATTTGGTTTAAGAAGAGATGATTTAATTCATAGAATTCAAGAAGTTTTAGCTGACGATGAGGATAATCTAAGACAATTAGATTTAGTTATTGTTATAAATAAAATGCTTTTTGACAATGTGAAAATGGAAGACGCAGCAAAAGAATTAGATATGACAGTACAAGAAATGGATAAAAAGATTTTAAAAACTTTGTCAAGCAATGAAGACAAAATGCAGAAATATTTGGATTACAAAAATGGTGATAAAAAGAAAAAGCCAACAACAAAAAAAAATAATAAAAATGGCAAAAATCCAAGTAAGAAAAAAGCCAATAATAAAAATGTAAATAATGTACCAAAGAAAAATAGTAATAAAAGTAACAATTCAAATGGTAATAAAAGGAGTAAATAAATGACAGAACTTTCACCTATGATGCAGAACTATATGCAAACAAAAGAAAAATACAAGGATTGCATATTGTTTTATAGATTAGGAGACTTTTATGAAATGTTTTTTGATGATGCAATAACTGCATCAAGGGAATTAGAAATAACATTAACAGGTAGAGCCTGTGGTATGGAGGAGAGAGCACCAATGTGTGGTGTTCCTTTTCATGCTGCCGAAATATATGTTTCAAGACTAATTGCAAAAGGATATAAGGTTGCAATTTGTGAGCAATTGGAAGACCCAAAGCAAGCAAAAGGTATAGTTAAAAGAGATGTAATTAGAGTGGTAACACCTGGAACAGTTATAGAAACTAATATGCTAGAAGAAAAGAAAAACAATTATATAATGAGTATCTTTAAAAAAAGTATGTACTATGGTTTAGCTATTTGTGATATTAGTACAGGAGATTTTTATTCAACACAAATAAAACTTCCAGAAAATAATTTTGAGAAATTATTAGATGAGTATGCAAGATATACTCCATCTGAAATTGTAGTAAACACTGAAATGGGTTATCGTGAAGATGAATTAGAAATAATGAAGAACAGATGGAATACATTTGTTACAGTTAGAAATGAGGATATGTTTAGTACTGATAGTAATTTGCTTCAAAAACTGTATAATGTTGTAGATGGTGATGATGGAAAGAAAGAAAGCTTAAAAGAATATGTTTTTGCAGTTCCAGCAATAAATGGCTTGCTTAATTATTTTACAGAAACACAAAAAGTAAAATTAGAACATATAAATAAAATTAAATTGTACGAAGTTCAAAAATATATGGCATTAGATGTAAATGCCAGAAGAAGTCTTGAACTTACAGAACGTATGTCAGATAAAAGTAAAAGAGGTACTTTAATTTGGGTCTTAGATAAAACATCTACTTCTATGGGGGGAAGGCTTTTAAGGCGTTGGATAAATGATCCTTTACTTGAAGTAGATGAAATAAATAAAAGATTAGATGGAGTAGAAGAATTTAAAAATAATTTAATCTTAAAAGGCGAAACAATAGAGATATTAAAGAAAGTATATGACATAGAAAGATTGTCTGGAAAAATTTCTTATGGAAATGCTAATGCAAGAGATTTAATATCATTAAAAAATTCACTTCAAAAATTGCCAGAATTAAAACAACTTTTAAAAGAGGCACAAACAAATAGTTTAAAGGAATGTTATGAAAAATTAGATGAGCTTCAAGATATAGCAAATTTAATAGAAGAGGCAATTGTAGATGAACCACCAATTAGTGTTAAAGAAGGTGGAATAATAAAATCAGGATATAATAGTGAAATTGATGAATATAAAAGTGCATCTAGTAATGGAAAAGGCTGGATAATAGAACTTGAAGCAAAAGAAAGAGAAGCAACAGGTATTAAAAACCTAAAAGTAGGATATACAAAAGTCTTTGGATATTATATAGAAGTTACAAAATCATTTTTAAAGCAAGTGCCAGATAGATTTATTAGAAAACAAACTTTGACAAATTGTGAAAGATTTATAACAGAAGAATTAAAAGAAATGGAAACTAAAATCTTAGGAGCAGAAGAAAAAGCAATAGCACTTGAATATAATGAATTTATAAAAATTAGAGATATTATTGCTAGTAACATTAATAGATTACAAACTTCAAGTAGTGTTATTTCAAAGATAGATGTTTTATCATGTTTAGCAACAGTTGCAGAAGATAACAATTATGTAAGACCAGAAATTAATAATAGTGAAGTACTTGAAATTGTAAACGGTAGACATCCAGTTGTAGAAAAAATGTTGGGAAATGGAGAGTTTGTACAAAACGATACAAACTTAGATACTCAAAGTAATAGAGTAGCAATTATTACAGGTCCTAATATGGCTGGTAAATCTACATATATGAGACAAGTCGCTATTATTACTTTAATGGCACAGATAGGAAGTTTTGTTCCAGCAGATAGTGCTAAAATTGGTATAGTAGACAAAATATTTACAAGAGTTGGTGCATCTGATGATTTAAGCATGGGACAAAGTACTTTTATGGTAGAAATGGCAGAAGTAGCAAATATTTTGAAAAATGCTACTGCGAAAAGTTTAGTAATATTAGACGAAATTGGTAGAGGTACATCTACTTATGACGGATTGTCTATTGCTTGGGCAGTAGCAGAATATATTGCAGATAAAGAAAAAATAGGTTGCAAAACTTTATTTGCGACGCATTATCATGAACTTATTGCATTAGAAGAAAAAATAGAAGGAATAAAGAATTATTCTATTGCAGTAAAAGAAAAGGGAGAAGATATAATTTTCCTTAGAAAAATTGTTGAAGGTGGAACTGATGAAAGCTATGGTATTCATGTAGCAAAACTTGCAGGAGTTCCAAACAATGTTGTAACAAGAGCAAATAAAATTTTAAGATCATTAGAGAAATCTGGTGTAAAAGTTAAGGAAGAAAAAGAAGATAAAAAGCAAGTAGAAGGACAGTTTGATTTCTTTAATATAAAACTTGCCGATATAGCAAGTGAACTAGATAAGGTGAATGTTAACGAATTAACACCAATAGATGCATTAAATGTTCTTGTGAAAATGAAAGAAAAAATGAAATAGTAGAAGGAAATTGGTATGACAGTAAAGTTTATATTAGCACAACTTATTGGATTATGTGCTTTGTTTATGTTGGTATTAAGTCTTCAAAATAATAATAAAAAAATGTTAATGAAATATCAAATGTTTTCCAGCTTATTATATGCTGTTCAATATGCATTTTTGGGAGCATATACAGGTTGTTTATTAAACTTAACTTGTGTTTTTAGAAATTATATTTTTGGTAAAAATGAAAATGGCAGAGCATCTATTATATGGTTAATAGTAGTTTTAGCACTTATTGTAGGATGTTCATTAATTACATATACTGACATAGTAAGTTTATTAGTAATGTTTGGTATTATATTATTTAGTGTAGCTATGTGGTATGGAGATTTAACATTTATGAGAATAGGAGAAGCTATTGCTTGTGCATTGCTTATGATATACAATGTAAAAGTTTTAGCATTTACATCTTGTATAGCAACAATGATTGAAATTAGTACAGTATTAATAGCAATTTATAGATTTGATTTAAAGAAAATAAAATCGAAAAAAGAAGTTCGAGCATGAACTTCTTTTTTATT
>ERZ777011.3216-NODE-3216-length-10816-cov-2.993495_pt1 | contig 10816 bp, 9 predicted proteins | sample MGYA00374964_ERZ777011 | MGnify/ENA primary metagenome ERZ777011 (study PRJEB29310, sample SAMD00008975) | mouse gut metagenome | study: EMG produced TPA metagenomics assembly of the Metagenome analysis of fecal microbiota from mouse which was promoted...
CCCGCCCGTAAAATTCGCTCCGATTATCTGTTCCGAATACGCGCCTATAAAACCCGCGACGATACTTGCGAATACGACGAGTCTCGGCGTCTTCAAGTGACTGGCTATTCCCGCGCCTATTCCCGCGCCCATGAGCACCGACGCTAAGTTGCCGAAAAGGACGATGAACTTTCCGAAGGAACTCCCGTCGAAGAATCCGCCTATCGTCTTCACGATAGTTCCCGCGATCAAAGTTACGAACAGACCCTGAGCCATTCCCGTGAAAGCCTCGATGAACCAACGCTTTGAAAGCCTCTTGGTATTCTTCCAAGCGTTAGACGGCTTGAAAGCGTCCTTTATCATCTCTTTCGCGTTCTTCTTAACGCTTACTTCACCCGGCGTAGACTCTGCAACTAACTTGTCAGCAGTCTCCGCAGCCTCTGCTACTGTCTCGGTAGCACTCGTTTCGGTCTGTTTGAACTTCAATTCTTCGTCCATCTTTAACCTCACTTATAGTATTTTGTTATTGTCAAAAACGCGCTTTCGAGCTGCGTTCTCTTCTTATTGGAACCCCCTTTTTTATTATGCTCGGAGTTTACGAACGCGTCGTACGCGCTGTCTGTGAACTCCTTCATAGTATACATCCTGAGTCTTTCGAGCGAAGACTCCATAGCGAATCTCTCGAGCAATTCCATGACGGTCTCGCCTATAGACGAGGGCTCTTTGATCTCGAGAAGTTTATTCAGCTTTGCGTAAATATCGAACATATTGACGAGCTTATTGGGATAATAGTTGACGCCGAGGACGCCGCTCATCTCAATGAAAAACTCGTCGCTCAAACTTAGCAGTTTATCGTCAAAGACCTTATAGTCGCGGATATCGTCGATATAATAGAGCTTCCCGATATAACCTTTTATGAACCTCATGCCGTCAAAGTAACCCATAGTGAGCCCTCTATTGACAGACGCGTTATTAAAGTCGAGCATCCTTCCCGGCTTTTCAGACGGAATGATGTATTTAATATTGACGTTCTTATCCTTAGGCTTTTTCTTCGGCGAAAAGAATCCGCGAAGGTGTACCGCGATTATATCGTCGTAGCCTTTATCTATCAGCATATTGATTGGCAGATTGTCGTAGAGTCCGCCGTCTCTATACGCCTTATCGTCGATAGTGTGACGCTTGAATCCCGGAAAGTTGGCGCTCGCCATGATATAGTCTGCTATCTTACCGTAAGGAATATCTTCCTTGAATAGCGGATAAGGTTTGATTATCTCCTTGCTCTTTCCCTCGAGCGACACGGTCATAAGTCCGTAGTCCATCGACGAATTCCTTATCTTCTCCTCGTCGATATAGTAATCTATGAGTTTCTTTATCTTAGTAGTATCGAGACCTCTGTTTTTGATAGCCTCGCCGAGCTTTACGAGAAAATACTTGACGGTCTCTCTGTCGAGTTCCATCTTCGCTATCTTTTCAGCATATTCGTCCTCGAAATCGAAAAGTTTCGAAAACTCCATATTGTTCCATATCTCGTAACTCTTTTCAAAATCGCCCTGCACGAGCATAGCTGCGTTCAGAGCGCCTATCGAACTGCCGACGGCGCCGTCGAATACGTATCCGTGATCGAGAAGCGCTCTCATGAGTCCCGCCTGAAACGAGCCTTTAGCGCCTCCGCCCTCAAGCGCAAGTCCTAACATATTCATCCCTCCGTATAATAACCTTTAATCATAAGAGCGGCATATATTTCGATGACCCGATACGGTTTCGAATAAATGCCGTACGAATCAAAAATAATTTCCGCCGCAACGTAACGCAATATCTTCGCCCTTTAAGACGCGGTAATATCAAACGCCGCTTTGCGATGATTCGTCTTAATATACAAGAATATCCGCCGAGCGATATATGCTGATATAACTCCCGATTTCGAATATACTTCGTTAATTATACTAAATATAATAATATTAGTCAAGCCGTATGACAAGATAGCGATATTTAGCTTTGATGACCGCATCCTTTGATTCTCTTTTAATTGCAAATTTCTAATTAACTATATTTTCACATAAAAAACAGCGGCAAAAAGCAATTAGCGCAATATAAATTAAATATTTTCGGTAAAAAACTTTTACTTTCACAATATCTATTCTTTATCTTGATTTTAAGTTTGATTTAATCGCAAAAAAAGTAAGTCCGATATACTTCGGACTCACTGAAATCACTCTATAATGTGTTATAAAAAATGTTTGATAAAAATGCTTTATCAACAAGTTCAAGGTATGAAAAGATTTTTATAAAACATCAAATCGACTTTTACTCTGTCTTGAATAAATCAGAAACAAAATAGCCGATAGCGGAATAACTCTTGTAATAATTGTTCTTATACAGTATATACTCGCCGTCTTCTACCAAAGCGAATTTTTCTTCCCTTCCATCCGTCATAGTAACGGTGATACTGCAACCGCCGCCGTCGATCTTCTTCCCCGTTCTTTTGAACTTACTGCTTTGAAGAATTTTAACAAAGTTTTGCACTTCGTTTTGATCAAGCTCCAATACTCTTTCCTCTTCGTTCATATCGCGAATGGAAAATTTGATATTAATGCCTTTTATATTGTTTGTTTCTTTTCCGATAAGTTTGCTTCCGTCCATATACGTTGTAGCCGTGAATATCAAAACTACGACCAACACCGCTATCACTATTAACAATACGATCAACATAGAATCTTTAACGTTTAGTCTCATAATCTCTCCTCCTTACTATATCTTTATACTCATACCGCTGACATTATCATGAGATATAGTGGTATGGATGGCGGACGTGCGGTTTTAGCATTAGCTGCAGCAGAATTAAAAAAGGCAGTCTTCCACTGATTTCCCATTTTCAACATATGTTTTTCTTGCTACATTTTTATATATTACCTTATTATTCTTTAAAATAATATTATTATTTTTTTCTATCGCATACTCTATTTCTTCAACATAGACTTGAGTTTCTATCTTAGTTTCTGCACTTATAATACTCGAAAATGAAAAACTGCAAATTATAATAACAAGCAACAATAATGAAAATAATACTTTATGCTTCATAATAACTTTCTTCCCAATGCTTTAAGAATAGCATAATATTTTCATATTGTCAATATTGAATAATATAGCTAATAGCTTTCCATATATTATTCGCCGACGTAATTTCTGTCGATATCGACTATGATGAAGCACTGACTGTCAGCGGAGTGTATCTTTTCCTCTAACATCCCGATGAGTTCTTCGTCCTTCATCTTCATCTCCATCGGCATAACGACGTCGAAAATGAGGTTCTTTCTGTTCTCTCCCCATACGACTCTGAAGTCGTGCATTTTGAGTTCTTTGTCTATTTCGCTTAGCTTTTCAAGCGTCATATCTCTGAGCTTATCGACTCTCTCGTCGTCGGTTATTATCGGATCGAGATGTATGACGAGATTTATGCCTTCCTTATGGAAATTACGCTCTATCGTGTCTATCATCTCGTGACTTACCATTATGTCGTCGGAAGCCGATACTTCGACGTGCACGGAAGCGTGATATCTGTTCGGACCGTAATTATGTACAATAAGGTCGTGTATTCCGAGAACTCCGTCATAGGAGTGTATCGTCTTTGAAATATTTTCGACCAGCTCTGCCGAGGGCTTTTCTCCGAGAAGCGGGCTGAAGGTTTCCTTTACCAACTTCACGCCGCTCACGAATATGAATACGGCAACCGCTATTCCGACGTAACCGTCGAGCTCGAAATGCGTAAAGTAAGCGATGACGGTACACGCCAATACCGCTCCCGTAGCGATGCAATCGTTCACGCTGTCTACAGCCGCGGCTTTGAGCGTCGAAGACGATATCTTTTTCGCAACGCTCCTATAGTAAAAGAACATCCCGAGCTTTACGAGTATGGAAGCGGCGAGAACCGCCATCATGACGATAGTCGTATCGGTAGTTCCCTTATCGATTATCTTTTCTATCGAACTTATAGCCAGTTCGACGCCTAAGAACAAAACGATGAACGCTATGACGAATCCCATTATATATTCGACTCTCGCGTGTCCGAAAGGATGGTCTTTATCGGCAGGTTTGTTCGCCCACCTGAACCCGAGCACCGAGACGAGAGACGAGCCTGCGTCGGAGAGATTGTTTAGTCCGTCCGCAGTTATGGAAACCGCTCCGAAAATTATGCCTACTGCGATTTTAGCGCTACATAGAATGACGTTACATATTATACCTACGACGCTGGCCAGTATACCGTAGGCGTTCCTCACTCTCGGCAACGCTATATCTTTATAGTCCTTAATGAATATCTTTTCAAGCATAGTTTCCTTCCTCGTTTGCGCGTCGCGTTTAATCTTTAATAAACGGCGTATTTAATCAAAACGAAGTTAATAACTTCTATTAACCTCGCTGCGTTTTACCTTAACGTTAATATGATATTACTATATTTTCAAATTAGTTCCGTCACGACCTTAACGCCGCGTTTTTTCGCGTACTCGATAGTCCTGTAAGTTCCGCCGGACGAAACGCCGTCGTATACTGCGAGAATGATATCCGAGTTATCGACTATCGCCATATTTCTAACGTGCGCCGAAGCGACGCCGAACTTCTCCGAGACGTAAGTTATGCTGTCAGCCGACGATAACATATCTTGATAACGTCTTCTGTCGTTATAGTTCCAACGCTCCGCAAAGTCCCTGCTCGGTACGTACGCGCAAAGCTCCAAATTCGTATATATCCCATCGTCTCTGAACTTCTTCAGTATCTCGAAGATATACGTATCGACGCCTTGAGCCATTCCGATATTGAATACGTTATAACCGCTTTCGATCAGTTCTCCGAGCCGATATTTGAGCCGATTTTTGAAATCGACCGCTCTTGCATCGCTTTCGTCGTATCCCCAAGGCAGCGATTTCGGACGCCTTCCCGTTATTCCGCATATCATGATACGTCTTCCTTTTTTGCGGAAAACACGATATGCGGCATATCAATACCGTAATAGTGTTTCACAATGAGCTTCTCAGGCAACATACCGTTCCTTATCGCTACGCGTTGAGAAGCTATGTTATTCGTTCTGATTATCGAATATACTTTCTCTATACCGCTTATAAATGCGTGATTTTTCATAGCGGAAGCGCTCTCGATAGCGTAACCCATATGCCAATACTTGCGTCTTATGAGATAACCTATCTCGAATACGCTCTCACCGTCGACTTCCTGCTTAGTTATACCGCACTGTCCGATAAACTCTCCGCTATCTTTCTCGATAACGGCTAATAGACCCATGCCGTATTCGCCGTATCTTCGTATCTGTCTCTCCAACCACTCCCTAACTTCTTCGTCCGAAAACGCGTGTTCGTACGCGTACATCGCCTTTTCGTCCTGAAGAATCGTCGTCAGATCATGAAAATCGTCAAAGTCGAGTTCTCTTAATATCAGTCTTTTCGTCTCGAGTACTACCCTTTTTCCCATCTATTTTTTCCGGCACCGAATATTAGCGCGATACCGCTTCCCCAAAGTTTTGACGCCGTATGAGACGGCTATCGGCAACTGCTGTCCGCTGTTTTTAATATGTATACAACGGACTGCAAACGATCGCCTTATTCTACTATGATATAATACTAAGATTATAAAGACTTACTTTCCGTTCTTCATGAGCTCTCTGTTGAGCTTGACTTCGAAATACGGGTCTTTTACCCAATACTTGTTCTTATTGATAGAATACCACGGCGTCGTCTTTCCTCTGTATACCTTTTGGTGCGGCAATTCGAAACCGTAACTCTTCTTAAAGTATCCGCGCATATTCTCAAAGCGTCTTTCGAAATCTTCGTAGTTCTTGTTGCTATCGTCGCTCCAACATACTTCGGCGAAGGTGATGAGTCTCGGATAAGTATTCATGTCGAACTTCTCCTCGTCTCTTATGTATTCCGTCCACTGCGGTATCTCCATTCCCGCGACGTTATCGTCGTTTTCTAGCCCCATCGTCCTATACGAATAACCGTAGGTCTTTGAGAGCGGACGTATAGCGAAAGCGTGATCCATATATACGTAATTGACGAGCGAAAGTATCGTCTTTCCACCCGACTTCATCCATCTCTTAGCCTTCTCCGCCGCCGCGGGATGATAATTCGTCCACCACTGAGCTATGACTTCGGGCTCCAATATCTCTTGCGCGTCGAGTATCTCGTTCCATCCGATCATCGACTTGCCTTTGCTGTTTAGGTGTTTGAGCATCACGTTATTGAAGTGCGACTGCAAAGCGTTCTCACTCTTAAGTCCTAGTTCCTTCATTTTAGCTTGACACTTGGGGCACTCTTTCCATCTCTTTTTTGGCACTTCGTCTCCGCCGATATGGAAATATTTATACGGGAAAATATCCACTATCTCATCGATAATACCCTTTGCAAATTCGTATACTTCATCGTTTCCGCAGCAAAGAATATTGTCCATAACGCCCCAACGATTGCTGACCTGCGTCTCCTCGGCTTTGCAAGAGAGATGCGGATAACAGGATATGGCGGCTACCATATGTCCCGGCATATCTATCTCGGGCATTACGTCTATCTGTCTTTCTTTTGCGTAAGCTACTATTTCGCGAGCCTCGTCTTGCGTATAGAACAGTCCCCTGCCGTACTCCTTTCCGTCGTGTTCTTCTTTGTTATTCCAATAATTATACAGCGATAACGGCGTATCCTTACGGATAGATCCTTTCTCTGTCAAGAGCGGATATTTCTTTATTTCTATTCTCCAGCCCTGATCGTCCGTCAAATGCCAGTGAAAGACGTTCATTTTCAGATTCGCCATAACGTCTATCATCTGCTTTATTTTGTCGACGCTCCAAAAGTGTCTCGCGCTGTCAAGCATAAATCCTCTGTACGCATACTTAGGCTTATCGTGGATCTTTACGTTCTCAAAATATCCTCTGCCGCTCGAGAGCTGCTTCATCGTCATGACCGCGTAAAAAGCGCCCTTCTCGGTCTTTGCCTTTACGATAACGTCGCCGCTCCTCTTCTCGATAGAATACTCTTCCTCTTCAAAGGCGTCGTCTTTCTTAAAGCAGACGGTATTCCTGCCCTCTCCTTTCACATCGCAGAGCATATTGACGGCAAACGCTCTCACGCTGTCGAATTCTCCCGTCATCTCTGTAGACGACGAAAAATTGATCTTTCCTGTAGACTCCTCAAGTTTCAGCGGTCTAGGTATTACGTTCATAACTCCTCCAAAATCCTTAATAATATTTAATTATAATACGCTTTATTATATAATACATTATGTCGAAAAGATTGTCAATAACTAAAGTTTTTATTTTACCAAACTTCAGAAACTACCGATAACGACGCGTAAAAGTCGCCGCGTCACCGCTATACGTTCTTACTTTTGTGAACTCAATTTAAGTTTGCCGATACTATCGCTGCAAAAACAGGTTTTAATAGCGAGATAGTATCTATACTCGCCGTTATTTTTTGTTTCCGCCTTTCTTTTTTCCGCTTTTATTTCTTCCGAGATTGACCTGCACTGCGCTAAACGAACCGTCGCGTTTACCCCTTTTATTGCCGAAACTATCTTTGTTTTTTGCCTTTTCTTCGTAGTACTTATCGTTTCTTACGATTTTTTCTTTAGCTTCGCTCTTTTTTACGTATTCGTCGGCAGTCCTTACTTTAGTTACGCCCCGCTCTTTATTACGCTCGAGCGCCTCTTCTTTTGTCGGTTTTATGAGACATCCCTCTCCGAATCCGATGAGATCGCTTCTGCCCGCAAGGAGCAACGCTTCGTGAACTATATCGTAATTGCTCTTCTTCCTGTATTGCATGAGCGCGCGTTGCATCATTTTTTCCCTCTTCGTCTTCGCGACGTATATAGGTTCAAGCGTATCGGGGTCGAGCTCGGTATAATACATGCACGTAGATTTTGTTGACGGCGTCGGATAGAAATCCTGAACCTGTTCAGGCATATATCCTATAGACTTCAGATATAACGCGAGATCGATAGCGTCGCTGAGCGTAGAGCCGGGATGCGACGAAATCAAATATGGCACCAGATACTGTTTCTTCTTAATAGAACGGTTGAGCTCGTCGAATCTCTCCTTAAACGCCTTATATACCGCAAAATCAGGTTTATTCATCGCCTTCAAAACTCTGTCGCTGACGTGCTCGGGCGCGACCTTCAACTGTCCGCTCACATGATGCTTCACAAGCTCTCTTAGGAAACTTTCGTCCTTATCGTACATAACGTAGTCGAAGCGTATCCCAGAACGTATGAATACCTTCTTGACGCCCTCTATCTCCCTCAGCGCTTGAAGGAGCTCTATATATTCCTTATGCGATATCTCGAGATTGGGACATTTCTTATATCCTATGCAATAGCTGTCGGTACAGGCGCCGCGCGCGTGTTGTTTCTTGCACGCGGTATCTCTGAAATTTGCCGTCGGACCTCCAACGTCGTGAATATATCCCTTGAAATCACGGTCTCTAACAAGCAGTTTTGCTTCCTTGATTATATTCTCTTTGCTTCTTTTTTGAACTATCCTTCCTTGATGATATGTGATAGCGCAGTAATTGCACGCGCCGAAACAGCCTCTTACGGACGTCAAAGAATACTTAACCTCTTCTATCGCGGGCACGCCCCTTACGTAACTCGGATGATAGTTCCTCTCATAAGGCAGATCGTATATCTTATCGAGTTCATCAGCGCTCATAGGGAACTGCATCTCGTTTACGACGACGTATTTTCCGCCGTGCTTTTGAAGTAATTTCTTAGCGCGATACGGATCGTTCATCCGGCTTTCGATATTGAACGCTTTGACGTATTCTAGTTTATTGCTCTTAACGCTTTCATAACTCGGACAAAATTCCGCGTTATGCTCCTCTATGTCCTTTTTTAGTTTTGCGGAAAGATTTGAAAAACTGTCGAAATAACACGTTCCCCTGACGTCTCGTATCTTCTCTATCGGAACGCCCTTTCGCAAAAGCGAGCATATCTCCTTAATAGGACGCTCTCCCATACCGTAAATCAATAGATCCGCTCCGCTAGTCACAAGTATGCTCGGCAGAACTTCGTCCGCCCAATAATCGTAATGCGCAAAACGTCTAAGCGACGCCTCTATTCCTCCGATAATAACCGGAGACGACGGATACAGTCTCTTTAACGTCCTAGTATATACGTCGACAGCTCTGTCGGGTCTCTTCCCGACGTCGCCGCCCTCGCTGTACACGTCTCTCGTTCTCTTCATTTTCGCGACGGTATAATTATTGACCATACTGTCGACGACTCCGCTGGAGACAAGGAATCCGATCCTTGGCTCTCCGAACACCGTATAATCGGCGTCGGACATAGGCTGCGGGATCATAACGACGCTGAATCCTTCGCTTTCGATAAGTCTCGATACGATAGCGTGACCGAACGACGGATGATCTACGTACGCCTCGCCGATAACGTATATAAAATCGGGCGTTCCATCGAATTCTTCTCTCTTTATCGGTAAAAACATTTATTGCTCCTCGCTTATTATTGCGCATGACTTAGCCGCGTGAAATCTTATCGTTTCAAAAAAGTCCGACGCATCATCAAACTAACGCCTTCTTTTCTTGCTTTCAAAATTTCGCATAACGCTATTTCAAGTATAAAATATTATATAATATAAGTCAAGCGACAACGCGACTTGCCTTTGTGAGTTTTGATCGGTCTCCGATTTAATAATGTATTTTTTCTTATTTCAATGAGAAATCAAGCGTCCGTATTTTCTATCAAAGATCATAATTAATGGCAGACCTTTGATTTTCCTTAGACGTTAAAATTTCAAGAAATGCAAATGCGATAAAAGCGTTCCCTTGACTCTCGTATAACCGGGAAACTGCCGATACTCCTATAATTTGAACATATCACGCCAATCATAAATACAACAAAAGCTATATATATGTATATGATTTTTAATATATTGAGCGTTAAATGATTTTTTGAGTGAGTACTCGGTCTTCGCTTCGGCGTTTCCCCGAGTGGTTATTTCACGCAAGGGATCAAGAGAAAATTCACCTCGGCATCTTCATTTTATCCGACTCATTCAGCTCTCTTATTACTCTGCAAGGTACGCCGGCGGCTATTACGTTCGGCGGAATATCACGCGTAACGACGCTCCTCGAGCCTATAACGGAATTATCGCCGATGCTTACCCCGCCGTTCACCACTACGTTGCTCGCTATCCAAACGCCGTTGCCGATAGTGATTTTCTTAGCGTATTCATAGTCGTAAAGTTCGCCGTTTTCCCTCGTTCTCATTTTTCTGTCTTCGATAAGCAGAGGATGCGCCGGCGTAGCTATGGTAACGTTAGGTCCGAACATAACGTCGTTTCCGATAATAACGGGAGCGACGTCCAAAACCGTGAGATTGAAGTTCGCGAAAAAATTCTCCCCGACACACGTATTGACCCCGTAGTCAAAACGTATATACGGTTCCATATAAAAATTCTTTCCGTGAGAGCCGAGTATACGATCGAGAATCTCTATTCTCTTCTCAGCGTCATCCTCAGTCGTAGCGTTATACTCGCGCGTAAGTTCTCTTACCCTCTTTCTAAGCACCTGAAGTTCTATATCCGTAGGATCGTATAGCTCTCCGCTTATCATTTTATCGTATTCTCTCATGATTTTGCTCCTTATTTATATTGTAAAAGATTTATTGCAACGCAGTTAAAACGGCATCAAACACGCTCTTCCCGGCAGTCTTTTTCAAAATAAATCAAATCGACTATCGTTTTAGAAAGACTTTCGATCGATTCTTCAAAGCCTTCGTCAAGCCACGTCATAGATATATTGAATAACATTCCCGCATATCCGAGCGGAGC
>ERZ777011.3218-NODE-3218-length-10808-cov-2.447131_pt1 | contig 10808 bp, 9 predicted proteins | sample MGYA00374964_ERZ777011 | MGnify/ENA primary metagenome ERZ777011 (study PRJEB29310, sample SAMD00008975) | mouse gut metagenome | study: EMG produced TPA metagenomics assembly of the Metagenome analysis of fecal microbiota from mouse which was promoted...
AGTAAGCGTAGTGCACGGAAGGGCTCACAAGGACAATTTCTACCACACGCTCCAGGTGCTTGACACCGTTGCCGCCGGGAGCGACAACGAGTGGCTGCGCTGGGCCGCCCTGCTGCACGACATAGGCAAACCGGCCACCAAGCGCTACGACGAGCGCACAGGCTGGACGTTCCACAACCACAACTTCATAGGCGCCAAAATGGTGCCGCGCATATTCAGCCGCATGCGTCTCGGCATGGGAGCCGAAATGCGCTACGTGCAGAAACTCGTCGAACTGCACATGCGCCCCATCGCGCTCGTAGAGGACGAAGTGACCGACAGCGCCGTGCGCCGTCTCATCAACTACGCCGAGCAGGATCTCGACGACCTTATGCTGCTGGCGCGTGCCGACATCACAAGCAAAAACGAGGAGAAGAAACAGCGCTTCCTCGAAAATTTCGACATCGTGGAGCGCAAATACGAGCACATACGCTCGCTCGACGCCGAACGCGCGCGCCGCAACCCTGTAGACGGCAACGAAATAATGCACATATTCGGCCTTGCGCCGAGCCCGGCCGTGGGCATGCTCGTAAGCACGCTCAAGCAGGCCATAAAAGACTGCGAAATCGAAGACACCCGCGAGTCCGCCCTGCGTTTCCTCATCGCGCTCGCAGAATCCCACGGCATTGCCGTCGTGAACCAACCCGACTTTGAAGAAAAATAGCAAAAACATGTATTACGTTCAGAAACGCCTCGAAATATCGGCCAGCCACTATCTGCGCCTCGACTACGAAAGCAAATGCAAAGTGCTGCACGGCCACAACTGGATAGTGGTGGTGTACTGCCGCGCACGCGAACTCGACGCCAACGGCATGGTGACGGACTTCACACACATCAAACGCCGCGTGATGGACCGTCTCGACCACACGGCAATCAACGACGTGGTGGATTTCAACCCCACCGCCGAGAACATGGCGCGGTGGATATGCGAGCAGATTCCGAACTGCTACCGCGTGGACGTGCAGGAAAGCGAAGGCAACCTCGCAAGCTATACCGTAGACGAATCGCTATGACGGGCACATACCGCGTAAACGAGATATTCCACTCGCTGCAGGGCGAGGGATTCTATACGGGCACCCCGGCCGTGTTCCTGCGCTTCAGCGGCTGCAACCGCCGGTGTGCGTTCTGCGACACGGATTTCGCCTCCTTCCGCGAAATGACCGCTGCCGAGATTACGGCAGCCGTTGCGGCCTACCCCTCGCGCCACATCGTCGTGACCGGCGGCGAACCGCTGCTGCAGCTCAAAGGCGCAGGATTTTACATACAGATAGAGACCAACGGCTCTTTGCCGGTGCCGACAGGCGTCGACTGGGTGACATGCTCTCCAAAAGACGCACCCTGGGCAATCGACCGCATCGACGAACTCAAGATAGTGTACGAAGGGCAGGACGTGGAGCGCATAGCTTCGCTGCTACCGGCTCCGCGCCGTTTTCTGCAGCCGTGCTCCGGGCAGAACACCGCCGAAGTAATTGACTACATCCTCAAGCATCCCCACTGGCGTCTGTCGCTGCAGACACACAAACTCATCGACATCCGATAACCGTTTTTTACAAACCATATAAGGCGCGTGGACGTTAAAATCCACGCGCCTTATATGGTTTTATAGCAAACTACCAAATATTCTTTTCTTAAAAATATTAAAAGATTTGGAAAATAATTTTATTGTTGCTAAATTACGGCCGCAACATTTCGACCCTCCTCACCATGAAAACCTATTCCATATTAATCAGTTTAGCTTGCTTGGCTGCGACCGCGTGTGATAAAGCCGATTTAAGTCAAATTCATCCCCCTTCAGAAATCGGCTCAAGAGCAATAACGCCCGGAATTGATTCCGAAACAAACCCGGACTTATTAACAGACTGGGAGAATTGTGATTACATAGCACTAAGCGAAATGGCCGCCGACGGAAATCTGATTAAAGTCACTGCGCCATGGAAAAACGGTGCACAAAGCGCATTGCCTGGCGATTTTTGTAATAATGTAAGAAAGGCTGACGGCTGGATAATGCTTTTCCATACATTCTGCAAGGCGAATCTCGACCCTAAATTGAATTATATGTGCCTTTATCACCAATTCACAGGTATTATAAAGATATTCTACTATTCAGAGGACAACGATATAGGAACATCGACGATATGGAATCTATCATCGCAGAATACAAAACAGCCTCAAGCCATATTTTCCGATTATGAATATTTCTCACAGCCTATTAATGGCGATAACGAATATACCGTATGGTCAATAACCGCCGATAATATGGCAATAGAAGGTACATCTGGGGTAAAAAAAGGATGGAACGGCTTTCAGTTCAGGATCGGAGAATACAATCCCGCAATTTCTTCTGGCGAACTTGCAATAAGCGCACACAATGCGATTTACACCAACCTGAATTTCAACGGCGAGGAAACATCCGTAACAACAGGAACAATAGCGACTATCAATACAGATGATAAATCAATTTACAATAATGCCATTTCCAAAGCCGTTTTAAACCAAGTTGGAGATAAAGCAAAATCTGCCGTTGACAAATTTGCGAGCAAAAATCTCGACAAAAATTTCTTGGGGCTTAATATCAAAGATATAGTGTCTAAATTCACTGCAGGGAACTATGCCGGAGCCATCGCGAGTGGTCTTGGCTGCGTATTCAAGGGTTTGACAAAAAAAGAGCCATCTTATTCTATATCTGAGGTAAGCCTTAAAACCCAAGGGACATTGACGTTATCAGGTGTCGGACAAACCAGTGGAGAATCTGTAGCTCGACCATTAAAATTCAATCTATACGATATTCTAAATGGCAGAAAACTTTCGGCACCGCCAATTAAAACGTTGGCCACAAACCACGCCAGCAACATAGAATTAGGAGTATGGAATCTGCGCAACAAGCCGACTATCTACTATGAACGTTATACTAAATTCAAAAATCAAGTACCAATTCCAAGCTATGAGGAACCGTTACTCAACTTTCACGGAATGTGTGACTATCCGAACACAACGATAGGCGATATAAATATAGTATTGAATCCGGCCATAAAAGACTACATAAAATCCTACATCACGTCTGCCAAAATTATTGATGTAGTAGGAGGAAACCGCAAACTATCTCATACCGGGAAAAACAAAATCGCATATAATACGCTAAACAATCTGACCTCTAATAACGGCGTCACCATCTATGGAGTTGACCACTTGGAAAGGTCATTAAACGGCATGGTTGAAAACCGACCAGAATCAACACCACTGACCGACAACACTACATATTACATCGACTGGGGTACTAATGTAGCAGGCTATCGCGCTGCCGTTGTCACCCTTACAATGAACATCGATTATAATGGGAAGGAGTACAGCTTCACCGAATCTCGTGTCTACGACGTGGACTACGCGCCGTCTACCTACCCTAATTCCTCGGTAGTGAACAACCCACCATACAGTTATCTCCTTAATGGTTCAGACAACCATTTCTACGGCTTCTACTTTTAACCCTCAAAAACGCCATCATGAAAAAGATTATAGTTGCCATAGCTACGCTGTTGCCAATTCTGCTTTGGAATTGCAGTAACGAACCCGAAGCCCCTGCACCACCATCCTTGAAAATGCGGCTATTAGACTCTGTTGTAATAAACAAAATTTCAAGACAACTCAATACTACTTCGGATGAATATCCTGTGCCCTGGAATCCGGCCGACAAATCCACATGGAGAGAAATACAACTTGACACTGTGTATGATGAAGATCAGGGACAATGTTTGGCAGTAGGCGCAATCACTCTATACATCACCAAGGGCAACGGAAATCCGTATGAACTTAGATGGCTTTCAGACCTTAAAGAACTTTATATTTTCGGATGTACAGATTCTTACTTCTATGGAGGATATATTCCGAGCAATGTAAACACACTGGTAATCGACAGACTCAACCCTGACGATCCGGGATTTATCAAAGTCATCAATGATGATTTGTATCTTGACGAGGAACGTAAGCCTGAAAAAAACGTCAGATTTCCACGGGGAGTGCTATTTAAAAAAATCGTCATCCATGGACTTGACATGAACAATATAGAACTTCGAAGCCACTTAGACTCTGATATTGATTTATCCGGCAACCAGCTTAATGGTGACGTTCCCAGTTGGTTTTATATAATGTCAAAATCGGCAAATCTCAACCACAATAATTTCTCCGGGCTGGAGGGCGATTGGGATTCTTGGGTTAATAAAAGCACTATACCGAATTTGCAATACAACAACATCGAAATACCGGCAGAAATCCTGGAAAATGCACGGCCACAAATTCATCGGCAACCCGGGGTATGTAGCGCCCGAGCAAGAGCCCTAAATATCGAAGAAATGCTTGTGCGGCGGCATATCACGCAGGAACGCGGCGATACTGCGTGTCATGATGTCGAGCGTGTCGGGCCTGTAGTAGGGATTCTCGCGACGGGCGGCAACAGCCTGCATTTCATCGCCGAGGGCCGTTGCGACGGCTTTGCTTATGTCCTCGCGGGTTTCAGCACAATGCAGCACGGACGGGCCGCACAGACGCCCTTGCTGGCGCGGCCCGACATCGACTGTGACCGTGCCCGTGCTCGGCACCTCCACAATTCCGCTCGACGAATTTCCCACCACCACGGATGCGCATTGCAGCGCAGACAGATAGCGCAGCGCTCCCAGCGACGGCACTGCAAGCACGCGCCCGGGGCGCGCGGAAGCATAATCTTCAATCATAGTTATAAGCCCGTCGGCGCCAGCGTCGTTGTTGGGATATGTAAGCAGTACGCGCAATCCGGGATGCTCGTCGAGCGCTTCGAGGAGAGCGCGGAAACATTCTTTCGGGTCGCTGTCGGCAAGCGTGGCCGGATGATAAGTGACCACTGCCAGCGGAGGCTCGAGGCTGAAACCGAGCTCCGCTTCCAGCTCTCCGCGCCCGAGCAGAGAACGGTTCATGATGTTCCACACCCCTATGGCACCGGTGTTCACCACCCTTTCGGGCTGCTCGCCCATCTGCACCACACGGCGGCGGTAGGCCTCGGTGGCTGTAAGATGCAGTGCCGACAATTTTGTTATGGCATGGCGCAAATCGTCGTCCACGGCGCCCTGGCTCACCTCGCCACCGGCAATATGGATCACCGGCACGCGCATGACTGCTGCTGCCGACGCCACGGCGAGCATCTCGTAGCGGTCGCCAAGCACCACGAGCGCATCGGGGCGCAGGCGCTCGAGCGCGTCGGCCGTGCCGCTCATGCATTCCGCCATGGCGCGCACGCGCGCGGCCTCGCCTTCGCCGCGCACCTCCATAGGCACTGCGGCATCGATGACGAAGCCGTCGGCCAGTATTTCATCGGCGCTGTGCCCGTATTCCGCCATCAGATGCATATTGGTGGCCATGACGAGCACCTCCACATCCGGCAATTCGCGCACAGCACGCGCTACGGGGCTTAGCAGCCCCCAGTCGGCCCGCGTGCTTGTGGCGAAACAAATACGTTTTCTTATTTGCCACATTTCTTTTTATATTCAACAGACGAATCACAAGCCATACCTTCAAACAGACCATGCATTTTCCGCACAGAAGGCATATTATTCTTTTTTCGCTCAAACAAAGAAGGTTCAAGAACAGCACCAATATCTGTTTCCATAATGTCATTAAGCAGCCTTACGACAGCCCGTCCTACTGCCCATGCCAAATTCACAGGCACTGCATTTCCTATCTGCTTATATTGGGAGGAAATAGTGCCACAAAACTCCCAATCATCAGGAAAAGTCTGTATGCGTGCGTATTCACGAACCGTCAAAGGTCTCGTTTCCATAGGATGGCAACGCTCGGTCTGTTTCTGCGCCGGAGAGCAGGTCAAGGTAAGACTCGGCTCATCCATTGCCAAACGGCGAGCCATGCCTGTTTTACCCCCCCCAAGATTATAACTGCCTTTCATATATGCACGAGCCACATCTTTTGGCAAGTCTCTCCAATCATCACCTTACGTTTCGACTCTGGATATTGCTGCCCAGGAGATGCCGGTACATCCGTAGAATACATTTCCCCCTTAAAAAATGCATCTCGCATTGTACGAATACAATTGCATACATCCGGCCATTTAAAACTAACAAAAGGAGCTACATCATTACGAATTGCAATTAACATAAGACGTTCTCGTTTCTGCGGGACATTGTATTGTATAGCCCTTAAAACACGAGGCTCTACAAGAGAGTAACCAAGTTCCGATATTACATCCTTTATAGTAGAAAGTGTACGCCCTTCATCGTGTTCAAAAAGACCTTTTACGTTTTCTCCGAGAAACACCAATGGCTGTATTTCCCTTACGGCACGAGCAAGTTCAAAAAAAAGCGTTCCACGCGTCTCCTCAAATCCAAGCCTCTTTCCGGCATAAGAAAAAGCCTGACAAGGAAATCCGCCTGACAAAAAATCCACCTTACCTCTTAGTTCACGAAAATCAATTTCATGAATATCGCCTTCTACGACATTCCATTCCGGCCTGTTTTTTCTAAGCGTGGCGCACGCATTTTTATCAAACTCATTCAATAGCAGATGTTTGAAACCTGCATTTTCCATACCGAGAGCCAAACCTCCGCCTCCGGCAAACAACTCTACCGACGTATATTCCCTAAACGGCTTTACACTCAATTCTTCATTCCATTTAGAATGGAGCATGGCATCTATTTCAGGGACGTCATTTAAATCTTTAATATAAAAGAATCCAGCCCCATTATCATTATAATGAACCTTATAAACTCCTTTACGACACCATGCCTCAACTGTGGCGCGCGAAACTCCGAGCAAATCGGAAAAATTATTTAATGAAATCTTATCTGACAACATAGCATTATTATGAAAAGCCCTCATAAGTGGAAAATGCGAGCATGTAAAGCGCCGTAAGTAAATCAGCATGTTCCTTAGTCAATTCCTCATACACCGAATTCTCCAATTTTAATTCCAAATTATCGCGCACTACGTCTTCAATTATTTGTGGCAAAGCCTTACATAATTTGAAAAACGCCATATAATCACCAAACACAAGTCCATAAAACTTATCCATTGACATTCGGCGTATACGCTTATGAGAGCGCTTGAAATTATCAAGCGTTATATTCCATGTCTCATCTTTTGATTTTTTAGATATGGCCTCAACAAGATAACATGTAGCTTCATCATCATCAAGCAACTTTGCCTGCATCTTCATATACGTTTTTTGAGAAGACGCCGAATTCATTGTGTTATGTTTATTCTTAAGCTCTACATAGATATGTTTTTCTTCGTTTTCTACATCAAAACCATGAGTCGGCACAGACCATCCATTACCGGCATACCTAAAAATATTCTGATGAAAATAACCTATACGATTTGTATTTGATTTGTCTATTTGCCTAAAGCATTCGTCTTCGATGGCTTGATAAACCGACTTCCCATAAACTTTAGAATCAAATGTAAGTTTTATAGGGTCAACTATATTCTCGTTGAATTGTTTCAACGTTATTTCTCTTCTGTAAGACTCCACCGTATTCTTTACGTGTGAATAGATGTCTTCATCTGATATAAATCCAAGATTGTATTGTCGCATGCACAAAATTACAAAAATATTAATAAACCATATCGGTCTCTTAATATTTTTTGAACGTGATTCACAATGATAATGATGCTACTACCTATAACAATTACACCAATTTATTGGAGAAAAAGCAGAAAAATCATATTTTTCTGAAAATTCTTTCGAAAACATTTGCAGGAATCGAAAATGCGTATTAACTTTGCACTCGCAAAAGCAACGAAGCTAATGCCTCTCCACCGAGAGCCAAGCGAGGCTAAAACAAACGGTGTGGTAGTTCAGCTGGTTAGAATACCTGCCTGTCACGCAGGGGGTCGCGGGTTCGAGTCCCGTCCATACCGCCAGAGGAGAGAGGAGAATGAGAAATAGCAGCACCTTCGGGTCAGCATTTCTCATTCTTTTTTTGTGTCTGCGCGTTTTTTTGGGTAATTTTGCAGTCGATTACACCAATATTCAGAGTTTGTCTATGTCCGACATAAAAAATCTGCTATTCGACCTCGGCGGCGTCATCATGGACATCGACCGCATGCGCTGCATTAGGTCGTTCGAACGGCTCGGCATGCGCAATGCCGCCGACTATCTTGGCGATTACGGGCAGAAGGGGCCGTTCGAGGCTCTTGAAGCCGGAGCTATAGAACCCGATGAGTTCCGCTGCCGGATAAAATCCATAATAGGAACAGACACGCCTGTGACCGACGGACAGATAGACCGCGCGTTCAACGCATTCCTGACAGGCATCCCCCTGAGGCGGCTCCAGGCGCTCCGCAGCCTGCGGAGCAGCTACGGCATATATCTGCTGAGCAACACCAATTCCGTGATGTGGCATTCGCGCATAGCATCGGCATTCCGCGCGGAAGGGCTGGAGATGGGCGATTATTTCGACGGCACAGTCACGTCCTTCGAGGCAAAAGCGCTGAAACCGAGCGCCGACATATTCCGCTACGCCGAACGCAAGCTGGGCATCGTTCCCGCGCAGACAGTGTTTCTCGACGACAGCGAGGCCAACGTGGAGGCCGCGCGCAGCCTTGGCTTCGCAGGGCTGCATGTGGCTCCAGGACGAGAGTTCACCGACATATTAAAGGAAGCAGGCCTGTGATGACGCCACACAACGCAGCCGCCGTGGGCATGTTCGACGGGGTGCACCGCGGCCACCGCGACATCCTCGACACGATACTCACGCACGCCACCGGCTCGGGCGGCCGACCTGTCGTGCTCACATTCGCCGGCCATCCCCTGTCGCAGCTGCGTCCGGCCGACGCACCGCCGCTACTCACCACCGCCGCCGAAAAAGAGGCGCTGATACGCGAACACCTGCCCACGGCCGACGTGCGCATGCTCGATTTCAACGAGACTCGCGGCATTCCGGCAGAGGAATTCCTGCGCCGCCTGCGCGACGATTTGGACGTAGGCACCATGGTGATGGGATACGACAACCGCTTCGGATGCGACGGGCCGCGCGACCGCCGCTCCTACGACGAATTGGGCGAGCGACTCGGCGTGCGCGTAGTGCACGTGGCTCCGCTGCGCATCGACTCCACCACGGCGTCGAGTTCGGAACTGCGCCGCCTCATAAGCGGCGGACTGACGGAGAAAGCGGCTGATATGCTCGGCCGCCGCTACAGCGTGGGAGGCACCGTGGCCCACGGACGCAAACTCGGCCGCACGATAGGTTTTCCTACCGCCAACCTCTCCCCCGACCCCTGCAAGCTGCTTCCCGCCACGGGAGTGTACGCAGCGACGGCATCAGTCGACAGCATCGGCACATTCCCGGCCATGGTCAACATAGGGCACAGACCCACAGTGGACCGGACGTCGGACGCGCCGCTCAGCATTGAAGCGCACCTTATAGGCGCCGACGCCGACATGTATGACCGGCGCATGGTAATATCGTTCGTGAGACGCCTGCGCGACGAGCGCACGTTCGCCTCCGTCGACGAGCTCGCCTCACAGCTCGCAGCCGACCGCGAAAACGCCATAAGAACCCTGACGAAGAAATGATGCAGATAAGTTTTTCCGACGAAATACGCGCCGCCGCTCCCGCGCTGCAGGTGCTGGTGGTGGAGGCGGAAGTCACGAACTCCCCTACCCCCGACGCCCTCTGGCAGGAACTCACAGACGCCTGCGCGGAAATGGCCGGAATGCCCATGGAGGCCGTGAACAAGCGGCCGGCCATAGCCGCCACACGCGCCGCCTACAAAGCTCTCGGCAAAGACCCCAACCGCTACCGGCCGTCGGCAGAAGCCCTGTGCCGGCGCGCAGTCAAAGGACTGGTGCTTTACCGCACTACGGCTCTCGTCGACCTCATCAACCTGCTGTCGCTGCGCTCCGGCCACAGCATAGGCGGATTCGACGCCGACGCCGTGCAGGGCTCTGCTCTGTGCCTCGGCCGCGGATGCGCCGGCGAGCCGTACGAAGCGATAGGCCGCGGGCAGCTCAACATCGAAGGACTGCCCGTATGGCGCGACGCCGCAGGAGGCATAGGCACGCCCACGAGCGACAACGACCGCACAAAGATGTCGGAAGGCACATCGCGTCTGCTCATGACGGTGAATATGTACGGCCCGTCGGAAATGGACTCCGAGGCATTCGAAGCCCTGCTCGAGCGGCTGCTCACGGCCTATGCCGGCGCACGCGAAATCACGACCCACTCCTACAGCCCTGTGCCATGAAAATACTGAAGATATACCCCGGACAAGTCGACAGCCGCCACATCGCGGAAGCCGCAGCCACCATACGCGACGGCGGAGTGGTGATATTCCCCACCGACACGCTCTACGCCCTGGGCTGCGACGCCCTCAACCACCGCGCCATCGAGCGCATGTGCCGCATAAAAGGCATAGAGCCGGACTCGCGTCCGCTGTCGCTGCTCTGCGCCGACCTCAGCCAGGCATCGGACTACGTGCGCATCGACAACGGCGCCTTCCGCGTGCTGCGCCACTATCTGCCGGGGCCTTTCACATTCCTGCTGCCGTCGGCTCTGCGCCTGCCCAAAGCATTCAAAGGCCGCAAAACAATAGGCCTGCGCGTGCCTGACAACGACATAGCCCGCGCGCTCGCCGCCGAAACCGGCGGCCCGCTGCTGTGCACATCCGTAAGGCTCGACGACCCCGAGGAACTGGAGGAACCGGACAGCATAGCCATGCACTATGCCACGGCGGCGGAAGTGCTCATCGACGGCGGCCACGGCGGCACAGTGCCTTCCACCATAGTAGACCTC
>ERZ777011.3219-NODE-3219-length-10800-cov-4.311215_pt1 | contig 10800 bp, 9 predicted proteins | sample MGYA00374964_ERZ777011 | MGnify/ENA primary metagenome ERZ777011 (study PRJEB29310, sample SAMD00008975) | mouse gut metagenome | study: EMG produced TPA metagenomics assembly of the Metagenome analysis of fecal microbiota from mouse which was promoted...
TGGTAAATGATAAGTGGGAGGCATTACATAACAGATATTCAGAGGACTATCTGCAAGGCATAAAGCAGCTGGAGATGGAGATGTCTCTTCGGCGGGCATATCGACTCTTAATAAAAGAACCTGCAGCTTATATACACGCCATATCAACGGGTGGTGTATTTGCTGCTTTATGGGAGCTTGGTGAAAGTACCGGCTGTGGCATAGAGGTAGATCTAAAGGCAATTCCGATTCATCAGGAAACCATAGAGGTCTGTGAGTTTTTTGACCTGAATCCTTATATGGTGCTAAGCGGTGGCAGTGCTTTAGTGGTGACACCCGAACCGGAGCGAATGGTGACGAATTTAAAACAAATGGGAATTTCTGCAAGAATGATTGGACAGACAACCGTATTCAATGATAAAATAGTCATGAATGGCGATGAAGTTCGATATTTGGAACCGCCGAAGGGCGATGATATATATAAAATCTATATGAATTGAGGGCAGGCAAGATGAGAACAAAAATCCTGAATCTGATCGAAGAAGATTGTAAGTTGACTGCAAAGGATATTGCAGCGATGCTCGGGGAAGAGGAAGAAGCTGTAGCGGCAGAGATTGCAGCATTGGAACAGCAGCAGGTCATTTGTGGATATACGTCCATTATTGACTGGGATAAGACAGAGAATGAGTTTGTCACTGCTTTGATCGAATTGAAGGTAACTCCTCAGCGTGGAGAAGGGTTTGATAAGATAGCAGAGCGTATTTCAAATTATCCGGAGGTAGATACTGTGTATCTGATGTCCGGAGCCTATGATTTTGCCGTGATCATCAAGGGTAAGACGATGAAAGAGGTGTCTTTGTTTGTCTCTGGCAAGCTGGCTCCCATGGAAGCGGTAGTTGGTACAGCAACGCATTTTGTATTGAAGAAATATAAGGAACATGGAGTGACTTTGACAAAAAAAGCAAAAGCAGAAAGGTTAGCAATAATGCCATGAGAAATCCATTATCAGAAAAGGTAGTCAAAATTAAGCCCTCAGGGATCCGAAAGTTTTTTGATGTTGTCAGTGAGATGCCGGACGCTATTTCGCTTGGTGTAGGAGAACCGGATTTTGATACTCCCTGGCATGTGCGGGACGAAGGTATTTATTCCTTAGAGCAGGGCAGGACATTTTATACATCGAATTCGGGTCTGCTGGAGTTGCGTGAGGAAATATGCAAATATTATACCCGCAAGTTTCAGGCTACATATGATCCGGTTAAGGAATGTGTCATAACAGTAGGCGGTAGTGAGGGAATTGATATGGCACTTCGTGCCATGTTAGATCCGGGCGACGAGGTCATCATTCCAGAACCATGTTATGTATCATATCTGCCTTGTGTAGAACTGGCCAACGGAGTTCCGGTACAGATCGCATTAAAGGCAGAAAATGAATTTCGGCTGACACCAGAAGAACTGGAGGCAGTCATTACAGACAGAACAAAGATAGTAATTCTTCCGTTTCCGAACAATCCTACAGGTGCGATTATGGAGCGAGAGGATTTAATAAAAATTGCGGAGATCGTAAAAAGGCATGATTTGTTCGTGATATCGGATGAAATATATGCAGAACTGACATATAAGAGCAAGCATGTAAGTATTGCATCTCTGCCGGATATGCGGGACAGAACCATTATTATTAATGGATTCTCGAAGGCATATGCAATGACGGGCTGGCGGCTTGGTTATGCGCTGGCACCGGCAATTATCTGTGAGCAGATGACAAAGATTCATCAGTTTGCGATCATGTGTGCGCCGACCAACAGCCAGTATGCTGCCATAGATGCAGTGCGGAATGGAGATAAGGATATTGAAGTCATGGTGCGGGCATATGATCAGAGAAGGAAGTTCCTGATGCAGACATTCCGGGAAATGAACATTGAATGCTTTGAGCCATTTGGAGCCTTTTATGTATTTCCCTGTATTAAGCAATACGGAATGACGAGTGAGGAATTTGCTTCAAAGCTATTGGAGCGGGAAAAGGTTGCCGTAGTTCCCGGTACTGCTTTTGGTGACTGTGGAGAAGGATATCTTCGGATATCCTATGCATATTCCATAGACGAGTTAAAAGAAGCATTCGGCAGAATAAAGCACTTTATTGATAACTTAGGATAGGGGAGAAACCGATGGCAAGAATTAATGCAGAACATGTAAATACATTTTTAATGGCAGCAACGAAGGTTGTTAGTGAAGCATGTAGTCTGACTCCGCGTGTAGGCAAACCATTTATCAGAAACAGTGGCTTTACCAATGATTCTATCATTATTATGATCGGTGTCACAGGCGAGATGCAGGGGCAGGTTATTTTAGCATTTAAGAAGTCCGTTGCATTGTCGATCGCATCCAAGATGATGTTTATGGAAGTAACGCAGTTAGACGAGATTTCCACCAGTGCGATCTGTGAGTTAGGAAACATGATCATGGGAAATGCATCAACTGCATTTTCTGTTAAGAATATCGGGATTGATATTACACCGCCAACCATGTGTGAAGGCAATTTTACCATTTCCGGCGCAGTTGCCAATATGTGTATTCCAATTTATATCAGCGATGAGGATATCATTGAATTGAATCTGTGTATCAAGCAGGATTAAGGCGGGCCTGATATGATTCATATTATATTGTTGGAACCGGAGCAGGGCGGTAATGTGGGTAATATTGGAAGAACCTGTCTTGCGATCGGAGCAAAGCTTCATTTGATCGAGCCTCTGGGCTTTCGCTTGTCTGATAAAGAAATAAAACGCGCCGGTATGGACTATTGGTATCAGGTTGATGTGACGACTTATGAGAGTTATACAGATTTCCTGAGCAGAAATCCGGAGTGCCGGATTTTTATGGCAACGACGAAATCAAGACAGATGTATACGGAAGTGACTTACGAGGAGAACTGTTACATTATGTTCGGGAAGGAAAGCGCAGGAATCCCGGAGGAGCTTTTATTACAGAATAAATCGAACTGTATTCGAATACCCATGCTGCCGGATATTCGTTCTCTGAATCTGGCGAATTCCGTTGCGATCGTTGCATATGAAGCTATGCGGCAGCAGGATTTTCAGCAGTTTCAGCGTGAGGGACAGCTTCATCGGTATGAATGGTAGATGGTTTCTTTTGATATAACGTTAATTAGTATAGAAGGTACATACTCCCTATCATGTACCTTTTTTTAGTGAAAAGGTAAATTCGCTTCCGACACCCGGGGTGCTGGATAGTGTAATTGTCTCGTCATGGGCGCGAATGATCTCACGGATAATAGATAATCCCAGACCGGATCCCTGTTTATCTTTTCCTCTGGAGGCATCTGTCTTATAGAACCGGTCCCATACCTTGGACTGATTTTCTTTTTCGATTCCCTTTCCCGTATCTTTGACGGAAATAAATACTTTTTCATTGGTCGCAGAAACAGAAATTGTAATAGTGGCTCCATGAGGGCTGAACTTGATCGCATTATCGACCAGATTGTAAATAACCTGTTGGATCTTGGTCTTATCAGCATGAACAACGGTCTCGGTGGTCAGAGCATTTTTTCGGATTACAATATACCGTTTGTTACAGACTCCTTCAAAAACATCTATGATGGAGTCAATAATATCTGAGATGTCAAAATCACTGAAGTTCAATTTTAACCCTAAGGCCTCAGACCGGTTTAATTCCAGCATACTTGATGTAAGCTTTGTTAATCGATTCGTTTCAGTCAGGACGATCTTCAGGTAGCGTTCCTGATTTTCTACTGGTATAGTACCATCCAGCATGGCTTCAATATATCCTTTGATCGAAGTTAACGGGGAACGAAAATCATGAGATACATTTGCAATAAAAGCCCTGCGGTATTCTTCCAGCTTATTTAATTCAGATGCCATATATTCCAGATTGGATGCCAGTTCTCCGATTTCATCGTTGGATGTAATTTTAGTCTTAATCTCAAAGTTTCCAGATGCATATTCTCTGGCTACCAGGCTGAGCCGGTTTAAAGGCACCAGTATCCGGCGGGCAAGATAGAGCAGAAGCAGCATGGAGAGGATGATCAGGATACAGATCGGAACCAGAAAGTTCAGGAACATATTTTCCATAACATCTGATATCTGGCTGAACGGAGCGTGTAATATAAGAATAGCGGAGGCAGAGGATTCGGTATCCTCCCATAATACTCCATAGGTCAGCATTTCTTCAGGAAAGGAATGATAGAAATCTCCGATCTGGGAGAAGGTACCGGTAAGGATACCGGAATTGTCTAAATCGCTCAGGTTCTCAGGCAGATCTTCATACTGCTCCGGATGAGAGAGAAACAGAAGATCGCCATCACGGTCACAATACCAGACCTGGACATTCAGGGAATCCTCCAGATCATTTAGGTACTTTTGTAATTCGGTTGCTGTGATCTGATCCGTTTCATAGGGACTGATATACTTTTCAATTATGAAGTGTGTCTGATTTTCCAGATTTTCCTGCTTCTCAGCAATCAATTTTTCCCGGGTGGTATTCGAGGCATAGAGAACGATCACTATGAATATTACCATAATGATGATGAGATAGCTTAATGCAATTTTATCAAAAAAGCGCTTGTACATTATCGAACCTCGAATTTATAACCGACACCCCAGACGGTCGTTAATGCCCAGTTAGGATTTTCTGGAAGCTTTTCCCGGATCCGTTTTACGTGCACATCAACGGTACGGGTATCGCCTATATACTCGTACCCCCAAAGACGATCCAGCAGTTGCTCCCTGGTGAAGACCTGGTTTGGCTGACTGGCAAGAAAATAGAGCAGTTCCAGCTCCTTTGGCGGCATTTCCAGAGTGGTTCCGTGAATGGTGGTGGTATAGTTGGAAATGTTGACGATCAATCCATCATACTCCACATAGTCTCCGGTATAGGATGCAGAGGCGATCATAGTATTGCCTCCAGCGGAAGCAGGCGGCTGATAACGACGAAGTACGGCACGTACTCTGGCGACCATCTCATTCGAATCAAACGGCTTCATAATGTAATCGTCAGCGCCCAGTTTCAAACCGAGTACTTTGTCAAAGACTTCTCCCTTGGCAGAGAGCATGATGATAGGTACCTGGCTTGTCTTGCGGATTTCGCTGCAGACTTCGTATCCATCCATGCCGGGCAGCATGATATCCAGTAAGATAAGATGGGGCTGGTATTCCTGGAATGCTTTAAGGGCGGCCTCTCCGTTTTCTTCGATCCGGGTGTCGAAGCATTCCTTTACCAGGTAAAGTGATATCAGCTCTGCAATGTTTTCATCATCATCTACAATTAAAATACGTTGTTTATCCATGGTGCCTCCTTGATTATCTTAATTCAACGATCGTTACGCCCATGTCCCCTTCTCCGAATTCACCGCTACGGAAGGAGCCTACATGCTTCTGGCGTTTTAAATATTCCTGTATTCCTTTTCGTAATGCACCGGTCCCTTTTCCGTGTATGATCGTAACCTGTGACAGATTGGAGAGAAGTGCATCATCCAGATATTTGTCGATTCTGGAGGTGGCTTCGTCTACAGTAAGTCCGATCACATTGATTTCCGGCCTTATGGAAGCAGCACGTTCCAGGTTCATTTGTGATTTCCTGCGAACCGGTCCGGAAGGCTCCTGTATTGGTGCGTCTGTGATCTCACAATCACTTATGGGCAGAGTTACATGTAAAATGCCGATTTGTACAGAGATTTCCTGCCTGGAATTGGGCAGGGACAAAACCGTACCTGTGGTGTCCATGCTGATAATATATACCGTATCACCAAGCTGAAAATCCTCCGCCTTATGGACGGAATGACGACGCTTTTTGTGATGCTCCATATCACCATTCAGGGCCTTTAGCTTATTTCGCAGCTTACTGCGTTCTGCTTCCATTGCTTTGTTGTCCGCTTTTGCCGGATTTCGTTCCCATTTTTGATATTTTCGGATAGACTGGTCGGCGATTTCTTTTGCTTCCTCCAGTATTTCCAGCGCTTCTTCTCTTGCGTTTTTCAGAAGCTTTGTCCGCTGCTGCTCCAGAGATTCCTGCTTTGCCTTTAATTGATTGCGAAGGGCTTCGATCTCTTCTTTATATGCAGCGGCCTTCCGTTCTTCTTCTTCGATCGTCTTTCTGCTTTGTTCCAGATCGCTGATGAGCCCTTCAAAATCCAGGGCAGAGGCATCTAACTGAGAATGGGCATCTTCTATGATGGAATCCGGCAGGCCAAGCTTTTTTGAAATGGCAAACGCGTTGGATTTCCCTGGAATGCCGATCATTAACCGATAGGTCGGGCGGAGAGAGGCAAGGTCGAATTCACAGCTTGCATTCTCGATGCCTTCCGTGGAGAGGGCAAAGGTCTTTAATTCGCTGTAATGCGTCGTGGCCATACACCGGATGTCCTGTCGATGGAGCTGGTTCAGGATTGCGATCGCCAGAGCAGCGCCTTCCACCGGATCCGTTCCGCCGCCCAGCTCATCAAACAGAATCAGAGTATCCGGGGTGGCATGTTTAATAATATATACAATATTGGACATATGAGAGGAAAAGGTACTGAGGCTCTGCTCAATACTTTGTTCGTCTCCAATATCAGCAAACACATCCTGAAATACACACAGTTCAGAACCTTCAAAGGCAGGAATATGAAGGCCGGATTGTCCCATCAGGGTGAAAAGACCAACGGTTTTTAGAGAAACGGTCTTTCCTCCGGTATTTGGCCCGGTTACGATGAGCATGGAATAGGCATCGCCAAGAGTAATATCAATCGGTACAACGGAGGCTTTATCTAAAAGGGGGTGCCGGCCCTTTTTGATATGGATATAACCACGGGAATTAAATACCGGTTCGGTTCCCTGGTAGGATTTTGCCAGCTTTGCCCGTGCAAAGATAAAATCCAGTTCCGTCAAAAGTGTTATATTGCATTGGATGATTTCCAGTTCAAAAGCCGCCTGTTCACTTAAGGAGGCAAGAATCCGTTCGATTTCCAGCTGCTCTTTATTATCCAGATCTTTTAATTCATTATTCAGATTTACTACTGCCATCGGTTCGATAAACAGGGTAGAACCACTGGAGGACTGATCATGGATCATACCGGAGAAGCTGTTCCGGTATTCCTGTTTTACCGGTATGCAGTAACGTCCGTTCCGCATGGTGACCAGACTGTCCTGTAACAGAGACTGGTTATTTTGGGAATTGATGATCTTCAGGAGCTGGGTATGAATCTTTTCGTTAATCTGCTTCTTGGAGCGGCGGATATCCTTTAATCCGGCAGAGGCATCATCTGCGATCTGATCTGCGGAGAGGATACAGCGGTGAATTTCCCGGCTGATATGCTCCAGGGGCATCAGATCCAGAAAGCGTGCCTCCAGGCAGTCCGGCTCCTGTCCCTCCTCCTCGGATACACCGTATTGACGTACGCTTTTGGCATTATCCAACAGACGGGCAAGATCTAACAGCTCTGAAGTACCCAGCGTGGCACCTACCTCCAGACGCTTTATGGACATTCCAATATCCGTAACGCCGGAAAAGGAGATGCTTCCCTGCTTATACAGCCGGGTCAGGGCAGCTCTGGTTTCCTCCTGCATGCGTATGATCTCTGCATGGTCTGTTAGAGGCTTTAAACGCCTGCAAAGAGTCTGGCCCATAGGAGAGCCGGCATTTGGTATCAGCATGTCAATGATTTTATTGTATTCCAGTATTCGTAATGAACGGTTATTCATGATAGTTTACCTGTCTTTTATGTTTTCTATATACTATAGCCTTATCGGAATCCGATCATCCCGGTCTGGCTGCAAGCAGCCGCCTAATATTCTGCGTCACTGCGTTCGCGTTTATGCGTTCATTATATCATCATTTGCGGGGGATGGTCTATAAAAATCTGTATATATTACCTTCTGGCGGCGGGATGGAAGAAATGTGGTTGTGAATTGACAGGGCTTGGAGTATACTAGCAATATGAGTTTTACAGTTCGAATGCCGGCCAGGGGGTATATTCAGACGGGATGCATCTTGTGCCTGAGCTGTAATGGAAATGGAAAGGGGACACCATGAATTATATTAATACGTTACACGAGGGTGAAATGATCAATGCGATCTATTTCTGTAAGACAAAGCAGTCAATGCAGACGAAGGCGGGAAAGAATTATTTTTCCATGCTGTTGCAGGATAGAACCGGTATTATAGATGCCAAGGTGTGGGATTTGAATAATGGGATTGCTCATTTTGATGCCATGGATTATATTGCAGTGACTGCACAGGTGGTCAGTTTTCAGAACAATCTGCAGTTGAACGTAAAGCAGGTACGGAAGGCTCAGGAAGGGGAGTATGTGGTAGCGGACTATATGCCTTGTTCGGAGTATGATACAGAGAAAATGTATCAGGAATTAACCGGTTTTATGAAGAGTATTCAGGATACCTACCTGCATCAGTTATTAGAGAAGATATTTATGGAGGATAAGGAATTTACAGAACGGTTTAAGCAGCATTCTGCTGCAAAGTCCATTCATCACGGTTTTATCGGAGGCCTGTTGCAGCATACGCTGGCAGTTACAAAGCTGTGTGATTTCTATGCGTCTCAGTATCCGGTACTGAACCGGGATCTGCTGTTGACCTCTGCTATTTGCCATGATCTTGGGAAAATAGATGAATTATCAGAGTTTCCGGAAAATGATTACACAGATGAAGGGCAACTGGTCGGGCATATTGTGATGTGTACTATTATGTTGGATCAAAAGATGAAGGAGATTCAAGGATTTCCGGCAAAGCTGGGAAATGAACTGAAGCATTGCGTGCTGGCGCATCATGGGGAACTGGAATTTGGCTCTCCAAAGAAGCCTGCCTTGATTGAAGCACTGGCATTATCCTTTGCAGATAATACGGATGCGAAGATGCAGATATTTATTGAAGAGCTGAAGAATAAGGATGAGAATGGAGCCTGGATGGGATATAACCGGAATTTCGAAAGTAATCTGAGGGCTACATCGAAGCCAAATGTGTAGGAATACAGGCAACGAGAAGAATGAAGAAAAATGAAATATATGATATAAAAATAGAAGATATGGGAACGGATGGGGAAGGAATCGGCCATATTATTGAGGAGGCTCATCCGGAATTTGATGCCGGGAGTGTAACGGGCAGTGATAAGGCTGACACAACCAGAGTTGACGAACGGGATCATGCAGAAAAAAAGGGAATTGCTGTTTTTGTAAAGGATACGATTGTCGGGGATCTGGCCCGTGTGCGGATCGTGAAGGTAAAAAAGCAGTATGCCTATGGCCGGTTGGAAGAAATTATCACGCCATCTCCGTATCGTGTTATGCCGCTATGTCCCAAAGCGCGGAGCTGTGGTGGCTGTACGCTCATGCATATGGCCTATGAAAAGCAACTGGAATATAAATGGAATAAAGTAAGGAACTGTCTGGAGCGGATTGGCGGCATGGAGGATGTGTCTGATATCATGGAGCCGATTTCCGGAATGGCCTGCCCCTATCATTACCGGAATAAGATGCAGTTTCCGGTAGGAGCAGACAAGAATGGAAAGGTGCAGATTGGCTTTTACGCAGGCAGAACCCATTCTATTATTGACCTGGAGGATTGTAAAATCGGGCATCCGATTAATCGTTATATTTTAAAAGAATTGCGTATCTGGTTGCAGGACTGGCAGGATCGGACAGATAGTTTTATCTATAATGAAGAGGCACATAAGGGCCTGGTACGGCACATTTTAACCAGAGTAGGGTATGCTACGGGTGAGTTAATGGTGTGTATAGTGATCAATGGAGAGGATCTGCCTTCCTTATCATCCCGAAATGCTTTTCCTCAGAAGGGCAGTACCGGAAAGACTTCTAACGAATCTGCTGATTGTGAAATGGAGTTGAGGAAGCATTTATTACATGCAGTGCAGGCATATAATCAAAGAGCAGCACAGGAAAGTATACGGGTATCGGAGCAGTCTGTCAGTGGAGATAATGTAGCAACAGAGACAGCGGAAGAAAAAAGCCCGGGATATATTGAACTGAAAAGTCTAAGTATTAATGTTAATAAAGATAAAACGAATCGTATTCTGGGAGATACCTGTAAGGTTTTGATGGGAAATCCGTATATCACGGACAGGATTGGTGATATTCAATTCCGTATTTCACCGCTTTCCTTTTATCAGGTTAATCCGATACAGACAAAGGTATTATATGATAAAGCGCTGGAGTATGCAGATTTGCATGGAGAAGAGGTGGTCTGGGATCTGTATTGCGGGATCGGGACGATATCGCTTTGTCTGGCAAAAAAGGCCGGCAAGGTCTATGGTGTGGAAATCGTTCCCCAGGCAGTTGAGAATGCTAGAGAAAATGTAAGGATTAATGGTATGGATCATGTGGAGTTCTTTTGCGGAAAGGCGGAGGAGGTTGTGCCGGAATTCTATCGGACTGGTGACAACAGAGGACGACATCCGGATGTGATTGTAGTGGATCCGCCCAGAAAAGGCTGTGATGAGATATTGCTGGAAACCATTGTGAAGATGGCACCGGAGCGCATGGTTTATGTGAGCTGTGATCCGGCAACCCTGGCACGGGATGTGGGACGAATGAGGAGGATGGGGTATGGGTTGAAGAAGGTTGGGGTTGTGGATCAGTTTGGACATAGTGGGCATGTGGAGTGTGTCGTGCTGATGTCGCAGATGGAGAAATAGAATAGAAGAAGAGTGCAGAAAACAAGCGTTTTGCGGGAGTTGGAACAGTATGAAAAAATTGTTCCGACTCCCGTATTTTTTTTTACTGTGTGGAAGCATATTCACTGCTTTTGGAGTGAGATAACATGTTGAAACATGAGATATTTTAT
>ERZ777011.3220-NODE-3220-length-10795-cov-8.057821_pt1 | contig 10795 bp, 13 predicted proteins | sample MGYA00374964_ERZ777011 | MGnify/ENA primary metagenome ERZ777011 (study PRJEB29310, sample SAMD00008975) | mouse gut metagenome | study: EMG produced TPA metagenomics assembly of the Metagenome analysis of fecal microbiota from mouse which was promoted...
GGCAATCTTCTCCACCTCGGCAACCGAGATATAATATGGTCGTCTATATTTTTCAGTGCCGATACCTTTGAATTTCGCAAAAGGATTGTTTTGCGTATATCCTCTACGGGGTCAGTCCAGATGTCATTGGAATTTTAAATTATTGGCAGTCTTGATTATATAGTGGAGAGGTGGCTCAGGCGTTTTTCCAGTTCGGTGGAGGAGAGGCGCGTTGACAGACGTCCCCTGTGGGCTACCGAGATGTTGCCTGTTTCCTCGCTGACAACGATGGCAAATGCGTCGGTGGCCTGTGAGATGCCGAGGGCGGAACGGTGGCGCAGACCCAGTGCGCGAGGCACGTTGGTGTCGTGGCTTACAGGGAGGATGCAGCCTGCAGCTTTGATTTTGCCTCCGTCAATAATCATGGCCCCGTCGTGAAGGGGTGAGTTCTTGAAGAAAATGTTTTCGATAAGGCGTGTGTTGATTTCAGCATCGATGATGTCGCCGCTTTTCTCGTAATTTTCAAGCGGCACATCTTGCTGTATCACAATCAATGCCCCGGTTTTGCTTTTCGACATGTTCATGCAGGCATAGACGATAGGCATCACGCGGGTGTGAAGGTCGACACCGTCCTCTTTATGTTTGTGATGGAACAGGCTTGTCAGGAATTTCCAACGTTTTTTCGATCCCAGTTCTACCAGGAACCGTTTGATTTGGTCCTGGAATATTATTACAAGAATCAGCAGCCCGATGCTCATAACCTTGTCGAGTATCGTGCCGATGAGCTTCATTTCCAATATTTCCGAGGCTACCACCCATACCAGGATAAAGGCCAGCACGCCGTAGAAAATGTTGATGGTGCCTGATTCCTTCATTATCTTGTAGAGATAATAAAGCATCAGGGCAACGATGGTGATGTCGAGAATGTCTTTTATGCCGAATGATTCGATCATGCCTTAGCTGTGGAAGGGGTTATTGATGAGCTGGACGGGATGTTTTCGTAAGTTCCGATAGCACAGTGACTGCTTGCCGGGCTGCGGCAACGTCATGTACGCGTATGATTGACGCGCCTTTCATTATGGCCGCCGTGTTGAGGGCGATAGTGCCTGGAAGTGCTTCGTCGGGGGTGATGTCGCAGATGCGTGTAATCATCGACTTGCGTGAAATCCCTACCAGTAAGGGACGTTCCAGCAATTCTGCGATTTTGTCGAGATTGTTGAAAAGCTCGTAGTTTTGTCCGGTTGTCTTGGCAAATCCGAACCCGGGGTCGATGATTACGTCGGCCACACCTTTGAGCATCAATCGGTGAAGCGGCTTGGAAAGTTCTGCCACCACGTCGGCGGTCACGTCGTTATAGCCGGTAAGCGACTGCATTGTTTTCGGTGTGCCGCGCATGTGCATAAGGATATAGGGTGCGCGTAGGCCGGCTACCGTGTCGAACATGGCCGGGTCGGCCATGCCGCCTGAGATGTCGTTTACGATGTCGGCACCCCACTCTTCAATTGCCCGGCGTGCGACCGCCGCCCGGAATGTATCGACTGAAACGGGTATGGATTTGTCAAAGTCCCTGATGATTGCAAGTCCGCGTTCGATACGCTGCATTTCTTCTGCTTCAGATACTTCATCGGCACCTGGGCGTGATGAATATCCCCCGATGTCGATTATATCCGCTCCCTGTGCGATTATTTCCTGCACGCGGTGCTCGATGGCCTGATGGCCGAATGCGTGCGAACCGGCATAGAACGAGTCGGGCGTTACGTTGAGTATGCCCATCACCACCGGGGAGTCGAACTCGCGCAACGACCCCTTTATGTTCAACGAAAAAGGTTTCATAATCAAGGATTGAGCAGGTCGGGGTTGAAAAAATCCATGATGGAATTTGAATGTTCTATCAGCAGTTTCGCGGGGCCGTCGGGGTCAATCAGTGCGGCAGCTTCATAGGCCGACATTGCCTCCCCTCTGCGGTTGAGCCTCCAAAGCAGTTTCCCTTTCTCCACTAACATCATGGCGTTGTGGGGATTGTCGGTCAGGGCGCGTTCCACTGCGGCCAGGGCCTCATCGGCGCTTTTCCCCTCGATAATATCTTTTATGTTTTTTTCTTCTGTCATTATTTCGTATTTTTGAAAAGTCAAACCATATGTGGTTGAACCGAACAGGTGTGCATGAGGTTTAAATCACATAACCTTCCCTGTTAGGCAAAAGTACTAAAAAACATTGTGATGCGACGAATTTTAACAACCCTTTTCGTGGCGTTTGCGGGGCTTGCGGCCGTTTGGGCCGCCGACCCGACCGCGACCAGCTATCCTGTGGCCGATTGCCTGGGATCGGCAAAGCCATATCCTGCACCCGGCAAACCGTCGGAATATCCCGATAGCCTCACCCCCGTGTTTGTGAATCATGTGGGGCGTCATGGCGCACGCTTTTTATCCTCACCGGCCACCACGGTCGCACTTCAGGCGGCATTGCTCCGTGCCGATTCGGCCGGGGTTCTTTCCCCGTTGGGGAAGGAACTCCTGGGAGTTACGCGCCATGTCATGCAAATATCGCAAAACCGGTGGGGCGCTCTCGACTCGCTCGGTATGGCCGAACAGCGTGGCATCGCGTCGCGGATGTTCAGGGCATATCCGAAACTGTTTATCGACGGACGGGTACGCGCCATCAGCTCCTATGCCCCTCGGTGCGTTATGAGCATGTATGAATTCACCCACCAGCTCGACCGCCTTAACAACTCGGTTGAAATCTATACCTCTTCGGGGCGTCAGAACTCACCGCTCATGAGGCCGTTCGACACTGTGACCGAATATGTGGAATGGGCGAAGGCCAAGGAGTGGAAAGCCCCTTACGACATGTTTTTCGAAACTACCGCTCCCGCAGCGCCAGCCCGCAGGTTGATTGAGGATGCCGGGTTCCTTTCCCACCGGGAAGCGCTCGACCTGGTTTGGAACGAATACAAGGTGCTTGCGGGTCTACCGGCTATGGGGTTGCCGGTAGATTTCGGGAAGTATTTCACCCTTGAGGAAATGAATGCCTTGTGGGCTTGCGAGAACCTGGGGCATTATCTCCGCCGCACGGCCACAACCATCTCTACCGAGCCGGCACAGATTGCTTCGATGCTCCTGATGAACCTTATAAATTCCACCGGGGAGGTGGTTGACGGCAAGGTCGATGCCGATGTGCAGCTACGCTTCGGGCATGCAGAGACGCTGATGCCTCTTTTGTCGCTGATGCGGCTGAAAGGGTGTTACTATATGACCAACTATTTCGATACCGTGGCGTTGCACTGGCGTGATTTCTATGTCGTGCCGATGGCATCCAACTTGCAGATGGTGCTTTTCAAAAGTGCCAAGGGTAAATTCTATGTGAGGTTCGACCTTAACGAAGTCCCTGTGCCGCTTCTTCCGAATTCGGATGAAATATATATCCCTTGGCAGACTGCGCGTGATTACCTTATCCAGTGCCTTCCGTTGCATTTGCAGATATGAGTGAGCACTTTATAGTATATTCCGGGGATAATTCCGGTCATAGGGGGGTGGTTGGTCATGTCGCGGCATTTTATCGTGCTAACGGCCTGTCGGCCGGTTCGGTTCTGGCCGTGGCGTTCAGTGGCGGGGCCGATTCGGTGGCTTTGCTGGCAGCAAGCCGTAAAGCTGGTTATGAATGTGTGGCCCTTCATTGCAATTTCCACCTGCGTGGTGAGGAAAGCAACCGCGACGAGGCTTTTGCGCGTTCTATGGCCGCCCGGCTTGGATGTGAAATCCGTGTGCGCCATTTCGATGTCGATGCCCGGCGGAAGCTGACAGGGGAGTCGGTAGAGATGGCATGCCGTGAGCTGCGTTACCGGTGGTTTGAGGATGAATTTGCCGCTGCCAAAGGGGCATGGGGCTGTATTGCCGTGGGGCATCATTCTGATGACAATGTGGAAACGTTTTTCCTTAACCTTCTGCGTGGCACAGGGTTGAAAGGGCTGTGCGGCATAGCTTCTGTGCGAGGCATATTCATGCGTCCGCTGCTTGATGTGCCGCGTGATGCGATATTGTCATTCCTTGAGAGCGAGGGGCTGCAATTCGTGGTAGATTCAACCAATCTTTCAAATGATTATAAACGGAATGTGCTTCGCAACAGGATTCTGCCTGCGATAGAGCAGGATTTCCCCATGATGCGTCACGCATTGCGTAATGTTATGGAGAACTTGCGTCGCGACAGGGATTTGCTTGATTCTCTGCTTGTTGAAGAGGAGGCCCGGTGGGTGGACCCCGGCGGGGTGATTGACCTGGCCGGTATTGCCAGGATGACGCATGCATCTGCATTGCTTTATCATTTGCTTAATAGGCGGGGGGAGGGACGGTTTGGTCATGCCATGGTAGAGGCTATGCTGAGGTCGGCATCGGAGAGCGGACGTGTATTCCGTGCCGATAACGGCGAAGGGATTCTGCTGCTTGACCGTGGACGGCTGGTGCCGGTTGATAGTGCAGAGGTGACCGGGATACAGGCCGGTGAAGAAGTTGTTGTTGATTCCGGCCTGATTGAGAATGGAGGCTTGATGGAAGCACCTTTGCGGCTTCGTTTCCGGTGCTTGGATAGGGGGGATTTCCATCCTTGCCGGGACTCGTCGGTGATATGGCTGGATGCGGATGCGGTTAAAAAAACGGGATTGAAGCTGCGGTGTTGGCGCCACGGCGACCGTATGCAACCGTTCGGCATGGGCGGTTCACGTCTTGTCAGCGATATTCTTTCCGATGCCAAGATGTCTTTGCCGGAAAAGAATGAATGCCGTTTGCTGTGTGCCGGAGAACGGATTCTGTGGATTCCAGGCATACGCGCCTCCCGCCATTTTTCAGTAGGTGTGAAAACTTGCAATATATTGCAAATCTCGCTTGAATCACTTTAAGGCTTAGGCGGCCATCGCGGGCTGTAGCTTTATTGGCTACGTTAACTAAATTTAAATATCTCTGTGCTACGAAATTAAAAAAACTTTTGTTAATTTGTCTCGCTTTAAAACAGGAGCGACCTTAAGCAAAGATACCGTAAGAAACGAATCTCGAAACAATTTTGATATTCCCTCCATGTCAGCAATGGCGAATGCCTGAATGTGTGATATGACGCGGTTCTCCTTGCACGGTTCGCCCCCCTTTGTTAAAAAGGTTGTGAAGCGAAACTGATTGTATAAATATGACCGTGGCCGACCTTTTGTAAAGGTTTGATTGGATGGCTTGCGGTTTGAAGATAAAGAATGATTGAATTGAATGATTGTTAAATGAATGATTGATTAATTGGAGTAGGAGTCATTTCGGACTTTGTTTCGGAAAGACTTCTGTATTTGAAATGAATAATGGCCGCGCTGTCGGTCGCAAGACATGTCACGACATAGGCCGGGCATACTTGTGGAAAGAGACACCGTTGGTCGTAGAAGGAATACTGATAAGTTTGTTTCATATACAAATGCCAATAAGGAAGGAGCCGGGATCGATGTGAATCGAGCCCGGTTTCGTTTTATATTGCTAAGTAAAAAAATGACTGCCATAATAAGCGAGGAGTCATAAAGGCTCATCTGGATCGTCGCTTGCGGGATTAGGCTTTCGGTCATTGACCTCGGTCAAATCCCTTCATACTCATCTGCAAGCTCCTGCAATATAAACTATCCTGAATAAACCATACTGACAGCATCCTCGCCATCCGGGCAAAAATACGCCGGTGTGCCAGAATATTGAATTTTGACACACCGGCGGGTTGGCTTATCGCTTTAGCGGGTATAGCTTTCTATTTTTGACAGCAGTGCGGCTTCCTCCATTTCGCCACTATGGCGCCATTGCTCCTTGCCGTCGACATAAATGATAAATGTGGGATAGGAGTCGACGCGCTCGGCTTCGGTTGTGTCGGGATACTTATCCACGTCGATTTGGTTAACTGTGGCTTTTGTGCCGAGTTTTGCCTCGATATTGCTTACTACAGGCATCATTCGTTGGCAATGAGGGCACCAGGTTGCGTAAAATTCTACCAGGACAACCCGGTTGCTGTTGATTATTTCATCGTATTCCATAATAATTAATTTGGTTTGGTTGGATTTGAAAATAACAAACAGATGTCAGGATTACTTACCGGCCGGAGCCTATGGGCATATATATCCCGAAAGGTTGTTTCTGACAGCTGAATACCCATATAACGGTTTTTAATCCGGTAAGGTTGCCGTGATAATAAAGAGGGGGATGAAATTTATCCAAAATATCTCTAAAGGTGTTTTATCACATAATTCGGGATAATCGCAACCACGCTGCGTTTTTTGATTGTTACTATAGTCAAATATGCGTATATTTGTGTTGTTCCTGCAATAGGACATCTCTGATTACAACACTTAGATATAACCACAGATACGGATTATGACGGAATTTTTCCAATCCATAGCGGATTGTATCAATTCGCAGGAGGTGACACTGGGCAATTCGGTGTTCAGGCTTTTGGTGAGTATGGTGCTCGGGGTGCTTGTTGGTGCCGAGCGCAAGCGTAAAGGGCAGATTGCCGGTGTCCGCACGTTTGCACTCATATCGATGGGAGCCTGCCTGGCCATGCTTCTGTCAATCTATGTGCCGCAGGTATATCTGGGGCTTAAAAATGGTGATCCGGGGCGTATTGCGGCGCAGGTGATTACTGGTGTGGGTTTCCTTGGCGGCGGGGCGATGATTCATCTCAAAGGGGTGGTGCGTGGGCTTACCACCGCCGCCGGTATATGGATGACCGCGACAATAGGTATGGCAGTAGGTGTGGGGATGTATTGGTGTGCGATTATTGCAACAGTCATGATTCTAATCACACTGACGGCATTTGAAGTTTATGAGCAGCGACGTAATATGGGTCAGGAGAACAGGGCTTTGAGGTTGATTGTAAGTGGTATTGTAAATGATCTTGAACCTTACCGTGAGGTTTTCCACAGGCATTCGGTGCATCTTTCCACCTATTTCCTGAAATATGATTATGAAAACGACCTTACCGAGCTTAACTTCGTTGTGCTGGCTCCATCGCATCGCAATTATCTGCCTATGTTTCAGGACTTGCGTAACCTGGGCGATACCAAGACACTGATTCTGACCAGCCAGGGGTGATGCGGACTGGTATTGGAATCTGTGCCATTGCCGGGTTAGATTAGCGATAGTTCCCGCCGTATTTTCAAGGTCAGCCCTTTGGCTGTTTGCCGGTAGGCATGGGCGATTAATTCGCGATGCAGTGAATCGGGTACATCCCCTTCGAAATCCACAGAAATCCAATGACGTTTGTTCATGTGATAGCCGGGACGGATGGAGGCATAGCGCTCGCGAAGTTCTTCGGCATATGCCGGGTCGACTTTCAAGTTATAGAAATCCCATCCACCGGCCGACAAATCGAACAGACAGAACATTTTGCCCCCTATCTCTATTGCCAGCGTGTCAAGTCCGAACGGACTTCGTTCCGTGGCATGAGGCAGTTGCAAGGCGGTTTCTCTTACTTCTTATATGTTCATGGTTTCTAGTCGGTTACTTGTCGGGTAATGACATGTGTAAAATCGGGAAAGGGCGTCCGTCGGAATCAAGTTCGCTACGCCCGGTTACAACGAAGCCGTTTGAAATATAGAATTTAACCGCTTTGTCGTTTTGCTCGTTGACGTCAACCTTTGTCATACCCTTTTGGCGGATTGCATAGGTCAGCAGTGACTTCCCAATACCTTTTCCCATAAAATCGGGATGGACAAAAAGCATCTCGATCATATCGCTAAGGCCGATAAAACCACAAATACGCATTGCCTCTGAAATTATATATATGTCGACGTGTGGCAGGTATTGCGAGGTTAGTATTGAAAGAGTGGTCTACCTTCTATTCTGTTGAATACAAAGAACGTTCCTTCTCCGTCATAAGTATAATACTTATATTGGCTTTTGAAGGTTTTCATCTTATCTGCCAACCCTGCTATTTCAGAATAAGGGTATTCACTCCAATCTGTATTATCGTTAATGGTTATCTTTAGCGGGCTACCGGGGTAAATGTCAAATTGATACATTAGAGCATCCCTAATATCCTTATAAAGATTGGTATTATTAAGCACTTTGGAGAAAGAATTAGGGTACGGTCTAAGCTCCCACTCATCTTCTACATTGCTAACCATTATCACCTTATCTGATGAAAGATAAAAGAAGTATTCTTCTGTGCTTCCATCCCAATTAACCATAAGCCCCCTGCCATTGGCTTTATATGTGGCTTCTGGCTCATCCTTATCATCCCCACAAGCAGTAAGGCACACAGCTATTACCACTACTATCAAGGAAGATAGTATGTATTTGTATTTGCTCATATAGGTAGAGTTGAATTGCAGGAGAAAGTTCTAAGAACAATCCCCTGCAATAGTCTTACTTTGTTAATCTTTCCCAAGTCCAAAGTTCATAGTAGCCGAAGGCATCTTTATCGTAACCATCACCGTCAGATGCTTCACTATCGTACCTTTGCCATACGATTTTGTTTTGAGAAACCGATTTAGTTCTCATCTTCTCAATCTGAGTTTCACCGTAGAAGTCAATTGCAACATTAACCCAACCATCTTTATAAGACCAGTTGAATTTATATCCTTCAAGGTTGTTTTGGTAGTTGGTCAAATTTTCATAACCTACTCCAGTTCCGTTTGCTTTGACAACAAAAATATCATTGTCGCCATCCTGAGCCCAAGCCCCTACTATGATAGAGGTTAGTTCATCGCTTGCTGGTTCATCGTCATCATCGCTACAGCTAGTGAAAGCCATTGCCATAATGACACACAGAGCTACAGCGACCAGCGACTGTAGGTGTTTAAGGTTGTGTTTCATTGTAAAACAATGTTTTAGGCGCTTCACAATCCCGATAAAGCGGTTATGAATGGATATAGAAAAGGTGTGGGATTGTACTCTGCATATCCCTTTTAGTAGGCTTCTCGCATTGCCTTAGACAGTGGATAGACAGCAAACCCACACCGAGAAGCTATATAGATACCCCCACAAAAGGGATAGGTATATGCTACCGATGTAGGCGTTACCTGCGCTTATCTTACTATCTATTAGCGAATTTTGCGAGAATTTACTAAAAGAAGATAATTCAAATAACACCTTTTTCAGATGTATTGAGCCAACTCTTCGGCTCTATTTTTCCGACTGCAAAATTACGACTTTTTACGGTGAAAGTCAATAGGCTAATCCAGGGCTGGCGCATGAGATTTAACTCAAATTCAGTCAAAAATTCACCTGATTATGTGAAATAAACTTTCAGATATTGCATATATTGCTGAAAAAATTTAAAGTTTCCGTATTGTTGATACAAATATACGGAAAAGTTACCTCGTCGTCAATGTGGTTGCATAAAAAAGAACACGTTGGCGGCCGGGAATGTGGGGTTGATGGCTTCCAACGTGTTCATTGCGGAGTGACCGAGATTCGAACTCGGGATACGCTTTTGGCGTATACACGCTTTCCAGGCGTGCCTCTTCAGCCACTCGAGCACCACTCCTTGTGCATGGGCTGTCGCTCCTTTACGGAGGGCAAAGTTAGGATTTTTTTTCGAACCTGCCAAATCAAGAGGCTTTATTCGGCGATTTTTCAGTGATATGTTTATAGATTTTTTGCCATTTGCATGATTTGGCCGGAATCGGGATGTCAGATTGCCTGGGTAAGATAAAGGCAATCTGGCTTGGATATGCAAAGCCGGCTTCAATCGTTTACATCACTGCCTTCAGTTCTATTTCGAATATAAGGGTGGAACCGCCAGGGATGCCAGGTTGTGAGAATTTGCCATAGCCCATTTCGGCGGGGAGGTAGATTTCCCATTTATCGCCTACATGCATCTGTTGCAGGGCGATTATCCATCCTTGGATTAGGTCGCGCAGGCGCATTGCCACAGGGGCGCCCCCGAGGCTGCTGTCGAATTTTTTCCCGTTGATAGTCCGTCCCGTGTAGTGAACCGTTACCACGCTGTTGCGGTTGGGGGTTGCGCCTCCCGACTTACCTTTTGCAATTTCCTTATAAAGGATGCCTTTGTCGAGCGATTTGACACCGGGCTCGGCTGCCTTGTCGATGAGCCACTGGCGGTTCTTTTCAATGTATTCGCGGTTTGCCATTTGCTATTGGGTTTGATTGAGGTGGGATTATGCGGCGAAGTTACGCATTTTTCCGTCAAACACATGCACAATGCTGTAAAAAGGCGGTCGGCACGCACAAGGGCAATGAGCCTTCTGCATGTCGGCCTCCTTCTTGTTTTTGCAGGGTCTATGAAAACGGATTCGGTGTTCAATATGAGATTGCAGGCGGCAGTTCTTTTGCCTGTGCAATCATTTTCTCAACCTCGCTCAGGGAGGGGACGCGGTTGCATAGGCCATGTTCCTCGTTGACGGCAACAAGTTTGGGCTGGAGATTGGCCGGAACCCGGTGGGCGAATTCCTTTACGGTGTCTACACCGGCGGCTTCCAGCAGTTCGGCGAATTGCCCTGCCACACCTTTGATGCGGAACAGGTCGGCATGGTTTGTCCATTTCAGGATGAGTTTGGAACTGATTCCCGTTTCGTCGGCAAGCTTGGCGCGTCCGCGAGGTGTGGCGCACATGGTGAGCAGGTCGTCGGTGGTTTTTACTCCGGCTTGTTCGAGTTTCCGTGCATATGATTCGCCGATTCCCTCGATTTCGATAATCGTGTAAGCCATTGTTTCGGAGGTTTTAGTTGTAGTTTCTGGTTGTTGTGCAGGGTGGTGTTGAAACGGTGTTGCTGTTTTATCTACATCCCTGTTATATTAAGAGGGTGTTTAATAATAAATGTTAATTCCCGGCCGAAAATCACGTGGCG
>ERZ777011.3221-NODE-3221-length-10780-cov-4.285035_pt1 | contig 10780 bp, 11 predicted proteins | sample MGYA00374964_ERZ777011 | MGnify/ENA primary metagenome ERZ777011 (study PRJEB29310, sample SAMD00008975) | mouse gut metagenome | study: EMG produced TPA metagenomics assembly of the Metagenome analysis of fecal microbiota from mouse which was promoted...
CATTTTCTCATTTCCTCTGCTCTCCGGCAAGGTGTGGGGAAATTTGACGCTTACGGGAAAAACTTATTTCCTTAAGAAGATGAAAAAAACGGCGGGAAGGTCATGAAACCTTTCCGCCGAAGCGCTTGGACTGGATGATTGAGTTAATGGATCTTCAAAGACCAGAGCAACAGTCAAGCCAGTTTTTTGTGGCAGGAGTGGGAACCGGAGGCGCCATCGACGGTGTGGGTCTGTAACAAAAATGGCAGAATCTCAGAAAAGGTGGCGCCATTGTCGTGCTGCTGGATACCGGGAGATGGCTATTTGCTCAGGCTGATATTACTTGAATGGTGAGAGAGCCTCAGCTGTGAGACGGATCCTCTTTTTTAACAAAGGATGCAGCTATTTATCAAATGCGGGGTTGGTGAAATACACATTTTTTTGATCCATTCGCTCTTTTGCCAGCGCAATTGCTTCGCCGAAGTTAGCAATTTAAGTAAAAGCCTCAGAACCCATTGTTTGCAAGGGTTCCGGGGGTTTTTCGGTGTGTGGGAAAATAGGGGAGACAAGCCCTCGTTTGAAGAATCTGGATGTGACCGAAGCCCTATCAGGCAACTCGATTTAATTGGCAGACTTTGTCGATAAATGCTTTCATGTCTTCCACATAAGAATATGGCGCATACTCCGAATAGATTTCCGGCGAGTCCAAAATAACGATCTGGACACCTTCAGCCCGCAGAGCCTCCAGCGTTCCTGGCAGGCATCTGGCTTCATTGGGCGTCTTGCAGAGATATGCCAAACTGCCGGGTCTGTCGAAAACCTTTGCCACAATGTAGATTTTTTTATCACTCATTCAAATTGCCTCTGAACCTTGAACCAATCAAGTTCTCTTGAATTAATACATCAATATAGTCGGATCGGTACTTTGCAATATCATCCAGTATTGCTTCTAATGGAGTAGATCGTAGAGAGATTTGCTTTAAGCTCTGCCCTAGGGTTGAGCGGTAAGAGAGCAAATCCAAGGTTTCTTTGGGAATAAATTGGTCCATGTTTAAGTTCTTCGGTTTTGTTAATCTTATGATTATATTATATCATACGAATGTAGTGTAGTCAAATAACAGCTGTCACATAGCAGAGAGCCAAAGCAATTTACATTATTTATTTATCCGAGTTTCTTTTGTGGCTGTTCAATCAGAATATATTGTGGTAAAATTATCATAAGAAATCAAGTATAACATTGAGTGGAGGCGGAGGTATGTTGGAAATATACCCCTATGATGCAGGGCGAGGAGACTGTCTGCGTATCCGTTTTTGTGATGAGAAGGGGGCATATCGTAATATTTTGGTCGATTCTGGGACGCGACGTTTTGGCAGATCTTATGTATCGATTTTTCAGGATATCCAAAGGGCTGGAGAATCTGTTGATATACAACTGATTACCCATACAGATGAGGATCACTTGGGCGGACTGTTGTATATGGTCAATCACGAAATACCAATTCAGGATGGCGTTGTTGTGATGAATTGTCCACAAAATCTACCAGCGCCCAGCAGCGGCGATACGCCGCTTTCGGTGCCACAGGCTAACCAGATTATCAGCAGGCTGGGTACTCAGAAAACCAATATGAGGAGCGGGTTAAGGGGGGATACGCTCGATTGGGATGGGGTACATATTCAAATCCTGTATCCCACGCGAGGACAGGTGGAAGCAGTGTTTAACACAGTGAGCCCAAATACACCGTTGGGAATTAGAGACGATCGAATTCTATCGTTGGAGCAACTGATGGAGCAGCCGCTATCGTATAGGGACACAAGTCTCAGCAACCGGGCAAGTATCGTATTTGTCCTGGAATATGCGAGGAGAAGGCTACTTTTTACAGGAGATTCCTGGAGTGCAGACATTTTGGAAAGTGTATGCACATATGCAAAAGTTAGAGGAAAAGAACTTCCTATCCACTTTGATGCTGTAAAACTGCCCCATCACGGAAGTGCTGGAAATATATCTGAAGAGTGGCCAAAGGTATTTCATGCGCAGCAATATATTCTTTGTGCGGATGGGCGGAGCCACCCAAGTAAGCACACCATTGCGAAGCTGTTGAATTGGTATGGAGACGTGGAGATCGTCAGTCCTCGGGACTGGTGGAACAGTGGATATTTTTCCGATAAAGATATTGCGCAATTTATTGAGTCCAAACGACTTCAATTAACACTGAAGAAGGGAGTCCCAATGTCATGGTAGAGTTGACTGAGACAGAAAAGCTAGAATATCAAACGCAGAAGTATAGTGTCCTTGTTACAAATGGGACCACTGGCAATCAGGGAAGCGGGTTGCTGTTTTACCCTGGGAGCGAGGACCGACTGTATGTCTTTACTTGTGCGCATGTAGTAGATCAAGCAGAGGAGGTACAGGCTAGTTTTTTGTTGCCTAAGATGGCAGAGCAGAACGACTATGATGTGTGCCATCTCACGGCTCCGAAGGAGCAGATCATATTTTCACCGCTGGATATAAAAACTGACGGTGAGAGTGGGCAATTCCAGCATACCCATGATATAGCTGTTATTGTGTTCCATAAAGATATCGGATTGCATTTGGACTGCACTGCATACTGCTTATCAGAGGCGGAGGACTATATGCCGCTCTATGTTCAGGGCTATCCTGGTGGCTGCCGGGATGGGGAGGAGATTCTCTTTGCACTAGACAGAGCAGTAGGAAAGGTTAAAGCCGCCGTACCAAAGAGTCCCTTCTTTGAATTTCGTGTAGAAGACGGTTTTCTTGACACGGGGGACAGGGAATTGGAGCTCAGAGGGTTTTCCGGTTCACCGGTGTGGGATTCAACGGATCAAGAACACAGTGTGGTTGGTCTGATGTCGGCAGGGAAGAGAGAAAATGTTTTCCGGAGCCTTGTGAAGGCAGTAAAGATGCGTTATGTCCAGAGCATCATGAAAAACCGTTTTGGCATCATAATGGAAACGAAGCTCCCGTGGATTCCAGAGGAGGATGTGGCAGACAGAGGAGAATTGAGATATGATGGAACGCTCCCGCCTATGGAGGACAGAGGCACAGTTCAAGATATCTGGCTGACAGAGCAGCAGCAGCGGATACGTGCCCTCGTTGACGAATTGAAACTGGGGACAGCCATTGACCTATGTCAGGAGTTGATGGAAGATACACGTTTTCCGGTGTGCTCCAAAGAGAATAAATTACTGTTCCTGAAGCATCTGATGTATTGCTACGATACATGCCTGCTGGAACACGAGTCCAGTGCTTTGGAACAGTATATGCGCCAGGAGGGATTGATTGAAGAACATGATACAGGCCGCTGGTTGACCAAACTGTTCATGTCGCAAAGGTATGAGGAGCTGCTGCATTTTGCTGAGGAAATCCCAAAAGAAGACAAAGACTATCCGCTGGCCGAGTTTTTGGGAACTATGGCTAAGGCATTCGTACTGAAAATCGGCCCAGAGGAAACAGTTGGACTTTACGTAGATGCCCAAGAGCGGCTGAGAGAACCTGCAAAGGATTTGGCGACAGAATCGCTCTATCTTCAGATTATTGGATATGTATATGACATATTCTATCATATGCCGGAAAAGGCTATCCGCTGCTTAAACCGCTCCTACCGCATCAATAATCAACCGATCATTTGTGAGGCACTGGCCGGAGCCTACTATCATTTGGCCATTAGAGATGCACTTAATGAGGAAAACCGAATTATAATAGAACGAATCGATTATGAAAATCTCTACAAGGCACGGCAGTGCTTCCTGATTATTATAGAACAGGAAGATGAGTTATGCTTTAAAGGTGCAATCAAACGCATGGGCTGGGAAATATTTCACACCTTTGCGTTTCTGAATGATTTTTACCGAATTTTGACTCTCTATCCCTGGATGAAGGAAGAATTTCTTTTTAAAAACGATGCGGATCGCAGAGATGTGGAAATGATTTGTGCTAATGTGATGATTCAGGGGGGTAGCATAGATTTAAGCCAGTTCTCTGCACTGACCGATGAGGATTGTTTGATGTTCCAGACTGGTGCCGAAATCAATCGTTTTATGAATGCTTGGGGCACTGGGGGACCACCTCCTGTTCCAGAGGTGGCGCAGGAACTTGATGAGATGATCACGAAGGCCGAGAACCTGACAGCGCAAGTAAATGGAGATGCAAAGTTAACATTTCACAGGTCATTGATTCTGCTGTATAGCAGCGGTTTCCGCCTGTTCGGGTGGAATGTACTGGATAAGATGAGGCAGCACTACCAGAAGATTCTGGAATCTAGCAACCAGCAGCTTATTGAGGATATGGGAAATGTTATATTCGAGTGTGAGCACAGCTACGAGGAAAATATCCAACACTTTCAGACAGCTTTTGAGCAGACTCCTTCTATGCGATCCTGGCATGCTTTGCTCGGCATCCATATTCGAGCTGGAAACTTGGACAGGGCTGAGGAAATGTACCAGGATTTGTTGAGTAATCACAAAGAATTGTACCAAGATGCGCCAGAATATGCATACAGGGACTATCTGGATTTTATTCGGGATCACCATCGGGATTTGAAAAATGCACTAAAGTATTTCCTTGACGGAAAGGAGCAATTTCACGATCAGGATATCGTAGCTTTTTGGGAAACAGAATTGAGGCACTTCACCTTTAATTTCAATGAACCAGAACGTTATGAGGAAGAGAGATATCCCTTTGTTGAAAAGGAACTAATTCCACCGGAAGTTTACTATCGAGGTGCTCTCATGGTTTATACGGAAAATCTAAACGGACTCAAAGCGGACGAAATGTTTCAGGCACTGCCAGAATCGCCGTTAAGAATACTGACTTGGGAAGAAGTAAAATATCTTGTTTGGCGCGAGAAAATTGAGCCAGTAAACGATCCTGATTGGAAGGGGATGATGTTGGAAAGAGTTAGCGGTATCTTGGAACAGTATGCTGGTGAAGTTTGGGGAGACACCGTTACCAAAACCAAGCTGATAAACCGTTTCAAAATCAACAGGGTTTGTGTGCTGGATGCATGGACATTGTATCTTCTAGCAGTGCAGGGAAAACTAAATCAACTGGAGCAGCTGGATACTGTATATGTCCCACATATTGCAGTGGATCACCTTCTGAACGAAATCAGCAGACGGGCTAATCCTCCCGCACGGGAAGCCCTAAATTTTATGAATACGTGTAGCAATATCTATATTTGTTCCCCTGACTTTTCCAGCCAGCTTAAAGTACGGGAGAAGGTGTTCTATGATGAACCAGCAAGTGTGGTAGCACTTGCACTGGAAAAAGAATGTATTGCAATAATTGGGGCCCCTTACACGGGGGAGGCCCTTTTAAGAACTTTTTTTGCTGATATCTTACGTCCAACACAAATTTTTATTTGGTGAAAATCTCAGTACAGGTTTAGACTTTGTCGAATTTTGGGTATCGAGGTCGCCGAAGTTATTAATTTAAGTAAGAGGCGAGGACCCGTTGCAGCGCAAGGGGTTCATGGGGACTCAATCATCCAAAAGCTCTGCCAGTGGGATCGGCTCCGGCGCCCGGAAAACCTTTCGGACGTGGCGGGAGTCTTCCTCCCCCAACACACCGAAAAACAGAGAGTCGATCGCCGCAACATCTTGTTCGTCCAGTGCGTGCAGCGCGTCGCTCAGCTCTGTCAGCAGGCCGTACCCCTCGGGCAGGTCCGAGGGCTGGACGGGCCGGGTCCAGTCGATGACCCGCCAACCGGAAGTGAGGTCATAGTACCGGTAGCTCAGGTCCATGCACTCCAGACAATCGTTTTCGATATACGCCATATGGACGTAGCGCCCCAAGGCTTCCACGACAGCCACCACGCCATACCGAGGTCTCGCCATGCTCGGGACCTCCACCTGCACCAGGTCCCCGGAGCGGAAGGGGATCGGGAAGGTCGTAAGGCCAGTGCCGTAGCTGTGAATGCGTTCGGCCTCGTAGCGAATGCCCAGCTCTTTGTACCCGTCTTTCCGGACAGACTCCAGATACCAGGGATCGAAATCCTGTATGATGATCTTTCCGTCCACCAAAAAGATGTTCAGGCCCAAAACAGACTGCATTTTACCGTCCACCTCGGCCCATTTTTCAACGTACCCCCTGAAATCTATCCCATCGGGATACCCCAAAGGAGGATCCTCATAATACCCCTCGTACTCCTTCAGGTAGTCCGTCAGCTCCTCATAGGTTCTAAATACACCCTGAACACCGCAGGGGTCGTGGTCCAGGGGACCGCCCTTCCACCACGTCTCCTGGAAGAGGAACACCTGCTCCGGACGCCGGCTGTGCAGCTCCTCAAAGGCCCAGCCGTACAGCTTGAGCAGGTCTGTAAGGATCGCTTTGTCCTCCTCGCGATCCGCCTCCCGGAGTAAAGCCGTTAAAGCGGCATATTTGTCCACGATGGGGCGGCAGCCGCTGTCGATGATGTCCGCCTTTTCCCCGACGCTGAGGGGGCGGGCGGTGCGCATATGCTCCCCGATCTCCGGAGAGAGGACCCAGTCGTATACGTCCGGTTTGGTTTGATTTTCCTTACACATAAAATTCCTCCATGGTGTCTAAACACAGGCAGCCTAACCGTCCGCCCGCGAAGAAACAGCCGCAGTCGATGTCAATCCAGGTTTCCCGCCGGAGGATTTTGTCCCCGCCGCCCAGAATGCGGGTGGGGGTGTGGCCGAATACCAGGATTTTGTCCGGGTAATAGGCCGTGCCCAGCTCGGGCCGGCCGAACAGGAAGTCCTCCAGTTCGTAGTCCTCCAGCGCCTTGTCCGGGGAAAAATGACCTAAACCGGAGTGCAGCAGCACAAAATCCCTGCCGCCGGCCTTGACGCAGGCAAACAGCTCCATCTCCCGCAGATATTCCAGGACATCCTCCCGTTCCTCCTGGATGAGTCCCTTCAGGCTCTGGATAGTGACGCCGCCCCCGTTGACGATCCACTCGCTGAGGGCGGCGATCTGAGTCTCCTCCAGGGCGTCCAGGCTCTGGTTCGTGACCTCCTCCATCAGCCAGGGGAGGCACACGGCGGCGGTAAACTCGTGATTGCCCAGGAGAGGAAACACGTTGGGACGGAGCATCATGTCCTGCAGGATTTTGATGCCGTCCGGCCCCCGGTCGATGACATCCCCCAGAACATAGAGGGTGTCTCTTGGGAGGAACTCAATGAGCGACAGCATCTCCTTGTACTTGTCAAAGCAGCCGTGGATATCGGACATCACATAAATCATCTCGCCGCCTCTTCGTCAGGAAGGTTCCTCATCCCAGCCGGATCAGACTGCCGTCCTGGGGCTGCACCATGATCTCGCTGACACCGTCCTCCATCTCCGACTCCACATAGGCATAGACCAGTCCGGAACTCTCGATATATTTCCGCTCACTGTTCCAGTCTGACGATGCGGGGGACACGAACAGCAGGCTCCAGCATTCGCCCACCATAGGACTGTCCGCCCAGAGGACGTGGTAGACCAGGCACTCGTATCCCTGCTCGAACCGTTTTACCCGCGCACTGATCTCATCGTCGGATGGCTGAAGAAAAATCTGATCTCCGATCTGCTGGGACAAGCTGACCGATCCGTCCCGCTCGAAATCCCGGATCGTCCGGGCATCCAGCTTCAGCAGCTCCATACGGCGGATAGCTTCCCGCTTCATTTCTTCCAGGGATGCGTCTTTTTTGTAAATGGACATATTCAGGTTCCTCCGTTGCTTCTTTTTAACTACGTTGACGATAGCTTGCGACTTTCCCCAAAATCTCCCGCTGGGCGCGTTCTACATCTGTCTGCCGTACGAGGAGACACGCGTCCATTTCGATCTCCAATGCCTCCCGTTCTTCCGGGGAGAGAACGGATAAAATATGATCCTGTACCGCGCCGCTGGCATATTTCAAAGCAAGCGCAACGGTACGATCTCCATAAGCATAATGATCATCATATGTATCTCGAAGCAGCTTTTCGCACAGCGGAAGGGGAAGCTCCGCCATGGCGTCAAACTCCGGCAGTAAGGAAGTCTTTTTGACCTCCCGTTCCCGCTTCCGAATCTCCTGGCGGATGGTTTTACGGAGCTTTTCCCGGTATTCCACACCGAAGTATCCGCCTACAACCACAGCCAGCCGGTCTCCCCACTGCTGGAAGCTCCCCCCGTCCTCATGCTCATGGAAAAACCTCAAGTATGCCAGGATCCCCTCGGCGATCACCACGTTTTGCAGAAAGCCGGCTCCAGTGTAATCCCCGGCGATCAGATACTGAGCGAACAAGTCCTCAAGCAGCGGTTCATCGTCCGTACTCACCAATTCGATGGCGTCAAGCAGGCACGCACGGAAAAAAGGGTTGGGGTCCTGCTCCGCCCGGTCGCCCCCAATGGCCAGCAAGCCATTTTTTCGGACATCCGTCCAGAAGTGAAGGATCACCGTAACCGCCTCCAGGCAGGCGTCCTTTTCCTCATCAGTGCAGCGCAGGCGTTGGGAAAGATACTCCATATTTTTGATCAGCATATTCATCCCTCCTCGAATGACTGAGAAAAGGCCCCGCACAGGCCCTCAATCTCTTCCCGGCGGACAATGACAGAGAACCAATCCTCCGGGATATCTCCATATTTCAGCCCGGCCAGCCCTCCGGCCACAGCGCCTACGGTGTCGGTGTCCTCGCCCAGGTTGACAGCCTCCAGCAGACAGGCGCGGAAGCTTTTTTGCCGCTCCAGACACCACAGCGCGGCTTCCAGTGTGTGGACCACATATCCGCCGCTGCTGATCTCTGACTTGGGCAGGGCGGGGAGGATATCGGGTTCGATCCTCTGGAAGATGTCTAAGTAGGGAACAAACTCCGTCTGATTGCGGTAGAATTCTTTCGCGGCCTTGATCCCGTCCCACACGCTGGGTTTGCCGCAGAGCAGCTCATTGACGGCGGCGCAGTAGAGTCCGCAGGCGATCAGACTGATAGGATGGGCGTGGGTGAGAGCGGAGGCGTTGTGGATGATCTGGTATGCCTCGGGCATCCGGGAAAAGTCAGGCCCCATGGTACGGTGGAGATACAGAGCCATGGGCAGAATACGCATTAGGGAGCCGTTGCCGTTGTCATATTTCCCGGTGCCGCCGCATTCCAGCAGGGGAGTGCCGTGGGCAAATCTAATGAGGGCCTGCCGGGTGGCGACGCCTATGTCAAAGACCTTCCCGTGGGCGGTCATGTACCCCTCGTTGGCCCAGCGCAGGAACTGGTCCATCATGTCCGCGTAGTCCACGTCCTTTGTCAGGCTCTCCATCAGGCACAGGGCCATAGAGGAATCGTCCGACCAGGTTCCGGCGGGCTGGTGATGGGTTCCATAGGCCCGCATCCCTTTCACGGGATCGCGCTCCAGCTCCTCCCGTGAACAGAACTCCACCGGCACGCCCAGGGCGTCACCCACAACGAGGCCCAATATCCCGTTCTTTACGGCGCCTTTAAACGTCATGCTCCTTATCCTCCTTGAAATCGTTCAGCTTTGCAGTTTATTGATCGTTCAGATCCCAGATGTCCACGCCGCGCTCTACCCAAAAGTCCATAAAGGCGCTCATACGCGGGGAGGGACCGTTTCCCTTGCGGCGGCAGTAGATCAGCACATGCCGCGTTCCGGCGGGACAGATATCCAGGTACTCTCCCAGATACGACTGCATTGCGGGGTCTACAAACAGGACGTCCCTTCCGGGGCGTTCTGCCAGCTTCTGGGCGCTGAACGCCGTACACATCGCCCTTCCGTCCCGGGCGCTAAGTCTACAGGCTTGGGCCGCCTGCCGGAGGGTGAGGCGGCGCTCCTGATCTCTGCGGCTGATGCAGAAAAAGACGCTCCCGTCATACTCCTGCATTTTTTCCTCGGCGAACTGCTGAATAAGCCGTTCCGTTTCCTCTGGGGCATCGGTCTCTCGGGGCAGCTGAACAGCTTCCCACATATTACCACCTCATTCTTGGCATCGTCTCCAGCCCATAAGTGCCGGGGATCTCGTAGGACCACCGCCCCGGCTCATCCGGCCACTCCCGGCTGTATGAGGCGCGGTAGCCCAGCTTCTCCAGCTCCTGAAAATCCCGCTGCCGGGTGCGGTCGGAGCAGTCTGGAAAAAGCTCCCGGTAGAGCTCCCGCTTGTTCATGCCGTCAGAGTCGTCCTCCTCCGCCATCCGGATCATGAGAAGGCACAGCCGCCGGATCCGTTCCAGGTATTTCCGCCGGGTCTGGTTTTCCTCCTCTGCCATGGGCCGAAGCTCCAGGCTCACCGGATAGAAGGCCTTGGCATTTCGGTCATAGCGGGTCTCCAGGACCCCCGCCCGCTCCAGCAGGCGGATGTCCCGGAGGGAGGTCTTTTCGCTGACTTCAAACTGCTGCTTCAGCTCCTGGAAGGAGACCTCCTGGCAGTTGAGGAACAGGTGGTAGACGGAGAGGATTCGGCTGGTTTTCGTCAGTTCCTCCATCATGACGGCAGCGTTCCCTCCTTTTTCATCCTGTCCAAGACGTAGAAACCGTCATAGCCGGACATTTGGCCTATCTCTCCTTCCAGCACTTGGGAATAGTAGGTTCCGAACACCCGGCTGGTCTCACCCCGCTCGCGTAGCCAGTGCCTGCCATCGTCCGAGTCATCGCTGCAAACCCTGACAGTCATGACCTCCGCGTCCTTCCAAAACTGCCCTGGCAGAGGACGCACCTTGACCTGCCCATAGCCAAGCTGGCAGGACTCATCCACATAGCTCTCACCCCGGATACCCCGAAGCTCTACCAGCGTCTTTCCCCGCTGTCAACGCCAATCTGAAATTGTAAGAAAACGCCGAAGAAATTTTGTAGTTTTT
>ERZ777011.3222-NODE-3222-length-10766-cov-3.775651_pt1 | contig 10766 bp, 10 predicted proteins | sample MGYA00374964_ERZ777011 | MGnify/ENA primary metagenome ERZ777011 (study PRJEB29310, sample SAMD00008975) | mouse gut metagenome | study: EMG produced TPA metagenomics assembly of the Metagenome analysis of fecal microbiota from mouse which was promoted...
AGTCCAACCTCATCATGCTGGACGGGGCGGGCCGGATCACCGACTGTATGCGCCGGGCGGACGGGGATTTGTCCGTGAAGCGGCCCGTGATGCCGGGGCTGTACTACCAGCCCCCGGAGCCCACCGGGCGGCTGGACCCCGCCGCCATGACGCCGGAGGAGCTGCGCTCCCACGTCCTCGCCAACGCCCCCCAGGGGGACGGCCAGGACAAGTGGCTGCTGGACTCCTTCAACGGCCTGTCCCCCCTCATCGCCCGGGAGCTGGCATTCCAGGGGGAGGGGACCCGGGAGGGGCTGGCGGACCGGCTGGAGGGGCTTATGGACCGGGTGCGGGCCGGGGATTACACCCCCACTGTTTTGCTCCGGGACGGCAGGCCCATGGACTTCACCTTCATGCCGGTGCTGCAATACGGCCCCGGGGTGGAGCTGAAGCGGTATCCCACGTTCTCCGAGCTGCTGGACGATTTCTATGAGCAGAAGGAGGCCCAGGAGCGGGTCAAGCAGCGGGGGCAGGATTTCATCCGCTCCGTCACCCAGGCCCGGAACCGGACGGCGAAAAAGATCGTCAACCAGGAGGGGGATCTGGCCAAAACCGCCGGCCGGGAGCGGCTGCGGCAGTACGGCGACATCATCACCACCAACTTCTACCAGATGAGCCGGGGGCAGACCGTCCTGCGGGCCCAGAACTACTACGACCCCGAGGCCGGGGACGTGGACATCCCCCTGGACCCCCTGCTCACCCCCCAGCAGAACGCGGCGAAATACTATAAGGACTACAAAAAGGCCCAGAAGGCGGAGGAGATGCTCACTATCCAGCTGGAGAAGAACCGGGCGGAGCTGGACTACCTGGACAGCGTGCTGGAGATGATCCGGCTGTCCGAGGGGGACCGGGACCTCCAGGAGATCCGCCAGGAGCTGATGGACAACGGCTATCTCAAGCAGCACAAGAAGAAGCTGACCGCCAAGGGTAAAGTCAAAACCGTCCACTCCAAGCCCATGGAGTTCGTGTCCTCCACCGGGCTGGCCATCCTGGTGGGCAAGAACAACAGCCAGAACGACCGCCTGACCCTGAAGGACGCGGACAAGCGGGACCTGTGGCTCCACGCCCAGAAGCTCCACGGCTCCCATGTGATTCTGAAGACCGGCGGGGCCCAGCCCGACGAGGGGTCCCTCACCGAGGCGGCCATGCTGGCGGCCTGGTTCTCCCAGGGCCGGGAGTCGGGGCAGGTGCCGGTGGACTACACCCCCGTCAAGGTGGTGAAGAAGCCCGCCGGGGCCAAGCCGGGCTACGTCGTTTACAACACCTACCGCACCCTGTACGTCACCCCCAGCGAGGAGCTGGTGAGAAAATTGAGGAGCGGGAAAAAGAATTGAGGAACACAGCATGACACAGACCATGACGCAGACGGAGCTGCGGGAGAACGCGGCCCAATTCATCCGGCGGCGGGCCCTGACCTCCGCCCAGGCCCGGCCCCTCTTTGGCCGGGACGTGACCCTGGTGGAGGAGGACGGCCCCGCCGGGTCCCTGCTGTTTGCCTGCCATACCGACCAGTCCATGTCCAACCCCATGGGCATCGTCCACGGCGGGATCACCGCCGCCCTGGTGGACACCTGCATGGGCGTCACCTGCGCCGTCCAGTGCGGCAACCATGTCACCCCCACCATCACCATGACGGTGAACTACGCCCGCCCCGTCCCCCTGGACGCGGAGCTCCGGGTGCGCACCCGCACGGTGCGGGTGGGGACTGCCTCGGGGCAGATGTGGGCGGAGGTATCCCTGGCGGAGCGGCCGGATGAACCGTTAGTCACCGCCTCGGGGGTGTACGCGATCAGGCGGTGAAGGGGCCGCAGCCCCCGGCAGAGCCGCCCGGGCGCGGGGTCCGGTCCTCGGACCGCTCCTCCTCCGCAGCCGCAGCGCGCTGGACCGCCTCCATGAAACCCAGGTCCCAAAGGCGGATCAGGGCGGCGGCAAGGACAAAAAAGCTGGCCCAGACGTTCATTTCCGCCGACTGCCGGGCGGCGGGATCGTTCCCCCGGGCCGCCTCCCGGCAGGTCCGCAGGGACAGGCAGAAGAAAAATCCCAGCGCGCCCACCACCAGCACCGACGCGCTGCGTTTGATGGGAAAGACGTCCGGCGCGGCGCCGGGGGATTTTCCCGCCGCCAGATCCTCCAGCTCCTCCCGCTGAATCAGCACCGACCAGAAGGAGAGAAGCACCGACAGTATAATCAGCGTCAGATAAAACAGGGACTGGCTGACCGTTTTAAGCTGTTCCTCCAAAACCTGCCGTTCCATTGTCCCGCCCCCTTTTCCGTCCATTCTATGCAGGAAAGCAATTTCCGGTTTTAATAATGGCGGCCGCCCGGCAGATTTACGCATTTTTTAAGGCACAGTGACGTTTGTCACTGTGCCTCTTGTTTTGCGGAAAAGACGGGTTTCCGCACGCTTACCGGCGGAAGCAATTCGTCCCTAAAAGGACATATCCTGAAAGTATTTGCGGATATAGGATAAAAAGGCCTGAGCCGCCAGACCCTGATAGCGGTCCGGGTTCCAGTACACATTCTGGGCCCGGGGAGTGAAGGGGATGATGGGGATGGTGGCGGCCTCCCCGCAGTAGCCCAGCTTTTTGGTGTGGGCCGTGGCGATGGTCATCCCGATGCTCTGCATGACCATATAGGCCCGCATGGTGTAGTCGCATTCCATGACGATGCGCGGCACAAAACCGGCGTTGGCGCACACCTCGTCGAACAGTTTTCGGGAAGAATACCCGGGGGAGAGGGCGATAAAGGGCTCGTCGCGCAGCTGGCTGAGGTCGATCTGACGGCAATGGGCGTAGGGGCTGTCCGGGTGAAGAACCAGGATCGCGTAATCATTGTCGTACAGCACGCTGGACGCCAGCTCCTGGGGAACGGCGAAATCCGTGGGGCTCGCCAGCAGAAAATCGTATTTATGCAGCAGGTCGGCGCTGTCCACCTGATCCAGACGGAGGGAGATCTGGGACAGCTTGAACTGGGGATGGCTTTTGAGGAAGGAAAAAAAGGCTTTTTGGAAGATATTGGGACTTGTAGTGGCCACAAAAACCGTGCCGTCCCGCTCCTGATTCATATCCCGGACCTCGTCCTTGGCGTATTCCAAGGACAGCAGCAGCGGCTCCACCCGTTTGAAAAAGGTCAGGCCATAGGTGTTCAGGTACAAGCGCCGCCCCACCCGGTCGAACAGGCGGATTCCCAGCTCCTTTTCCAGATTGGAGATGCTGACACTGAGTGAGGACGGCGAAATAAACAGCTTGCTGGCCGTCTGCGTCAGGTTTTCGTTTTTTGCCAATTCCACAAAATACTGTAGCTGCGTCAATTCCATAGAGATCCCCCATATTCCCCGCGGTTGTATCGTTTGATTAAAACGAACGATACAGTAGTTAGAATGAAATTTACTTCCTTGTGATTATGTTGTACAATTTATAAAAATCAGGCTAGAATATAGGCGATCTGCACAAGCTTGCTTGACAGATCTGGGATGGGGGAGATTTGCAGCCGGCAAATCCGACCTCATTATAGCAGACATCTGCCGATCTAGCAAGTACCACAAACTGGGAGGTGATGCGGTGGGCTTAAAACGCTTCGCGCCGGGATGACCGGGCGCGGAGCGCGGATGTCGCCGGCGGCCGCGGAGATATCCGAAGTCCAATGAAGGTGTTTGGAAGCCATGCCAACGAGACAAACCGCGAGGAAGGAGTGGAAGCCGCGTGACAGAGCTGACACACAATTTTGATGAGATCGTTGACCGGCGGGGGACAGACGCCAAAAAATATCTCCTGTATCCGGAGGACGTGCTGCCCATGTGGATCGCCGACAGCGATTTTAAGGCGCCCCAGCCGGTGATCGACGCGCTGACCCGGCGCATCGCCCAGGGCGTCTATGGCTACCCGGCCGTCAGCGGCCGCCTGAGACGGGCGGCGGCCCGGTGGCAGACGGTCCGCTTCGGCTGGGATGTGGACCCGGACTGGGTGGAGTATGTGCCGGGCGTCATCGCGGGCGTGATCTGCGCGGTGCGCGCCCTCAGCCGCCCCGGGGACGGCATCGTGATCCAGTCCCCCTGCTATCCGCCCTTTGCCGACCTCGCCGCCCACAACGGACGGCGCCTGCTGCGCAATCAGCTCATATTGCGCGACGGACACTATGAAATCGACTTTGAGGACTTTGAGAAGAAGGCCAGCGATCCCCGCACCCGCCTGTTTATCCTGTGCAATCCCCACAACCCCACGGGACGGGTGTTCACCAGGGAAGAGCTCGCCCGGCTGGGAGAGATCTGCCTGCGCCACCATGTAATCGTGCTGGCGGATGAGATCCACCACGATCTGGTCTATGCCGGAAGCCGTCACATCCCCTTTGCCAGCCTGTCCCCGGAGCTGGCCGCCCGCACCATATCCTTCATGAACCCCAGCAAGACCTTCAACGTCCCCGGCTTCCGCACGGCGGCCTTCATCGCGGAAAACCCGCAGCTGAAGGACGTGGTGCACCAGGTGGTGGTGGACAACAAGGCCTTCGGGGAAAACCTGTGCGGCACCATCGCCTTCTGCACCGCCTATGAGGCCTGCGATTACTACGCGGACCAGCTGACGGCGTATCTGGACGGAAACCGGAAGATGCTGGCCCAGGGCCTGGAGCGGGCGCCCGAGATCCGCATGATCCCCTCGGAGGGCACCTATTTTGCCTGGCTGGACTGCCGGGCCCTGGGGATGGAGCAGGACGCGCTGGACCGGTTCTTTGTGGACCGGGTCAAACTGGGGCTGAACAGCGGCCGCAGCTTCGGCCCGGATGGAGCGGGATTTCTCCGGCTGAATTTTGCCTGTCCCCGGGCCGTGGCGGCGCAGGCGCTGGAACGGATTGTGACACAGCTCACAGCGTTGAGAAAAACATAGAGGAAGGAGCATCATCATGAGTGAGAGCAAGAAAAAGAGGAAGCTAAGCTTTAACACCCTGCTGCTGGTGCTGTCCATTTTGGTCATTGCCTGTATCATGACCTATATCATCCCCGCGGGGCAGTTCGACACCGACCCTGAGACAAAGGCGCTGATCGCCGGCACCTATCACCGCATCGCCCAGACCCCGGTCAACCTCTGGCAGACCCTGCTGAACATCCATCCCGGCCTGATCAGCTCCCCCAACGTGATCTGCCACGTCCTGTTTACCGCCGGTATTCTCCGCATCATCATCAGCACCGGCGCGGTGGACGATTTTCTGAACTGGTCCATCTATAAGCTTCAGCGCAGGGGCGTTGTGGTCATCGTTCCCATGATGGTCATCCTGTTTTCCATTCTGTGCGCTTACGGCGGCAACGACTCTTTCTTCGTATTCACCATCATCGGCATCGCGGTGGCCAAAAAGCTCAAGCTGGACCCCATAGCCGGAATCGCCATGACATACTTTGCCACCAGCATCGGCTTTGCCGGAGCCATCAAGGGCCGGACCATCATCGCCCAGGGGCTTGCGGACCTGCCGCTGTACTCCGGCGCGGGCCAGCGCACCTTCTGGCTGTTCTTCATGATGGCCTGCGGCGTGGCCTACGCCCTCTGGTACTGCCTGCGGGTCAAGAAGAACCCCGCGAACAGCTTCATGGGCAACGACGAGTGGCTGGCCGCCTCCGAGGTGGACGCGGTAGCCATCGAGGCCGTCCCGTTTAAAATTGAGTCCCTGCTGGTGATCCTTGTCACCGCCGGCTCCTTCATCCTGAACGCCATTATGAGCATCACCCAGAGCTGGAGCTATCCCCAGTACACCGCGGTGCTTTTCTGCGCCGGCATCGTGTGCGGCGCGCTCTACCGCAAGACACCCGTTCAGATGGCGGAGGAGTTCGCAAAGGGCTGCCAGTCCATGGGCTTCGTGGTCATCATCATCGGCCTGGGCGGCGCCATCGCCCGCACGCTCCAGCAGGGCAACGTCCTGCACACCATCGTGAACTGGGTCACTGCCCCCCTGGCCAACGCCCCCGCCGGTGTTGGCGCCATCGTGATGTTCTGGTTCAACTGGCTGTTCAACTTCTTCATCATCTCCGGGTCCGGCCAGGCCGCCATCGTCATGCCGGTCATGACCCCCATCTCGGACCTGCTGGGCATTCACCGCCAGGTGGCCGTCTCCGCCTTCGTCTACGGCGACGCCTTCACCAACATGCTCTTCCCCACCAGCGCACAGCTGATGGGCGCCCTGGCCATCGCCGGCGTGCCCCTGGGCAAGTGGGTCAAGTTCGTCCTGCCCTTCCTGCTGATTCTGTCCGTGTTCACCTCCATCTACCTGTATATCCTGACCTCTACGGGATGGACGGGCATGTAACGGGGCCGGCGCTATGATTGAGCTGAAACAGATTGCGGCCCAAGGCCGGGCCCTTGCGCCCTACGCGGTAGAGCTCCGGCGCCATTTCCACCGCCATCCGGAGCCCACGTCCAGGGAGTTTGAGACCGTCAAATTCATCTGTGGGCAGCTGGCGGAGCTGGGGATTGCCTACCATAAGATCCCGGACGGCGGCATTCTGGCCGAGATCAGAGGGGCCGGATTGGGAGACGGCCCGTCGCCCCACGTGCTGCTGCGGGCCGACTGCGACGCGCTGACCATGGAGGAGAGCGAGACCGTGGCGGGGATGCCCCGGGCGTGCCGCTCGGAGAACCCAGGCGTGGCCCATATGTGCGGGCATGACGGCCACATGGCCATGCTTCTGGGGGCGGCCAGGCTCCTGGCGGGAATAGACCCCACGGAGATCAAGGGCGTCATCTACCTCCTCTTCGAGCGGGGGGAAGAGGGCGGAAACTGCATCTACTATGTGATGAAGTATATCCAGGAGCAGGGCATCCGCATCGACACCTGCTTCGCCCTGCACGTGGACCCCCGCACGGAGGTAGGAAAATTCGCGCTAAAGTCCGGCCCCGACCGGGCGGGCAGCGTGATGTTCGAGGTGGAGCTGATCGGAAAGGGAGGGCACGGCTCCCGGCCCGACCTGGCCAACAATCCCATCGACTGTTTTGTGGCCATCGCCGGCGCGCTGAAGGATGTGCGGATGCGCCATATTGCCCCCGACCACATCATTACCGTGAACATCGGCTCCGTGCGCAGCGGAAGCAAGCGCAATATTGTGCCGGAAAGCCTGAAATTCAATGGGACGGCCCGTTTGTTCGACGTGGAGACGGGGAAGCTGTTCAAGGAGCGGCTTCACGCGGTTATCGAGAGCATGGCCGCGCTGTATGGCTGCCGGGCGGTGTACCAGGAGTTCTCCGGGCCGTCGCTGTCGGTCAACAACGACCCCACGGCGGCCCAGCTGGCCCGGGAGGCGCTGGCGGAGCTGTTCGGCGCGGACGCCGTGGAGGAGGCGGACATCGACATGACCGCCGAGAGCTTTTCCACCCTGTCCACCTACTATCCCAGCGTCATGGCGCGCCTGGGCGTGTGGGACAAGGCCCGCGGCGAGGCCGCCGGCCTCCATAAGCCCGAGTTTGATCTGGACGAGCGGGCGCTTCCCTATGGGATCGCCGCCTACGCGGCCTACGCGCTGCGCTGTCTGGACCGGCGGCCCGCGTTCCAGTTCGCCCCCTTCCAGGGGGACGCGGACGCGCTGCTGCGCTACACCGACCGGCCCGTGCCGGCGCGGTACGATCCGCCGGAATCATAAAAATACCGAGGAGGGCGCCGTCCGTATCGCCATAGGAGCGGCGCCCGTCCTCTTGATACGAGGAGGCAGATACGATGCAGTTTGATGTGGTCCGGTCAAGCGTGGAGGGAGCGGTGGCCACGCTGACCATTGACCGCCCGCCGGTGAACGTATTGGACTCGGCGGGCTACGGCGAGCTGGACGAGCGGCTCTATCAGCTGAGCAGAGACCAGAGCGTCCGCGCCGTGGTGCTGACCGCCGCGGGCGAGCGGTTTTTTGGGGCGGGCTCCGACGTGAAGGAGTTTGCCGCCCTGAACGATGTGACCGGCCCGCTCTATTCCCAGAGGACGATGTCCGTGCGCGCCCGCCTGTATCAGTTCCCCCTGCCTGTGATCTGCGCCATCAACGGGTCGGCCTATGGGGGAAGCCTGGGCCTGGCCGTCTGCGCGGACATCCGCCTGAGCGTCCCCGAGGCGCGGTTCAATCTGGGCGAGATCAATATGGGGACGCTGGGCCTCACCCAGCATCTCTCGGCCCGCTGCCATAACGGAACCGTGCGCCGGATGGTGTATACCGGCGAGCCCATCGACGCGCAGACCGCCCAGGCCATCGGCCTGATCGACGAGATTCTGCCCCGGGCGGAGCTGCTGCCCCGGGCCTACGAGCTGGCGCGGACCATCGCGGAGAAATCGCCCATGGCCATCCGGTACGCCAAGGAGTGCCTGATCGAGGCGGAAAAGAGCGCCCTGGCCGGGGCCCAGTTCGAGGCGGAGCGCATTTACAGGCTCTGGGGCACCCAGGACAAGACCGAGGCGGTCAGCGCGTTTCTGGAAAAGCGCAGGCCGCAGTTTAAAGGCTGCTGAGGGGGAGCTGGGGTATGAGCAAGGTAATGCGTCTGGAGGACGCGGTAGCGGCCTTTGTCCACGACGGCGACAGCCTGTGCATCGGGGGCTGCACCACCAACCGGAAGCCCTACGCCCTTGTGCGCGAGATCATCCGCCAGGGGCGGAAAAACCTCTATCTGCACGGCGCGGCCTCCGGCGGGGACGCGGACATGCTGATCGGGGCGGGCTGCTGCACCGCATACATCAATTCCTATTGCGCCAACTCCGGCTATTCCAACGTGTCCCGCCGCTACCGCAAGTATGTGGAGGAGGGGCGCATCCTGCTGGAGGACTACTCGCTGGACGTTCACGCCGCTTTGTATCACGCGGCCGCCCTGGGCTTCCCGTTCATTGCCGTGAAGCACATGCTGGGCAGCGATCTCGTCGGCCAGGTGGGCATCAGCGAGGAGCTCCGGGCAAAGCACCCGAAGCTCCCGGCCCAAAAATACAAGCTGATGGAGAACCCCTTTCAGCCCGGCGACCTGCTGTGCTGTATTCCCGTGCCCGACATCGACGTGGCGCTGATCCATGTGCAGAAGGCGGCGCCGGACGGCACCTGCCGGATCGAGGGCGCGGTGTTCAACGACCTGGACATGGCCCTGGGCTGCCGCCACGTCATCGTCAGCTGCGAGGAGCTGACCTCGGCGGAGGAGCTGCGGCGGGAGCCGGGCCTCAACCAGATCTCCTGCGTCATCCCGGACGCCGTGGTCCTGGCGCCCTATGGGGCCCATCCCTCGCAGGTCAGCGGGTATTACGACTATGACCGGGCGTTTTTAACGGAGTATGACCACGCGGGCAGGGAGGACGGGCTTTTTGAGGAATTCTTGGACCGGTGGGTGCGCCGGCCGCGGGACCACTACGCCTATCTGGAGCAGCTGGGGATCAAACGCCTGCTGGACCTGCGGATACGCCCCGGCATGAACATCGCCGTTCCGGAGGACGGGGGAGGTGAGGACGGATGACCTATACGAACAAGGAGATGCAGGTGGTCATGATCGCCAGGCAGATTCGGGACGGCCAGCGGGTCATTGTGGGCACGGGGCTGCCGCTGATCGGCGCGTCTCTGGCCAAGCGCACCTACGCCCCCCGCTGCTGCCTGCTGGTGGAGAGCGGCATGGTGGACGGCAGGCCCATGGAGGCCCCCACCAGCGTGGCCGACCTGCGCTTTTCCCAGGGGGCCTCATCCCTGGGGGAGACCTTCCGCTATTTCGGCCTGCAAAACAACACCCTGCGCAAAAAGGTCATAGACATCGGCTTTCTGGGCGGGGCGCAGGTGGACCCCTACGGGAATCTGAACTCCACCTCCATCGGGGACTACCATCACCCCGCCGCCCGCTTTTCCGGAAGCGGGGGCGCCAATGGAATCGCCACCTTTGTGGATACGGTGCTGATTATGCAGCACCAGAGGCGGCGCTTTGTGGAGAAGGTGGATTATCTCACCAGCCCGGGCTGGATCGACGGGCCGGACGGCCGGCGGAGCAGGGGCCTGCCCGCCCACTGCGGCCCCCGGGCGGTGGTCACGGACCTGGGAGTCATGCGTTTTGACGAGGGGACAAAGCGCATGTTTGTGGCGGAGTGCTACCCGGGCGTCACCGCCGAGGAGATACAAAGGAATACCGGCTTTGACATCGACGTGTCCCGGGCGGTGGAGTCGCGGCCCCCGGAGCCGGAGTGCCTGGAGATTCTGCGCAGGCAGCTGGACCCGGACCGGGTCTACATCGGGAAGAATTGACCCGCATTCACCGGCCCTGCCCGGCGGCGCTGGCCGCCGGGCGGCCGGACAGAGGAGGAAGCTGTTGATGATCGGTGTTATCGCTGCCGGGACGGCGGCGCTGGCCGCCGGCGTTCCCGTCCTTTTGTGGATATGCTCCGGCCTGGCCGCCGTTGTGCTGGCGGGGGCGGCGCTGTGGCGCCTGCGGGCCAGGCGCGGCGCGGGCAGGGAGGCCTGCGCGGTGATTCTCGCCGTGCTGTGCGAGGAGCTGCGGGCCGCCCCCGAGGAACTGCGGATCATCAGGATCCGCAAACTATGAGAGACGATTGGAAGGATCAGCATGAAATATATTGTCAATGTGAACGGCAGCCGCTATGAGGTGGAGGTGCAAAGGCTGTCCCCCTTCCGCATGCTCACGCGGGAGGAGGCCGCGGCCGGTCCCGCCGCTCCGGCTTCTCCCGTTTCGCCCCCGCCCCGTCAGGCGGCGGAGCCCGCGCCCTGTCAGGCCGCGCCGCCTCCGCCCGCCCCCGCGCCGGAGCCC
>ERZ777011.3223-NODE-3223-length-10766-cov-3.130053_pt1 | contig 10766 bp, 4 predicted proteins | sample MGYA00374964_ERZ777011 | MGnify/ENA primary metagenome ERZ777011 (study PRJEB29310, sample SAMD00008975) | mouse gut metagenome | study: EMG produced TPA metagenomics assembly of the Metagenome analysis of fecal microbiota from mouse which was promoted...
ACAGAGATGTCCTGCGCGACTCCATCCTGTCTTTGACAAAACCTGGCGACAATGTCAGTGTGGAATACCGTGTGTTGCGCGCAAGTGGTGAAATTCTTCATGTAATGGGTAATGTAAAGTTGGTGGAGGAACATGGCGAGATGTTTTACCAGCGCTTCCTCTTAGATTGTACGGCAAAAAAACTGCAGGAAAAAAGAGAACGCATGGAACAGGAGCAGCGGCAGGCCGAATTGATCCGGGCGCTTACCACTGATTATAGCCTTGTCTGCTTTTTTGATCTTGATACCGGTATGGGAAATACCCTTCGGATTGAAGATTGTGAGCAGAATATGCTAAGTTCCTTCTTTTCCGGTAAAATATCGCTAAATGAAAGTATGGAACGCTACATATGTTCCTGCGTCCACCCTGACGATCGCGATATGCTGCGAAATACTGTTTTGCATGAAAAGTTACAGGAGGATTTACTCAAAAAAAGGACATATTATATCAATTATCGTACTTTTTGTAACGATGAAATAAAATATTTCCAAATTAAATTAGTTCTTGTGGGCAACGAGGAAGAAAGTTATGGCGCTGTTTTAGGCTTTAGAAGCGTAGATGAAGAAACCCGTAAGGATTTGGAAAAGAAAGCTTTACTTGAGGATGCCCTTATGCAGGCAAACCGGGCAAGTAAGGCGAAGAGTACGTTTCTTTCCAATATGTCTCATGATATCCGTACGCCCATGAATGCAATTGTTGGCTTTACGACGCTTGCAATAACCCATATTGACCAGGCGGAGCTGGTGGAAGAATATCTGAAAAAGATTATGACCTCCGGAAATCATTTGATTAGCCTTATTAACGATATTTTGGACATGAGCCGTATCGAAAGTGGTAAGCTGCATCTGGATGAAAAATTATGCAGCCTGCCCGATATCTTACATGGGCTGCGCAATATTGTACAGGCAGATGTTTATGCCAAACAGCTTGAGCTGTACATGGATGCGGTGGATATTTTGGATGAAGAAATCTATTGCGACAGGCTGCGGCTAAATCAGGTTCTTTTAAACCTGCTTGGCAATTCCATCAAATATACCGCCGCCGGCGGCACGGTCAGCATCCGGGTTAGAGAAAAAACAAGCGCCCGGGCGGGTTACGGAACTTACGAATTTCATATCAAAGACACCGGTATTGGCATGAGCGAAGAGTTTGTAAAACATATTTTTGAACCCTTTGAAAGGGAACGGAATTCCACAATCAGCGGCATCCAGGGAACCGGCCTTGGAATGGCAATCACCAAAAACATTGTGGACATGATGAACGGAACCATTGAGGTGAAAAGCGAACAGGGCGTAGGTACGGAATTTATTCTATGCCTCACCTTCCGTTTATATTCCGGCGCAAGAGAACCTCTGACCATACCCAAATTAAAGGACTGCAGGGCGCTTGTAGTAGATGACGATTTCAACACCTGCGACAGTGTAACCTATATGCTCCAGCAAATAGGGATGCGTGCGGAATGGACCTTATCGGGCAAAGAAGCTGTCCTTCGTACCCGCCAGGCTCATATGCGCAATGACAATTATTGTGCATATATCATTGACTGGCGTCTGCCCGATATAAATGGAGTGGAAGTTGCCCGAAGAATCCGGAAAGAAACCGGTGAAAATGTGCCTATCATTGTTTTAACGGCATACGACTGGGCGGATATTGAGGAAGAGGCAACCGAAGCCGGCGTCTCAGCTTTTTGCAGCAAACCTTTATTTATGTCGGACTTAAGAAACTGTCTGAACTCTATCGTAAACAAAGGTGAAACCGACAAAGACAATATGGATTCCGATATGTCCTCCCATTACACAGGACGTATTTTGCTTGCTGAGGATAATGAACTGAATCAGGAAATTGCCACTGCAATTCTAAACGAAGCAGGCTTTTCCGTTGAGGTTGCAAATAACGGCGAGATGGCAGTAAATATGCTGAAAAATTCTGAGCCGGATCATTATCAGCTTATTCTTATGGACGTTCAAATGCCTGTCATGGACGGCTATGAGGCGACCAAAGAAATCCGTGCGCTTAAGGACCGTAAGCAGTCCTCCATTCCAATCATTGCCATGACTGCCAATGCCTTCTTAGAAGATAAACAGGAGGCTTTAAACGCCGGCATGAACGGGCATATTGCAAAGCCCATAGACATAAAAGTTTTATTTCAGACTTTGGATCAAATACTTTCATAATTTACAGGCTGGCTTTTCGCCAGCCTGTTTTATGCAAGGGCCGGGTAAGGAAAACTGCTCCTATGCAGCACGCCCCCCTGCGCTTCGGGCAGGGAGAAAGTCTTCCCAACTTAATTGCACGGTCCGTACCTCAAGCAGGGAGAAAATCTTTCCTGCTTGATTTCACATAAAAGCGTCTAATCGAAAGCCGGCATTTTTTTACAAGCCTTATAGAACGTAGTCAAACAAACTAATCTGGTTTGATTCCGGCAATTCTCCTAAAAGGTGTAAGTTATATAGCAAATCTACAATGGATTTTGATACCTTCGCTCTCTCCCTGAAATCATCCCTTGACAAAAAGGGTCCATCCTTTGCCGCCTCTACAATAGAGTCCGCTGCCTTTTCCCCCAAGCCGTCAATGCTACTTAAGGAAGGCATCAGTTTTCCATCTATAATCTGAAAGTTCCGTGAATGTGCTGAGAATATATCAATCGGTACAAAATCAAAGCCTCTGGCGTACATCTCCTGCACAATCTTCATATCCTTAAAGGTATCTTGTTCTTTTTTTGACAGGCTGTCGTTTCTTCTTTTGTAATCCGCCATGGCATTCTCAAGATGCTGCTGTCCCAAACACATAAGCTCGTAAGAAAAGGCCGATGCGCGGATAGAAAAATAGGAAGCATAATAGGCAAGCGGATAATTGATCTTACAATAGGCAATACGCCAGGCCATCATAACATAAGCGGCGGCGTGGGCTTTTGGGAACATATATTTGATCTTTTTACAGGACCATATATACCAATCCGGTATTCCCTGCTCTAACATGGCCTCCTCCCACTCCGGTTTTAAACCCTTTCCCTTTCGCACGCTCTCCATAATGGTAAAAGATAAAGCGCTGTCCATCCCCTGGTTAATCAGATAAATCATAATATCGTCACGACAGCAGATGGCCGTGGAAATGGTTGCTTTACCGTCCATAATCAGCGTCTGCGCATTGCCAAGCCATACATCCGTGCCATGCCCCAGCCCTGAAATCCGAATCAAATCGGAAAACTGCTTGGGCTTGGTATCCAAAAGCATCTGGATGACAAATTCCGTTCCAAACTCCGGTATTCCAAGAGACCCCACCGGGCAACCGTCAATTTGCTCCGGTGTAATCCCCAACGCCGATGTATTTTGAAACAAGGACATCACCTGCGGATCGTCTAACGGGATTTGGGTTGGGTCTATCCCCGTTAAGTCCTGAAGCATACGAATCATAGTAGGATCATCATGCCCTAGTATATCGAGCTTTAGCAGATTGTGGTCAATGGAATGATAGTCGAAATGAGTGGTTACAATGTCCGTGCTCATATCATTTGCAGGATGCTGTACCGGTGTAAAGGAATTGATATCCTCCCCCACGGGAAGAACAATAATTCCTCCGGGATGCTGCCCCGTACTTCTCCTGATACCGGTGCATCCCCCCACAATGCGGTTAATTTCACAGGCCCTTTTCCGCTTTCCACGCTCCTCGTAATAGTTTTTTACATATCCATAAGCGGTTTTATCCGCCAGCGTTGCAATGGTGCCCGCCCGATAGGTCTGCCCCGCCCCAAAAATAACCTCTGTGTATTTATGGGCCTTGCTCTGGTATTCTCCGGAAAAATTTAAGTCAATATCCGGTTCTTTATCTCCCTTAAATCCAAGAAATGTCTCAAATGGAATGTCAAATCCATCCTTCACAAGGGGTTTCCCACATACGGGGCATGTCTTATCAGGCATATCGCAGCCGGCATTTCCCGCATAAGCTTTCACCTCCGGCGAATCAAAATCATAATAAAAGCAGTTAGGACATCTATAGTGGGCACTGAGCGAATTAACCTCCGTAATTCCCGCCATGAACGCTACAAGAGACGAACCTACCGACCCACGGGATCCTACCAAATATCCATCCTCCACTGATTTCCACACCAGCTTTTGGGCAATGATATACATAACCGCAAAACCATTGGTAATAATGGAATGCAGCTCTTTTTCGAGCCGCTCCTTTACCACATCCGGCAATTCCTCCCCATAAAGCTCATGCGCCCGCTTATAGCAAATATCCGTTAATGTTTTATCGCTATCAGGAATAATAGGAGGACATTTATCAGGGCGCACCGGAGCCATCACATCAATCCTGTCCGCAATCTTGTTGGTATTGGTAATCACAACTTCCTCCGCCTTATCACTGCCAAGATAAGAAAATTCCTCCAGCATCTCCTCTGTTGTACGCAGGTATAACGGCGCCTGCTTATCTGCGTCGGCAAATCCCTTACCGGCCATAATAATTCTGCGGTAAACCTCATCCTCCGGGTCTAAAAAGTGCACGTCACAGGTTGCCACCACAGGCTTATGAAACTCCTCCCCCAAGGCGACTATCCTTCTGTTTATATTCTTAATATCCTCCATACTGTTTATCGTGGAAACCCTCTCGGATTCAACCATAAACTTGTTATTGCCAAGAGGCTGTATCTCCAAATAATCATAAAAATTGACGAGACGTGCAATCTCTGTCTCCGGTTTTCCCTCTAAAAGAGCGCGGTACAACTCCCCGGCCTCGCAGGCGCTGCCCAAAATCAGTCCTTCCCTGTGCTTCATAAGAAGGCTTTTCGGTACTCTGGGGCGTTTGCTGTAATAAGTAAGGTGGGATTCTGATACAAGAGCATAAAGATTTTCCCTGCCAATATTATTTTCCGCTAAAATAATCGCATGATAGGAGGGAAGTCTCTTTACAATTTCAGGGCTGGCGTCTCCTAAAGCATTTACTTTGGCCAGGGTATCGGCCCCTGTCTCCTTAAGCATAGGGATGAACCTGACAAAAATTTCAGCCGTCGCCTCCGCGTCATCCACGGCTCTGTGGTGGTTTTCCAGAGATACCCCCATAGTCTTCGCAACCGCGTCTAACGTATGCTTCCCCTGATGCGGGAGAAGAATCCTTGCAATTCCTACCGTATCCACGTAGGAAAACTCCCGGTTTATCTTCTGGCGCATGGCGTTCTCTTTTATGAAACTCATATCAAAGCCCGCATTGTGGGCAACCAATACGGCGTCCCCGCAAAAGGCCAAAAACTCCGGCAGTACCTGCTCAATTGTGGGCGCCTCCATCACCATAGCGTCATTGATACCCGTTAACTTTTCTATCTCAAAGGGAATTGGCACGTCCGGATTTACAAAAGTTGAAAACCGCTCCGTAATCTCCCCCCTTTGAACCTTCACCGCCCCTATCTCAATGATCCTGTTATTGACCGGTGAAAATCCTGTAGTTTCTATATCAAACACCACAAAATCCACATTGAAGTCCTGTCCGTGTTCGCCTGTCACAATCTCCTGCAGGTCGTCTACCAGATATGCCTCCATTCCATATATAATCTTAAAGAAATCCTGCTTATCAGGCTCGGCTTCCCCGGCTTCCTTCCGTTTTGCTTTTTCAGCCTTCCAGAGATCCTCCCAGACATGGTTGGCGTCCGGAAAGGACTGCACCACCCCGTGATCCGTAATTGCAATTGCAGGATGACCCCATTGATAAGCGCGCTTCACAATGTCCTTGGCTTCAGAGACTCCGTCCATATCGCTCATTTTCGTATGGCAGTGGAGTTCCACCCGTTTGCGCACACTATGATCGTTGCGTGAAACCGTAAAGTCCGGTATCTTCTTTATCCCTATCAAAGAACCGATTGTCAGTTCGCTGTCAAATTTATCAATAGAAGTAATTCCCTTTAACTTTACAAAAACCCCTGTCTTAATACCCTGTTTCAGCTCTTCCACCTGATCATTGTGCACAAACATCTTAATGGTCATAGTATCCGTGAAATCCGTCACATCAAACATAAATATCGTTCTTTCATTTCTGATTTCCCTGGTGTCAAAGCTGATAATCTTTCCGCGGATAATCACCTCGCCCATCTCCCCTACGATATCTTCTATGGGCATAGCTTCTTCCTCAAAGTCCCTTCCATAAATCACGTCCGGATTATCCGATCTTTTCATGGCGCGCCTGAAATCCCCCTTGCTGCCTTTGAAGTCCCCTTTGCGCAGACCGCTCTTTTCTCTGCTGCCAAAGGACGACACACTGCCGCCGCCTGCAACGCTGTCCTTTGGGGCTTTGCCTAAAGACGCCGGATTTTCCTTTTGCGCTCTGCCTTCTCCCTGTTCCTTTGCATACTTACCCGCTTTCTTTAATGCGGATTGAGGCGCGTCCTCTAATCCGTCCTGCTTGCCAACGCCTGTTTTTGTAACTGTCGTCACATCGCCTTCTCCCATGCCGCCGCTCTTTGCGTTTATGGCCCTTGCTGTGATTTCTGCCACCTGACGGGCAATTTTTAAATCATCCTCCTGCTGGTATTTCCCGGACTTCTTTTCCTTATAAGCAACATCGCATGCTATATGAAAGCCGCACCGCTCATTAAATATTTTCTCTAAGATCCTGGAAAGCTCCGCCGCCTTACTCTTAGCAGGTACGGTATCTTCTATGGCCAGCCTCAAGTCTCCGTCCTCTGTAAAGGCAATGTCCGCTCTTTTTAGCAGATTGTACTCAATAGGACTATATGCCTTAAGCTCAATTAAAATACTCTCCCTGTAAGCATCCAGCAATTTTTCCGGCGTATACTGTTCGGACAGGTGAAATCTCTCATAAAGCTTAACCGCCACATTGTGTATGGCAAAAAACTGCTTTTTAATCTCGGATTCCACCCTAAAAATGGTTTCCTTCGGTATCAAATAATCACAGGCTATGGTAACACGAATAAAATCCCTGCTTTTCGTAGCAGAAACCTTTTCAACCGTAACCTGCTCAAACAAATCATGTATTTTTTGTTCCAAATTAAGTTTAGGGAATACCTCAAAAAACCGCTTCGCCATATTCTCTTCCTGCCTTTATTTCTCCGCGTCCCAATGCTCTAACTCTTCTCTCAGCACAGAAAGGAGCTGAGCCTCCGGCACCTTTTTGATAATCTCGCCTTTTTTGATTAAAAGCCCCTCTCCAATGCCGCCTGCAATGCCAATATCCGCTTCCTTCGCCTCTCCGGGTCCATTGACTGCGCATCCCATCACAGCCACCTTAATCGCAAGGGGAAACTCCGCCACCATATTCTCTACCTGATTGGCCAGCCCAATCAAATCAATTTTTGTCCTTCCGCAGGTAGGACATGAAACCACCTCGATTCCGCCCCTGCGAAGGCCCAAAGTTCTTAAAATCAATTTCGCCGACTTAATTTCCTCCACCGGATCTCCCGTAAGGGATACCCGGATGGTATCTCCAATTCCCTGATGAAGAATCAGCCCCAGGCCGATAGAGGATTTGATATTACCGCTGATAATCGTACCTGATTCCGTAATCCCCACGTGCAGCGGATAATCCGTCCTGGCAGCAAGGAGCTCATGAGCCCTCACGCACATCAACACATCTGATGACTTAATACTGATTACCATATTTTCATATCCTAATTCTTCAATTATATGTACCTTATCAAGGGCGCTCTCCACAATTCCCTCCGCGCTAACGCCATGATATTTCTCCACCAGTTCCTTCTCCAAAGAGCCGCTGTTTACCCCTACCCGAATGGGTATATTCCTCTCCTTCGCCACAGCCACTACCTGGGCTACCTTATCCTTTCCGCCAATATTTCCGGGGTTAATTCTGATTTTATCAGCGCCATTTTCCATAGCGGCAATTGCCATCTTATAATCAAAGTGAATATCCGCAACAAGGGGAATGGAAATCTGCTTCTTAATCTCACCGATTGCCACAGCTGCCTCCTGCGTTGGGACAGTACATCTGATAATTTCACATCCGGCCTTCTCCAGTCTGTGAATCTGCTCCACCGTTGCCGTAACATCTTCTGTCCTGGTGTTCGTCATAGACTGAATCAAAATAGGGTTTCCTCCCCCGATTACCCTGTTGCCAATCCTGATTACTCTTGTATGTTCTCTTGTCATAACGTTCCTCCATCCTTGTAATTCCCCATATTTTAAAAGACCGCAAATTTTTCTTGCATCAGATTAAAAATAACATCCTATGGGACGCAAAGTATGCAGCCTATTCTGATTACTTCTACATATGGAAAAATATTCTATTGGGCTGTTTGCTGCAGATATTCATCTGCTTCATTTTCCGAAAGACCGTACTTATTTTGGAGAATTCTCTTAATCTCAAAATCTGCATGCCCTAAATCATGCAACGCATCTACTGCTACTTGTATGCCCTTTTTCAATCCTTCTTTCAGCCCTTTTTCCAGCCCTTTCTCCATTCCTTTTTCCAGCCCTTCTTCCAAGGCCCGATCCATACATTCTTTTTCACGTTTGAGTATTCGCGGTTCAATAATCGGCATTATCATTTCTAATAATTCTTCGCTCATATTATCATCTCCAATCATTTCTTTCACTATTTTTAAATTTGCTTTCATGGCAACTTCCAAAACAGAATCGGCAAGTTCTCTTTCCAGCTTTCCTTTCAGATTTCGGATATGGTTAAGAAGCCTTTGTATATCATATTTTTTTAATTGACCGGACAAGGATTTCAGCCATATATGAGATTCCGGTTTCAGCTCTTTCGATACAATAATCTGTGCCGGAAATAAAACTTTTCCATTGATATAATAGATTCCCTGACAAGGGCTTGCTATTTCATAATCATGCTTTCTAAAATATCGAAATAAACTCTTTGGTCTTGCCTCCCGAATTAATGTTATGGTAATATCGTCTTCTTTGATGGCATCCACTGTTTCACCATAGGATTTATACAGACAGGCATAACCCTGCACTTTGTAAAAGACATCTATATCCAAATGATCCCTTGGGTCCTTAAATTCTACAATGTTATGTCCTTTAAATATCTTCCCTATTTCATTATGGACAGAAAAGTCATTTTGTTCTTTGGTAATTAAAAGATCTATCTCCAATGGCTTTGTATTCAGATTATATTCCTTATGAAATCTTAACAGGCTGCGGCTTTCAGCCATTTCCAAATTCATTGCAGCTACAAATCCCGGATGCCACTGTATCTTTGTATTTTTCATATCTTCTCCTTATCAGTGTACCATATAATTTACAGTTTGTAAAAACATCCATTCACTCACTTTGCCTTAATCAGGAAAATCCTGCTACAATATTTACTTCCATCCTCCCCTTGCGCCACCACCTGCACGGCGAGCTCCTGCCCCGGAAGTCTTCCTGCCGGCAGTTCAAATCGAACGCAATCGCTTGCCGTGTAAACCGCTCCATCCTTTAGAAGCATTTTTCTCCCCTTATCATCCCGCATTTCCACCCATAGCCTTTCTTCCCCACTCTCCGCATGAACCTGCTGTAACGGGATATCAGAAAAAACCGTTGTCATCATACCTCCAATTAGAAACAGATAAAGAATAAATAACCCGGAAAACTTCTTTTCCGTCAACCATATATTTTTTTCCTGTCTGTCCAAAGAGCTTTTTTCTTTTTTTATTCTGTAAAATATCAAATGCATTCCCCATGAAAGCGTCAAAAAAATGAACGGCTTCGTTAAATATGGAAAAGGAATGTGATTTACAGGCACACCTTCCGATAACGGCAATAGGAAGCAAATCATGCCATACATTCCTGTAAGCAGAACGGTAAGTCTCTTTGCAGCACTCTTTACCTCCGTTCCAACTCCTCTTTTATTGTAATTTAACAGCGCATTTCTCAGCTGCTCCATAGACTGATATCTATCGCAGGCCTTCTCCTTCGTACATTTTTGTACGATTATTTCCAGTCCGTTATGACGCCCCTTGTTATAAACTTCCAAAGGAAGTCTTTTATAAGGCGGTCTTAATGGATTTACGCCCGTAAGCATTTCATGAAGCACTGCCCCAACCCCATACACATCCCAGGTGACATCTCCACCGGTTTCTTTCCACTGTTCAGGCGGACAATAGCCAAAGGTTCCTGCACAAAGTGTCTCTCTTTTACTGCCGCAGGAATATTGCAAAGCGCCTCCTAAATCGATCAGCTTTAACATCCCATCCCGCCGAATCATAATATTTTCAGGCTTTAAGTCCCGGTAAATGATTGCAGGGTGTCTTTCATGCAGATATCTGAGTATTCTGCACAGCTCCAGCGCCCACTTTACCGCCTGTTCCTCCTTCAGGGCGCCATACCTGTTCAGATATTGCCTAAGGCTCACCCCATCAATATACTCCATTACCAAATAAATCTTTTCTTCCTGTTTAAAGTAATCATATATTTGAGGAAGCCCCTGGTGCTCTAATTCCTTTAAAAACTCTATCTCCCCAAAAGGAAATTCCTTTTTACTTACTTTAACCGCTACAGGCCGGTTTAAGTGCAGATCTCTGGCAAGGTATACTTTGCTCATCCCACCGCTGCCAATAAGCTGTAAAAGCTCATATTTATAAAATAATATTTCTCCCATCCGGCTCCTCCATTCTTTTTGAAACGGGCAGGAACTGTCACAAAATAACCGGCTGAAAACTTAACAGTTGGAGCAGCCAAGCTGTCAACCAAAAATAGAATAAACCGCCGACATATTATCCTGCTCTCCCCTTTTATATGCTGTCGCTGCCATCTCACGAAGCCGCC
>ERZ777011.3226-NODE-3226-length-10751-cov-3.106488_pt1 | contig 10751 bp, 10 predicted proteins | sample MGYA00374964_ERZ777011 | MGnify/ENA primary metagenome ERZ777011 (study PRJEB29310, sample SAMD00008975) | mouse gut metagenome | study: EMG produced TPA metagenomics assembly of the Metagenome analysis of fecal microbiota from mouse which was promoted...
GGAGCTTCTCAGCGGCGACAAGGAGGATTACGCTGTTTACGCTCGCTCGCCGTTTGACGTTAAGCGCAGACTTCTGCTTGTCGGACGCGACGTGACGAGCAGGTACACGAGGCGCAACGAGAGGGAATATGCAAGGATAGCGGACTACATAAAAGAAATAGTGAGGGGCAGGAGGGGAAATTATCTTGTTTTTTTCCCTTCGTACAGATATATGGAGGACGTTTACGCACTTATGAGCGGACAGGGGTACGGGGATTTTGACATGATCGTGCAGAGTCCGGACATGTCGGAGACGGACAAGGAAAATTTTCTTGAGAGCTTTGAAAGCGGGAGCGAAGGAACATTGGTCGGCTTCTGCGTCATGGGCGGGGTGTTTTCGGAGGGAATCGACCTTAAAAGGGACAGCCTTATCGGAGCGGTCATCGTGGGTACGGGCCTGCCGTCGATAAACACCGCCGGGCAGCTTCTGAGACAGTATTACGATGAGAAAGAAAACTGCGGATACGAGTATGCGTATGTTTATCCCGGAATGAACAAGGTTCTGCAGGCGGCTGGACGTGTCATACGGACGGACGAGGACAGAGGCGTTATCGCTCTTTTGGACGACCGGTTCCTTACGCGGCAGTATCTTGCGCTTTTTCCCTCGGAGTGGAGCGACTATACAGTGGCCGCGGCAGGTACGGTGGGACAAGAAGTACTGGATTTTTGGAACGGAAAGTAGTATAATACTCAAGGAAAAATATCAGGAAAAATATCAGGAAAAAATATCAGTAAAATCATAGAGGGAAATATATGCGTAAAAATGTTCGCAGGCGTTGAAGGAGCGGATATGATCGAAGAGATTGTTTCTTTACGGATGCCGGTCGAGGAGAGACTCGCGGTCAGGAAAAACAGACTTGAGCCGGCGCGTATCACAAAGAGTACAAAGAGAATATCGATAGTTACAGGTACGCATGGGGACGAGCTTAACGGTCAGTATGTGTGTTATAAGATCATAGAGAGGATCAAGCAGGAGCCGGAAAATCTCACGGGAATCGTTGACGTTTACCCGTCCATAAATCCTTTGGGGATAGATACGGGCAGCCGGGGGATACCGATGAACGATCTTGATATGAACAGGGTATTTCCGGGCAGCGAAGCCGGAGCGATGGCGGAGCATATAGCTTATAAGATAACGCAGGATATAATAGGCAGCGATATGTGCGTCGATGTGCACTCCTCCAATATATTTATCAAGGAGGTCCCGCAGGTCAGGCTGAGTCCTGAGAATTACGAAAAGCTTCTGCCGTACGCGAAGCTTATGAACGCGGATATAATATGGGCGCTCTCGTCGGCTGTTTATCTTGAATCTTCGCTCGCGAATTCTCTTAATATGTTCGGAGTTCCCTCGATAGTCGTAGAGATGGGCGCCGGTTCAAGAATAACAAGGGATTATGCCAGACAGATGCTTGACGGGATATTTATGCTGATGAAGGAGCTGGGAATCTGGCGGGGCAGCGTATTTCCCATCAAGGAGCCGCTGATCGCACAGCCGGGAGACGTTCTGGCGGTGCATGCAGAAAGATCGGGACTTTTTATAGTTGACGATACGGAGATCGGTGTAAATATATCAAAAGGACACAGGATAGGTAAGATTGTTAATCCGCTTACCGGAGAGGTCCTTGAGGAGATAATTTCACCGAAGGACGGATTTCTGCTAACATTAAGAGAGCATCCGGTGGTCTACCGGGGAGCTATAATGGCGCGCGTCTGCGGAGCGGACAGTCCCGGCCCGGAGGAGGCGGATCTGTATGCATAAAGAATTGTTATACACCCTTGAAGGGATATACCGCGAGGAATTTAAAATAACGGGTTTTTGTTTCGGGCAGGGAGACAAGTCCGCGTGCGTGGTCGGTTCCCTGCGCGGCAATGAATACCAGCAGATATATATTTGTTCACAACTTATCAGGGAGCTTAAAAAGCTTGAAGATCACGGTCAGATAGCCGGGGGCAAGTCCGTGCTTGTTATCCCATGTCTTAACCAGTACGCGACTAATATTGACAGACGTTTCTGGCCTCTCGACGATTCAGATATCAACCGTAAGTTTCCGGGATACATCCACGGGGATACCACGCAGCAGATAGCCGCGCATATTATGAAGATAATAAATGGGTACAGTTACGGAATACAGCTCACGAGCTTTTATATGCCTGGAAGATTTATGCCTCATGTGAGAATGATGGAAACGGGATTTCAGAATCCGAGCCTTGCCAATCTTTTCGGGCTTCCGTTTGTGGTGATCCGTAAACCGAAGCCGATGGACACGACCACGCTCAATTACAACTGGCAGATGAGCGGAACGAGCGCTTTTTCGCTGTATACGCCGTGTTCGGATTATGTTGACGATACATTTGCAAGGCAGGCTGTCGCTTCAATATTAAGGTTTCTTACCCGCATGGGCATAATCAAATACAATAATCACAGCGGTTATATCGCGGAAGTCATAAACGAGGACGATCTGCTTCCGATAATGACTGATACTGCGGGCTTTTACAGAAGGCTTAAAGAACCCGGAGACACTGTCTACCGCGGCGACGTGCTGGGCGAAATAATTGACCCTTACAGCGGTGAGGTGGCGAGCAGCGTTATATCTCCGACCGAAGGTCTGATATTTTTTGCGTACACAGAGCCTACGGTCATGGAGGACGCGGTCGTTTACAGGGTGATACGCCGTCTGCACGAATAGGCGGCATCATATAAACAGATTCACAGGAGGTCGGAAATTATGGAATTACCGTCAAATATCGAGAGATTCAGGGGAGAGTTAGAGAAAACGTTTAAAACGTCCAACGAGATCAAGTTTACGGTCGGAGAAACTAAACCTTGGGAGAGCAAGCTGGGAGGATGTCCTTACCTTGAGAAAAAAGAAGATTATCCCTTGAGCGGGGACGGCAGACCGATGATGTTTCTTGCTCAGATAAATTTTGACGAAATGCCTCCGCTTGAGGATTTTCCGCGTACGGGAATCCTTCAGTTTTATGTCGCGGACGATGATATGTACGGGCTTGACGATGTTTGCACAGTGAGATATATTGAAAGCTACAAAAAGGAAGAGGGCAGCCTTCTGAGAGAAAATCCGTACAGCGCGGATTATCAGGGCTATGAGCCTTTCAGCAGCAGCGGAAAAATGACGTTTACGCAGAGGCAGATGCCCGTAAGCTCGTCCGTCGTTAAGTTTGACGAGATGTTTGAGGACGTTGCCGACGCGGAGGAGATGGACGCTCTGTACGATGTGTGCGACGCGGCGGATTCAAGAGTCGGAGGTTATCCGTATTTTGTACAGAACTCGCCTGCATACTATGACGACGGAGACTGCGACGTGTTGCTTCTGCAGCTTGACGTTGACGATGACTGCGGGATAATGTTCGGAGATTCAGGCAACTGCACGTTCCTGATTTCAAGGGAAGATCTGCTCAAACGCGATTTTTCAAATGTGGAGTACGACTGGCAGTGCTGCTAGAAACAAGATTTCTGCACATGCTTGTATTATATAAAAAAGGAGAGTAAGAATGAGTAACGTAAGAAGAGTTTATTCCGAAAAAAAACCCGAATTCGCGGTTAAGGCGAAGGAGCTTGGAGAAGAAATAAGCAGCTATCTCGGCATAGACAGCGTAAAGGGAGTGCGTGTCCTTACAAGATACGACATTGAGAACATTTCGGACGCGACCTATGAGGAGGCGTTAGTCACGGTATTTTCGGAGCCGCCCGTCGATATACTTTATGAGGAGGATTTTAAGCATAATGACGGAGAAACCGTATTTGCCGTGGAGTATCTTCCCGGACAGTTTGACCAGAGGGCTGACAGCGCAGTTCAGTGCGTGAAGCTTCTCAAAGAGGACGAGGAAACTGTGATAAAGACGGCTGACGTGTACGTTATTCAGGGAGAGCTTTCCGACGGACAGCTTGCGGCTATAAAGAGCTTCTGCATCAATCCTGTGGATTCGAGGGAGGCGGCTACGGCAAAGCCGGAAACTCTTGTTACGGAATTTCCGGAGCCTGCCGACGTTATCATATTTGAAAATATGCCGGAGCGCGAGGATTTCATAGATATGCCGCAGTCAGAGCTTAAGGAGTTGTACGATTCTCTGAATCTGGCGATGACCTTCAAGGATTTCCTGCATATACAGAATTATTTTAAGAATGAAGAAAAAAGGAACCCGTCCATGACGGAGATACGTGTTCTGGACACCTACTGGTCGGATCACTGCCGTCACACGACCTTTTCCACGGAGCTCAAGAACGTGACCTTCGGAGAGGGATATTACAAGGAGCCTATCGAGGCGGCGTTTGATAAATATAAAGAAACCTTCGCCGAATTATACGCGGGAAGGGACGATAAATTTGTCTGCCTTATGGACATCGCGCTTATGGCGATGAAGAAGCTGAAGAAGGACGGAAAGCTTCAGGATATGGAGGTTTCCGACGAGATAAACGCGTGCAGCATCGTTGTCCCGGTCACGATAGACGGAGTGACCGAGGAATGGCTTGTCAATTTCAAGAACGAAACACACAATCATCCGACGGAGATCGAGCCCTTCGGCGGGGCAGCGACCTGTCTTGGCGGAGCCATAAGGGACCCGCTTTCGGGGCGTACCTATGTTTATCAGGCGATGCGCGTTACCGGAGCGGCGGATCCGACGCTTTCGCTTGACAGGACCATGCCCGGCAAGCTTCCTCAGAAAAAAATAGTGCGCGAGGCGGCTCACGGATACAGCTCTTACGGCAACCAGATAGGTCTTGCCACCGGATATGTAAAGGAAATATATCATCCCGCGTACGCCGCCAAAAGAATGGAGATAGGCGCGGTCATGGGAGCCGCTCCGAGAAAAGACGTTATCAGGGAGACCTCCGACCCCGGAGATATAATTATACTCCTCGGAGGGAGGACGGGACGCGACGGCTGCGGCGGAGCGACAGGCTCGTCAAAGGCTCACACCGAAAAATCCATCGACACCTGCGGAGCGGAGGTGCAGAAGGGAAACGCACCCACTGAGCGTAAAATACAGCGACTTTTCAGACGTCCCGAGGTAAGCCGCATAATAAAGAAATGCAACGATTTCGGAGCCGGCGGAGTGTCGGTCGCTATAGGAGAGCTTGCGGACGGACTCAGAGTCTCGCTCGATAAGGTTCCCAAGAAATACGCGGGACTTGACGGCACCGAGCTTGCGATCTCCGAATCGCAGGAGAGAATGGCTGTCGTCGTCGATCCTGCCGATGTCGATAAATTTCTCGCCTTCGCGGACGAGGAGAACCTTGAGGCGGTGGCTGTCGCCGTCGTGACCGAAGAAAAGCGCCTTGTGCTTGAGTGGCGAGGCAAAGAGATCGTCAATATAAGCAGGGCTTTCCTTGACACGAACGGAGCGCATCAGGAGACGGACGTAACGGTTGAGATTCCGGACGAGGAAGGGAATCCTTTTAAGCCTCATAATGTGGCTGACGTTAAAGAGGCGTGGCTCGATACGCTGTCCGACCTCAACGTATGCTCGCAGAAGGGACTTGTCGAGATGTTTAGACCATGGTTGCGAAGCTCCCCGTTCTTAAGGGAAAAACGGATTTCGTGACTATGATGAGTTATGGCTTTGATCCTTATCTTTCGTCGTGGAGCGCTTATCACGGAGCAATATACGCGGTTATTGAATCAATGGCGAAAATCGTTTGCGCGGGCGGCGACTATAAGAAAATAAGATTTACTTTCCAGGAATATTTCAGAAGAATGACAGACGACCCTTCAAGATGGGGCGAGCCGATGAAGGCTCTTTTGGGCGCTTTCGACGCGCAGATGGCGTTCGGGCTTCCGTCAATAGGCGGCAAGGACAGTATGTCGGGAACCTTCAACGACCTAGACGTACCCAACACGCTCGTTTCTTTCGCGGTGGATACCGGAAGCTATGAGGATGTGATAACTCCCGAACTCAAGAAACCGGGCAACACGCTTGTGCTTTTCGAGATAGAAAGAGATAAATACGACCTGCCCGTATATTCTCAGGTCGAAGGGCTTTACGGCGCGGTGGCGAAAGCAATTTCGGAGAAGGCAGTCGTGAGCGCGTATACGCTGAACGCAAAGGGCATAGTTGAGGCGCTTAGCAAAATGGCGTTCGGAAATATGCTCGGCGCGAAGATAGACGCGTCAATAGACGCGGAAAAGCTTTTTGCTCCGGCGTACGGCTGCATTCTTGCAGAGGCCGATACGGATATGCTCGGTAAAATAAGCTGCAAATATACGGTTATCGGAACCGTTTCGGAAAAACCCGTATTTACGCACGGCTCCGTTACGGTGGATATAAAAGAAGCTTTGGCGGCGTGGAAAAAACCTCTTGAGAAGGTTTTCCCCACAGTTGCGGTCAAGGACGGAAAGGCGCTTGATACTCCCGTATACAAGGCGGACGGTATTTATATATGTAAAAATAAAGTCGCCAGACCTACTGTGTTTATTCCGGTATTTCCGGGAACCAACTGCGAATATGACAGCACCAAGGCGTTTGAGAACGCCGGTGCCGACGTGATCACAAAGGTGTTCAGAAACCTTACGGCGGAGGACATAAGGGAATCCGTTGAGGAATTTGAGAAAACCATAAATAAGGCTCAGATAATAATGTTCCCCGGAGGCTTTTCGGCGGGCGACGAGCCGGACGGCTCCGCAAAATTCTTTGCCACGGCGTTCCGCAACGCCAAGATTAAAGAAGCCGTCGAAAGACTGCTGAACGAGAGGGACGGACTTGCGCTCGGAGTGTGCAACGGATTTCAGGCGCTTATAAAGCTCGGACTTGTTCCTTACGGAGAAATAAAGGAGCAGACCGCGGATTCGCCCACGCTTACGATGAACACGATCGGACGCCATGTGTCCAAAATGGTGTACACAAAGGTAGTGTCGAACAAATCGCCGTGGCTTGCGGGAGCGGAGTTAGGCGGCGTATATGTTACCCCCGCGTCGCACGGAGAAGGCCGATTTGTCGCGGGAAAAGAATGGCTGGATAAGCTGTTTGCGGAAGGCATGGTTGCGACGCAGTATGTTGATCTTGACGGAACGCCCACGATGGACGAGGAGTGGAACCCCAACGGCTCTTATATGGCTGTCGAAGGGATCACAAGCCCCGACGGAAGGATCTACGGAAAGATGGCTCATATCGAGAGAAGGGGCGACGCCGTTGCCATGAATATATACGGAGAGCAGGACCTCAAGGTATTTGAGTCCGGCGTGATGTATTTTGAGTAATTTCTGCGAGGTGTGCCGATGTTAAAGGACAGCGAAAAGGGCGAGCGCATCACGCTTGTGTCCGAGCGCGACTGGGATTTTGAAGAGTTCGCGGCGAGAGAGCGTGAGGCGATGCACGGAGGCTCCTCCGGCAATAAAAAGAAGGACAATAAAAAAAGCAAGGTCAGGACGGTGCTCCTTGACTATGTGAAAATAATTCTCATAGCGGCTCTTATCGCTTTTGTGCTTCTGAGGTTTGTTATAATAAACGCGAAGGTGCCGTCGGCGTCGATGTATCCCACTTTGAAGGTCGGAGACAGAATGATAGGGTTGAGAGTGCCGTATTATTTTACCGATCCGGAGCGCGGAGACATCGTTATATTCAAATGTCCCGAGGAGGGCGGGAATTATAACAAGCTCTATGTCAAGAGGATAATCGGACTTCCGGGCGAGACCGTTACGATACGCGCCGGGCAGGTGTGGATAACTCCGGCTGACGGAGAAAGCGCTGTTTTCCATCTGGAGGAGGCGTATCTTAGCGAAGCGCCGAATCCGAATCTTTCGGTGAACAATTACGAATATAAGCTTGCCGAGGACGAATATTTTGTAATGGGAGATAACCGCAATAATTCCACCGACAGCAGATTCTGGTGGGCGAACGGCTATAAGGTTACGAAAGACCGCATCAAGGCAAAGGCGGTTTTTAAGTATTACAAAGGCTTTGAAGTTCTGGAATAAATTTGTGAGGTGATAAAATGTCTGAAAACAGCCAGGAAACAATGACGGGCGGAGAAACTCCGGTCAAAAAAGAGATGACTGCCGCTGAACGACGCGCAAGGAAGAAGCTTGAAAAACAGCGTAAAGAGGAGAGCAAATCGACTGCCAGGGTTGTTTTTGAATATATCCGAGTTATCGCGATAGGGGCGCTGATAGCTTTCCTGCTCTGCAAATTCGTTATAATCAACGCGGAGGTGCCGACAGGCTCGATGATACCTACCATAAGCAGGGGCGACAGAATGATAGGGCTGAGGCTTGCGTATACATTTTCGACGCCTAAGAGGGGGGATGTGGCTATTTTTAAATGCCCCGAGCCAGGGCCGGACTATAATAAGCTTTTTGTCAAGCGTGTTATAGGACTTCCCGGAGAGACCGTGAAGATAGAAGAAGGCAAGGTCTACATAATAAACGCCGAGGGCGAGAAGTTTTATCTGGATGAGACATCGTATCTTTATGAGACGCCGAAACCGGATATGCAGGTAAACAATAAGGAATGGAAGCTCGGAGAGGACGAATATTTCCTTATGGGCGACAACCGCAACGGATCGCATGACTGCCGCTATTTCGGACCTGTAACAGCCAAAAGGATGCAGGCGAAGGTGATTTTTAAATATTATAAGGGATTTGAGGGCTTCAAAAATAAGGAAATTAAGCTTGAACCGGTGACCGGTGAAAACAATAACTGACGGTATAAAATAAGCGGGCGCTCCGTTAAGGAGAAGCCCGCATTTCATTTTACGGAAACGAAAGCCGCGCTAACGCTTGTCCGCCTCAAAGAAAAGAGCTATCGTGCCCGGACCGGAATGCGCTCCGATAGTGGGGCATATATAGTTTATTATTATGTCCTTCACGTCGGTTTTCTCGCGGATGAGCGATGCGACGTACTCCGCGTCCTCAAGCGAGTCGCCGTGGCTTATCATAACGGTACGGTTGTCGTGGCTGCCCATTGTGGAAATCATTTTGTCCACCAGGGCGGAAAGCGATTTGCGCCGTCCGCGTGTCTTGCCTATGGATATCAGATGTCCCTCGTCGTCCACATGCAGCAACGGCTTTATCCCGACTATGGTTCCGATTATAGCCGTGGTCTTTGAAACTCTTCCGCCTCTGTGCAGATGAAAGAGGTCGTCCACCGTGAACTGATGGGAAATGTTAAGCTTTACGCTCTCGACATAGCTCACGGTCTCATCGTAGGTATGTCCCTGCTTCATAAATTCGACTGCCTTATACACAAGAAGTCCCTCTCCCATGGACGCGGCGAGCGAATCTATAACGGTTATGCGGGAGCCGGGAAATTCCTCCATTATTTCGGAGGCTGCGATGGACGTGTTCTGACATGAGCTGCTCAGCCCCGACGAAAACGCGATATGAATAACGTCGTAGCCGTCGCGGACTCTTTTTCTGAAAAATTCCTTGGACTCTTCGGGATTGCTTGCCATTGTGGTAGGCATACTGCCTCCGCGCATAGCGGAATAAAAAACCTTCGGCTCAAGCTGTTTGTCTCCGCCGTATACGGTCTCTCCGTCCGAAACCGTTCCCTGTGAATCGACGTTTATCTTATAGTATAGTGAGTGAATGTCTATATCGTTGGACTGACAGTAATCAAGCGGTAAATCGCAGGTAGTGTCGGTAGAAATGATATATTTTTCCATTGCAAACATCCTCCGGCTGTTATATAATTTGGTAATCGGAACGATCACACTGAAATTTTACCATAAAATGGTTAAAATATCAATATATACGGATTTTTGCCAAAAAATTGTTGACATACACAAATTTTAATGATATATTGTAAAAGTTGGAAAAAGAAGAAGGGTATCCGCCCTCACCTTGGCGCATACAGGCGTCCCGGGTTATAATACGGACAAATATGCCTGCTTTTCGCTTCGCGCGTTGGCAGAGCGTTTTCCTGTGCGGCGGATATTTTTCGATTTCCGGTCGCTTTTTTTATGTCCTGTGGACGAACTATTTTTTGGAGGTGCACTACCATTAGCGAGTTAATGATTAACGAACAAATCAGAGACAAGGAAGTAAGGGTTATCGGTGAAAACGGAGAGATGATAGGGGTTATGTCATCCAGAGATGCAATGAAGCTTGCGAGGGACGCGGAGCTGGATCTGGTAAAGATCGCTCCTACCGCCAAGCCGCCTGTATGCAGGATCGTTGATTACGGAAAGTACAGATACGAGCTTGCGCGCAAGGAAAAAGAAGCCAAAAAGAAACAGAAAACCGTTGAAATCAAGGAAGTGCGATTATCTCCCAATATTGAAGCCAACGACCTTAACACCAAGGTCAACGCCGCCAGAAAATTTCTTGAGAAAGGCGATAAGGTCAAGATAACCTTGCGCTTCAGGGGACGCGAGATGGCGCATATGAACAACAGCAAGCATATCCTGGACGATTTTGCGCAGGCGCTTGCGGACATCGCGGTAGTTGACAGAGCGCCGAAAGTGGAAGGGCGAAGCATGACCATGTTCTTGACTCAGAAAAGGTAGCTTTCGTTTAGGGAAAATTAAGTGAATACAGGAGGAATGAATTATGCCAAAAATGAAGACAAGCAGAGCGGCTGCAAAGCGTTTCAAAGCAACCGGAACAGGGAAACTGAAAAGAAATAAAGCTTATAGGCGCCATATCTTAACCAAGAAGAGCACAAAGACGAAGAGAAATTTAAGAAAAGCAGCTATGACGGATGCGACAAATGTAAAGAATATGAAAAAGATCCTTCCCTATTTGTAGAGCGGCAGG
>ERZ777011.3227-NODE-3227-length-10750-cov-69.255166_pt1 | contig 10750 bp, 5 predicted proteins | sample MGYA00374964_ERZ777011 | MGnify/ENA primary metagenome ERZ777011 (study PRJEB29310, sample SAMD00008975) | mouse gut metagenome | study: EMG produced TPA metagenomics assembly of the Metagenome analysis of fecal microbiota from mouse which was promoted...
TGAACCGAATTTATTTAATTTTTAACCCCGTCCATTTTTTAGTGGACAGTAGTGTCAAGTTTAATATTATTATAATGCAAATTTTAAGAATTGAGTGCTTTCTTTGCAGAAAAAACAAAAGCAATGAGAAAAAGTATAAATGTGATGCTCGCGGTTGTTCTCTCTTTTGCCGCCATTGCGCCGATGACCTCGGCGGGTAAAGGGAAACAATACAATTCTTATAAAGGTCTTGTCATGGCCGGCTATCAGGGGTGGTTCAACACTCCGGGTGACGGAGCCGGACGCGCATGGCGTCATTATGAGAGCCGCAACGGATTCACTCCGGGTTCATGCACTATAGATCTGTGGCCCGAGATGAGTGAATATGAAGTGACTTATCCTACCGATTTCACATATGAGGACGGTACGAAGGCCCATGTGTTTTCGTCATATGACGAGTCGACTGTAGACACCCACTTCCGCTGGATGAAGGAGTACGGTCTTGACGGGGTGTTCATGCAGCGTTTTGTTGCGGAGATACGCAGTAAAAGCGGACGCAAACACTTTAACAAGGTGCTCGGCTCTGCCATGAAGGCCGCCAACAAATATGAACGCGCCATAGCCGTCATGTATGACCTGAGCGGCATGAGGTCGGGCGAGGAGAAACTGCTTCTTGACGATATAAAGAAGGTGAGCAAGGAGTTCTCGCTTAAAGACCATGATAAGAATCCCTCTTATCTTTACCATAACGGCAAGCCCCTTGTGACTGTATGGGGCGTGTGCTTTAATGACCGCCGCCGCTACGGCCTTGACGAGGCTGAACGTATAATAGACGGCCTTCGCGAGATGGGCTTCAGCGTCATGATAGGTGTGCCCACGCATTGGCGCACCCTTAACGGCGACACCGAAAGCGATCCGCGGCTGCATGCGTTGATAAAGAAGTGCGATGTCGTTATGCCGTGGTTTGTCGGCCGATATAACGAGAAGTCATTCAGCCCGCGTTATTCGGGTATCGTGCCCGAAGACATAGCTTGGGCCAAGGCCAATAATGTGGACTATGCTCCGCTGGCTTTCCCGGGATTTTCATGGCGAAACATGCCGGGCAATGAGAACAGTACGCAGATTAAGCGTGCGAGCGGCGACTTCCTGTGGATGCAGCTGTCGCAGTGGCTTTCCTCAGGCGCGGAGATGCTGTACATAGCCATGTTTGACGAAATCGACGAGGGTACGGCCATTTTCAAGTGTGCCAAGCGTGTGCCGGTCGGCAAAAGCCGTTTTGTGCCTGTCGACGATGACATACAGAGCGACCACTACCTGTGGCTTGTAGGACAGGCCGGACGCATGCTGCGAAAAGAGATACCGTTGCAGCAGAAGCAGCCGCGACGTGATAAATGAGTACGAGATGATCATAATAGATTAGGTATTTAAGGTTAATTATAGAATTTGTTTTTAAGTTGTTTTAGGGTTAGATTCCAATCCACAAATAGCCGGGATTGGCACTAAAAGCCGGGGCCTGATGATTGTTGAAATTATCAGGCCCCGATTTTTTTACAGGCAGTCGGTAAAACCCGGTTGAGATTAAAATGTAAAAGAGCGGTAGAGCCTGCAAAGGCTCCTGCCAATCGTAAGCCGGGGACAAGGCATCCGCAGGATGGCGCAGTCTCCGGTATATCGTGTTATACCCATCATTGATGAGTCTGTAAAGACTCATGCCTAAATCATGTAGCCGATAGCAGTAAGCACGAGTCTTGTCAGACTCGGTATGGTTTGATGTAATCTCCTGTCCGGGCACTTCGTACCCGGCTTACAACCAGCGAGAGCCTTTACAGGCTCACCTGCAAACCCGGCTGAGCTGTTAAAATGCAAAAGATTGGTAGGGGCGCCGGTAGTACGGCGCCCGCATATCCGGACGGCCATGCGGGTCGCAGCCGGACGCCGTGGTACCGGCATCCCTACCAGCCTTATTGTCGTTTAACGGACGGTTTTATCGGGTTATGGCTTTGTGGATTTTGGCTGCGATGAGTTCGGCGCCGCGGTCGGTCGGATGTATGTTGTCAGCGTATGAGGCGTTTTCTTCGCCTTCGTAGGCGTCATGCAGATCTATTGTCGTGAGGCGGTTGTCAAACGCTATCTTCTTTATGGCCGGGGTTATGTCGTTGACGATTACGTTTTCGTCAATGCCCCAAATGGCGGCCGGATCATCGACTTTGGCCTTTGCGGGAAGGCATATGTATATTTCGGGCAATGAGGGCAGGTACTTGAACATGTCGATTACCGCTTGGTAATCTGATGCAAATTCATCTTTGTACTGCCAGTTGCATGCCTTGCTGTCGTTGCCGCCAAGTTTGATGACAACGATGTCGGGATTGAATTCTACGGCTTTGCGGCATGCGTCGGTGTCGATGTACGCGAACGGACGTCCGGCATCGCTGCCCTTTTTCAACGCCGTAGAGCAGCTTACGCCGAAGTTGCCCACTTCGTAACTGTCGCCGAGCATGCGCTGCAATACCGCGAGGTATGACTTTGTCGCCGGATCGGTTGTGCCGACACCCTCGGTGATGCTGTTGCCTATACATGCCACTTTTTTAGGCCCGTTCTGTTGCTTAAGACCGCCGTATACGGCTTTTTTCAGATAATCCACCACTGCTTCGGGCCTGTCGAGGCCGTGAGGGTGGTGCGCTCCGCCGGGGCGTACTATCGATCTTACAGGAGCGCCGTAGCGGTTGTATACTTCTTTTATTATGCGGCCGTTTCTTTCATAAGGCACCACCGGGTCGGCGCCGCCGCTAAGCAGAAGCACCGGTACGCCGGCACGTGCTATGACATCGATGTTGTATATGGCGTTTTCGGGAAACTCGCCTCTGTGCGGAGGGTTGTCGGTGCGGTGCCATTTACGGGCCACGTCGCTCCACCAGTCATCGTTCTGAGCAAGTTCAAATATGTCGCAGAGCGGATTGTCGAGCAGCAGACACGCCACTGTCTCGGGATAAAGCTGCGCACGACGCAGGGAGTAGTATCCGCCACGGCTTAGACCTTCCATTATGACTTGGGGCATGAGTCCGTAACGGTTTACCATGAGGTCGTAAAATTTCTGACCGGCTTCAATGGCTTCAGGTCTGGCCCATTCGTCGGTGGTGTTGAAGTATGCAATGTGGAAGCCCTCCTTTATGAGCGCCTCATCAATGGCGGGAAACGCATCGAAAAATGCCGGACGCCATACCCACGGATTACCTTCCAGCGGCTTTTCGGGCGCGGCCACGCACGCTTCGCGTCCTTCGAGTGAAAATTTGTACAGGTCACATCCCCGCCACAGGCTTTTTTCTCCTTCAAATGCGGGTTTTTCGGCAAATGCCGTCACTGACGCCGCTATGAACAGCAGCGCCGAAAACAAAAGTCTTTTTGTTGGCATGATTATATTTCGGTTATCGTAGTGCTATGTCCGTGACTCGATTATGTCTATGAGCGAGTGGGGATAGTCGGTGTCCATAAGCGACCTGTACTCCTTGCAGAATGATGCGTAAACCGACTGTGCCACACCCGTGCGCCCCTGCTTGTGGAGCAGACGGCACTTTATGCGCAGAGCGTCCTCATTGATGAAGTCGTGCTGAAACAGAGTGTCGGCTATCTTCATCTTAAGACTGTCGGGCAGCTCCTCCTGCTTTAGCAGAGAGCTGAGAAGATCGAGGGTCTTGTTGGAGAAATCGCTCTTGAACGAGTCTACATAATCAAGCTCGACGTTGGGGAGCATCATGCCGTTAAACAGCAGCTCAAGCAGGCGGTCGAGGTTTTCGCCGTCGCTTTCGTCAAAGAGTTTCAGCGACTCAAGATAGTCGCATACGGTGCCCTCGCCGAAGCATATGTTGCGGAAGCCGTTGTGGGTCTGTATCGTGACATCGCCTATGAGGGTGAGCAGATTGCGCAGACGGCTCATGTATACGTTGCGGTTGTTTTTTGCCGCTTCCTCCTCTTTGTCGCTCCACAACAGGCTCAGCAGCTTGTTGTTGGGTATGCCCATCGGATTCTTACCGGTATACAGCACGAGGAGTATGAGCAATTGCTTGAGGGTGGGTGTGAATTGCGGGGTAATGTCCTCGCCGTTTTTGTCAAACACGCGGAAGCCGCCGAAGAAACGCACCGACCCGCGTGACAGGTCATAATGTAGCTCTGAATCGGGTGCGGTTTTGACCGACTTGAGCTTGATGGGTTTCGGCTCCGCAGTGTCGGCTGCCGGAGCGGCTTCGGCCGAGGCGGCTATCTCTTGTTCCGGAGCCGGGACGGCATGTACGCTACGGCGTCTGCGTACTATAAAGAAGCCGGCAGCTATGGCCGCTATAATGACGCATCCCATGACCCACAGCAGCCAGCCGTACTTGGAGCCGCTGTCGGCCGTTATGTCATATTGCGCGAGCGACGATACCGGTATGGGCGGGTAGTCGATACGGAATATGTTGACAGTAGACTCGCCGCTTATCTCCGAATTTACAATGACCGAGTAGAGGCTTTTCTGCTCGGGCGAATAGTAGAGGTTGGTGTAGAGGGTCTGGGAGTCGATGTTGGCATGGGCCGGAAGCGACATGTGCTCAAACTTGCCTGTGGCTATGTCGGCCCTCAGGAGTGTGCCTCCGTTGAGGGTGGCCCAGATGTATAGACAATGGCGCTCGGGGTCATAGACCATATTCTCGCTCGGCACAAAGTCGCCTCCCACGGGTGAGGTATTGTCGCCCCAGAGTTTTGTGACTTTGTTGGTGTTTATATTTACCGTATACAGGTCATAGTAGTTGCGCGGCGCCAGCTCCTGACGTCCGGTAGGGCATCCTCGGCCACCGAATATGTAAAGCAGGCTGTCGACAAGTACCGAACTGCACGAATAGCGCGGATGTATCTCGTCAAGTGTCACGGCGTTCTGTTCACGGTCGCTGAACGGGTAGCTGCGCAGAAGTACGTTTTTATAGTGGTAGTGTCCGTATCCACCGAAGCTTATAAGGGATGAGTCGGCCGGATTGTACACGGTGGTATTGTTCCAGTAGTCGTGCTCCACGGTGCTTTTGCGGTCATTGCTCCAGCACTGCCGGCCCGAGTTGAACGATGAAAACAGGTCTTCGTTAAGATTGTATGACAGCAACTTGTGCAGAGGACTTATGAATATCATCTGATTGGGGAAGTTGGCCGCATATTCGCCTCCGGGAGTGTTTATCGTATCGGTGGCACCTTCGGGCGAGTGGTACACATACAGCTTGCGGTCATCCTTGTAGGCCATGTAAAATGTGGCCACTATAGGGTCGAAAGCCACGGACGGGAAGTAGGGGAAGTCGGCGGTGTATATGTTGTCCCACGACAGTGCTTCGTCTATTATCCAGCCGGGATTCTCCACTCTTGCCGGTGCTTTGTCAATCTCGTCATAGCATATGTCGCCGTTATGACGCTCCATCTTCCAGTAGCGTATCTTCTTGTTGTCGCGGTATATGTACACATCCTTTACCGCCACCGAAGCGACATCGAACAGCAGATAGTCAGACAGTGTACAGAGTCCTACGGCCACGCGTATGCTTTTGGTGCCCTTGAACTCTGGGTATTCTATTTCGCGTACATCGCCGCCGTAGTCAAATGTTATCTTTCCCGTGGCGGGCGACATCTTTATGCTCGTGCGAGTCCACTGCTGATATACGATCGGGGTTTTCAGCATGACATCGTTGTCGCCGGTGACAAATACGGGGTAGCGGACATTCTCCTCGCCCACGCCGTAGAGCAGGTCCACGTTCTTGCCTGTGTCGGTTATGATGCGGCATATAGAGCCGAGGGCGTTTTCGGGGAGCGCCCATACGTCCATCTCGAGTGTTATGTCATCGTTGCGGGTGTCGATGGGCTTGCCGTCGTCGAGCAGTATCGAAGTGAATTCCGTTGCTGCCGAAGGATAAGTGCGTATGCGTACACCGTAGCGCGGTGTGTCGACATCAATACACATGGCGGCGAGCGGCGCGATGAGCATAATCGACAGAATTATATTTCTGAGGTGTCGTATCATTTTCGATGTTGGGTAATATATATAGTTGATTTAAGTGTCAGCTTTATTTTGGCTCGGAACTGTTTTCCCGGTTGAGAGGGGATAAACCATTCATGGCATAAAAACGCCCCTTGATGTACGGGCAAAGTTAATGCTTTTTATGAAATCGGGAAAAATTTACACAATAAAAAGCACGTATTTCATGCCGAAAAATTCGTATTAAGTCAGGGTTAATTTATTTTTAATGTAAAACCGATAATTTTGTTTCAAAACGGGCTGACCGGGTCCTATTGACTTTCCTATCATCACATTATGAAAAGATTACTATCATCATTGATTATTGCCGCAACAGGCATTTCTCCGGTAATGGCCGGAGTCGATTATACGCTTAATGAGCATGGTGCGCTCATCAAGTCGAGTAACACGGATGTGTCGGTCGAATGGTATACGCCGTCGGTTGTGCGTGTACAGCGTTATCCCGCCTCGACACATCCCGACAAGCAGTCACTTTCTGTAATCGCCGCTCCCGAAAAAGTCGATTTTAAAGTTAAGTCAGACGACGAGGCGCTGACCATGTCGTCAGATGCGCTTACGCTCCGTTATGAGCCTGCGGCCGACCGTGTGGTTCTCCAACGTCCCGACGGCAGCCGGCTCATTGAGGAGAAGAGCGGCGGTTCGCGCTTTGTCGCCATCGATGACCACGGCAGGAAGGCCTACCGTGTGGCGCAGACATTTGTGCTTGATGCCGACGAACCGATATTCGGACTCGGACAGCACCGTCACGGTCTCTGGAACCAGCGAAACAGCAGCCAGCACCTGCGTCAGGAAAACATGGAGATAGCCATACCGATGGTGCAGTCGCCCAAAGGCTACGCCCTGTTCTGGGACAATTACTCGCCTACCGACTTCACTGACAATGCCGGCGGCATGACGTTTGACTCCCGCGCGGGCGATATGATAGACTACTACTTTATATACGGGGGCACGTCGGACGGTGTCGTGGCACAGTGGCGCGACCTTACCGGACAGGCGCCCATGTATCCGTTATGGAGCTTCGGTTTCAGCCAGTCGCGCGAGCGTTACCGCAGTCAGGACGAGATTGTCGGAGTGGTGAAGCGCTATCGCGAACTCGGAGTGCCGCTCGACGGCATAGTTCAGGACTGGCAGTACTGGGGTGAGGACCATCACTACTGGAATGCGGTGGAATTTCTCAATCCGCAGTTTCCCGACCCGCAGTGCATGATGGACGAGATACACTCGCTCAATGCCCATGCCGTGATATCGATATGGCCGTCGTTCGGACCCAATACCTCCATATTCAAGAAGCTTGCCGCCGAGGGTAAACTCATGGGACACATGACTTTCCCGCAGGACTTCGGCACACGGGTCTACAATCCTTTTGACAGCCGCGCACGCGACATATACTGGAGCTATATTAAAGACAATCTGGTCAAGATAGGCATGGACGGCTGGTGGCTCGACGCCACGGAGCCGGAGCACAGCCCCATAAAGGAGGAGGACTATGACTACGAGACGGGTAGCGGCACATTCCGCCGGCTGTGCAACGCCTTTCCGCTTGTAAGCGTGGGCGGAGTCTATGACAGCCACCGCCGCGACTACAAAGACAAGCGCGTGTTTATACTTACGCGGTCGGCTTTTGCGGGCCAGCAGCGCTACGGAGCGCAGTCATGGTCGGGCGACATCGAAGCCTCTTGGACCACTCTGCGCCGTCAGATACCGGCGGCGCTGAACTTCTCGTTGTGCGGCATACCCTACTGGAACTCCGACATAGGCGGCTTCTACACGCGCGGCGACTATCCCGACAATCCGCTCGCCAATTCCGATTACCGCAAGCTGTACACGCGCTGGATGCAGTTTGCCGCTTTTACCGGCATGATGCGCTCCCATGGCACCAACTGTCCGCGCGAGATTTTCAACTTCGGGGCTCCCGGCGATGAAATCTTCGACGCGCAGGTCAAAGCCATAAAAATGCGTTACCGCTTTATACCTTATATATATAGCACGGCTTGGGACGTGACTTCGGCCGGCGCGAGCCTCATGCGCCCGCTGTATGCCGACTATGCCGCCGACCGCCATGCCGTCATAGTCGACGATCAGTTCCTCTTCGGTCGCTCGGTACTCGTGGCACCGGTGGTGACTCCCGACAACGGCCGCAAGGTATATCTGCCCGAGGGCAACTCTTGGTTTGACTTCTGGACCGGACGCCGCTATGAGGGAGGACACCGCATAGTCGCCGACGCTCCGACGGACATTATACCTCTTTATATAAAGGCGGGCAGCATACTGCCTGTAGGCCCCGACGTGCAGTACGCCGCCGAAAAGAAGTGGGACGACATGACGATACGCATCTATCCCGGCGCCGACGCGGAGTTCACGCTGTATGAGGACGAGGGTGACAATTATAATTACGAAAAGGGCCGGTATTCGCTCATACGCTTCACTTGGAACGACGCCGACAGTACTCTCACCGTGGCCGACCGTGAAGGAAGCTACGACGGAATGTTCCGCAAGCGCCGTTTTCATGTCACTGTAGTGGGCGAAGGTGCCGGACACGGTCTTGACAACGACGCCCCAGGGCGTGTGATAAAGTACGACGGACGTCGCGCCGTGCATGTTTTTAAGGATTAATTAATGCCTAAGGGCCGGTTTTATGTTAAAAGGGTTGTTAAATCCCTAAGAAATTTGCAGAAAATCGGCCCGAATAAGGTTATTTTAAGTTTTTATTTATTAACAGATCCTTACTTTGCCGAAAAAACAATTTAATAACCTAATTTAATAACTTGGAGGACAACAGGTGATGGATGACTTCAATCTGTCTTACTCCCTTAAACCAATTTTCACATGAATAGAAAGTTTAGACACATGTTGCTCTGCGGAGCCGTTCTTGCCGTTTCAGCAGGTATGTTTACGTCTTGTGATGACGACGACGATTACGACACCCGTATCTCGGTTCTTGAAACAGCATTGGCCGACCTTCAGGCCCAGATCAACAAGGCCCTCACTGTGGGAGCAAGTATTACTAATGTAGCCGAAGATAACGGCACATATGTATTGACTCTCAGCGACGGTCAGGTGATAACCATCAAGCCCGGTACAGGCGGTGCGGGAGGCGGCAGCGACGTTACAGTCACTATCACCGACTCTGAGGCCATTATCACCATCAACGGCACTCCCTACAAACTGCCTCTCGGCTCGGCTGTAAATTCATTGATCTATAGCCCCGAGTATGCCGACGGTGAAGTGCGCATAGCCGACAATACAGGTGCTGTCGTGCAGTTCCTCGCTCGTCCGGCTCTTGACAACATCGACGGTGCGGAATTCACAATCGCCGAGTCGCACGAACTCAAATCGCGCGTTATGGGCGAAGAAAACTTCAAGGTCAGCGCCGCCGAGCTTAAGGACGGCATGATCAACCTTACCGTAATATGTATAAACGGTGAGCTCGCCGGTCAGAAACATGCGGCTGCCGTACAGATGAAGTATCGCGGCGCCGTTATCGGCTCTAACTACTTCACCATTGCAGTGGCTTCTGACTTCTCGTTCAGCAGCGAGGCCATCGATGCCAACATCACCGTCAAGGGCGGTACAAAACTGGCCGACGGCGAAACCTATACCGTAGGTGTTGAGCCTCTCGCTCTTTCTAACGGTGAAGTAAACTTTGCCCAGATATTTGAGAACGTACCTGCCGGTGCCGAATACCGTGTGGCAGCAGCTTCCAAGCAGCCCAACAGCATGGCGGCAGAAAAGCGCGGCATGCTCGCAGCTTCATTGGACAAGAGCGGTACATTCAACTTTACCGAGCGTCCGGGTACTGCATTCAACGTATCGGGTGCACGTGCAGGTGAAGAAGCCAGCGGTTTCCGTGTAGACGTAGTAAAGGATGAGGTGACTGTAGCCAAGACTTATGTCACCATCGCCGATCCGTTTGCAGGCGTGGATATTAAATTCGGCGACTTGCAGAGCCAGCACATGGAGTACGGTGTTCCCAAAATGGACGGTGACAACCATGTCGAGGGCGATCCTCTGCATCTTCACAAGGGTGAGAACAAGCTGGCGCTTGCCGAGATCATGATTACCGGAAAACTGGCTATCGGTCATGGCGACGCATGGAAGTTTGTTGAAAAGCTCAATAATTACAGCAACGACATAATATCGGTAGTAGGTAAGAACTTCGTTGTCGACGAAGAGGCCGCCAAGTACTGCAAGCACTCGGCAGGTATCAAGTGGTTCAACGTACAGACCTCCGTATTGTCATCCAACCGCCGCAACTGGGGCATGCCTGAAGACGAGATGAAGAAAATAGCCGGTGGCGAATGCAACGGTGAGATTATCGGTGGATGGGACGGTATATCCGGTGAGGATATGGCCAAGTACGGCATCGCCATAACTCCTGACGGATACCTTCAGACTACCGCCGAGTTCCCGGGCTGGGGCCTGCGTGTAGGTATGGGCATCGAGTTTGAGTACGATTACGGCAAACTCCCCATCAGCGACGGTTGCTTCGCTTATGTATTCTTCGGACGCCGCTCACTCGACGAAGGCGTCACTGACCCCGCCGCAAGGTAATAACACTCTATAACCTTAATTCCGGAGGCCGCCCGGGTCATACATCGTGCCCGGGCCGTGCCACCGGTCAAAAACACAGGATTTTTCACAAATAAGAAAATCTAAACATGAATCAAAGTAAATATCATATCACTACTGTCCACTAAAAAATGGACGGGGTTAAAAATTAAATAAATTCGGTTC
>ERZ777011.3230-NODE-3230-length-10727-cov-3.458677_pt1 | contig 10727 bp, 7 predicted proteins | sample MGYA00374964_ERZ777011 | MGnify/ENA primary metagenome ERZ777011 (study PRJEB29310, sample SAMD00008975) | mouse gut metagenome | study: EMG produced TPA metagenomics assembly of the Metagenome analysis of fecal microbiota from mouse which was promoted...
ACCGCTGTGGTTGTAGCTATTTTGGCGGTATTCGCGTATACGAATTTCTTATATCCGTTTTCAGCGATCTCCGCAGCCGTCCTCCACCCGTCGCTTCCGCAGTGCCATTTCTTATCCGACGCGCGGTATACCGTCCATCCCGCGAAGGTATATCCTGAGCGCTTGAAGGCGTTCGACCTTGTCGCGGTGCTTACTCCGTATGTTACCGTCTGGTCCGCCATGCTTCCGCTTCCGCCGTTCGCATTATATTTAATCGTATATGTTATAATATTGCTCTTCCACTGCGCGTAAAACGTTACCTTATCACCGTTTACAGCCGTTGTCTTTGCTACCGACGACTTATTGGGATAAATATGTTTTTTATAACCGTTGGCATTTATTTCCGCATCAGTTCTCCATCCGTCGCTTCCGCAATACCACTTCTTGTCGGACGCGCGGTACGCCGTCCAACCCGTAAAGGTATATCCGCTTCTGGTAAAAGCGTTGGCAGTCGTCGGAGTGCTTACACCGTACATAACAGTAGTAGTCGCCATACTACCCGTTCCGCCATTTGCATTATAGCTTATCCAGTATTCATATCCGTTCTTGGTCATCGGGAATTTGGAAGCGCTGTAAGTCCACGCCCTATCCGCCCCGCTTGTGATCGCGTTGTTCGAGGCGCTTCCCGTGCTGTCGTCGTTCGCACACAGATCCCTTGAACCGTTTCCGGTCACAGTGTTATATGTAACGGTAGTGTTTGTCGAATAATTCACGGTTATTCCGTGATTGGTCGATGACTTTACAACATTATCGGTAATGCTGACGTTCGACGACTGATATGCCTGAATGCCGTGTTTAAGGCAGTTGTTTACCGAATTGCTTCTCACAGTGACATTCGAAGATCCGTTTACCTGAATTGCGATTCCTTTTGAACCTGTTATCGTGTTGGAGCTTACCGTCTTTGAGGCGGTCTGCTTGGAATTATATATCATTATTCCCATATCTCCGGAATAAGAAACCGTATTGGAGGATACCGTCACTGCGGCGTTGTTGACGTTTACGCCGTTCTTGACAGGGCTTGTTATTTTATTGCCGCTTATCGTTCCGGTGGAGCCGTTCTGAACAATTATTCCATGCTCCTTAGCTCCGGAAATATTGTTGTTCTGCGCCGTAACCGTTGAAGCGTCGATATAAACGCCGTTCCTTGCCGCGGTATCCACCGTATTTGAGCTTACCGTGACTGTCTTTGACGCATATACCCTGATTCCGTGTCCCCCGGGAAAACTTACAGTATTTCCATTAACTTTACAGGAGGCAGAATCACTTACCTCTATTCCGTGAGAACCCGCATTGCTGATCTGATTATCACTTACCGTTTTTGAAGCGCTTTGTTTGGAATTATATATCATTACTCCTACGTTTCCGGCATCGGAAATTTTATTGGAGCTTACTGTCACTGCCGCGTTGTTGACGCTCACACCGTTCTTGACAGGACTTGTTACGGTATTTGAACTTATTATTCCGGTGGAGTTGTTCTGTACCATTATTCCGTGTTCTTTTGCATCGGAAATCTTGTTGCTGCGCACCGTAACAGACGAAGAGTCAATAAATATACCGTTCTTCGCCGCTGTAACCACCGTATTAGAGTCTGCCGTAATCGTCTTGGAGGCATATATCCTCACGCCTTGTGCTTTGGGAAGCCTTATGATATTCCCGTTTATCTCGCACGAGGTCGAGCTGCTTACCTCTATTCCGTGAGTCCCCGCATTGGTAATCGTATTTTTGCTTACCTCAGAATTGCTTGCCGAATACAGTCCTACGCCCACCGCGACAGGATCCTTGATATTGTTTGCCGTAACAGTCGCCGTCGATTTGTTTACCGACACGCCGTTCTTTGTCGGGCTTGTTATCTCATTAAGACTGATTTCTGCCGTGGCGTTATTAACAAGGCTTATGCCGTGCTCCGACGGTTGGGTGATCGTATTGCCATGTATTACATCCGCGCTGGAATATGAAAGTACAATACCGTTTTTACCGTTCTGCACCGTATTGTCGTTGATTTTGGTTACAACGGATTTAGCGCCGTAAACAGCGATTCCGTTATCCTTGGGAGAGTATATCTTATTGTTTGAAATACTGGAGGATTTGGCATTGTATAAAGCTATCGCGTCCAGATTCGAGTCGGTAATCGTATTGGAATTGACCTCTATGTTTGAATTGGTGTACACATAAATACCGTAAAGCTTATCTGTGGTGGCTTTACAGGTAATGTTATTGCCGGATACCGTTCCGGTCGAATCAATAAATTTGGCAAATGAGCTGACATTCTGAGCCGTATTTCCGCTGATGTCAACATTCCTGTAGCTGTATGAGTCAATGCACACATATTTGATATTGCTGAAAGTATTTTTGCTGACCGTAAGCCCAGTAGCCGGATAACCTTCGTAATGGTTTCCCAGACCGACAGGAACATTTGTGAACGTGCAGTTTGAAACGGTTATCTCGGCGCAAGGGGTGCCGTCCAGAGGAAGAGCTCCCGCTTCTGATTTGCCGTCTGTGGCTATACAGTCAAGATGCAGAGCCTCCATCGTGCATAAGGATTCAAATTCGTCGTCCGACGTATAATATTCGCCGTCTGGATCAGTTCCCGTATACGCGACAAAATCGTGAATCTTTACATTATCCACGGTTCCCTTTTTAACGCCACCGAAAATAATGGCGTGCCTTGCGCAGTAGCTGCCGACATCTGTGTTTCTGACGGTTATATTCTGCGCATGGTAAAAAAGCATCAACGGAGAAAGATGCGTGGTATTCTTTACGTTTCCGTTCCACTTACCGCCTTCAACAATGATATTGGAGCCTTGACCGTAGCCCCCCGTTACCTGGTCGCGGTAATTCGCAAGCATAAGCTTGGTATCGTCCATACGGACTATCTCCGCGTCCGCCGCAAGTGAAATCGTCGTATTGTCATATGCTATAAGCACATCGTCAATATAGTATTTACCTGCTGGAATAACGACCTTGACTGCCTTGCCGTCTTTAGCCATATTAAGGCAGTTCTGAATTGCGGTCCGGTCGCTTTTCGTATCCGAACCGTTTGCCCCGTAATCCGTTACGGTGACAACCGTCACGTCGTCAGCGGCCGTCGCCCTTTCCGAGCCTATGTACAGCAGTCCCGCAAATAGTAAGACCGCCGCAAACATAAAGCCTATAATCTTGAATGATTTCTTCATTTACATATCCTCCTGTAATTTTGTTGCGCGCTCCAATGCGCTGTAAAAAAAGTAACCTTTGCGGAGTTTTTCCGATAACTGTATTGTATTTTCACACATACCGGCATATTCCTCTTCCGATATGTTTTTCATTGCGGTTTCAAGCTCATAAAGACTGTCAACGCACAGCCCGACGTGATGACGCTGCACAAAATCAGCGACCGCCGACCTGCTCCATACTATGACCGGCATCTGCGACGACAGATAAAGTGACGCCTTATGGGGGTTGTTGTATTTCAGATATTCGCCGGTGTTTCCGGCGCAGGTCGAAGCCGAAGGCCCGTCCCATACAAGACCGTATCTGCCCTCAAGTCTGCCCGGAATCTCGTCCGGAGGAAACGATCCGTGATAGACCATATTTCCTTCAGTGCTTTCTCCGTCAAAATTTATCCCGTACAGATGTACAGTCAGATTATCATTTACGGCTCTGCCGTTATCGTTAAAAATATTATAGACATATCCTGATTTTCCTTTTAAAAGATTACCCGCCACCGCGACCGATAATTTCTCCGCGGATGATTTTCTCACGCCCGCGCCGTCCGAAAGATAGTCGAATATCTCCAAGGAAATCAGCCTTTCCTCAGAGAATCCCCTGTCAAGCAGGTATCGCTTCATATGCTCGTTATGACATATAACATGATCAAACTTCTTCAAAAGCACCGTATCCGCAAAAGTATTCGTCTTTTTATTGTCGTTTATAAGCCCCTCTATTCCTTTCCTCAGGGACTCCAGATCATGTATAAGCGCGATAAAGCGCGCGCCTTTTTTTCTCTGTATTGCAGGTATATACCGTTCAAGCATTCTGTATCCGTACATAGGGTGCTGGTAGAGTACCGAATCCCCCTTGCGGACAAGCCTTTTAAGTCTGCGCATATAATGGGGAACCGTAAAAAGCAGCCATATTTTCTTATACAGTTTATTGCTCCCGCCCGGAAAAGACGGCATGGGAAACGGCTCCATACCACGTCTGCGGCAAAGCTCTGCTATATCGTCGGGTGCCTTTGAGCCTGCAGAATTTCTTTTGGGTCTTTTTATATCAATAAAATATTCCATATCATATCTCTTTCAGAGTATTTCAAACTTTCTCCGACGCCTCCGCCATTATGCGCACCGTATGCTCCGTTCCGCTGCCCGCGTCAAAAAGTCCGCGCCACCCGATTCCCTGTAATTTATCGCTTTTCAGACTTGAATTGTTCATAGGGTTGAACGCGCTTTTCTCCTTGCTGTCAGGAATCTCAAATCTGATGCTCACATTTCCCGCCTTGGCAAATCCCTCCGCCATCTCGCGGATAGTCATAACCGACGACGGATTGGATATATTGTACGCCTCTTTGCTTTTTCCGCGCATAAGCGTCCAGATTATAGCGGACGCGCAGTCAAGCACATAGCAGTAAGAACGTATCTGAGAACCGTCGCTTTTCAGAATCAGATCCCTGCCGCTTAACGCGTCATAGGCAAAAGCGGACGAAACGCGGCTGTCTTTTTCGGATGCCGTCGGTCCGTATATATGACCGGGGCGCACGATAACGGTATACACATCATACTCCGCGCCGTAGCTGACACAAAGAGTTTCCGCCGCGCGTTTGCTGACAGGATACGAGGCTCTGGCGTTCAGCAGATCGACATAGCCGTACTCTTCCTCCGCAAAAGGTTCCAAAGTGTTCTTTTTGCCGTACACCTCGCTTGAGGATATAAAAAGAACCCTTCTTGACGATACCTGCCGGGCATACTGTAAAAGCCCGTGCATTCCAATGAAATTGTCAAGCATCGTTTCGACCGGCTCATTGCTTATCGCAGCGGGATGAGCGTTGCCCGCGCCGTGAATTATATAATCGGCTTTAAAATCAAATTTGACCTGTCCGGCTGTATCATACGGAACAAAAACCAGATCCCTCCTGCCGCAATACGAACCGAAGCGGCGGCGAAATCCTTCTTCGCTCCTGCCTGCCGCATACACCGTGATACCCGCTCCCCTGCTCTCGTTGCACCAGAGAAGCAGATCCGTAACCGCGGAGCATATAAGCCCTGTCGCGCCCGTGACAAGCACGGAGGAATTTCTCATTTCGTCGAGAAACGGCATACTGTCGGCGACTTTTTCCAGATCCTTCATGTAAGTTTGGCTGCCGTATAGGTCCATCCGCCATTCCCCCTATTTAAGCCATTCCGACCTCTTTGCCATCAGAAGGGCCTTAAAAATATCTATATCCTCAACTGTCGTAAGCTTGATATTCTTTTCCGAGCCTTTGCAGAAATGCACCTGCTCTCCCATCTCTATCATAAGAGTACATGACGCGATCGAATTGGTTATTCCCGCTTTAAGCGCGTCCCTGTGAAGTCTGCATATATTTCCGAGACGGAATCCCTGGGGCGTCTGCGTCCTTTTGAGCTTGTCCCTCGGATAGCTGCCCGTGGAGACCTCGCCGTCCTCAGTCTGCATCATTGCCTCGGCGCACGGAATGATCGTCCCCGCCGAGCCGTATTTTTCGGTATTCTCAATGCAGTCCGTGATTATCTCCTCCGAAACCATAGGTCTTATGGCGTCGTGGATAAGCACAATGTCCTCAGCCGAATGATGCTTCTCCAGCTCGTATACGCCGTTGCGGATGGACGACTGTCCGTTATCCCCGCCCGGTATTATATGCTTAAGCTTCGTGATGTTGAACTGCTTGGCATACGCCCAAAGCATCTGCTCCCATCCTTCAATGCACACGACAGCAATTTCGTCGATTCCGGCGTGATTCTGAAAGGCTTCAAGCGTATATACGATGACCGGCTTCTCATTTACCGTCAAAAACTGCTTGGGTATATCCTGATTCATTCTCGCGCCGGAGCCTCCGGCAATAATTAATCCGATATTCATTGCTACTCCTTTAAATAAACAGTCAGATGATGATGAGACTTCTGTAAAGCTTCCTCCGGTCTTTTCATATAATCACCGTACAGGCTTTTCAGATAATTATCATACCCCGAAGGAATGAAAAACTTCTCTCCCTCAAAATCTGTCTCCGCCCTCTTATCAAAATCGCTCTTCAGAAAGCGCTCGCGTTCCATATAATTCGATAACACCGCTACGCCTATATATCTGCTGTCCTCATAACTTCTTTTTGCTGCCAGTCTGTCTATCCTGCGGGATATTCTGTTAGCGCCCGCGAGCCTGCAAAGCATCTGTATGATCTTTTTGACAAATCTGTATTTCTCGTGCGGAAGGAATTTTTTTTTGACCGAAGAAAATCTGCACCGCCATAAAAATTTGATCTTACGGTAATAGCGCTTGGTTTCTTCTACTCCCTCCGGCACGCCGTCCAGCGGAAAAATATCGACATATATACCTACCCTGCTCTCGTCAAGGTATTCGTATTCCAGCTCTGTCGAATCGTCGTACAGTCTCGCAAACGGAAAAGTCCAATCTGAGCGGTTTGCTAGCGAACCGAGCTTGTACTCCGGCGCGTCGGTATTCATCATAATGTCAATAAACTTATTATAGTCTTTTCTCGGAAGCATAAGGTCGGCGTCGTCGTCCCACGGGATAAACCCCTTCTCCCTGACGGCTCCGAGCATAGTTCCGCCGGAAAGATAATAGGTGAGAGCATTTTCCCTGCATATTCTGTCAAAATATCTCATTATGTCAAGGGTGCGTCTGTGAACCTCATCTATTTCCATTGTAATCTTCTGCATACAGCTTCTCCTTGCTCTTATAGAACTTTCTAAGTATATCGGCTGTATGCTCCACGGCATACCCCTTGTCGGTCATATTTGCGCGCGCCTGTTCACCGCCGCTTCTGAGCTTTGAAAGTCTTATAAGTTCCTTTGCCCATTCGTCCACGCCTTCGTCAAGTGACTTAAATACAACGGACCCGCACATCTTAACCTCTTTCGGCACATTCTCTGACACAAGGCAGGCAAGTCCGTTTGCCTGAGCCTCCAGCGCCGCTATCCCAAGTCCTTCAAACAGCGACGGCATAAGATATACGTCCATAGCGCTCAAATATTTATACACATACGGAGAAGTTCCGGCAAATATAACCCTGCTGCCGATTCCAAGCCCCGCGGCGCGCTCCTTTACCTGATCTTCAAGCTTTCCTTCCCCTATTAATAATAACACCATATCGGGATTGTATTCAAGTGCTTTGTGCATGATGTCCAGCATGAACATATGATTTTTCTGCTCCATGAACCGGGCGACAGCGCCGACCACAAGCGTTCCGCCGGCAATTCCCAGCATATCGCGTATCTCTTCTCTGTATTCCCCGTTGAACGCGAAAAGTTCCGTGTCTATTCCGTTATTTATAAGCCTGTATTGCTTCTTTCTGTATATTTTACGGGGAAAAAGCCATTCCGCCGCCACATCGGAGCAAGCGAAATAATCCGTTGCGCTTATTCTGAATATTTTTCTGATAATCCGGGAAAATCTCCTCGAAAAAGATGACTGCGTCTGCAGATTATTATTATGCGAATGCACCACCCGCACCGGAATTCCCGCTATCCTCGCCATCAGAAGATGAACCGCCCTTAACGAATTCTCCGTGTCCGCGTATACGATTTTAAATTGTTTCTTATGTTCCTTAAAAAATCGGTAATACGCCCTGTTTGCCTTCAACTCCCTCATAAACAGACCGTGGGCGTTATCTATCTTCAAATGATATATGCGGCTGCCCTGCTCTTTGTAGCGCGCCGCCTCCTCTTCCGTTTCCCGCTCCGTGACAAGATAATCGAAAAAGATTCCGTCCTTCTTCAGAAGCCCGCTTATCCTGTACTCAAAAATCGAAGCCCCGTGAGTAAGATGAGGGCTTGAAAAAATATGCAGCACTCTCATATTGCCGTCCTTCTCAATCAATATTGTTGTACTCTATTTTTCTTATACTGTGCTTATCCTTATCGGTGTCCGCCGGAGGAGTCATGTAATCTCCGTAGTAATGCCTCAGGAATGTATCGTAATGCTCGGCTCCCCAGAATTTCGTGTCCTCAAAATCGTACTTCGCAAGCTTACCGAATATCTTCTTGCTTATGATCTCCTTCTGCATATAAGCGCCGAAAAAGCTTACGACCGTACCCGATTTGTCGTAGTCGTATTTGCGCAGTCCCTTTTCAATACGGCGCATAAGCTTATAGGTATTGAAATTATGCCCGAACTTCGTCTTGTGTATAAAATTAATTATCATCTGCTGATATTTCGGTCTTCCGGGACGGTTAAGGTTGACCAGCTCGTCAAAGCAGGAGGCATGGTACATTACCCTCCAAAAAGTCAGCCTGTAAAAATGCAGCTTCTGCCTGAACTTGCCCTCTGGCATACCGTCGTAAGGGAAAATATCGAGCCAAGCGTTTTCAATTATCTCAACGGAATTGGAGTTATTGTATATTTTTACATTATTATTAACAATGCGACTGAAATACCTCTTATACTGCTTGTTCTGCTTATAATTGAGGAACGAGTATCCCGCCGGAAGCTCTTTATGCACGATCTTCATGAACCGTTCGTAATCCGGTCTGGGCATACCCATATCCACATCGTCGTCCCACGGAATAAATCCCTTATGCCTTACCGCGCCTAACATCGTGCCCCCGACCATGAAGTACCTGAGATTATGCTTCTCGCATATGTCGGCAAAAAGCTTGATTATATCCAGAGTAACCATCTGTAATTTTCTAAGCTCGGAATTGTTTTCCTGATTGTACATATTATACTCCATAATGTCCTCCTTCAAGACAGCGGTCAAACGGTTATCTTCAGTTTCTTAAAGCAGTATTCCTTCTGCTCCATATGATAAGCCAGCGTAAGCACTATCCATACCATTCCGTTCTTGGTGTTTTCAACGATCATCATGATCAGAAGCAAAAACAACGCTCCCGAAAGTATTATTCCCGCAGGCTTGAATTTATTTTTTATAATATTATATCCGCATTTCGCGATTACGCCGGCAAAACAGGCAAAAGATAAAATTCCTCCGTTTATGAGAAGTGTAAAATAATAATTGTGCGCGTCGGACGCGTTATGATAGTTGAGGAAGACTCTGAAATCATCCTCCGTTATATAGCCGTGTCCCCACAAAGGAGACTGCCCGATTCGCATGATAGCGTTCTCCCATATGATTTTTCTTCCGCCGAAAGTTCCCGCGTTTTTATGAAATATCTTCTCAATAAAAAATTCAAGAAAACCCCACTGTCTGAACACCGCGATCACAAGACACGCGGCAACGGCAATGCCGCAGAAGATCCTGAAATCAAACACAAAAGGCTTGTATTTTTCAATGGGCCTTACAAGCAGAGTCCCTAAAGTGATAACTGTCATCGACATAGCCGATTTTATAAGTACGGTAGACAAAAGGGATATTCCCGCCACCGAATAGAAAAATATCCACTCCCTGTTATCATTAAAAAATATGCGCAAACGTGTGGCGCGCTTTCTGGAAACTTCAGCGACCGCCCCCGGTTTTCCCATACTTCCCGATGCCGTACGGTAATTATATAACGCGATAAGTATCAAGTCAAAAAAACAGTACTTGCCGATTCCGTTTTTGTAGCCGAGAAACCAGAAACGGTGCTCTTGAATAAGCCTTCCGTCCATTATATGCGTTTCATAATACAAGCCTCCCGGAAAGGCGATAATGCTTATAAAATTCACAAACACAAGCAGCGTCGCATACACGATAACGGTTCTGTAAAAAACATCCCTGCACCCTTCGCACAGCTCCGTCAGCATGACTAACGCCACCATCGTGCCGCCCTGCCTTAGCAATGTGACAAAATTCCCGCCTTTGAACACGGTCACCACAAATATTATGCCATACATAAGCGTACATAAAATCATGATTCCCGAAATTCTTCTGCGCCATGCATAAAGAAAAAGTATTGCCGCCACAACAATGACCCATGCTATCTTCCATATCTTGTCCGTCATTATATGAGAAAAATATGCCGGATAAATAAGGACGAACAGCGCTATGCCTATCCAAACCGCGTACGGAACTTTTGTAATTCTGTCTTTCAGACGGTCGATGAACATTCCTTCTCTCCCTTTTTCTTAACTATGCCTATTATAAAAATAACGGCAAAAATCACGCATAAAACCAACATAATTACAGTATAGAATGCCGCCGCACCCATAACTCCATATCTTCTGACAACGGTATTTGAAAACGCCAGCGCCAGCGCCGCCGTTACGACATATCCTATAAGAAGCGCCGGCTGTCTGCGCATGATCGTAATAATAATATTAAGCAGCCCGGACAGACCTAAAAATCCTCCGCCCAGCAGCATAACAAGCAACTCGTTCTTGTACGCAGACAAATCAGTATTATAAAGCCATGACAAAATCGGTATTCCGCAGATATACGCAGCTCCTACGCATACCGCGGTAATAATGCATACAATTATAGTCTGAATAAGTGTTCTTTTTATAAAGCTTCCGATCTTATTTTCATTCCATAAGCAGGACATCCTATAAATCAGCGGATTAAAAATAAAATTATTAAGCAGGCC
>ERZ777011.3231-NODE-3231-length-10718-cov-4.499672_pt1 | contig 10718 bp, 8 predicted proteins | sample MGYA00374964_ERZ777011 | MGnify/ENA primary metagenome ERZ777011 (study PRJEB29310, sample SAMD00008975) | mouse gut metagenome | study: EMG produced TPA metagenomics assembly of the Metagenome analysis of fecal microbiota from mouse which was promoted...
ACTTCCTCAAGGAGCCCCAGAAGTTCATCGACCTGGGGGCCCGCATCCCCAAGGGGGTGCTGCTGGTGGGCCCACCGGGCACCGGTAAGACCCTGCTGGCCCGGGCGGTGGCCGGGGAGGCGGGGGTCAAGTTCCTGTCCATCTCCGGCTCCGACTTCGTGGAGCTGTATGTGGGCGTGGGCGCCTCCCGGGTCCGGGACCTGTTTGACCAGGCCAAGAAGGAGTCCCCCGCCATCGTGTTCATCGACGAGATCGACGCCGTGGGCCGCCAGCGGGGCGCGGGCCTGGGCGGCGGCCACGACGAGCGGGAGCAGACCCTGAACCAGCTGCTGGTGGAGATGGACGGCTTTGCCGCCAACGAGGGGGTCATCGTGCTGGCCGCCACCAACCGGCAGGACATTCTGGACCCCGCCCTGCTGCGCCCCGGCCGGTTCGACCGGCAGGTGTACGTGGGCAGGCCGGACATGCGGGGCCGGGAGGAGATTCTGCGGGTCCACACCCGGAAAAAGCCCCTGGCCGACGACGTGGATTTGAAGGAGATCGCCCGGCAGACCACCGGCTTCACCGGGGCGGACCTGGAGAACCTGATGAACGAGTCCGCCCTGCTGGCCGCCCGGAAGGACCAGCCCTATATCACCCTGGCCGACGTGCAGGAGTCGGTCATCAAGGTCATCGCCGGTCCGGAGAAAAAGAGCCAGGTGAAGCTGGAGGAGGACAAGCGCATCACCGCCTACCACGAGGCGGGCCACGCCGTGGTGAGCCGCGCCCTGCCCACCCAGGACCCGGTGCACCAGATCACCATCGTCCCCCGGGGGGACGCGGCGGGCATGACCATCAACCGGCCCCAAGAGGACCGGGACCACGTCACCCGCCAGCGGCTGGCGGAGACCCTGTCCACCCTGCTGGGGGGGCGGTGCGCCGAGGAGACCGCCCTGGGCTTTGTGTGCACCGGCGCGGTGAGCGACCTCCAGCGGGCCACTCAGATCGCCCGGGACATGGTGACGAAATACGGCATGAGCCGGAACCTGGGCCACGCCGCCTTCACCTCCGGCCACGACGAGGTGTTCATCGGCCGGTCCATGGCCCAGGCCAAGCCCTACTCCGAGCAGACCGCCGCCCTCATCGACCAGGAGGTGAAGGAGCTGCTGGACGAGGCCTACGCCCGCTGCCGGGAGATCCTGAAGCGGGACCGGGACAAGCTGGAGCTGGTGGCCCAATTTCTGCTGGAGCACGAGACCATGGACGCCAGACAGTTTCAGCTGGCCTATGACAATCCGGCGGCCCTGATGTCCGCCGGCGACGGGACGGAGCGCTGAGGCATGGAAAACTGGGATTCGGAACTCAATCAGGAACCGGCGGAGGAACAGCCTGTCCAGGCCGGCGAGGCCCCCTCCGGGGCCAAGACCCGCCGGGACTCCTCCGACGGAAAGGACCTGTACCTGAACGTGCGGGTGCTGGTGGTCATCATGGCGGTGTTCGTGCTGATGTTCACCTTTGTGGCCCGCATCATCGTGGTCAGCGGCCCCTCCATGGAGGACACCCTTTGGGGAGGGGACCTGATGCTGGTGTGGTCCCTGGTCTACGAGCCCCGGCAGGGGGATATCGTGGTGCTCACCCAGGAGAGCTATCAGGAGGACTCCATTGTCAAGCGGGTCATCGCCGTGGGGGGGCAGTCCGTGGATATCGACTACTACTCCGGCAAGGTGTACGTGGACGGCAGGCCCCTGGAGGAGACCTACATCAAGGAGCGGATGCAGGTGCCCCATTACGGCGAGGGACTCAACCACGTCACGGTGCCCGAGGGCTGCATCTTCGTCATGGGGGACAACCGCAACAACTCCGCCGACAGCCGCTATCCCGACATCGGCATTGTGGACACACGGTGCGTCATCGGCCGGGGCGTGGCGGTGCTGTTCCCGTTCCACCACTGGAAGGGGCTGTGACCATGGCCCCCGAGTTTTTCGCGCGGGCCAAGCCGCGCGGGGAGGTGTCCCGATGAACCTTTTTGTGAATAAACGTTTTTCCAGCCGGCTGGTCTGGCTCCTGTCCACCCTGGCCGCGGCCCTCGTGTGCGCCGCCCTGCGGCGGTGGCAGCTGAACTCCGCCTTCGAGGCGGGCGCCGGCCTGCCCATACCGGGGGCCCAGTCCAGCGTGATCCTGGCCTGTGTGCTGGTGATGGCGGCGGCCTGGTTTGTCCTTCTGGCCCTGGGCCAGCCGGTGTCCAAACGGCCCTGGACGGAGGGCCAGGCCCACCGCTGGGACCTGGTGTTTCTGGACGCGGGGGACCCGGTGTACCCCATCCTGGTGGTGCTGGCGGCCTTTCTGGCCCTGGCGGCGGCGCCGGTGCTGCTGCCCATGGCCCTGAATCAGTGGTCCGCCTATCAGGCCGCCGTCCAGTCCGGGCTCACCCCCCCCAGCAGCAACGGGGTGCTGTCCGCTGCCACGGCCCTGGGGGCTCTGCTGGCCTTCCTGGGCCTGCTCCAGATGGGGCGGGACGGGCTGCACCCCGGGCGGCGGGGCAAGGGCGGCTTTTCCGCCGCTCTGCCCGGCATCGCCGGGTGCATCTGGCTGATGGAGAGCTTCCGGGCCCACGCCGCCAATCCCGTGCTGTGGGACTACGCGCCCCTGCTGCTGTCCATCGTGTGCGGGATGCTGTTTTTCATGGACTTCGCCGGCATGTCCGCCGGAGCGGCCCGGCCCACCCGGCTTTTGTGGCTGGCGGCCATGACCCTGGTGCTGTCCGCCGTGTCCCTCACCTCCGCCGCGGCGGAGGGCGGCTGGCACGACCTGCTGCTGCTGGCCGCCCAGGGGCTGGCGGCGGCGGCGGTGCTGTGGCGTCTGCCCCCCAAGCTGGAAAGCCCGCCGCAGCCCCGCGGCATATCCATCCCCCAACGCACTGGGGAGTCAAGCATACAGGAGGAAACCGACGATGAATGACAAGAGATTCTATATCACCACCCCCATCTACTACCCGTCCGGAAAGCTGCACATCGGCCACGCCTACAGCACCGTGGCCACCGACGCCATGGCCCGGTACAAGCGGCTGTGCGGGTACGACGTGATGTTCCTCACCGGCACCGATGAGCACGGCCAGAAGATCGAAAGCAAGGCCAAGGAGGCCGGGGTCACCCCCCAGGAATTTGTGGACAATATCGTGGCGGCCCCCGGCGGGGTGCTGGATCTGTGGAAGCTGATGAACATCAGCTACGACCGCTTTATCCGCACCACGGATGATTACCATGTGGAATCTATTCAGAAAATATTCCGGGCAATGTACGACAAGGGGGACATTTACAAGGGCGCCTACAAGGGCAAGTACTGCACCCCCTGCGAGTCCTTCTGGACGGAGAGCCAGCTGGTGGACGGCAAGTGCCCCGACTGCGGCCGGGAGGTTCACGACGCGGAGGAGGAGGCCTACTTCTTCCGGGCGTCCAAGTACGCCGGCCGCGTCCGGGATCTGCTGCTGAACACCGGCTTCCTGGAGCCCCGCTCCCGGGTGAACGAGATGGTGAACAACTTCATCGACTGCGAAGGGGGCTTGCAGGATCTCTGCGTGTCCCGCACCTCCTTCACCTGGGGGGTGCCCGTGGACTTCGACCCGGGCCATGTGGTGTACGTGTGGCTGGACGCCCTGTTCAACTATATGACCGCGCTGGGTTATCAAAACGAAAAATATAACGATCTGGAGAAGTTCTGGCCCGCCGACGCCCACTTCGTGGGCAAGGAGATCGTCCGCTTCCACGCCATCTACTGGCCCGCCTTCCTCATGAGCATGGGTCTGCCCCTGCCCAAAAAGGTGTACGGCCACGGCTTGCTCAACTTCAACGGGGACAAGATGTCCAAGTCCAAGGGGAACGTGGTGGACCCCCACCTGCTGTCGGAGCGGTACGGGGTGGACGCCCTGCGGTTCTTCCTGCTGCGCTCCTTCCCCTTCGGGAGCGACGGGAACTTCACCAACGAGCTGCTGATCCAGACCATCAACGTGGACCTGGCCAACGATCTGGGCAATCTGGTCAGCCGCACCACCGCCATGGCGGAGAAGTATTTCGGCGGCAGGCTCCCGGAGGCCCGGCAGGAAAATCCAGAGCTGGACGGCAGCTTGACCTCCCTGGTCTCCGGCCTGCGGGGACGGTACGAGGAGCAGATGGAGAAGTTCCAGTTCCAGAACGCTCTGGAGGATATTTTCAAGGTCATCCAGCGGGCGAATAAGTATATCGACGAGAACGCCCCCTGGGCGCTGGCCAAGGATATGGACGTCAACGGCCCCCGGCTGGCGGCGGTGCTCTATAACCTGCTTGAGGCCGTGCGGATTTGTACAGTGCTGCTCACTCCCTTCATGCCGGAGAGCTGTGAGAAGATTTTCGCCCAAATCGGGGCAGAGGAGACCGCCCGGACCTGGGACAGCGCGGCGCAATGGGGCGTCCTGCCCGCCGCTGTGTCCGTCACCAAGGGAGAAAACCTGTTCCCCCGCATCGACATGGCAAAGGAGCTGGCCGAGCTGGATGCCATCCAGGAGGAGGCCAAAAAGGCGGCGCTCCCCGCCGTCGAGATCGAGCCCCTCAGCCAGGAACAGGTGGACTTCGACACCTTCTGCAAGTCCGACTTCCGGGCGGTCAAGGTAAAGGACTGCCAGAACGTGAAGAAGTCCGACAAGCTGCTGAAGTTCACCCTGGACGACGGCACGGGAACCGACCGGCAGATTTTGTCCGGCATCGCCAAGTGGTACAAGCCGGAGGAGCTGATCGGCAAAACCCTGGTGGCCATCGTCAACCTGCCCCCCCGGAAGATGATGGGCCAGGAGAGCCAGGGTATGCTCATCTCCGCCGTCCACACCGAGCGGGGCGAGGAGCGCCTGCACCTGCTGATGGTGGACGGCGCCATCCCCGCCGGGGCCAAGCTGTGCTGAGTGACACCCCATCCCTTTGTGAATACAGGTTCGAAGAGAAAGAGGAGTGCCCCTATGAGACAAATCACCTTCTCCTTCGCCGCGCTGATGCTCCTGCTGTCCCTGGCCTCCTGCGCCGAGGGTCCGCTGGTCTCCGGCCGCGGCGGGAGCGGAGCCATTACCCAGAGCCAGGATGGCGTGGCCGCGGGTGTCGCCGGCGACACCCTGCGCACCGCCCGGTTTGACATGACGCTGGAGAACCCCCAGACCTGTACGGAGTTTGACGGCCTGACCCCGGACCCGGGCTGCGCGCTGCTCACCGCCGACCTCACCCTCTATAATTACACCGCCGACAGCCAGCACGTCTCCGACGCCGATTTTCAAATTCTTTGGGATGTAGGCCAGGGGGAGGGCGCCGTTCCGGACGGGGACTGGCCGGTCTATCAGGAGATCACGGACGAAAACGGCGGCACGGCCTACACCACCAAATCCGACCGGCAGATGCCGGTGGAGTTCACCCTGGCGGCCCAGGAGACCCGGACGGAGTTGCTGCTGTTTCAGGTGCCGGAGGATGCCCGGCAGTTCTGCGTCACCTTCCGGGAGGCCCCCGAGGACAGCGGACAGGACGGGGCCGGCGTCCTCTTCTGCGTCTGGTTTGGCCTATGAGCATGACGCTGTTTGACACCCACGCCCACTATGACGCCCGCCAGTTCGACGCCGACCGGGATCAGGTTCTCTCCGCCCTCCCCGCCCAGGGGGTGGAGCTGGTGGTCAACCCCGGCTGCGACCTGGACAGCTCCCGGCGCGCCGTCGGGCTGGCCCGGCGCTACCCCTTTGTCTACGCCGCCGTGGGAGTCCATCCGGAGGACTGCGGAAACTGGACGGAGGGAGATTTGGCGGAGCTGCGCGCCCTTGCGGCCCAGCCCAAGGTGGTGGCCATCGGAGAGATCGGCTTGGACTACTATTGGAAGGACAATCCCAGGGAGCTCCAGCAGCGGGTGTTTCGCTCACAGCTGGCCCTGGCCCGGGAGCTGGACCTGCCCGCCGTGGTCCACGACCGGGAGGCCCATGGGGACTGCATGGACATCGTGCGGGAGTTCCCCGGCGTGCGCGGGGTGTTCCACTGCTTCTCCGGCAGCGCCGAGATGGCCTGTGAGCTGGTGCGGCTGGGGTGGATGATCTCCTTCACCGGGGTGCTGACCTACAAAAACGCCCGCAAGGCGGTGGAGGCGGCCCAGGCCGTCCCCCTGGACCGGATCATGATCGAGACGGACAGCCCCTATATGGCCCCCGTCCCCTATCGGGGCCAGCGCAATCAATCCGGCTACGTGGCCCAGGTCTGTACCCGCCTGGCCGAGCTGAAGGGGCTGGACCCGGAACAATGTTCCAGGATCACTCTGGAGAACGGACGTAATTTCTTTCGAATTCCCGGTTAAGTAGCCGGATTGGAGGAAGTTTTGGTTTTTTATGGAAGAAAATGAAAATTTGTTCCTAAATATTTCTTTTTTCGGTTTTTTTTCAATCTGTGCTTGACAGCCTTTCCACACGGTGTTATACTGACAATGGTTTTGATGTATGAACTGATTAGTGCCCGCTCTTTCGTACACGAAAGGGCGGGCTTTTTCCTTCTACTTTCAAAACGAATTTTTACAAATAAGGAGGATATAGGAAATGAACGGGACTGTGAAATGGTTCAACGCTGAGAAGGGCTATGGCTTCATCACCCCCGACGACGGCACGGAGGACGTGTTTGTCCACTTCTCCGCCATCGTGGCCGAGGGCTACAAGAAGCTGCTGGAGGGTCAGAAGGTCACTTTCGAGACCGAGCCCGATCCCCGGGGCGCCAAGGGCGTGCGCGCCACCAACGTGGTCGCTCAGACCGAGGCGTAAGCTTCTCACCATTCTGCCAGCAAAGCCGGACCCTCTCAGAGGGTCCGGCTTTGCTGGTCGAAAAAATATTTTCGACCAGCTACCTGCGATTTTTTGAACGCCATAACGTTCAAAAAATCGTTGATTGCACGTGAAAGACACCCCTCCTGGGTTTCTTTCACACTATCTTCCTTCCCGATGTTACCGCGCAGCGCTCTTGATCGACAGTCTGAGCCGGACCCTCTCAGAGGGCCCGGCTTTTGAAAACAGGGGAAGAGCCCGCCGGACGGCGGGCTCTTCTCGCGGAACGGTTTGGAAAAAGCCGCTCAGTTTCCGAAGAAATAGCTCCAGGGGAAATCGGAGAAGGGATCATAGCCGCCAAAGGGGTCCTCCCCGTAGCCGCCGCTGGAGGTCTGCCGGGGGGCGGGGTCCCGATAGACGTTCTGATCCCCCTGACCGCCGAAGGGCTGGGCGCTGTTCTGCTGCTCGTCGAAGGTGAGGGTGAGGGTGAGGCTCTCGCCGGAGCGGTACACCTCCACCTTCACCGTGTCCCCCGCCCGGTAGCTGTTCTTCACCGAGGTGAGCTGGCTGACGCCGGTGATCTCGGTATCGTCGATCTTGGTGATGATGTCCCCCCGGCGGATGCCCGCCGCCTCGGCGCAGGAGCCCTCCTCCACGTCGTTGACGTACACCCCCACGGGCCAGCCGAAGCGCTGGGCGTAGTCGGCGGTGTCGGAGGGGTTCAGGATGCCCATATAGGGCCGCCCGGTGACATAGCCATACTGTATATAGTCGGTGATAATGCCGATCACGTCGTTGATGGGAATGGCAAAACCAATGCCCTCAATGGTGGCGCTGCGGGAGTCGCCGTTGTTGGACAGCTTGGCGGAGGTAATGCCCGCCACCCGGCCATAGCTGTCAAAGAGGGGACCGCCGGAGTTGCCGGAGTTGATGGTACAGTCGGTCTGGATCATGTTGCTCATGACGGTGCCGTCGCTCATGGTGATAGACCGCCCCGTGGAGGACACATAGCCGGAGGTCTGGGAGAAGGACAGGGTGCCCAGGGCGTTGCCGATGGTGCACACCTGCTCGCCCACCACCAGGTCGTCGGAGTCGCCCAGCACCACCGGCTTCAGACCGGACACGCCGTCGATCTTCAGCACCGCCACGTCGTTGAGCTCCTCGCCCCCCACCAGCTTGGCGTCATAGGTCTCGCTGCTGTTCAGCGTCACCTTGATGGCGCTGGCCCCGTCGATGACGTGGTAGTTGGTGACGATGTAGCCGTCCTGGCTGATAATAAACCCGGAGCCCGCCCCGGAGGTCTGATACTGGTAGTACCCCTGCTGCACCATGCCCTGGACGGAGATGCACACGCAGGAGTCGGCGTAGGAGGCGTTGATCTCCGCCAGGCTCATGGGGGTGAGGCCGTCGGCCTGCTTGACCTGGACCGGGGCGGGGTCGGTCTCGCTTCGGTGGAGGGTGGTGCCCTCATCCTCATCGTCCTCACCGCGGTCTCCGGGCTGGCTGAGGCCGGGCTGGCCGCCGGGGCCGGTCAGGGCGCTGTAGAGGGCCGCGCCGCCCACCCCCGCGCCGCCGCCCGCCAGGGCGCAGCACAGCACCAGGGCCACCGCCTTGCCCGCGCCGTTCCGGTTCTTTTTGGGGGCGTGGGGCGGTGAGAGCGGGGTCTTCTGCTCCCGGTCCCAGGGGTCGATGGGCTGGGGAGAATAGTTGAAGTGGTACACGCCGTTGTCGTCAAATCCATTGTGATCGTTCATGGAACTGTCTCCTTTCCGGTGGAAAAACGGGTTCGTCAGGCTGAGGGACCGCGCCCGGCCTCGCCCCTGCCGTTGAACCTAAGATACGCTTTAATTGTGTCAAAAATATGTCATAGCCTGAAAATGATTTTGAACTTACGCTGAAAGTTTGCTGAAAACCGGCTTATGTCCCGGTTTTCTGCTTGGGGCCGCGCCCGGAGCGCAGGATGGCGCGGATGTCCCCGGCGGCCAGAGCCAGGTCGTCCAGCACGGGGCGGAAGATTCCCAGCTTGACCAGGTTGATGCACACCAAAAGCAGCAGCGGGCCCACCACCATGCCCAGCACGCCCCCCAGCTTCATGCCCACGTAGATCCCCACCAGGGACAGGATGGGGGACAGCCCCGTCTGGTCGCCCAGCACCTTCGGCTCGGCAAACCGCCGGAACAGCACGATGACCCCCCATACCGCCATCAGCGCCGCCGCCTCGCCGTAATTGGCCAGAATCATGTCGACCACCGCCCAGGGCACCATGACCGTGCCCGCCCCGATGATGGGGATGAAGTCCAGCACCGCCAGACCGAAGGCCAGCAGCAGGCTGTAGGGCTGGCCCATGAGGAAAAAACCGATGGTGAGAATGCCGAACACCCCGGCGGACAAAATGAGCTGGCTCTTCACATAGCCGCCGAAGGCGCTCATAAAGATGTTTTTCACCGAGCGGCAGAAGTCCCGGGTCACCATGGGCACCCGGTCAGTGAGCTCGAACCGCAGCCGGGGATAGTCCCCCGTGATGAAATAGCTGGCCATCATGAACACCACCACCGCCACGGCGAAGTTGGACACCCCCGTCACCATGGAGGGGGCCTGCCCCGCCATCTGGGTGAGCCAGTGGTCGTAATCCAGCCCCTGGGCCCAGCCGATGAGGGCGTTCATCAGGTCCTCGCTGGTGGTGATGACCCCCTGGGGCACCAGGTTTCCCAGCCCCTCCAGCCAGCCGCCCACACTGTTGATCACGTTCACCAGCCCGTCCAGCAGCTGGTCCAGCAGGGACTGGCGGTTGTCGAACAGGGAGATGACCTGGTCCACCGCCGCCCAGCCCAGGCCGAACAGCGCCCCGCCGATGACGGCGAACACTAGCACCACCAGCACCATGGACACGGCCTTGCGGGGAACCTTGGTCCGCCGCTGGAGCCACTTCACCGCCGGGTTCAGCACCCAGGCCAGCACCAGCGCCAGGGCAAAGGGGCTGAGCAGGGACAGCAGGGGCGGTCCAACCCAGATGACCAGGGCCGCGGCTCCCAGGGCTAGCAGCCCCCGCAGCCCCAGCCGCAGCCAGAGCTGGCCCCGCTCATACCAGGAAAGCTGTGTGTGTTCCATAATTGGTCCCCCCATCTGTGAGTCAGTGTATTCCAGTATTATAGGCCCGTTTTTCAGGCTTGACAACCCCAAACCTTTGGGCTATACTACCCATTTAATAAAGTTTAATCCAGTTGTAAAAAAATCTGAAAAAGGAGTGTCCTCATATGGCTTCCAGCCGGTTCCAGCGGGGCTATGTCCCTATCTTCTTGTCCTATTATAAGCCCCACCTGAAGCTGTTTATTCTCGATATGGCCTGCGCCCTGGGCATCGCCCTGGTGGACCTGGCCTTTCCCGCCGTCTCCCGGGTGGCGCTGAACCAGCTGCTGCCCCAGAGCCTGTTCTCCGCCTTCTTCACCGTCATGGCCCTGCTGCTGGCGGCCTACGCCCTGCGCTCGGTGATGTACTTCATCGTCACCTACTGGGGCCACATGATGGGGGTGCGCATCGAGGCGGACATCCGCCGGGACCTGTTCGGCCACATGCAGGACCTGTCCTTCTCCTTTTATGACAAAAACCGCACCGGCCAGCTCATGAGCCGGGCCACCAACGACCTGTTCGAGATCACCGAGCTGGCCCACCACGGCCCGGAGGACCTGTTCATCTCCGCCGTCACCCTCATCGGCGCCTTCTGCATGATGGTGTCCATCCAGTGGAAGCTGGCCCTCGTGGTCTTTGCCGTGGTGCCCATCTTCGTGGTGTTCACCATTATCCAGCGGCGGCGGATGGTGCGGGCCTCCGTCCGGGTGAAGCAGAACATGGCGGGCATCAACGGCCAGCTGGAGTCGGCCATCTCCGGGATGCGCACCGCCAAGGCTTTTGCCAGCGAGGATCAGGAGGACGAGAAGTTCCGGGC
>ERZ777011.3232-NODE-3232-length-10715-cov-3.904972_pt1 | contig 10715 bp, 10 predicted proteins | sample MGYA00374964_ERZ777011 | MGnify/ENA primary metagenome ERZ777011 (study PRJEB29310, sample SAMD00008975) | mouse gut metagenome | study: EMG produced TPA metagenomics assembly of the Metagenome analysis of fecal microbiota from mouse which was promoted...
ATTCAACCCAATGGGCAATCAAGAACCTGTTCGGACACCTTGACAAATTTGCACTGGAACTTGACATCATTGTGAAGTGCAATTCGATTCTAACCACCGCACCCCCTATCCCCGAAACATCCAAAGTCCCCTTCACCGAAGAAGAAATTCAGCGTGTTTGGGAAGTTCAAAATCAACCGTGGTGCGACAGCGTTTTGTGCTTCCTTTATATGGGATGGCGCATCAGTGAATTGTTGTCGGTCAAACTGTCGGATGTCAACCTTGAAAATATGACCATTATGTCAGGAACAAAAACAGACAGCGGAAAGAATCGAATTGTTCCCATTCATCCACGCATTCTGCCCTTTATCAAAGCACGGTACGCCGAAGGCAACGAATATCTGTTCTGCAATAAGAAAGGCAAACATTGCAGCAGTCAGGCATACTATTCGATTTGGAAAGACATCATGGGGCAGTTGGAAATGACCCACACACCCCACGAATGCCGTCACACCTTCCGGTCACGCCTTGACAGCGCAGGCGGAAACAAAAAGTGCATTGACCTTCTGATGGGACACAAATCAAAGGACACTGGTGAAAGGGTTTACACGCACAAAACCATTCAGGAACTGCGTGACACAATATGTCTGCTACTTTGAATTAGTAACTGGTTAGTAACACGAAATAGAAAAAACCCCCGAAAACACCGCTTTTTGACGGTTTTTCGGGGGTTTTTGATGTTTGTTGAATTATTATATCACAAAAGCTAATTTTTGCAATAGAATTAATATGTAATTAAACTTATTGCCGAAATTTAATCAATAGCGAACATATAAAATATTCTTCCATAACGAATCTAAAATTCTCAAAATCCATTTGACAATCACTTACATATTTGCTATACTAGCTTAGTAAACTTTAATATTAGTTTCACCAAAACTTAATATCTTGGAGGAATGGTCGAGTCTGGTTTATGGCAGCGGTCTTGAAAACCGTCGTGGGCTGATCCCCACCGGGGGTTCGAATCCCTCTTCCTCCGCCAGAAGGGAATTGTACGAACACACGCCAAAGTGAGTTCGTACTTTTCCTTTTATATGAGTGTTTTGGCGTGCAAATACCCATTAAAGACATATTGCCTAAACCGCCAATTCCTACGGCGTGGCAAACGCAAAAGCGTGATGAACAAGGCAATTTCACTAAATAAAACAAAAGGCACTTCGGAAAACATCTCGGAGTGCCTTACGGTTTGCTTGATTAAAAGTTTTGTTTTTGCTATAATAATTGTACGATAAACAGTAATTTATAGGTGTAAGATGGAATATAAAGAATATGGTTCAAAGAATAAAGATATTATAATTTTATTGCATGGTGGTGGTCTTTCTTGGTGGAATTATATAGATGAAATAGGATTGCTTGAAGATGAATTTCACATAGTCATTCCTATACTAGATGGACATTCGAATAGCGATACAAATTTTACTTCTATTGAAAGTAATGCTTTAGAAATAATAAATTTTATAAATGATAATTATAATGGGAAAGTAAAACTAATTGGAGGGCTATCATTAGGAGGACAAATATTGTTAGAAATACTATCTAAAAATCCTAATATATGTGAATATGCTATTGTTGAAAGTGCTTTGACAATTCCTATGAAATTTACTTATAAAATGATAGAGCCAACATTTAATTTATTATATTGTTTAATAAGTAAAAAATGGTTTTCAAAACTACAGTTTAAAAGTTTAAAACTTAAAAACAGTTTGTTTGATATGTATTATGAAGATACTTGTAAAATTACAAAAGATAATTTAATTGCTTTTATGAAGTCAAATTCTAGTTATGAAGTCAAAGATACTTTATCACATACTAGAGCAAAAGTTCTTGTATTAGTTGGAAGTAAAGAAAGACCTATTATGAAAAAATCGGCAACTAAAATTGCTGATTTAATACCAAATAGTGAACTTGATGTATTACAAGGGTATTATCATGGGGATATTAGCATAAATCATGCAGATGATTATGTTGAGAGGGTAAAAAGATTAGTTCGTTAAATTTCAATTTATCGTAGATAAACCGATCTAGGTTGCAATAATTCAGCCAACAATCAAATCGCGCTTAAAGAATTATTTTAAGCGTGATTTTTATTTTAACTATATCATTAAAGTTCACGTCAAAACGCCAAACCGTTTTAGATAGTATTCATTTGATTTTTGGGTATCAAAATGATAAAATAAATATACTAGGAAACATTTATTATGAACAAATCACAAATTTTTGAATTTATATCGAAACAAAAAACGGCGTTTATTGCTTCAATAAACGAGCAAGGCTATCCAATTATTCGCGCTATGCTTGCGCCGCGCAAAATTGATGGAAGCGAAATATATTTTTCAACAAATACTTCATCGAAAAAAGTGCAACAATATACGAAAAACAACAAAGCTTGCGTATATTTTTACAAGCGCGGAAAATTAAAATATCAGGGCGTTTGCCTAATAGGCGAAATGGAAATTTGTACCGACCAACCTACAAAAGAAATGATGTGGCGTTTCGGTGACAAAATGTTTTATAAACAAGGCGTAACCGATCCCGATTACTGCGTATTAAAATTCAAAGGGAAAACAGCAGAATACTATTGCGATCTTAACAAGGAGATCATAAAGTTGTAAAACTTGTTTTAAGCTGCCATTGTGAACAGCAAATTTTTCTACGAAAACAATAATACTGCAACTTTTTCTTTGACAAAAAGCGTAGGCGTGGAACAATGATTTATTAAACAAATATTTTAGAAAACATAAACTTTTCCATTTTGCTTGAAAAATAGTCTATTATGTAATATAATTTCTTTATGAGTTGGTTTAATTATTATGGACTCATCATAATGGCTGTCATTATGATACCGAATATTTTATATGCTGTAAAGCGCAAAAATAACGAAACTGATATTTATAAAAACAAAGCCGTAATAATAGCGGAACAAATCGGCAGATACGGCTGTTTTTTCTTTATGATATTCAATATCCCATATATATACTTTAATTTTTGGTTCAATCATTCTCTTGCGGTATATTTATCGGTAAACGGTACGTTATGTCTTTTATACTTGATCTTTTGGATAATTCTTTGGAATAAGACCGGAAAATTGAAGGCATTATCCCTTTCGATCATTCCCTCGTGCATATTTTTATTCAGCGGAATAGCTTTATTAAATATACCGCTTATTGTTTTCGCCATCATTTTTGCTGTAAATCACATATTTATAAGCTATAAAAATTCATTTTAGATCACTACCTATCCGTTATCTATATTGTGACGAAACCTTTATGCTACTCTCAAAATTGTTTTTCGCATTAATATAAATAATCCTTATTCTTATTACTTTCCAACTGCGCAGTTATGAGATATTATTCTATTTATAGAACGAACTTGATTTTCATATTTAGTTTAACTATTTATAAAAACGATTTAAAGATAATCAATTTTAATTAAATTTGTCTGAAATTATTTTTTCCATTTTATTAATAAAATCATATACCTTTTGCTCATTATTAAACTGATTTAAATTTCTATGATAAATTTTATTTTTATATTTTTCCGGTAATAACACATAACTACAATAGTGGTATTTAATAAAAACTTCTTCCAATGTAGAAGAATAAGCAATAGTGTCTATTTGAAAATATTTTGATATATCAAATAAATCCTTATCACAAGTACAAAAATAAGGAATTAAAATTTCAGTTTCCGAATCAGGATTACAAAGAGAAACAATCTGAGTTTGCAAATGAAAAATATCCCATGACATATTTTTAATCGAATGCAATATGTTTTTTGCTGACGGCTGAATTTTCTTAAAAAAACGAATTTCTTCTTTATTAAAATAATCCGCCGCCATATAAAGCAATGGATAGTTAATATCAAATGCTAATTCATATTCTAATAAATTTAAAAATGATATTATTTTATTTTGCATTTTTATTTCTTTTGATAATGCAATATATGCAAATGCCAGAAGTTGACAATATAATTCATTATATGATTTAAGATAAAACTTATAATTCAAATTATCAAGCTTCTTTAACTGAGTTTCAAAATACTCTTTAAAAGATTGCTTTTTCTTGTAATCATTATTATGATCATAAATATCTTTTTCAATTAACATTAAGTTCTTTCGCAAATCTAACGGATCGATATTTTTAAATAATTTATTTTCTAACAAATACGGCATATAATCATATTGCGCATAACTATTATATATCAATTGAAAAACTTGCTCAATATCAACATCTAATTTCTTTTTTAATATCCTACTTTTCCAATAAGAAACGACATTTGTATCGAATGAATAAGCCCGTGCAGTAATTAATTCATCATTTGAAGTATTTAATGTTTGATGACATACACAATTGATCTTATTATTGAAATACGGTGAAAAAATATATAATTTGTTTTTACTCTTAAACTTCAAAACCAAATCAATTGGACGCCATAACGGTTCCAATTCGTCAAAAGCTTTTATAACGACCAAACTTTTTACAAACGAATAATCTTTTTTGTATCCTTCATAAATGTCATTAAATTTATTGCAAGATAACAATTTAACAATTTTTGCATATGTTATGCCATCAAACTTCGTTTGACTCAATTTCTTTTTATATGCAAATTGCACGTCATCGCGCATCTTTTCATCTATTTGTATTTCAAAAAGAGGACATATATTCATCAATATGTTAAATATATAATTATAATCAGTTAAACGATCTTTCGAAAAATCAAAATAGAATACCCATACATCCAAAAGCTTTTCAAGTTTTGACCTGATTTCATTATAATCCATAGGTCTATATTCCTTAAAATGATAAATAGGAACATCTGACCAATTATCAATAATATCTTCATATATTTTCAATATTTCATTTTTTACGGCATTATAAATATCAATTGCTAGCATAAATCGTTTTTCCCTACCCGTATCAATATTCCTTTCTTTTGCTTGATTATCAAAATAACAAACTTTAGATTGCATAAATTCCGTATAACAACGAAATACTAATTAATTTGCAAATCGTTCTAAAATAATTGATAAACTTAAAGCAAAAAATTCTTGCTATTATAAAAATTATGTGATCATATCAATGATAGATTGTTTATTATTATTCCGTAATGCTGATAAAAATGTTCTGATTTTGATCTATTCTCCAATCCGCAGATTTAGGTTGAATGGTACCGTCTGCTTTAATAATACCGTACTTAGCAAAAAACTCTTTACTTTTCGGTAAATACAGATATCTTCTATTAGGCGAATAAGTCAACTCATAACTATCGCTATTATTTATAAAAACTTTCATTTTCTGTTTTTTATCGCTGTTTGCAATTCGATCTACTATAAATCGCGGAACTGATATCAAACTGCAACGAACATCATTTAACGTAATGAGTTTACTGACTGTATCCTCGGACGCACCGGTAATAGTATTTTCTACGCCGATAGTATTTTCTGTCAGATTTGTAATTTTACATGTAAATTCATCCAAAGCAGACTTGCTAAAAATAGGCTTATACGCAAATCCGATCTGTTTTTCAATGCATAATTTGATCAAATCCATACCGTCAATAACGAAAATAGGACGGGACAGATCCTCGATAACAGCATTTTCCTTAGCCGCGGCGCTAACTCTCCCTGTAGTTATAAATAACCCTTTTTCGTTTTCTTTAAGTTTTCCTCTCAACGCATTAATTTTTTCAGGAGAATTCAAATTGGACGGAAGTATTCTTTTGGCTTGAATTTTATACTTTACGCTATCCAAATTATTGACTTCTGCCAATCCGTCTTTTACTGCTATCAAATCTATCCCACCGTCCCTTGTTTTCTGAGTAACAGCTACTTCGGATAAACCAATCGCTTCGAGAAAATATTTTAAGAAATTTTCAAAAGCAAATCCATCCTCAAAATACATATAAAAATCGTTTAATAATTTAGTTAACTCAGCCTTTGTAATGTCTTGAATTATCCTCATTTATTTTTCTCCCGTGTTGTATAAATTAGTCAAACAAAAATGATCCAATCAAATTTCATACTATATTTTAATTATTATATCACACCAGTATATATAATGTAAATATCAAAACGCTTCAATGACATAAAATCGTTTTATTAAAAATTCAAAATAGCTATACTTACTTAAATCCATATGTTATAATGTAATTGTGACTTATTTATTTAAAATCAAAAAATCTATTTTATATAAAAATAATACCGTGGAAGAACACAATGATAACAGAAAGTTTTGACAAAGAAAGCAATGCGATAATCAATCCGAAAAAATATGAAAAACGTGTAAAGTGCGATATATGTATCGTTACTTTTTCAAGTGATATCGAAAAATACCTAGTAAAAAAATTAAGAGCGAAAAAAGTCGCCGTATCAAAGTGGGTGGGCGGAGAAATCCCTGTCTACACATTCAAGTATAAAAATAAAATATTCGGATTTTATAAAACTATGCTCGGAGCTTCGGCTTCCGCCGGCACTCTCGAAGAAATAGCTTTGATGCTCGATACCGAAAAATTCCTATTCTTCGGCTCTGCAGGCTCGCTTGATAGAGAAATAAGTCAAAACAAAGTAGTTGTTCCTACGTTCTCCTATAGAGACGAAGGTACGTCTTATCACTACGCCGAGGCGAACGATTATATAAAGATAAACAACTCTTCAATAGTCGCCGACTTTATGAGTCGCAACTCTATTCCGTATATCGAAGGTAAGATATGGACGACGGACGCGTTCTACAGAGAGACAAAAAATAACTTTTCAAAAAGAAAAAGCGACGGCTGTATAGCTGTCGATATGGAATGTTCTGCAATACAGTCAGTCTGCGACTTCAGAGGTCTAGACCTATTCTATTTTCTTATCTGCGGAGACCTTCTCGACGCGCCGGAATGGGACCCCGCTGGCTTGCGCTTCGCTAACCACGATATACAAAATCTCGAATTAGCTCTAAAATTAGCGTTAAAGGTCTGCACTTGAAAACATCGCTGACTCCGTGGCTAACGTACTCTTTTCGTGAAGCGTCAAACGTTTCCGCCATTGCAAAGCTAAAAGAGTTCCATAATATCGCCAACGTCAAAAGTTATATCGATATAAGCGATACCTATTTTGATCACGTTACTAAAACCGCTAACGTATACTACTATACTATATGCTTAAATGGCGATATTATCGGAGAACTGCATATCAAGTTAGACGACGATGCGACATACCTTTCCGTTTGAATCCTGCCGTCGCATAGAAGACACTGCTTTGCAAAAAAAACCGTCAAAGCCGTCATCGATAAAAAATTCGTTAAAAATTTCAATAAGATCATAGTTTTGATAGCCGACGGCAATACTGAAAGTTTAGCTTTGTTTTCGAAATTAGACTTTGAAAAAATCGGACGAGAAGAAAACCTGTCAACCTTCCTATACCGCGTATAATACCTTATAAAAGCGACATCCTTTCATAGCGTCATATTTTTGATACCGTTCACTTTTGAGCGTTTTGACCCTTTCTATAATAGCGACGATAGCGACCGTTAAGAATATATAAGCCACGAGATAAAGAATATGCGGATATATGCAAGACGCCCCTACCGTATGCAGTTGGCTTGCGAACGGAATGACTGAACGGTAACAGTTCAATTATATTCGCAAACGCTCCGCTGAAGGAGTCGATAGACATAAAAACTCCGCCGAATATTCCCGTAAGAGATATAAATATCGAAGACATCTGTCCCGTCATCTTCTCACTTGCGCATAAAGATCCTATGAGCAGCCCTATACAAACGTAAAAAACGGCGGACGGCAGTAAATATATGATACTGAGCGCAAAATTGACATCAAACGGAAATCCGAATATTAGCGCCGGAACATAAAAGAGAAAAGTCTGCGCTGATATGATTGGAAAAGACGATATAAAAAAGACGCAAAATAGCAAAATTTACTTATCGGCGAAATATTTATACGCTTTATGAACGACGTGTTCTTGTCGGAAGAGATCGAAAGAGCGACGAACAAGCCGGTGAAAGTATATCCGAAAACGCAAATACCCGCCGCGTAATTCTTTATCTCGAAATTGGACGGTGTAAATGCCATATTCTTGAATATTATCTGCATCAAAAACAGCATAACGCACGGAAATCCCAGACAAAATATCATACTGAGCGGCTCTCTTAACGTCTCTTTGATATTTCTTAGAGCCGGTATAAAGCACTTCTTCATATCTCTTCCTCCGAGAGCTTCAAAAACGCGTCCTCAAAACTGTCTGAACCCGTCATAGCCGTTATCTCTTCGCGCGTTCCGATCGCCTGCATCTTTCCCCTGCTGACTATGCCGATCCTATCCCACTTCTTCAAGATAATGCGTAGTTAGTAAGACCGTCCGATCTTTTTTTATTTCCTCTATGATATCCCAAAGTATTTTTCTAGCCTTAACGTTGAGACCGAGCGTAGGCTCGTCAAGAAAGAGTATCTTCGGTTCGGTTATCATCGCAAGAGCTATGCTGACTCTTCTTGCCTGTCTTCCGCTGAGTTTTTTACACGTCGTATTCTCTTTTTCTTTAAGATCGAATTTTTCAATGATGTTATCTTCATATCTTTCACGCCGTACAAAGACGCCGCCAACTCCAAATTTTCCCTCGCCGTAAGATTCTTCGCGACGGCGCTCTCCTGCGGAGAAATATTGATGATCTTTCTTATTTCGTCTCTATCATTTATCAAATTGAAGCCGTTTATTACCGCCGTTCCCAAGGTCGGCAAGATCTGCGTCGATAAAATATTTATGAGCGTGGTCTTTCCCGCGCCGTTCAATCCTAAAAGCGCGAAACACTCGTTATCGTTTATCTTAAAAGATACGTCGTCGAGCGCGACAAGTTTCGAATAGTTCTGCGTAATGCCATTAATCTCTATCATCGTTACCTTGCGCTCCGGCGTTAAATATCGCTTCCGCAAACTTCAAATAGTCGTCGTATTTTGCAATAGCTATACCTCTCGAAGTATCGCCTAATAGGATAAGCGTATCGCCTTCCTTGATATTGAATATTTCGCGAGCCTCTTTGGGAATAACTATCTGTCCTTTGATGCTCATCTTAGTTGTCCATATAAATTTGTTCTTTTGTTCGTTCCGCATATATCCATCTTTCCAAAAGAGAGCGCTGCGCTATAAACGATCGGATCGAATAATGTATTACCAAGCGATTTACATCTTATGATATTCTTGATTTCGCATATACGCGTATGCTATAATGAATAAAGTAAAAACTATATTATATGTGTTACCGGATATTTGATATATTATGAATAATATGACGCAAAAATTAGGCGAAGGCAAAGTGTTGCCACTCGTATTCAAACTTACGATACCGGCGGTCGTAGCGCAACTCATCACGTTCTTATATAACGTCGTTGACAGAATGTATGTTGCGAATATCAAAGATTGCGGCATGGACGCGCTTGCCGCTCTCGGTATAGTTTTGCCCATAACGCTCATAATGCTATCGTTTTCCAACCTCATAGGTCTCGGAGGCTCGGCAAGAGCCGGCATAAAACTTGGCGAAGGCAACAACGACGAAGCAAATAAGATATTCAACGTCTCGGCGGTTTTACTTACCGTCATAGGAGTATTTCTCAGCGTTCTCACCTTCTTTCTTGCAAAGAATATAGTAATACTTTTCGGCTGTCCCGATAGCGCCGTGTCTTTAGCGACGTCTTATCTTAAAATATATTCTCTCGGAACGGTCTTCGTAATGCTGGCGCAGGGAATGAATGCATATATAACGACGCAAGGCTATTCGGGAGCGGCTATGATCTCCGTACTTATCGGAGCCGTTGCAAATATCGCTCTCGACCCGCTATTCATCTTTGTCTTCGATATGGGCGTCAGCGGCGCGAGTCTTGCGACGGTGATCTCGCAGTTCATCTCCTTCGTGTGGATAACCGCGTTCTTCTTCTCTAAAAAGAGCGTATTCGAATTCCGCATAAAGGATATGAAATGGGATACAAGACGCGTCTTCAGCATAGTCTCCTTAGGTTTTTCTCCTTTCGTTATGACGATAACGGAGTGCGCGATACAGATAGTGTTCAACGTAAATCTTAACATATCGACTGGCGGAAATAAAGATTATACCGCCGCTCTCACGATAATGATGAGCGCTCTGCAACTCATAGCGTTGCCTCTCAACGGACTTGGCTACGGCATGCAGCCTTTCGTCAGCTATAACTACGGAAAGGGCGACGCGAAGAGGCTCAAAGAAGGAGTACGAGACGTAACTATAGTAGCATTCGCATTTACCGTTATCGTTTGGTCTCTTTCTCTGGCGTTCCCGAAGATATACGCCTATATCTTTTCGGCAAGCGACAGCGTAAAAGAGATAGTCGCAGAGTATACTCCCCTGTTTCTCATGGGATCCATAATGTTTTTCGTGCAGATGACGTTGCAGAACATCAACGTAGCTTTAGGACAGGCAAAATCGGCGCTAATACTCGCAGTCACGAGAAAAGTGATACTATTAATACCGCTATGCTATACGCTCACCCATTTCATCGGATTTAAGGGCGTATATCTCTCCGAAGGCATCGCAGACCTTATAGCCGGCATAATTACGACGACCGTGATCTTCGTCACTTTCCCGAAAGTCTTCAAAAAACGCGAAGAAGAGGTCAAAAAGAGCAAAGAGAACGCCGAAGCGTCAAATTGTTGACAGCTTA
>ERZ777011.3234-NODE-3234-length-10711-cov-3.580143_pt1 | contig 10711 bp, 10 predicted proteins | sample MGYA00374964_ERZ777011 | MGnify/ENA primary metagenome ERZ777011 (study PRJEB29310, sample SAMD00008975) | mouse gut metagenome | study: EMG produced TPA metagenomics assembly of the Metagenome analysis of fecal microbiota from mouse which was promoted...
AAATCGCATACAGAACGATTTTACTCGCGGAATAGTGCAAGGCTGAACTGTTACCTATACCTTCCAAATTTCTTTGAACTCTATTGACAATACCCCGGTCGTTAATTATAATTAGGGTTATATAACAATAATTATATAAAGGAGGTGTATCAAGTGCCGCCAAAAGCAAAAATTACAAAAGATATGATTGTGGACGCTGCTTTCGAGATCGTTCGCAGCGAAGGCGTGGAAAATGTCAATGCGAGAACCGTATCGGAAAAGCTGAATTGTTCCACGCAGCCCGTTATGTATCATTTTGCGACGATTGAGGCATTAAAAAAGACGGTCTATGCAAAGGCAGATCGTTATCATTCGGAATATCTGATGCATATTCATAACCCGCAGAAAGACGTTATGCTGGGGATTGGATTGAATTATATCCGCTTCGCGATTGAAGAACCTCATTTGTTTCGTTTCCTTTTTCAGTCGAATGGTTTCAATGGGACCACGCTGCCTGAAATGATAGACGCTCCGGAGCTTATGCCTGTTATTCTGGCAATGCAGGAAGCCGTTGGAGGAGGCAGTATAGAGCAGGTAAAAGAAATCTTTCTGACCGTTTTCTTATTTGTCCACGGGTATGCAAGTTTGATTGCGAACAATTCACTGGCTTATGATGAGGATCTTATAGAAGCTCATCTGGAACAGGCTTATCATGGTGCAATACTGGCCACACAGGAGGATACGAAATGAAAAAATTATATGGAAAAAGTGAAATAACCTTTGCGATCGTCTGGATTGTGATTTACTGTGTTCTGCAATCCCTGGCATATCCGTTGAATGAAAAAATCGGGATTACATATTCTGCAAATGCCATTTTTTGTGTCTTACAGACAGTTATCCTGATTGCTTTTATTTGGAAGAACAGATTATGGAAACGGTATGGACTATGCAGATCTTCAGCACCTGCCCGTCAATTACTTTACTATGTGCCGCTGATCATACTGGCCTCAGAAAATCTCTGGAACGGTTTTGCTGTTAATGATTCACTGGCGGGCACTGCCTGCCGCATTGTCTGTATGCTTTGTGTTGGATTTTTGGAGGAAGTGATTTTCAGAGGCTTTCTTTTTAAGGCAATGGCGAAAGACAATTTACAATCTGCGATTATCGTTTCGAGCGTGACCTTTGGCATAGGGCATTTGCTGAATTTATTCAATGGAAGTGGTATGGATCTGGCGAACAATTTAATGCAGATCGGCTTTGCAGTTGCGGTAGGTTTTCTGTGGGTAACGATATTTTATCGCAGCGGGAGTCTGCTCCCTTGTATAATTACGCACTCTGCGATAAATACCCTCAGTACTTTTGCAAATAAAGCAGGCCTTTCTATGGAAAAGCATATGATCCACGTCCTTGTTATGATTGCGCTGACTGTCTCCTATACCGTAATTCTAACAAAGACGCTTCCGAAAAACCGGTGTGCAAATGCAGATGACGAGGCGGAACAATGATCTGACGGAGATGATTGCAGAACGGGTAAGTTTATACCCGCCCTCTTAAAATACCGTTCTACTGCATAAAAAACGGGCATACCGCCGTTTAGACGATACGCCCGTTTTGCTTTGTACCTGTTACATCATACCCATACCCGGACCGCCTGCCGGCATAGCGGGTTCTGCTTCCTTGATATTAGCCACAACAGACTCTGTGGTCAGCAGTGTGGAAGCTACACTGGTCGCATTCTGCAGTGCACTTCTTGTCACCTTGGCAGGATCAAGGATACCTGCGTCTACCATGTTCACATACTCTTCTTTCAGAGCGTCAAAACCGATACCAACCTCGGACTCTCTCACCTTATTGATGATAACAGAACCTTCCAGCCCGGCATTGGCTGCAATGTGGAACAGCGGAGCCTCCAGTGCCTTGAGTACGATCTGCGCCCCTGTCTTCTCATCGCCTTCCAGTGCGTCAGCCAGTTTCGCAACTTCCTTGGAAGCATGGATATATGCGGACCCGCCGCCGGAGATAATGCCTTCCTCTACCGCCGCTCTGGTTGCTGCCAGCGCATCCTCCAGACGAAGCTTTGCTTCTTTCATCTCTGTCTCTGTCGCCGCGCCTACACGGATCACTGCTACGCCACCCGCCAGTTTCGCAAGTCTCTCCTGCAGTTTCTCTCTGTCGAAATCAGAGGTCGTCTCCTCGATCTGCTTCTTGATCTGACCGATTCTTGCCTGAATCTCTTCTTTATTGCCTTCACCGTCCACGATGACTGTATTCTCTTTCTGCACTTTAACAGATTTCGCACGTCCAAGCTGATCCAGCGTGGCATCCTTTAACTCCAGACCGAGTTCGGTGCTGATCACCTGACCGCCTGTAAGGATCGCGATATCCTGCAGCATATCTTTTCTTCTGTCGCCATAGCCGGGAGCTTTCACTGCCACTACGTTGAATGTGCCGCGCAGTTTATTAACGATCAGTGTCGTAAGCGCTTCTCCCTCCACATCCTCAGCGATGATAAGTAATTTCGCGCCGGACTGTACGATCTGCTCTAAGAGCGGCAGGATCTCCTGAATATTGGAAATCTTCTTATCTGTGATCAGAATATACGGATTGTCAAGCACCGCTTCCATCTTATCCATATCTGTAGCCATATATGCGGAGATATAACCTCTGTCGAACTGCATACCTTCTACCAGATCCAGTTCTGTCAGCATGGTCTTGCTTTCCTCGATGGTGATCACGCCGTCACCGGACACTTTCTCCATAGCGTCTGCCACTAACTGTCCTACTTCCTCATCGCCGGAAGAAACAGCAGCTACTCTTGCGATATGCTCCTTGCCGTTTACCTTAGAGCTCATCTTGGCAATCGCTTCCACTGCACAGTCCGTTGCCTTCTTCATACCCTTTCTGAGGATGATCGGGTTAGCGCCTGCCGCCAGGTTCTTCATACCGGCGTTCACCATAGCCTGTGCCAGTACGGTAGCGGTTGTCGTACCGTCTCCTGCCACGTCGTTGGTCTTGGTTGCCACTTCTTTCACAAGCTGCGCGCCCATGTTCTCGAATGCATCCGCCAGTTCGATCTCTTTTGCGATGGTAACACCGTCGTTTGTAATAAGCGGAGCGCCGTATGATTTATCCAGCACCACGTTTCTTCCCTTCGGTCCAAGGGTCACCCTTACTGTGTCTGTCAACTGATTTACGCCTGATTCTAAGGCTGCTCTGGCTTCTGCGCCGTATTTGATTTCCTTTGCCATGATAATGTCCTCCTGGATTCTTACTTGTTTCATTTACTGTTATTTCATAGTATTTACAGATCTGCGTTCCCTGAATGCAGTTATTACGCTGCTTCAGCATGATTTTCCCGATGCTGTCCCTTATTCAATGACAGCAAGAATATCGTTCTGTTTCACAATAATGTATTCTTCCTCATCCAGCTTCACTTCCGTGCCTGCATATTTGGAATAGATCACCTGATCGCCGACCTTGACTTCCATCTTTATTTCCTTGCCGTCTACCACGCCGCCGGGCCCTACTGCAATCACCTCTGCCTGCTGCGGTTTCTCTTTGCTCTGTCCCGGTAATACGATTCCGGATTTGGTCGTCTCTTCTGCAACTAACTGTTTTAATACAACTCTGTCGCCAAGTGGTGTTAATTTCATATCTGCTGCCTCCTTATTAATAACCTTTGTTCTTACCTTTTTATTTTGTATTATTAGCACTCTTTATGATTGAGTGCTAATAACTAAAACATATATTATCTTCATATGCATGGGTTTGCAAATTGATTTACATTCATTTTTATCATCATATCTCTTATTATCTCTTGTTTTCTTTATTTTACTCCTTTTATCTCGTTTTCTACCATAATAAGGGATTTAATTTTTATTTTATAAATTGTAACAGTTCAGCCTTCGGCTTCACTGTCACTCCTGATGCACACAAAATGCTCCAAAGTCGCATTTTGGAAACATGTCAAAAAAATACCCAAAAACAGGAGCGTATGTCTCTACCGCTCCTGTCTTCTGTAAAACTGCTTCCGCAGTATGTATTCTAATATTGATTTCGTACTGTACTTCCCTCCCGCCGTTATGATACGCCATGTTCCAGCCGCTCCCGGTATCCGGGCGCGTTCTTGATCTCAAATTTATTATCAAACATCTCGTATTCCGCATCCGGCAGCTTATCTTTCACTCGTTCCTCCACGTTCGTCTTATATACGATCCCGCATGCCGCCGAGGGTGCCAGAACCGGGTCCTCGAAACGTAAGCACGCTTCCTGCACACCGGCACAGTACGCTTCCGCCTCTCCGTCCTCTGCGCCCGGAATCAGGGTGACAAACACGTCGCCGTCCACCCGGCCGATGACATAATCCGGCTTTGCCTGCTGTTTTACAATATCAGCAATCGTTCTGATCAGCCTGTCGCTCTCCTCATCGCCGAAGTGATCATTGACAAATTTCCAGTCGTTAATATTGATGTTAATAACCGCCACCGGCACCACTTCCGCACGGTCGATCACCTGCATACGTTCCTCGAAATAGAACTTATGATATACGCCCGTCAGCGCATCCTCCTTCTCGCCCCTGGCAGTCTGTACATGCTTCACCCCTACCTTGTCTTCCAGTTCATCCATATAAATAGAAGATTCCGTATGCAGATACGCCTCTTCTCCCCACTGGGAAAGTATATTGGCGAATCCGTCCAGGAGATGCTCTACCGACCGCTTTTTCTCTTCCGGCACCTGATCCGTCTCGGCATACAAATGCGCGATCGTCCTGCCGTACACTCTTACCTTCCGTCCCGGCTCTCCCACCACGTCCGGCGTAAATCCCGCAAATCCGCCTACCGATACCACTTTCTCCCCGTGCCGCTCCGTGATCAGAAGCGCGACGCCTGTCGCCGCACAGAGCGCCTTACAATATTCTGTCAGCGTATCCAGTGCATACAAATTATCCAATGCATAATTCCTGATATTTTCCTTGATTCTTTTTTCAAAAGGAATTGCTTTATAATCCATATCCCGTAACCTCTCCCGTCCCCCTGTATCAAAGCTGAAATATAATTCAGTATAACTTTTTTACAGATATTTGTCTAGTTCTGCTTCATCAGGAGTTCATAAAATTCTTCCTTCGGCATGGGCTTCGCATAATAGTAGCCCTGCACCTGATCACACCCGATGCTCTGTAACAGTTCCACCTGCTCTTTCGTCTCCACGCCTTCAGCCAGCAGTCCAAGCCCCAGCTTATCAGACATGGAAACCACCTGCTCCAGGATCAGCCGCCCCTTGCCCGACAGCATCATGTTCTCCATAAATTTCTTATCCAGCTTGATTACGTCAAAAGGTGTCTCCAGCAATATATTCAAAGAAGAATACCCGCTTCCGAAATCGTCCATCAGCAGCGTATACCCTTCCTCTTTCAACTGGAAAGCCTTCATGCTCACCTGCTGGTCATCCACAGTCTCTGTGATTTCCAGTTCCAGCAGTTCCCTGGAGATTCCCGTATTCCTGATCAGATCTGACAACACGATAATGCATTCATCGTCACTCAGATGCGCACGCGACACATTGACAGAAATCGGACACGCCGTAATGCCTGCCTCCTCGCATTTCTTAATAAAGCGGCACGCCTCTTCCCATATGTAATAATCGACTTTCCTGATAAATCCGTTTTCTTCGATGACCGGAATAAACTGATCCGGGAAAATCATGCCCCGCTCCGGATGTTTCCACCGCACCAGCGCCTCCGCACCGATGATCTCATTCCTCGTAATGCTGTACTTCGGCTGGAGATACATCATGAATTGTCTCTCCGCGATTGCCGTCTGCATGTTCTCTTCAATAAATTTCCTGTTATAAAGCGACTCTTTAAACTGCTCCTTATAGAATAGAATATTGGAGACAATACTGTTCTTGGCCGCTTTCCTCGCCATCGCAGCGCGATCCTCCATCTGCCGCAGTTCCATCTCCTTGTCTTCGACGGAATATACGCCGTAGGACAGCTGGATCTTTACATTCTTATAGCTGCCGACCGCCGCATCCAGTTTCCGGATAAACTCCATCAGTTCCTCTTCCCTGTCATATTCCATCACTACCATGAAAACATCGCTGCGCAGATTAATGTATAACTGATTCTCATGACAAAGTTCGGCGAGCCTGTCTGTTATAAAATCAAGAATCTCATCCCCGAATTTCTCGCCGTACAGATCATTGACAATTTTAAATTTACGGATATCAAACTGAATGAACCCGACGTTTTTCGCTGCCGAATACACGAGTTGATTGGCATTACGGCGAAACCGCCTGAGTCTGCCGATGCTCTTGAGCACATTCTCCATCTCATCGTTCTCCGGTATATCCTGCAGATCAATACTGTTCTCTGTCATGTCCCTGCAATACTGTTCCAGCAGATCATCCAGGATCTCAATACTGGCGTTGAGCGCTCTCGGACACTTCTTCAGAATCAGCCCTTCCTGACGGATAACCGCCATCTCTTCCGGCTTAGATATATCTTTTCCGAGAATATCCCTGCAAAAAACATCACCCTGCATCCGCTCTGTAAATCGCCTTATAAACTCTTCCGTTTTCTTATTACCGTATACTTCCCGTTCCTTATCCTGCGCGTCATAGAATCCCATGGCAAGACCCAGCACCAGTAATGCCGCCGTAATACAGCCGCACGTTCCGCCCTGCCGCATACCGCCGCCGAAACAAGTGCTGATTTTAAACGCCGTCTTTAAATCAAGACCCAGTTCTTCCGCATACGCACCGAATAATGCCTGTGAACAATGGTATTGTTGATGTAATAACTGTACTGCCTTCTCTTTGTGTGTCATACCGATCCTCCATGTCAGTAGTCCTATGGTGCTATTTTAGCAAATATCCTTCGTATTGTGAAGGTGTAAAAAGCCTTCATGAAATCGATTTCCGGTACTTCAAAGGAGACTTGCCGTACGTTTTCTTAAATGTCCGTATAAAATAACTGACGTTCGAAAAGCCGGACCGGAGCGCTGTCTCCGTCACGGAAAGCTCCGTTGTCTCCAGCAGTCTCTTGGCACAGCTTAAACGCAGATGATTCAGATAGTCGGAAAAAGTCAGATAAAAATGCTCTTTAAAATACCGTGAAATATATTTTTCCGATAAATGAAACTGGTCTGCCAGGGTATGCAAAGCGATCGGTTCCGTATAATGCTCTCTGATATAAAGAAGCAGTTCCTTCTGCCTTCCGGTCTGGCTGCCGCGGGATCTCGGCTGTATGACCAGATCATACTCTATCATACTGCTTAAAAAAGTAAGCAGCATGATATGTGTCTTCAACTGGTATTGTGCTGCCTGCCTTTCATTCAGGGCAATCAACTCATCAAACAAATGTCCCGCCTGTCGCAGCAGCGTTTCATTCGTAATCTGATTTGCCATCAAAAGCTGACCGTTGCGCAACGGCTGCAGAAGGGTTTTCTCCAGTTCATCATCCGACTGAAACGAGATAAATTCCAGCGGAAACAGCAGCGTATAATAAGTAACAGAGAGATCAGCCGATCCCATAAAATGTAATTCCCTCGGATTGACCAGAAAAACAGAACCTGCTTTACCGGAATACTCACACTCCTCAATATAAATCTGCAGCTGCCCCTGTTTGATATAGATAATCTCAAATTCATCGTGCCAATGCGCCGGAAACTGAAACTGCCGCTTGATATTATGGATATAATACTGGTCGTATGGATATTCCTCTGTCCCGTGCGGTATATTTTCTTTTAATTCCAAAATCATAAATCCGCCTCCCTACCTTATGTGTTTCACTAAGACCGAGTATAGCAAAAAAGTAGAAATAATGCAATTTATAGCTGATAAAATGCAAGTATTTCTATTGCAAACGGGCTAAAATGATAAAAATGCAGAAACTCGTAATCACAGAGCCAGATCCGGAATCCGGCTCATACATCCGGAAGTATTCTTCGGAAACGCTGCAGTAAATTCTGACATGGAGAAAATTATGGAAGAAAACAGAAAACGCTTAGGGCAGTTGTTCGTACCGATCTGTCTGGAAATCTTCGGCTTTATGCTCGCCGGAATGGTAGATACACTGATGCTCTCTTCGGTGGGCGATGAAGCGGTAGGGGCAGTCGGAACCGCCAATACATACATCGGCATTTTTATCATTATGTTCTCGATTATATCCTCGGGCATGATCGCCGTCATGACACAATATATCGGCGCAAAGAGAATCGGAGTGGCATATCAGGCAAGGCAGCTCGGTCTGCTTTTCAACGGCATCCTGGGCGTGATACTGGCCATACTGCTGTTCTTCTGCGCGGAGCCGATTTTAGGACTCGTGGGCGTTGCACCGCTGCTGATGGAACATGCCGTCACATATTTAAAAATCGTAGGCGGCGGCTGCATAATCAATGCACTCATGCCCATTTTCTCCAGTTACCTGCGCGCATTCGGACACACTAAACAGACACTAGCGGCTACGATTGCGGCAAACATGTTAAACCTGATACTAAACGCCGTTTTTATCTTTGGATTAAACATGGGTGTGGCAGGCGCCGCAATCGCGACCGTATTATCGCGCCTGCTGAATCTGCTTATGCTGATTGCTTTCTCCAGACACCTTGTTCATGCATATGAAGATCCGGAAAGACTTCCGAATAAAGAAGTATTCGGACAGATCATTAAAATCGGACTGCCCTCTGCAGCGGAAACGGCGCTCTATAATATTGCCATGACATTGATCATCCGGTTTTTGAATCAGATGGACACACAGGGCCTCAATGTGACGGCCCGTTCCTACGCCATGCAGATCACGAATTTCTCCTATTGCGTGGGTGCTGCGCTCGCGCAGGCAAACGCGATCCTGACCGGATGGCGGCTTGGCGCAAATCAGTTTGACGAATGTGATAGAGGAACCAAGAAAGCTGTGATAATCGGTATTATAGCCGCAGCCGTCGTGGAAACGCTGATTGCAGTTTCCTCCGGTCTGTTTATGCGGCTGTTTACGGAAGATGCGGAAATGATATCTCTGGTTTCCAGACTTCTGGCGATTGATATCGCACTGGAAATCGGACGCGTCAGCAATCTGGTCTTCGGCAATGCCCTGAAAACCAGCGGGGACGCTTTATTTACGACTGTCATTGCCGCAGTCTTCATGTATCTGTGTGCCGTGGGCGGCACATACTTCTTCGGAATACACCTGGGGCTGCTTGTGACAGGCGCCTATATCGGCATGGCGCTGGATGAATGCGTCCGCGCGGTTGCCATGTTCCTGCGCTGGCAGAGCGGCAGGTGGCGGGAGAAGCGGTTGATTCGGGAATGAGCAAAAACGCACTTTCGTCCATGATGCAGTCACAGACGAAAGTGCGTTTATGTCAAAATCTGTATTTCCTTTATTTAATTCTCACCGTCACGACTTCGTAGGGCCTTGAAATAAATATTCTTTACAGCAATAAAATTTTTGCTGAAAACCTGCCGTTATGCGTTCACGATCTGTCCGAAGTCAGGCTTTAAGGAAGCACCGCCGATCAGACCGCCGTCGATGTCAGGCTTCGAGAGAAGCTCTGCCGCATTGGATGCGTTCATCGAGCCGCCGTACTGAATGCGGACAGCTTCTGCAGTAGCCTCGTCATACATCTCTGCGATGCAGTCGCGGATGCCCTTGCAGACCTCCTGCGCCTGATCGGAAGTAGCAGTCTTGCCGGTCCCGATCGCCCAGATCGGCTCATAAGCGATAACCATACCCTTCACCTGATCTGCGCTAACACCTGCCAGATCGGATTTGATCTGCAGTCTGATCCAGTCCATGGTCACATTCATCTCTCTCTGCTCTAAGGATTCGCCGCAGCAGAGGATCGGAACAAGACCTGCCTCCAGAGCTTTCAGCACCTTCTTGTTCAGGAAAGCGTCGTCCTCCTTAAAGTATTCTCTTCTCTCAGAGTGACCGATGATCACATACTCTACGCCTGCATCCTTTAACATAGGAGCAGAAATCTCACCTGTGTATGCGCCCTTATCCTCAATATAGAAGTTCTCAGCGCCTACATGCACATTAGTGCCTTTAACAGCCTGCGCCACAGGCACAATGTCGATCGCCGGTACACAATAAACCACATCCACTGCATCGTTCACTACCAGATCCTTTAATGTCGCGCAAAGCGCAACTGCCTCGCTGGGAGTCATGTTCATCTTCCAGTTGCCGGCAATAATTCTTCTTCTAGCCATTGCTGTAATCTCCTTTATGATATTCAATATTTTTTATTTTGCGTAAGAATGCCCTGAAGCACCCTCTGTATGAATCTGCCATTTTCTCCTGGCGTACCGTCACAGCCAGGTGCTCAGGCACGCTTTATTCTGTCTTGGCATCACTGCTGCTCCTGCTTCATCAGCCGTTTATTTGTCATCTGCAGCCACTACGCCGGGAAGCTCCTTACCCTCTAAGAACTCAAGGGAAGCACCGCCGCCTGTGGAAATATGGGACATCTTGTCTGCAAAACCAAGCTGGTTAACAGCTGCTGCACTGTCACCGCCGCCGATGATCGTCGTTGCGGAAGTCTCAGCCAGAGATTTTGCTACAGCAATCGTACCTTTTGCAAGGATCGGATTCTCGAATACACCCATCGGTCCGTTCCATACTACCGTTTTCGCGGACTTCACAGCATCCGCATACATCTCAGCCGTCTTCGTACCGATGTCAAGGCCTTCCTTGTCCGCCGGAATCTTGTCAGCGTCAACGACTTCTACTTCG
>ERZ777011.3236-NODE-3236-length-10706-cov-20.213032_pt1 | contig 10706 bp, 8 predicted proteins | sample MGYA00374964_ERZ777011 | MGnify/ENA primary metagenome ERZ777011 (study PRJEB29310, sample SAMD00008975) | mouse gut metagenome | study: EMG produced TPA metagenomics assembly of the Metagenome analysis of fecal microbiota from mouse which was promoted...
AACGACACGCCCGAGCGCATTGAAATGTATTACCAATTCTACAAGCAAGGCTTTTGCTCGCTTTTCTCAAATCAATAATAGTATGGAAATAAGATCTTTACGAAATTCCCCGGAATATCTCGACAGAGCCATCACCTACTTCCAGAAAAAATGGGCTACGGAACAATCCATGCCGGTCTACGATGACTGCCTGCGGAATTGTATTGATGCCGAGAATCCCCTCCCACAATGGTATCTGCTGGTTGATGGTGCAAAGATTATCGGTTGTGCAGGTCTTGCCACTAACGATTTTAATTCACGCATGGATTTATATCCTTGGCTTGTGGCTCTGTACATTGAAGAAGATTATCGGGGACACAATCTTGGAAAAATATTGATAGATTGTGCCGCCCGGGATACTAAAACGTTCGGATTTAAGACATTGAATTTATGTACTGACCATATAGGATATTATGAGAAACTTGGATTCAAATATTTAGGCGACTGTCACCATCCGTGGGGTGAGAAATCAAGAATCTATCAAATCGTATAGCCTTGATATGATAATTGGAACTGGTAAAAACCGCCGAGCCATTTTATATTGCTTGGCGGTTTTCTTAAATAATACAAAACACCCAATTTTACATTCTTGGGTGTAAAACTGGGTGTTTGTTTTGCAATTTGCTGATTTTCAGCATTTATTTGCGGAGAGAGAGGGATTCGAACCCCCGGAGGTGTGACCCTCAACGGTTTTCAAGACCGCCGCAATCGACCACTCTGCCATCTCTCCAAAAGATGCTTTCGCTTTTGCAAGTGCAAAGGTAGCATGTTTTTTCCAATTGTGCAATAGCCGCCGCACGATTTTTCAAAAAAAAATATCGGGATTCATAACGGCCAGTTTTGCACTTCGTTCTCGAACCCACACGGATTAACACAGTTGAACTCCACTCATTACAACCATATCGCAACTGGAATGGCTTCATTTACATCACTCCGCAATCATCGCAAAAGTATAATTGCGAGAGCTATTTGCAAGTAGTGATTGTAATAAATACACCCACAGCCATGACCAGTTGCAATTAGTCCTTGCTGTTAGCCCTGACATTATCTCTCACAGCAACAACACCTCCTCACACCTATTAAAATTGAAACCGGGCTCGATTCACATCGATCCCGGCTCCTTCCTTATTGGCATTTGTATATGAAACAAACTTATCAGTATTCTTTAAGTGACGTGTCAGCTCTCGTAATTGTTAGCCGGGGGGTAGCGTTCCCTTGCGGGGCAGCCGGCCCGGCATGATAATCACTCATTCAAATTAATACTCCAATTAATCAATCATTCATTCAATCATTCATTTCATCAATCAATCTATACATTTTCCTCCATCCACTCATCTGACAACCATCTCCTTAAAAGAGACGGTCAATATGCCACCTTATCGGTTTTTGCGGCCCATTTCTCAAACGCTTTTATCGTATAGGCGTTTTTAACACAGACACACGGGATTGCCCGCTCTGCCTTGGGTTTGTCAAGTTCCCGATAAATGAACTTATCGGAAAAATTTATGGCATCAGCATCATCTTGCGTATTACCATAATAAATCCTGTCAACTCCAGCCCAATAAAGCGCGGATAAACACATCGGACAAGGCTCACAAGAGCTATATACCCTGCACCCTGCCAAAGAAAATGAGCCTTCCTTGCGGCAAGCCTCCCTTATGGCATTAACTTCAGCATGCGCCGTGGGATCATTGGTCAGTGTGACCGAATTTGCCCCTGTGGCAACCACTTCGCCATTGCGAACTACCACCGCTCCGAATGGGCCTCCACCTCGGTCAATGTTCTCTTCGGCGATTTTAGCCGCCAATTCCATAAAATGCATATCCTGCTCGGTTATGTCGGGATTTTTCGCTTCCATGCTTACTTCATTTTTTCATTCATTGTGTAGATAAAACACCCATGAATTGCGTAAAGTTAAAAGGCGTGGCGGAAACTTATGCTATTATCCGCATGCCGAAATATGCTTTTTATTAAAAATGTCAGTCGGAACCGGTATCTATTAAGGTCTGTGACAATCATTTAGGATTCTATCCTTCCAATGCTTACTTTCAGAAATCAGAACCAACTAATGCCTCATTTCCGTAAGTATTACAAAATAACGAAATGAATTTGGATAAACCGCAATCCCGTTATTTAAATTTTGTTAATGTAGACTTTCTCTCTACAACGTCTTACCGGTCTTTTGTATACACGGGCCAATACTTATTCATACGTGTTTATACGTCAACAAACGCGCGCAGGCCTAATGGTTGCCCCTCAGCCCAACGCGATGCGCACCACTTCGCGGGATTCGGGAGTTACCGCAAAATAACATGAACACCTCACCCCGACAACCCAGACAATATCCCCCCTATATACCAACACCCATACATTCTGTTTTTCCAATGCCGAAACCTTGGCATCAGTCAGAATATCACTGACCAAACGGCTACCCCTCATCCCGAATGGCCTCATGCGGTCGCCATGCCGCCATTTTCTCAGCTCCCAATCATCAACATCGGTTGCATAAGCCCTTCCATCAAGCCACAATACCCGGCCACTCCTGTCGGGATAAAAACTGTCGCGCGGCAACACCTCCGCAACCAGCTTCGGCTTTCCGTAGACAGTCAGTCCATCAGCCTTTATCAACCGGCCGCGGTCAAGCAAAAAACGCGCGCCGCTTCTGCCATTAAACCAACGTCCGCTCATCCCGACAGAACGCAACACTTTTTTCACCTCATGGAAAGACAATGCTCCGTCGAGCATATGGAACAGCATAACCTCGGCACATGGCATCGCCGACAGCGCCATCACATCAACCGTCCCATCCGCATCGACATACTCCTCGCCAACACGCTCCACGAGCACTTCAAGCAATTCTTTGTCACGGCGCAGATTCTCAATCGAATGTTCCACCCCCCTGCATAAGCCGGGAAGGCGCTCTTCCAGCGACGGCAGAATACGGTTACGGATAATATTCCTCTTGTATGCATCAGAGGAATTTGAAGAATCCTCAACATATTCCAATCCCCGGCGATTGAGATATTCAATAATATCCGCTTTGGCAACATCAAGCAACGGCCTGAGAAATATGCCTCGGCAATAGGAAATCGATGCCAGGCCTTTAAGCCCGCTGCCACGTATCAGGTTAAGAAAAAACGTCTCAACGTTGTCAGATTCGTGATGCGCAATCGCCACACAGGCAGGCTTGTCACCGGCATCCATCAGTTCGGCATAACGCCTGGAGAACCACTCATACCTTAGTTCACGGCAAGCCATCTCTACGGATTCGCCCGTAGAGCCCATACGCGCACCCACATCGAAATTCACAACATCGATGCCACAACCCAGTTCTTCGGCCATAGCTCTCGAAAAAGACTCATCGCGGTCACTCTCATCGCCACGCAGATGAAAATTACAATGGAGTGCCCTACAACGGTATCCGGCCTCCACCGCCGAGGCAAGCAGCGCAGTTGAATCAGCGCCACCACTGTAGGCAACAAGAATAAAAGCCCCGTCAGGTATGCCCCTGCTCTTGAAAAAATCATTGACCACCTGTGGCAGCCCATCACTTGTAGAATCAATTCTTTTCTGTTCCATCCGCATTGTCATGGCTGGATATGAAGAGGCAGACATCTGACAAGATAATCGCGCGCGATAGTCCAATCCACATATAATTCATCAGAATCAGGCAGAAGGGGCACCGGACGCTCATTCAGCTCCACTCTGACGCAATAGCGCCCTTTAACAGTCCTGAACAGCACCATCTGCAGGTTTGCAGCCATCGGCACAACCTCGAAATCGCGCCAATGAAGCGCCACTGTATCAAAATAGTTCGTCATATAATAGCATCCTTTGAGCCTCATCAAAGACAACAGTGGCATCAGGGTTTCGGCATGGCCGAACCTGAGAGACACGCCTACAGTGTTTTCACCGGCAACGGCTTCGTCAAAAGTCGTTATCAGGTTCAACAGAAGTTCCGACGCAATCAAAGCCGGTTCCGTAGAAAGTGTCGTTGCCGTGCGCACCAGATAATGGCGCAGATTCTGACACGACCACAAAGCGTTCATCTCCTCCTTAGTGAAATATACCGACAAATCCACATCCATGCCCATTGCCGGAAGCCCTGAAAGCACCTTATACTCATTCCACACCAGATCCAGCGCCTGTTCATGGGTAAAATAATTGGCATCATTCACAAGACGGCGAGCAGGCGAGGCAGGAGCTGTCGTCTCGAAAAACATTGCATACGGCGTCTCCCATGCTTTGCCGCTATACCATTCCTTATACTCTTCGTCAACATCGAAAGGCCTCATCAACGGAGAATTCTGCCTCCCGGACGATGTGCGGATTTCAACCGTGTTATTCAACCTGTCGAGTTGATGGGTGAACTCATACATGCTCATAACGCAACGTGGGGCATAAGAGCTGATCGCTTCCACTTTCCCATCGGCAAACAGCTGTGGATAAGCCCTGAACATGCGCGATGCTATACCCCTCTGTTCAGCCATACCGAGCGAATCAAGCGCTCCCCAGCGATTATGAGATTTCTCTATGACATATCCTGCCATATTGAGGAGTGATTTGCCAAGAGGTGTCAGCACCCCTGCCGAATCAGCCCTCTGCAATGCGCGCGACAGCTCAACCGACGTCTTCGCCGACGACAGGAACCGCGCCCCGTGACGTCCGACATGATTAATGAAAACCGGGGTCAGGGAATCAGGATATGCCGTCCCCACTTCCGGTGCCGGATATGGCATTGCCGAACCCAGGCACTCTTCGGCGCTATACGCCGTGGCCATAGGGTCGGCTCCATTCATATTCACCGCAACGGCTATCACAAACGCCATCAACGGTATAACTCTAATCGATTTCATAATCTAAATTATGCTTTCGGGAAAATCCTCATTATCTTCGACTCAAAAAAAGCTTCGCCTATGAGAACCGGGCTTCAGGTTATCAATCACTATTTTCTTTCGTCGAATATTCTCCTTATATTTGTAAAAACTTCTGGAAACCCGCCAAAGTTCACACCTTCAAAAATACGAAATAATGACCGAACAGCAAAACATCAACGCCATAATAGCCGCAAAAACACCGCAAGAAGCAACATCGCTTCTTGATGACACCCTCACGGCCCACCCTGACGATGCAGCCGGAATACTCAGGTCGTTAACCGGACTCGCGACACAGCAACCCTCGCTTATGATTGAAATAGGCAAACGGTTCTGGAAGCTGGGGCTTCGTGGCGAGGCCATGTCGGCCTATGAAACTGCTGCAAAAGTTGACCCCGATGGCCCCGCCGGCTTGTTAATCGAGCATTCCAACTCTATTATGGATTTCTTCAACCCCGACCTTCTCAACCCATAAAACCGATGATGCCATTCTCACTCAACATTAAAGGCCGGCTGCTGACATACAACCGTCCGGCTGTCATGGGAATCCTCAACGTCACTCCCGATTCTTTCTATGCAGGTTCCCATACGTTCAATGCTGCTGCAATTGAAGATAGGGCAAAACAAATAATCTCAGAAGGAGCCGACATAATTGACCTCGGAGGATACTCCTCCCGTCCGGGAGCCGATGACGTATCTGTCGAAGAAGAGATACGCCGCATTCGCATGGGTATGCAAATAATACGCAAAATCTCCCCCGACATCCCCGTTTCTGTCGACACTTTCCGCGCCGACATTGCCTCCGAGGCCATCGAGAAATGGGATGCCGACATAATCAACGACATTTCAATGGGGCAGATTGATTCAGAAATGTTCCCCACTGTAGCGCGGCTTCGTGTGCCATACATTTTGATGCACATGCGCGGCACACCCGCAACCATGCAGCAACACACCGATTATTCCGCCTATGGCAACGATGTCAGCGCCGGAGTAATCGCAGAACTTTCCGAACCTCTCCACAAGCTGACTCTCGCAGGTGTTTCCGACATAATCATCGACCCCGGATTCGGCTTTGCCAAAGACCTCCGGCAGAACTACAGCCTTCTAAACAATCTCCCCGCAATAAGCCGAGCATTCAGACGCCCGGTGCTCGTAGGCATCTCCAGGAAATCGATGATCACACGTCTGTGCGGAATTGCGGCAGACGACGCCCTCCCCGGAACCGTGGCACTCAACACCGCCGCACTCCTTTCGGGAGCATCAATCCTCCGTGTCCACGACGTAGCCGCCGCCGTGCAGACCGTATCTGTGACACAAGCACTTATATAATCTCGCATATCACCCTCATCCCAAAACACCAATCCCTCCCATGATTGAATCATTCGGCATAAAAGACATACTCGACATAGTGATAGTGGCACTGATGCTATATTATCTCTACAAGATAATGAAAGAATCAGGCACCATAAACATCTTCTACGGAGTGCTCGCATTCATCCTCGTATGGGTGGTCGCCGCAGAAATACTCGAAATGAAGCTCATAGGCACGATCCTCGACAAAGTAATGAGCATCGGCCTGCTGATTCTTGTCATAATCTTCCAGGATCAGATCAAACGGTTCCTGGTCGAACTCGGCTCGAAAAAACGATGGAAATTCCTCACCGGCCTGTTTCATCACCGCCATAAAGACGATGCCGAAGACCTGCATGCCCGTGTCATTCCAATTGTCTACGCCTGCATGAACATGTCGAAAAGCAAAACCGGCGCACTCATCGTCATCCAGCAGGATGTGCCGCTCGACAACTACGAAAAAAGCGGCGACATAATCGATGCCGCAATCAACACGCGCCTGATTGAAAACATATTTTTCAAGAATTCTCCCCTCCACGACGGAGCACTGATTATCGACGGCGGAAAAATCAAAGCCGCAGGCTGCATCCTCCCCGTAAGCCACGACACCAATGTGCCACGTGCCCTTGGCCTACGCCACCGCTCCGCTCTCGGCATATCCCAGGCAACCGACGCATTCGCCATCGTTGTCAGCGAAGAAACCGGCAACATTTCCGTCGCCCATCGTGGCCGCCTCTCCACCCGCCTCAGCTCCACCGAACTCGAAAAACGCCTCAGCGACCTATCCTCCATCTAACCACCGACACATATTATCAGTCGAAAACGTCTGAGATTGATTCCTCAACGGTGTCTGACTCTTCAACATAGTCGTAGAATTCCTTGTCACATAGATGGGAAAAATCCACATTGAAAGTTGAGTTCTGGGAATAAGGCAACGTTGGATCGGCATAAACTTTACTCATATAGAGGCCGTAGATTGGCAGCGCCATCGCCGCCCCCTGGCCATGGGCCATCGTATTGAAGTGGATATAGCGCTCTTCACCGCCTACCCATACCCCCGACACAAGATCCGGGGTGAAGCCCATAAACCATCCGTCGGCATTATAGTTAGTCGTACCCGTCTTGCCACCCATCTGAGCGGTAATATTATAGGGCGCGCGGCGCACACGGTTACCCGTACCGCCATCGACCACATTCATCAGCATCGACAGGATTTTAGCATAGGCAGTCTCTGAAATGACCTCCGTATGGGTGGTGTTGAATTCCGAAATCACATTGCCGTTGGCATCTGAAATCGAGGAGACATAGACCGGGGCCGCCCTCATACCGTTGTTGGCGTAGGCCGTATATGCACCCACCATTTCCCTGATTGACACCTCACAAGAGCCCAGACATATCGACATAACCGGGTCAAGATGATTGGTAATACCGAAATTATGCATATTGCGCACCAGCGTAGTGGGCGACAGTTGCCCCATCAGGCGGGCTGAAATCCAGTTATTTGAATTTGTAAGAGCCCAACGCAAATCAACCATCTCACCCACACGGGCCGATCCTGCATTACGCGGTGCCCATGTGCGACCCGACTCATCGGTAAACACCGGCTGGGTGTTCGAGAGCATATCACACGGGGTGAACCCCTCCTCCATTGCGTAAGTATATAAGAACGGTTTAATTGTCGAACCAATCTGACGGCGCCCAGTAGCAGCCATGTCATATTGGAAAAAAGTGAAATTCGGACCTCCGACATATGCCTTCACATGGCCGTTACGCGGATCCATCGACATAAACCCGGTGCGCAGAAAATGCTTTTGATATAGCAGCGAATCACGCGGAGTCATAACCGTGTCAACCACACCCTCATAAGAAAACACATCCATCTCCCTGGGAGTGGTGAAAGCCCGGTTAATCTCCTCTTCCGTAGCCCCGGCAAGTTTCATAACCCTATAGCGCTCGGTCTGCTTTATGGCGTGCTGGATAAGCGACTCAACTTTAACCTTTCCGAGTTCCTCCCAGTTGGAAGTATAGGGAGCGTTCCTTGCCCCGCGTTTTTCCCTGAAAAACGCCTTTTGCAACGACCCCATATGCTTCACCACCGCCTCTTCGGCATAACGCTGCATACGAGAGTCTATGGTAGTGTGTATTTTCAATCCGTCGGTATAGATGTCATATTTGGTGCCATCAGGTTTGGGATTCTTTTCAATCCAGCCATAAAGGGGATTCTCATCCCACATGATTGAATCATCCACGAATTTCTGTTTCTCCCATCCACGGTATTCCGACCTGACCGGGCGCTTGGCCGTCAGAATCCTGCGAAGCTCCTCGCGGAAATAGGGAGCAAGCCCCTCCTTATGGTCAACACGGTGGAATTTCAACGTCAGCGGAAGATTCTTCAACGAATCTGTCTGCGCGCGCGTCAGCATACCCTCCTTCTCCATCTGCTCAAGCACAGTGTTACGACGTTGACGCGTACGCTCCTCATGGCGCACCGGGTTGTAGTAAGCCGGGTTCTTCACCATCCCCACCAGAGTAGCAGCTTCCTCGACAGTCAGGTCTTTCGGGGCTTTTCCGAAATAGACATAAGCCGCACTCTTGATGCCAACGGCATTATACAGGAAATCGAACTGGTTGAGATACATCTTTATTATCTCGTCCTTGGAATAATAACGCTCCAGCTTCACCGCAATCATCCATTCTATAGGCTTCTGCAACGCCCTGTCTAACAGGCTGTGGGTCGAAGGCGAATAGAGCTGTTTGGCCAACTGCTGGGTGATAGTCGAACCGCCGCCGGCATTCTTGCGCTGCATAATCAGCGTCTTTACCAACACACGCATCATGGCTCGCATATCTATCCCCGAATGATCCTCAAAACGGGCATCCTCAGTGGCAATCAGAGCATCTATCACATGCTGCGAAATCTCAGAATAATCGGCATAGACACGGTTGCCAGAATTGCGGTAATAGCGCCCCATCTCCTCCCCGTCGGCAGTGTAGAGCACCGTGGCGAATTTGTCATTCGGATTTTTAAGCTCTTCGATAGGAGGCATATACCCTATCCAGCCGTTATACACCAAAAGGAAAAACACAATAACACATGCGAATCCGAGGGCGAAAATGCGCCACATCCATCCGATAATGAATCTGTTACGGCGCTGGCGAGAAGAGGGTTCTATATTTTTGTCGGTCATGATAATTGGTCAAGTGAATGTGACTGTGAGTCCGGAGTAACAATACTTCCGCAATCTTCTAAATCGCAAAGTTACGAAATTCGACTCAATCTTCATCCTCCCGCCCCACTGATTAAAAGTTTTTCACAGACCATCACAGCCCACCAAACAGCAACAAAAAGGCATTATGCCGCAAGACAGCACAATGCCGTTAACTCCGGTTAGTAATCTGCGGCAGCAGAGCCTGCCGTATATACTCAAACCGGAATTAAAGAAACATGGAGTATTCAGAACGTAAACGCAATCTGCGTCTGCACACGATGGTCATTAGCGCCACCCAACGTCCAGGTATCTCTGCGACCGTAAAGATACTCTATGCCCCATTTCAGATAAGGTGTGATGCTATAGAAACAGTTGGCGGCTACATAAGTGGCACAACGGTAATTGGCTTCTCCGGCCACTCCATTTCCATCATCCACATTGGCATAATCTCCGACCTCCCATATACGGCTGTAGGAACCGACAGCATTAAACTGAAGTTTATTCGTGGGGGTATACGATGCACCGAACACAAGGCCCATCATCGGATTGGCTTCCATACTACCCACCTTGGAATCTTTAGGTGTAAACGACAACGGCCGCCCTGAGATATCCTGAAGATAATTGCCGATACCCCGTCCGTAAATCCCCTGGAAATTAAACACCAGCGGTTTCCAGAAACTGAAATTACCCGACAACTGCACTCCCCACCCCGCCAGATGGCGCGTCTTCCCATCAATAAGGTCGCGGTAAGCGAAATTACGTAAAATCCCGGACACCCTCACGCGGTTATTCTCAGAACCCTCATATTCAACCCAGGCAGGAACATCGGGAATCACCTGGCTGGCGTCATCCGTAACCTTAACGTCATAGAAATCATGGCTGAAATCCTTGCCACGATAGTAGCCTTCCGACGAATAGAAGGTCGGCATCTCCAATCCCACGGCGAAACGGAAACCATTATACGACGGAGATTTATAAGCCACCTGGTATGCCGTTGCGCCGACATCTCCACACGGCCCCTGCGGGTCGATTGTAGGGGGCTGAACAGCATCGCCATCCTGCAACAAAGTCTGCGTTTCGCCCGCCGTGACATTACGCCATGTCACAAAAGCCCGTTTCAACACCATCCCATGGCTGGACCCGTTTGTCCCCAGTTTGAAATATGCACTGATTTGGTTCTTGGTCCCCCCGAGCCCAACAACAGTGAAATCTATATACCCATTGAGCGGATTAA
>ERZ777011.3237-NODE-3237-length-10704-cov-3.309043_pt1 | contig 10704 bp, 8 predicted proteins | sample MGYA00374964_ERZ777011 | MGnify/ENA primary metagenome ERZ777011 (study PRJEB29310, sample SAMD00008975) | mouse gut metagenome | study: EMG produced TPA metagenomics assembly of the Metagenome analysis of fecal microbiota from mouse which was promoted...
CGATGGGGGCGGCGGTCGAAGCGAGTTTCTACGGGGCACCCTCTGTGGGCCTTTCGCTGACCGATCACAGTGCCGATGCCGATTTCGAAGCTGCGACCCTCTTCGCCGATAAGCTGATCGGTGACATGCTCGCCGCCGAGATCGCCGAACCGCTCTGCCTCAACGTGAATATACCCCAGGGCCGTCCGGAGGAGATACGCGGATACCGCGTCTGCCGTCAGAACCGGGGGTACTGGAAAGAGGAGTTCTATTGCCGCAAGGACCCCCGCGGAAAGGATTACTTCTGGCTCACGGGCGACTTCTACAATCAGGAACCCGATGCCACCGATACCGACGAGTGGGCGCTGGCCAACGGTTACATCTCCGTGGTTCCCGTGCAGGTGGATATGACCAATTACCGCCAGATCGACTCCGTACAGAAGATATTGGAGTAGCCCGGGGCTCCTACGTTCCGTCGCTTGCGCTCCAGTAGGACGTTTACGGCAAAGTAGAAGGCTGTGAGCGCGGCGTATAGGTGGGAATATCGCAGGCATAGCGGCTGCACCGCTGCAAGGTATGTTCCGGCGATGCTTTACAGGAGGGTCGGTCGGGGCCGAGCATAGCGAATGTCCGCCAGCCGAGCAGGCAGAGGGTACTTCCCCCGACGGCGACGGCCGTCGCTTGCCATGCGTTGCCGGTCCGTTTGCGGCGGCGGTCCGCACGTTCCGCCCGGCGGACGATCTCCTGTTTCAGCGATTCGGACATCTGCTGCGTCGGCAGCTCCGCAAGTCTGCGGGACAACATCTCTTCTGCCCTTTCCGGGATTGTTTCCTGTTCGGTTCGCTATAAGGGCGGCGAGTTTCTTCCTTATCCGGAAAAGTTTCACCTTGATGCTTCCTTCGGTGTGGCCCGTTACCGCCGCCAGGCAAGGCTTCGTGCGGGGAAGGTGCCGAGATGGTCGTCTTTGCACTCCTGTGTATTTGCGGCGGACTCGGCATGCTGGGGGCATTCTTTGCGGAGCGGTGGCTGCGTCGTTGCGATCGGATGTCGGCGGGAGCTGGAGACGCACGATAGGGGCCTGCAAGGTCGTTTCCGTAAGACCGCGGAAGTTGCTGATTGTATTTTGCTACCGGATGGAAAGCGGAAAATCGGTCGGAAGAGTGCGCGACGGGAGCGGACCGCGCACCGGCGGCGCGGTTTTACGGAAACGGTCTCGGCGGTCAGAGGATTTTCAGGGCGATTGCGGCGCAGGCTTCCGCGTCGGCAAGGGCGTGGTGGTGTTGCTGCAGGTCGTAGCCGCAGACGGCCGCTACCGTAGGCAGCCGGTGGTTGGGAAGCGTCCGGCCGAAGGTGTGGCGCGAAGCGCGGCAGGTGCAGTGGAACGTATAGCCGGGGTAGGGCAGGTCATAGGCCTCGAATGCCGCCCGCAGGCATCCTTCGTCGAAAGGGCTGTTGTGGGCGACCAGCGGCAGACCGTGGAGCAAGGGGGCGATCTCCGCCCACACTTCGGGGAAGTGGGGAGCCTCTACCGTGTCGTGGTAGGTAAGCCCGTGGACGCGGGTGCAGAAATCGGAGTAGTAGTTGGGCCTCGGCCGGATCAGCCGGTAGATTTCGTCGCATATTGCGCCGTTGCGGACCACCACTACGCCGACGCTGCAGATGCTCGTCCGCTTTCCGTTGGCCGTTTCAAAATCGATCGCTGCGAAATCCTTCATGGAGGTCGGTGTTCTTGTTTGCGGGGCGGTTTTCCCCTGTGCAAAGCTAATGAAAAAACGGATGTCCGTTAGCGGACCGTATGTCGGCGATGAGGAAAAGAGGGGTGCCGAAACCGTCCGTCCGCTTTTTCTGCTTGCCTTTGCATGCCTCCTCTGAAAAGAGCATGCGTCCGGAAGACTTGCTTGCTTTCGCAGGGCGGTCCTTCGGGTTTTCGGGGTCCGAACTTCGGGTTTTTCCCAAGCCCTTCCCGGCAGCCCTTCCCGGTTCCTGTGGGTCTCTCACTCCCGAGCCTTCCGGGACGGCTTCCCGGCCGACTGGCTGCAAGGGTTCGGCAAGGGCGAACGAAAAGAGGCTGTCCGTTTTGGACAGCCTCCGAGGCGATGTGCTCCGGATTCCGGAGCGATGGATTATTTTACATCCACGATGGTGTTCCAGTTGTGGATATCTTCGATCTCGCCGTACTGAATGCCCTGCAGCGTCTTGTAGAGTTTCTGGCTCCAGGGACCGGCGGTCTTGCCGTCGCCGTAAACAACGGTCTTGTCGGTCTTCGGGTCGTATACGCTGCCGATGGGGGAGATAACGGCGGCGGTTCCGCAGCATCCCGTTTCGCTGAAGGTCGGGAGCTCGTCGATGTTCACCTTGCGCTGCTCCACCTGAAGTCCGAGGTCTTCGGCGATCTGACGGAGGCTCTTGTTGGTGATGGACGGAAGTACCGAGTGCGAATCCGGCGTGATGTATTTGCCGTCGCGGATACCGAAGAAGTTGGCGGCGCTGCACTCGTCGATATACTGTTTCGTGGCCGGATCGAGGAAGATCACGCTGGCGAAACCTTTCTGGTGTGCGATCTCGCCCGAATCGAGGCTGGCTGCGTAGTTACCGCCCACCTTGACGTGTCCCGTACCCTTGGGGGCCGCACGGTCGTGGTCGTAGTCTACGATGACCTTGATGCAGTTGAAACCGTCCTTGAAGTAGGGACCTACCGGCGTTACGAACACGGCGAACATGTAGTCGGCCGACGGTTTTACACCTACCTGAGGACCTACGCCGATGAGCATCGGACGGAGGTAGAGCGATGCGCCCGAACCGTAGGGCGGAATGTAGTCGGCATTCAGCTTCACCGCCTCGATGCAGGCTTTGGTGAAGAGCTCCACCGAGGGAACCGCCATCTTGAGGTACTCGCCCGAATTGATCATTCGTTTTGCATTCTCCTCGACGCGGAACAACCTTACCTTGCCGTCCACGCCGCGGAAAGCCTTGAGGCCTTCGAATACCTCCTGTCCGTAGTGGAGGGAGGTCGATGCCATGTGGATGTTCATGTTGACGTCTTCGGTGGCGTAGAGTTCGCCCCACTTGCCGTCTTTGTATTCGCACCTTACGTTGTAATCGGTTTTGAAATAGCCGAATCCAAGCTCTGACCAATTAATGTTTTTCATCTCGGTTTAAATGTATTTGAGGTTTATAACTTCCGTTTTTCTCGTTTTCTCCGGCGGCCGGGAGATTATCCCACCGTCGTGCCGCAGACCGTTTCCGCGGCGGGTTGCAGCAGCACCAGCTTGCCTGTGGGGTCGGCGCCCATGAGGATCATGCCTTTCGACTCGATCCCTTTCAGCTCGCGCGGAGCGAGGTTCACCAGCACCAACACCTGTCGTCCGACGAGCTCTTCGGGAGTGTAGTGCTCCGCGATACCCGATACGATGACGCGCGTATCGATACCGGTATCCACCGTCAGCTTGAGGAGCTTCTTGGTTTTGGCGACCTTCTCGGCGGCCACGATCCGTGCGATGCGGATGTCCATCTTCTGGAAATCGTCGAACGCGATCGTTTCCTTTTGGGACTCCACCTCGGCCGCTGCCGCTGCATTGGCGGCCTTGGCCTCCTCGAGCTTGCGCAACTGCCGTTCGATCACCTCGTCCTCGATCTTCTCGAAGAGCAGTTCGGGCGTTCCGGTGCGGTGGTCGTCGGGTACGAGGTCGCTTCGGCCCAGCCGGTCCCATGCGAGCGGTGTCATGGCCAGCATGCGCCACATCTTCTCGGCCGTGAAAGGCATAAAAGGCTCGATGGCGATGGCCGTGTTGGCCGTTATCTGCAGGGCCACGTTCAGAATCGTGGCTACGCGGGCGGGATCGGACTTGACGACCTTCCAGGGCTCGGTGTCGGCGAGGTATTTGTTGCCGATGCGGGCGAAGTTCATCGCATCTTTCAGCGCTTCGCGGAAGCGATAGTGTTCGATGTTGTTTTCGAGCGACTCCCGTATGCGGGGCAGTTCGGCCAGCGTTTCCCGGTCGTAGTCGGTCAGCTCGCCTGCGGCGGGTACGGTGCCGTCGAAATATTTGCCGGTGAGCACCAGGGCGCGATTCACGAAGTTGCCCAGCACGGCTACCAGCTCGTTGTTGTTACGGGCCTGGAACTCTTTCCAGGTGAAATCGTTGTCTTTCGTTTCGGGCGCGTTGGCCGTCAGCACGTAGCGCAGGACGTCCTGCTTGCCCGGCATCTCTTCGAGGTATTCGTTGAGCCACACCGCCCAGTTGCGCGACGTGGAGATCTTCTCCCCTTCGAGGTTCAGGAACTCGTTGGCCGGTACGTTGTCGGGAAGGATGTAACCGCCGTGCGCCTTCAGCATGGCCGGGAAGACGATGCAGTGGAAGACGATGTTGTCCTTGCCGATGAAGTGGACCATCTTCGTCTCCTCGTCCTTCCAGTATTTTTCCCAATCCGGCGTGAGCTCCTTGGTGGCGGAGATGTAGCCGATGGGGGCGTCGAACCACACGTAGAGGACCTTGCCTTCGGCCCCTTCGACCGGTACGGGGATGCCCCAGTTGAGGTCGCGGCTCACCGCGCGGGGCTGGAGCCCGCCGTCGAGCCAGCTTTTGCACTGCCCGTAGACGTTGGTCTTCCACTCTTTGTGGTCGTCGAGTATCCACTTGCGCAGGAACGCTTCGTGTCGGTCGAGCGGCAGGTACCAGTGGCGGGTTTCGCGCAGCACCGGCTGCGAACCCGAAATGGCGCTGCGGGGATTGATGAGGTCGGTGGCGTTGAGGGTGCTGCCGCACTTCTCGCACTGGTCGCCGTAAGCCCCTTCGCTGCCGCATTTGGGGCAGGTGCCGGTGATGTAACGGTCGGCGAGGAAGATGCCCGCCTCCTCGTCGTAGTACTGCATGGAGCTCTCCTCGGTGAACCGGTTGTCGTTATGGAGCTTCAGGAAGAAGTCGGATGCGGTCCGGGCGTGCATCGGCGAAGTGGTGCGCGAATAGATGTCGAACGAAATGCCGAGCCCCTCGAACGACTCCTTTATGATTTTGTGGTATTTGTCCACTACGTCCTGCGGGGAGATGCCTTCGCGACGGGCCTTGATGGTAATGGGGACTCCGTGTTCGTCGGAACCGCATACCCAGATCACGTCGCGCCCCCTTTTGCGGAGGTAGCGGACATAGATGTCCGACGGCACGTAGACTCCGGCCAGGTGGCCGATGTGGACGGGGCCGTTGGCGTAGGGCAGGGCCGAAGTGACCAAATAGCGCTTGTATTCTTTCATTTTGCCTTCCTGGGACATTGTATTGCTACAAAGTTATCGTTTATTTTTGATTTGTGCTTACGAAGTGCAAGTTTTTGTCGGGCGTGGCGTCCTTCTTTGCGGAGCGGTTGCCTTTTTATGTAATTTGCCGGATACCGTTGTGGACGGTTCCGGCAAATCGTATCGTTTCGCAGCGCTCCCTGCGGGGCTGCACGTTACTTGCGGAAAGTGTCGAAGCCCTCGCCGTAGACGCCCATGACGCTGCCTATCGAGATGAATGCTTTCGGGTCTAACGCCTTGATCTTGGAGAGCATGTAGTTGGACTCGTTTTTTCTGACCACTACCATCACCACTTTGGCGGGCTTTTTCGTATACCAGCCCGTACCGTCGAGCAGCGTGACTCCGCGGCGGAAGTCGTTCGTGATGAGGTCGGCGATCTCCTTGTAGCGTTCCGACATGACGAAGATCTGCGACGACTGTTTGTTGCCTGCCAGCAGTACGTCGGCCGTGACGCTGAACGTAGCCGTCAGTACATAACCGTAGATGACCTGTGCGAGGTTGTGTTCGACGAAATAGGAGGCGCCGATGATGATGCAGTCCGTGACCAGCACCACCCTGCCGTAGCTGATGTTGCGGTATTTGTTGATGATCATGGCGACGATGTCCGAACCGCCGGTGCTGCCTCCCTGCATGAGTACCAGGCTGATACCCAGACCGGCTACGCCACCGCCCAGGAGAGCCGAGAGGAGCTTGTCGTTGGCCAGGCCGAGCACGTTGAGCGGAATGGTCGCCTGCATGATGCTCATGGCGATCGACATGAGGATGATCGAGTAGATGGTCTTTATTCCGAACTTGGCCCCGATGATGAAAATGGCGGCCGTGATGAGAATAAAGTTCACGATAAAGTAGGTGATACCGATGGGGACTCCGCCCTCCAGTCCGCCCGTTGCATAGTACACGAGCATGGCGATACCGGTTGCGCCGCCGCCCATACCGTCGGCAGGCAGGATGATGCTCACCCAGGCGAACGAGTAGAGAATCACGCCGAGCGTGATGATGGTCCACTCCTTGACAGTCTGTCGTACGGAATTCTTACTGATGTTAAGTTTTTTTGCCATAGCTTGTTGCCTCTTTTCGTAGATCTTTTTCGACGCAAAACTAATACATTTTCCCGTAGTTTATCCAAAAAAGGGGAGCACGACCGATTTTTTGAACGCGCTTCGTATCTTTGTGAAAGGAAATGAAGTGCGGAACGCGGTGGAGATGTATGCCGACATAGTGATACCCGTGGCGCGGGGACCGTTCACTTACCGGGTGGAGGAGGCGGAGGCCTCCCGGATCCGGCGGGGAATGGGCATTGAAGTGAGGGTGGGAGCGAGGAAGCGCTATATGGGGATCGTATGGCGCGTGCATACGTGCAGACCTGCATTTTCCACCAAGCCTGCCGGGCGTCTGATGGGCGACGGACCGCTGCTGACTCCGGCCCAGATGGAGCTGTGGGAGTGGGTGGCCGATTATTATATGTGTACGCTCGGCGATGTGATGCGTTTCGCCATGCCTGCCGCCCTCAAGCCCGCGGGGCTGACCGAAGAGGAGTTCCGGCGCGGAGAGTACCGTCCTGCGTCGGTCCGGTATGTGAAACTGGGACCGGCAGCCGCCGACGAGCGGATGCTGCATGCCGCTTTGGAGGGGTTGCGGCGGGCCAAGGCGCAGTATGCGGCCCTCGTGGCCTTCTGTGCGGCTTTTCCGGACGGAGGTGTGGGAGGCGGGGCGTTGCCTCGGTCGGCACTGGCCGTGGCGGCTCCCGTATTGAACAAATTGGTCGACAAGGGTATCTTTACGCTGTTCGACCGGGAGGTGCCGCTTTCGGGCGAGGGGACTCTCGACGTGTCCCGGGTGCCGTTGGCCGCACTCTCCCCGGCTCAGGAACGTGCGTTGGAGGAGGTGCGGAACGGCTTCGCCTCGCAGGATTGCGTGCTGCTGCACGGCGTCACGGGCAGCGGCAAGACGGAACTTTACATGTATCTGATCGCCGATGCGCTGGCCCGCGGGCGCAGCGTTCTTTATATGATGCCGGAGATCGCCATGACCTCTCAACTCGTGGCCCGTATCCGCAGCGTCTTCGGCAATCGCGTGACGCTTTACCACTCCAAGTTGGGCGACCGGCGCCGGGCCGAGGTATATCGGCGGCTGCTGGGGTCGCAGGGTGGGGAGCTTGTGCTGGGGGTCCGTTCGGCGGTGTTTCTTCCGCTGCCGGCGGCGGAGCTGATCATCGTGGACGAGGAGCACGACCAGAGCTACAAACAGGCCGAACCGGCTCCGCGCTACAACGCCCGCGACTGCGCCGTGTGGATGGCGCGGCGCTGGGGGGCGAAATGCCTGTTGGCGAGTGCGACCCCCTCCATAGAGAGTTATGTGAACGCTACGGGCGGCAAGTACGCTTTGGTGACTCTGGCCGAGCGTTACGGCGAGGGGCGGTTGCCGCATATCGTGGTATCCGATTCGGCGCGGGCTTTCCGTCGGGGCGAACGCCGGTTGCATTTCGACAAGGCCTTGCTCGACCGGATGGTTGCGGCGCTGGACGACGGTCGGCAGGTCATGCTCTTTCAGAACCGGCGCGGATTTGCTCCCTGGGTGGAGTGTCCGCAGTGCGGTTGGGTGGCGCACTGCCCGCGGTGCAGCGTCACGCTCACCTATCATAAACTGGGCGACCGGCTGAAGTGCCACATGTGCGGTTACTCTTCCTCGCTGCCTGCCGGATGTCCGCGATGCGGGACCCCGACCCCGAAGCTGATGGGGTTCGGTACGGAGAAGGTGGAGGAGGAGGTTGCGGCACTCTTTCCTTCGGCACGCATCCTGCGCCTGGATCGGGACACGGCCACTTCGCCGGCACGCTACGAACGGATCGTCACCGATTTCGAGCGGGGGGCGGCGGACGTGCTGGTGGGTACGCAGATGGTGACCAAAGGATTCGATTTTCCCGATCTGGGGCTGGTGGGCATTCTCAATGCCGACAACCTGTTGAACTATCCCGATTTCCGGGCTTCGGAACGGGCTTATCAGACGATGACGCAGGTTGCCGGACGGGCAGGGAGGGCCGCCGCCGGCGGCGAGGTGGTGATTCAGACCATGCAACCCGACCATCCGGTGGTGCGCCAGGTGCAGACGCTCGACTACGAGGGGATGGTGCGGACGCAGCTGGCCGAGCGGAGCGTCTTCGGCTATCCTCCTTACGGAAAGCTGGTGGTGGTGAGCTTGCGGTACCGTGACGAGCGCTTGCTCGGCCAGGCTGCGGCTTGGGTCGCCGCGCGGATGCGGTCGGTTTTCGGGGAGCGGGTTTACGGTCCCCATGCTCCCGTGGTGGAGAAGGTAGGCGGGGAGAGTTATCTCGAGATATTATTGAAGGTGGAAAACGGCCGTTCTCCGGCGCGAGCCAAAGAGGCGCTTGCGGGGATACTGGAAGAGGTGGCCCGCCACGAAGAGTACAAGCGCGTTTTCGTCTTCTGCATTGCGGCATCGCTGGACGGCTCGGCTGCGGGGGCGGGTAGCAAGAAGGATATGGAGCGCGTCCCGGGTGCGTCCCGTAGCCGCGAAGAGTCGTTGTGGAGTGATGAGTATGCTTTGGAAAGATCTGTGCGACCTGTTCTGGCCGCCCTTGTGCCCCGTCTGCGGGGGCGAGATGTCCCCCGGTGCGCGGACGGTGTGTACCGCTTGCCGCATGGATGCCCCGCTGACCGGTTTCTGGCGGCAGGTCGATAATCCGGTGGTGCGTAAATTCTGGGGCCTCGTGCCGGTGGTGAATGCTTCGGCGTTCCTCTTTTTTGTGCACGGCAACGGTTATCGCGACCTCATTCACGGGTTCAAATACCAGGGGCGGTGGCGGCAGGCCCTCGAAATGGGACGGTGGTATGGCGGCGAGCTATCCGCCGGAGGACTCTATGGCGGGGTGGATGTTGTCGTTCCCGTTCCGTTGCATCTGCGCAAACGTCTGCGGCGCGGTTATAACCAGTCGGAGTACATCGCCCGCGGGATTGCGGAAAGCCTCGGAGTGTCGGTGGATGTCCGCAGCGTGCGTCGTCACCGGCACAATCCCAGCCAGGCACTCAAAGAGCATCGTCAACGGTGGGAGAATGTCCGGGGTATCTTCTCTGTGCGCCGACCCGAACGCCTTCGGGGAAAACATATCCTGCTGGTGGACGACGTGCTGACCACCGGTGCCACGATCACCTCCTGTGCCGAAGCCATTCTGGCTGCCGTACCCGATGTCCGCATCAGCATCGCCGTGCTGGCCGTTTCCCGTCACAATCTCGAAGCGGCCTGACGATGCACGGGGCCGCCGGGCCGGTGTTGCCGGGGTCGGACAGGCTCGCTTGGCAAAGGACGGATTTCGGAAGTCATGCTCGTATCGAAAGGCGGGGGGCGCCATAGCCGAGCGTGGCTGAAAATGCTTGAGCGGATATCGGGCGTGCGGCCGGGATGGCGGGGAAGTTCGTTTTATCGTGTCGTCCGATTTGCCGCACTGTGGGGCCTGTCCTGGGAAGAGCGTATGTTGTCCGGATAGGACTTTGGAAGTTTTTTGAGAAAGACCTCTTTCGTGCGCAGGATCGTTCGTCGAAGGAGAAGAGGTTTTCGGGTGTGGTGATGGAGTTTCATGCGCCGAATTATCGGAGATTGTGTATGCCGGAGGATAAGTGAGTGCAGAGACGAGGCGAATCGGAAGTAATTCCGAGGGGCGGATGTTTCTGCCAAAAGGGAAAAACTTCCTTTTTGGGCGGGCGTGTCGGGACGGATCGAGGGGCGCGTATATTGAAAAATGGAGGAATCGTACCTTGCAATCTCGGTTGAATGGAGCGAAAGCAAAGGTAAAAGGAGGGCTTCGATCTCCGATTACCGGACTTGGAAAGTGAAAAGAAAGAGGAGGAAGTGGGATACCTATATTATATATAAGGCGAACAGCGATGTTATTCGAGCATGGAACTCTCTTTTTTGGGTGGGTTCGGAGCTTTTTTCAGAATCATCGGATCGGAATGATAAGGGAAAAAGAGCTGCTTTGGCTGGAAGTGCGCTAAAAACAAGCAAATTATTTGTATTTTTATTTAATTGATTATTAAGTTATTATAAAATATAATTGAAAAAAGATCGAAAAAAGTTTGCGGAAAATTTGGAGGAAGAGGAAAAGTGTGTACCTTTGCATCCGCAAACGAGATAAGACGCTACTGCAGCGACGAAATCTTAAGGTTCTCAAAATAAAATTTGGAAGTTAAGAAAATAGTTCTTATCTTTGCAGTCCGATTCGCTCGGTAAAGTTTACGAGTGAGTGCCAATCCCGAAAGGGGGTTGTTGGAGCGGTTCTTTGATTTATTGGTTTGATTGAGAGAAAAAGAATGCAGAAAAGCAAAGTTCAATTCCTTTAAAAGGATTCAGTAGTCAGGACTCTAAAAAAACAATTCATTACAATGGAGAGTTTGATCCTGGCTCAGGATGAACGCTAGCGGCAG
>ERZ777011.3238-NODE-3238-length-10703-cov-3.623967_pt1 | contig 10703 bp, 8 predicted proteins | sample MGYA00374964_ERZ777011 | MGnify/ENA primary metagenome ERZ777011 (study PRJEB29310, sample SAMD00008975) | mouse gut metagenome | study: EMG produced TPA metagenomics assembly of the Metagenome analysis of fecal microbiota from mouse which was promoted...
ATACGAACAGGAAGACGACGTAGTATCTTTTGAAAAACTGGACGAGCCTGTACATCCTTGCCTTGTTAAAATGGCGCCTGCCGCTGGTGCGGTGCGGCAGGCGTCGTGAATGGTTTCCTCGGAGCGGGCGGTCCGGCCCCCGCAGGAGCGGACCCGACGGATCACTTCATCAGGAACGAGAACTGGTTGATGTTCTTCAGTGCGATGCCCGTACCGCGTACGACCGCGCGCAGCGGATCTTCCGCGATGTTGAAGTGGATGCCGTTCTTGGAGGAGAAGCGTTTGTCGAGTCCCTTGATGAGGGCACCGCCGCCGGCCAGGTAGATACCGCTCTTGACGATGTCGGCGTATAGCTCCGGCGGCACCATTTCGAGTACCTTCATGATGGCGGCGTCTATCTTGAGGAGCGATTTTTCCAGCGCATAGGCTATCTCCGTGTAGGAGAGCGTGACCGTGGTGGGCAGCGCCGTGAGGATGTTCGGTCCCGTGATCACGTAGTCGTCCGGAGCCTCGTCGAGTTCGGGAACGGCGGCGCCTATCGCCATCTTGATGTTCTCCGCGGTGCGTTCGCCCACGCGGATGTTGTGCTGTTGGCGGATGTAGTTCTGGATCTCCTCGGTGAAGACGTCGCCCGCCACGTCGATGCTTTCGCTGCATACGATACCGCCCAGCGAGATACATGCGATCTCGGTCGTGCCGCCGCCGATGTCGATGACCATGTGGCCCTCGGGAGCCTCCACGTTGAGTCCCGCGCCCAGGGCGGCCGCCATCGGTTCGTAAATCATGTAGACCTCGCGGCCCCCGGCGTGTTCGGCCGATTCGCGCACGGTGCGTATCTCCACGTTGGTCGAACCCGAAGGGATGCAGATGACCATCCGCAGCGACGGACTGAAGAGCTGTCCGCTCATTTTGACCTTCTTGATCATGCCGCGAAGCATCAGCTCGGCGGCGTTGAAGTCGGCGATCACGCCGTCCTTGAGGGGACGGATGGTGCGGATGTTCTGGTGGGTTTTGCCGTGCATCTGCTGGGCCTGCTCGCCGATGGCCACCACTTTGCCCGTATGGATGTCCATCGCGATGATGGAGGGTTCGTCGACGACGACTTTGCCGTTATATAGAATAAGGGTGTTGGCTGTTCCCAGGTCGATGGCCAACTCCTGTGTCAATGAAAATAGTCCCATTTTTTCGGTCTGTATGAAAGTGTTCCCTGCCTCGTTTCTGCCGATTCGGTACAATCACCCAATCAATCTACAAATATAAGAAATTATTCCACGAAAACCGAATGCCTTCCTCGATGCCGTCGGAGCGCTTTCGCGAGGAATGATGTAAAGTATTTATATCAAGATAGATATTGATGTCGGTCAGGCGAAAAAGAGTTGCGCCTGCCGGGGGCGGATCGCATGTCGGGGGCAAGGGCGCATCGGCGGGGAGGGACAGGTCGTTTTCCGGTCGTCGGGGCCGCTGGCGGAGCGTTGGGGTGCGGCGGCCGATCGACGATGGCGCGAGCCGTCGGGAGCTGCGGAAAACCGCCCGGAAAGTGGGGAGCCGCACCGCACCCGCATTCGCATCTTCCGGGGGAGCGGTGTGCGCTCGTTCCGGCTCGCCTGCACTCGGGGCCGTGCCGGGTCCGGTCGTTGGGGGAAATGTTGCGGCGATGTGGCCAATGCCACGATTATTTGTTATCTTCGTGTGGCCGTGGAGGGTGTCGGGAGATGCCGGAACGGTTGATTTTCTGAGTGATTGCGGAGGCAAGGGTTGCCTTCCGGCCGGTGGTCGTCCGCGGTGCGGCGGAGGTGCCGGACGCCTCGGAGCGGGTGTCGGGAGTTGTTCCGGCAGGCATGTTTTTTGCAAAGTGCCGAACGGCGTGTTGCCTTCGGGTGCGGTATCGGAGGAAATGCCGGCAAAGTCCGGCGCGAGCCGATAAGGATTGAGATCGTATGATAGGGTTTGATTATAGCATGGCGACGGCCGGGGTTCCGGCTTCCACGATCGAGGAGTTCGGAGGTCGGGCCGAAGCGTGCAACCGGATGTTGGAAGAGGGGACCGGAGCCGGTGCCGATTTCCTGGGCTGGGTGACGCTGCCTGGTGCGGTGACGCAGGCGCAGTTGCAGGCGATGGAAGAGGCGGCGGACAGGCTCCGCGCGGTGGCGGAGGTGATCGTCGTGGTCGGTATCGGAGGTTCGTACCTCGGTGCGCGGGCGGTACTCGAAGCGTTGGGCGATCCGTTCGCCCTGTTGCGGAGGGAGCGTTCGGGTCCCGATGTGGTCTTTGCCGGTCAGAATGTCAGCGAAGATTACCTTTATGCTTTGCTGGTGGCGCTCGAGGGGCGTTCGGTCGGGGTGATTGCCGTTTCCAAATCGGGCACCACCACCGAACCGGCGATTGCGTTCCGGATCTTGCGCGGCGAGCTCGAACGGCGTTACGGGAAGGCCGGTGCGCGGGAGCGTATCGTGGCGGTGACGGATGGTTGCCGGGGTGTCCTCAGGGAGCTGGCCGATCGGGAGGGGTATGCGACGTTCGTCATTCCCGACGATGTGGGCGGCCGCTATTCGGTCCTGACGCCGGTGGGGTTGTTGCCGCTGGCTGCCGCTGGGGTCGATATCCGGGCGCTCGTGGCCGGAGCCCGCGACATGGAGGCGGCGACCGCCTCCGGTGTGTCGTTCGCGAACAATCCGGCGGTCCGGTATGCCGCGGCCCGCAATGCGCTCTACGGAGCCGGATACAAGGTGGAGATACTCGGCAGTTACGAACCCTCGCTCCATTACATGGGCGAGTGGTGGAAACAGCTTTTCGGAGAGAGCGAAGGCAAGGAGGGGAGGGGAATCTTCCCGGCTTCGGTCACCCTCACCGCCGATCTGCACTCCATGGGACAGTACATCCAGGAGGGCGAGCGGATGCTTTTTGAAACGATCGTGTCGGTCGACCGGCCGCGCTACGAACTGCGTGTGGCGGAAGCCGGCGACGAGGACGGGCTCGGATACCTGGCCGGGCGTCGTCTGAGCGAGGTGAATCGCATGGCCGAAGCGGGCGTCGCGCTGGCGCATTGCGACGGCGGAGTCCCCAACCTGCGGGTGAGCATCGACCGGATCGACGCTTATTGCATCGGCGAATTGATCTACTTCTTCGAGCGGGCCTGCGGAATAAGCGGCTACCTGCTCGGTGTCAATCCGTTCGACCAGCCGGGTGTGGAGGCATATAAGAGAAATGTCTTCGCCCTGCTCGACAAGCCCGGCTACGAGGAGGAGGGCCGCAGGCTGCGTGAAAGGTTGAGAGGGCTGTAATTCCGGTTGCCGGTTTTGTTTTACGAATGCGTCTGCGGGTTTCGGTTCCGCAGGCGCATTCGTGGTTTGTGTGGCGTTTGTACGGCGTCCCGCGTGGGGCAGAAAGTTCGGTCACGCCTTGGAGTTGACGTCTTTCGGTAGTCGCGACAGTGCTGTGTTGTGTCTATTGTCGTTGATAAAAAGTAAAGATTGTTTTTCTATTTGTAAAATATATTTTACATTTATGGCGTCGTAGCATTGGCCGGCGGCAAGAAAAGGTATCATGTAAAACAGATGGTGTTATGAAGAAGGATTTTTTATTCCCGCACAAGTGGCGGGTGCCCGGATGGATCATGACCGCCCTGTTCGGTGCGGGCGGTATCGTGTGGTGTTTCGATTTCAGTTGGACGCTCGCCGACGGTCCCAAGCTCCATTTCAGCGACCTGCTCGGAGGGTGGATCGACGAGGTACTGGTCATCGGGTTGATGGTAGGGTTGCTGCTGGTGGCTTTCTCGCGCGAGCGCGACGAGGACGAGTACACCACGCGCCTGCGGGCCTCGTCGCTCGTATGGGCCGTGTTGGCCGACAGTTTGTTCGTGCTTTTGGCGACTTGTTTCCTGTATGAGTTCGCCTACCTGTATGTGCTCCTCGTGCAGTTGTTCCTGCTGCTTATCCTCTATATCGTCAAGTTCCGGACGGCGGTGTGGCGGACGAAACGGGAGGCCCGGAAGGCAGGTGTTTGAAGGTGATTAAAACGGACGAGAAGATGAAAAACAGCATCAAAGTGCAGCGGGCCATGCACGACATGACGCAGCAGGCGTTGGCCGAGCGGGTGGGTGTGAGCCGACAGACCGTCAATGCGGTCGAACTGGGCAAGTATGTTCCTTCGGCGGTATTGGCCATGAAGATGGCGGCGGCCTTCGGTTGCTCCGTGGAGGAACTTTTCGTGCTCGAGGAGCAGGATTGGGAGGGCCCCGTCGGGCGGGAGGAGTAGGTTCGGCGCCGCGTACGGTTCCTGCGCATCCACCTACCCGACTCCTTGCAAGGAGTCGGGTAGGCCCGTCGGGATTTGCATCCGTCAGGCAAGAGGTTCATTTGCCACCGATGCCTATCAATAGGGTGTTCCGGCAATCGTTATCATGAAAATGATAGGCATACCAGCGAATCGACATTTTTACGTTACGTCAAGGTTTCAGCCGAGGAGAAGGCGGAGATGTTGATGGTATCCATTTTTAAGGATTGAGCCGATCGTTTTGTTGACGTCAACAAAATGATGCGGTCATCGAAATGATATGGGCGACCATTTAGGCCGCCCATAATTATAATTATTGTGTCGCGTTATTTTTTTTCGGTTTTTGCACTTGCAGTTAGCTGTTTCTTTTTCTTCGTTTCAAGTGATTTGATACTTTGGGCGGCAGGCAAATTTTCCGGCATTGTTCCGCCCAATTCTTTAATTGTCTGCCGAACCTTTGCACCTACTTCATAGTGTGTCTGATTGGCCTTTGTTTTACCCTTAATATTTTCTCTTCGCAATTTTTCTTCTGTTTGAGTCGCCCGGAATAAATTTGCGGCCAGCTCCGTGCTTCCCATGTGGTCTAAAATTTTTTGGCTTTTCTTCAATCCTTTTCGGGCATGAATCTCTTGGGCTCCAAGTCCGCCGTATAATCCTTGGTAGCCGTAGTTTTGAAAAATAGCATAATCGGATGGCTGAATAACCCCTGCGTTTTTGGCTGCATCCGCCAGTTGAGAGTTATGTTTGGCCAATTCATTCCGGAGAAACAATCGCTTTTCTTCTTCGTTGGACAAGCGATTGTAATCCTCCATTTGTTGTACCTCTGCTATGCGCGTCTGAATAGCGAAATAGGTTTGTGCTTGCGCTACAATCGTTTTACCGGGATCGGCATTTTGTACGGTCAGGTAACAGGCATAACGCGATAATTTGATGGTGTCAAGAGGGCGTGCCGCCCCGGAACCGATCGGGACCATTTCGGTGATGTCACCGAAATGGTCGGAAATTAGCTGGCCACTATTCTCGCAGGCCTCTTTCGCTTTATTAATTACAGTTATAAAGTTACGGTAATCAGCATAATCGAGGGACTTGGCCAAATCCCTCGACGGCCAGAATTCTATGCCTGCCTCATCTACTCTTTTTATGCTTTCAAAAGTCGCTACCGCCTTTTTCGTAAGTCTTGTTGCCATAAATTTCTATTGATTTACATTGTGACTATTGATTGTAGGTAGCCCGAGAGATACCCGGGGCCTTTTAGGCCGCCCATAATTTATTGCCTGCGTTTTGATGTCGATCACTTATTCATCACACTTTCCCCGATATACACATAAGCGGCCGTCTCCGCAGGTTTTGCCGGATCTACGGGGCTTTTTTTAACGGCAGAGTACCCGCGTACTTCTTCCAATTCGGCTCGTAAATGACGAATTTCTTCGGCTAAGTTTTCGATAACCCTACCTTGCGATTCGACCAGTGCAAAAAGTTTTTCTGTGGTCGTGTCAACGTGGTTTTGGTCGTTGTCTGTTTCCGATTGATTAGGTAAATTATTATTGGGATTATTTGTAGTACATAGCATATTACCCACACCTGTCAATAACCATGTTTGATTTATTTCTGGAAATGAAGAAATAATCTTATTTGCCAATTCGGGGGATATGCGTTTCGTTTTCCCTTTTAATATGTCGTATATGCGTTGAGGTGTGGATAGTCCAATGCGACCAGCCAAAGAGGATGCATTTAATTTGGTGTATTTCAGTATCTTGCCCATTATGTTTGCACCATCCATATTTTCCTGTATTATTTTGTCTAAAGGAGTTTTCTTTATTTCAAGAGTTGTTTTTGCCTTTGCACTTCAACATTGTCAAGTAAACGAATATACGAATAAAAAGGATATCATGATATTGGCCGTGCCGGATTGATTTAGTTCACTGTCGACACCCAGACGATTGTAGTGTCGATATGATAGGAGCGTACAAGTTGATACACCGGGCAGCACATTATTCCGTCGTTTCGGGAAGACGACAAAAAAAGCAACCGCATTGCGCGGTTGCCTTTTTGTGTTCGGGTCAGCCCTGCGGGCTGCCGGTGTCCGGTGAATAATTACTTCGCGATGGGCGGTGCGATGTACCAGTTGATGAACGATACGCCGCCTGCCGCGGATTCGGCTTTGGTTCCGAGTACGCACTTGCCGTCGGGCGAGATGTAGTTGATGTAACCGGCGGGAATGATGACGCCGTAGTTGTCGAATACCCACTCCTGCGTGCTGCCCAGATCGGTGCCCGTGTTCAGGTCGTATACCACTCCGGAAGAGACGCCCAGTGTGCCCAGTCCGATGAAGGCGATGCCGTCGTCGGTGACGTGTACGCCTACCGATTCGCCGTAATCCTCTACGATGGTGGTCGTTTCGGTTTCGGTATTGTAGAAAGCGGCCGTCTGGGTGGTGATGACGGAGTACCTGTCCTCGGAGGGAGTTTCGGTGCGGTAGGAGCTGGCGATCCATTTGCCGTTGGGGCTGATTTTGGTGAGCTGTGCCTGGCAGATCAGACCGTTGGCCAGGTGGGTACGATATTCCGAATCGTCGCTGCCCATCTTCATGGTTTCTTCCCATACCTCCCGCACGTCGTGTCCTACCCATTTGGGTTGTTCGGTTGCGGTGCCCTTGTTGATCCAGTAGAGCATGCCGAAATCCCAATTTTCCCACGAGGTGCCGTAGATGATTTCGCCATTGGCGGAGATGCCGCGGGCCATGCCGCCGTACCAGGGCGTTTCGTCGCGGAAGTTGAGTTCGGGCCAGGGAAGCTCGCAGGGAACGCCGTCGATCCAGAGCAGCGGTTTGCATGGAGCGGGGTCGACCTGTACCTTGCCCTTCATGGCGTAGCCTACCCAGTATTTGCCGTCGGCGGAGGTGCCCTGAATCTCGGGTTTGCCTGTGAAGCCGGCTGGGGCCTCCGGAATGAAGAGCGTACCGGTGAGGTCGACGGCTATCTGGCCGCCGTTCTGGCCGTCGTTGATGAACAGCAGGCCCTGGTCGGTGATGGCCATTGTCTGGTGCAGGTAGTGGAGCGATTCGGGATAGGGTCCGAATTCATGCCATTCGCCCGTTTCCATATCCACGATGGTCGGATGGTAGAGGAAGGAGTCGTTGGCTGCGATGGATGCGGTGAAACCGCCGGCGTATTTGCCGCTGGGCGACATGACGGCACCCATCTGGAACCGATCCAGCTTGCGGAAGCGTGCGAACTTGTTGTCCGGTGCGAGCTGGTTGATTTGGATCTGGTGCGAAGCCTTGCCGGCCTCGATGGTGATGACGGTGTTCCTTTCGGCTTCGGAGTCGTTGTCTTCGACGCTGATGGTCAGCGTCCGGTCGTCGATGCGTTCGGCCTTCACCCACGATGCGCCGGCAATGGCCTGCCAGGTGGAGGGAGATGTCTTGACCCTGATGGAAAGCGGTTGGTCGCCTTCACCGAGGAACGAGCAGGATTACCTGGCTCAGATTGATGTACTCTGGCTCTCCTTGACAGCTCGCCAGCAGGGCGATGGCTGCGGAAAGAATCGCCAAGGTCTTTACGGAAAAGAATCTTTTCATAGTTTAATAGTTGTTTGACAGGTTATGTGTACTGCGGCGGGCCAAAAAGCTGCCTCAGTAGAATTGCTGGATAAAGCTAATGATAAAATGAATATGCAAATTGGGGGTGTTAAATGGATTGCATATTTATTTTTTTTGGATATTTTCATGACGCACCGCCATGTTTTATGGCGACATTGTTCTTTAATCGCTCCCCTGCCTGCGGCATTCTGTTGTTATTTTATCAAAATCGGGTGTCCGGCCGTTGTCGGCGCTCGTTCGGGAGAGGAGTGGCGGGGGCCGGCGGGCGGGCGTACTTTCCTCGCATTGTCTGTCGGGGCCGATGGGGAAGGAGCGGGTTGTTTCTACGATCGGGAGTGTCCCGTTGCAGGATGTCGGGCGTTTTTTCTGTTACCCTCCCGTCCCGTTCGGCGTATCGTACCTTTATTGGGCTGTGCAGGAAAATGCGTACCGATGGTGCGTTCGTTATAAAAAGCGATTCGTCGCTTTCGGTCGGTCGCCCACTGCCGAGAGGGGGAAAACATACAGGGCCGCCCTGTAAGGAGCGGCCCTGAATAGAGAAGAGTCGGTGCGTGGGTTACTTCAACGCGGCGTGTGCTGCTGCCAGCCATGCGATGGGCACGCGGAACGGCGAGCAGGATACGTAGTTCAGACCGGCGAAGTGGCAGAATTCCACCGAAGCGGGATCGCCGCCGTGTTCGCCGCAGATACCGCACTTGAGCTGCGGTTTCACGTTGCGGCCCTTGAATACGCCCTCCTTGACCAGCTGGCCCACGCCGTTCTGGTCGAGGGTCTGGAACGGGTCGGCCTTGATGAGCCCTTTGTCGAGGTAGATGGGCAGGAACTTGCCGATGTCGTCGCGCGAGAAGCCGAGCGTCATCTGCGTGAGGTCGTTCGTTCCGAAGGAGAAGAAGTCCGCTACTTCGGCGATCTGGTTGGCGGTTACGGCGGCACGGGGGATCTCGATCATCGTGCCGACCATGTAGGCGATCTTGTCGTTGCGTTCGGCGAAGACCTCTGCGGCAACGTGCTCGATGATGTCTTTCTGGTAGCGCAGCTCCTTATGGTTGCCCACGAGCGGTACCATGATCTCCACCTTGACCGGAATTCCGCGTTTCTCGACGTTCATCGCAGCCTCGATGATGGCGCGTGCCTGCATCTCGGTGATCTCCGGATAGGTATTGCCCAAGCGGCAACCGCGGTGGCCGAGCATGGGGTTCACTTCATGGAGCGAGTCGACGCGTGCCTTGATCTTTTCGTAGCTGACGTTCATCTCGGCAGCCATTTCGCGCTGGCCCTTTTCGTCCTGCGGCACGAACTCGTGCAAGGGCGGGTCGAGCAGACGGACGGTCACGGGATAGCCGTTCATCACTTCGAAGAGCGCTTCGAAGTCGCCGCGCTGCATGGGCAGCAGTTTGGCGAGGGCTGCGCGACGGCCCGCTTCGTCGTCCGAGAGAATCATCTCGCGCATCGCCTTGATACGGGTGCTCTCGAAGAACATGTGCTCGGTGCGGCAGAGGCCGATGCCTTCGGCACCGAACGAGAAGGCCGTGCTCGCGTCGCCGGGGGTGTCGGCATTGGCACGCACGCGCATCACCGAATACTTCTTGGCCAGGCCGAGCAGTTTGGAGAAGTCGTCGTTCAGCTCGGCGGCCTTGGTGTCTACCTCGCCGAGGTATACTTCGCCCGTGGAGCCGTTGAGGGAGATCCAGTCGCCCTCCTTGATGACGGTGTCGCCTATCTTGATGGTCCGGGCCTTGTAGTCGATGTTGAGTTCGCCGGCACCCGATACGCAGCACTTGCCCATGCCGCGTGCTACCACGGCCGCGTGCGAGGTCATACCGCCGCGTGCGGTCAGGATACCTTCGGCCGCGTTCATGCCGCTCAGGTCCTCGGGCGAGGTTTCGATGCGCACCAGAATCACGTGTTTGCCGTCACGGTTCCATTTGGCGGCCTCCTCTGCGAAGAAGACCACCTGACCGGTCGCTGCGCCGGGCGATGCGGGAAGCCCCTTGGTGAGTACCTTGGCGTTTTTCATCGCCGAGGCGTCGAATACCGGGTGGAGCAGTTCGTCGAGCTTGGCCGGTTCGCAACGGAGAACGGCCGTCTTCTCGTCGATGAGTCCTTCGGCGAGCATGTCCATCGCGATCTTCAGCATGGCGGCGCCGGTGCGCTTGCCGTTGCGGGTCTGGAGCATCCACAGCTTGCCGTCCTGTATGGTGAATTCGAGGTCCTGCATGTCGGTGAAATAGCGCTCCAGGTGCTCCTGTATGTCGAACAGTTCCTTGTAGGCGGCAGGCATCACCTCTTCCAGTGAGGGGTACTTGGCTTTGCGCTCCTCTTCGCTCACACCCTGTGCGGTCGCCCAGCGGCGCGAGCCTTCGAGGGTGATCTGCTGCGGGGTGCGGATGCCGGCTACCACGTCCTCGCCCTGTGCGTTGACCAGGTATTCGCCGTTGAAGATGTTCTCGCCGGTGGCGGCGTCGCGCGTGAAGGCTACGCCCGTGGCCGAGCGGTCGCCCATGTTGCCGAAGACCATCGCCTGTACGTTGACGGCGGTGCCCCATTCGGCCGGTATGTTGTTGAGTTTACGGTAGAGGATGGCGCGTTCGTTCATCCAGCTCTGGAATACGGCCATGATGGCGCCCCAAAGCTGTTCCCACGGATCGGTGGGGAAGTCGGCTCCCGTACGCTCCTTCACGGCCGCCTTGAACTTCACGACCAGTTCGCGCAGGTCGTCGGTGGAGAGCTCCGTGTCGAGTTTGACGCCGCGCTCCTTCTTCATTTCGTCGATGATGACCTCGAACGGATCTTCGTCCTCTTTGCTCTGAGGCTTCATGCCCAGTACCAC
>ERZ777011.3239-NODE-3239-length-10698-cov-2.968054_pt1 | contig 10698 bp, 15 predicted proteins | sample MGYA00374964_ERZ777011 | MGnify/ENA primary metagenome ERZ777011 (study PRJEB29310, sample SAMD00008975) | mouse gut metagenome | study: EMG produced TPA metagenomics assembly of the Metagenome analysis of fecal microbiota from mouse which was promoted...
GCTTATACCAAAGAATTTGCATAAAACATATGCTAATAATATTCTAATTATGTTCGTTATTCCTGATACTTTTGCATTGAATTTTAACTCCTTCATACCTGAAGTAATACTAGAATATTTATATCTTATAGGCAATAATATTGCAAATAAAGTAACCAGTGGTACTAATTTATATGCTATTAATAATGGTTCTGGTTCTTTTAATAATATTGGCAAACAGGTTATTAGAACTATGAATATTATTGTTGGAGCTATAATAGCAAGTATAATTGTTATTTTATTAATTACTTTTCTTAATTTTTTCATTTCTTGTTTGTCATTTTTTCCTATTGTTATTCCTATACTTGTTGTTATTCCTATCCCAAAGCCATAACAAAAGTCATTTGCAAAGTCTTCTATTTGATTTAAAATAACATTAGCTGCATATTCAAATGTGCCTAGTCTTGATAATATAATATTTAAAACTATTTTTCCACCTCTATCAAAGATTCTGTCAACAATTCCATATCTACATAGTTTTATTAACTCTTTTAGAAATTCCTTGTCCACTTTATATGTTACTGTTGTTTTTGATAGAGACATTATCATTATCATATTTATAGTTTCAATAATAACTGTAGCCCACGCTACTCCTGCAACACCATAATCTAATTTTATTGCCTAATACTATATTTAATATAAGTGATAATGTTCTTATATTCATTGTTTCCTTTGACTTTCCAATAGTTCTTTCATGACCTGAAAGAATAGTACCTATTGCAGCTGGTATAGTCCCTATTAATCTTATATATAGATATGTTAAACATATTCTATCGACCTTAAAAATTTGAGGTAAAAAACCACTAAAAATAATTGTTATTAATATACATATAATTTGGAAAATCGTTGCTAAAAACACTGCTGTTCCTGTTGTTATTTTTATTTTTTCAATATTATTTTTCCCAATCTCCCTTGCCATTAGAACATTATTAGAGACTTGTACAGATTTTGTTACTAAATTTAAAAAGTTTATAATTGATGTCATTGCACCAACTGCTGATATTACTGTACTTCCTAAAGATGATATAGCAAATGTGTCTACCATAGATATTAATGTAATTATAATATATTCTACTGCTGATGGGAAAGATAATTCTAATTGTTTTTTCATTAATGAGTCCATTTTTTTCATTGTTTTATTACTCCTTATTCCTTAGTGCTCACGCTAATTAGCCCCTACATTCAAAATGCAATATTTTATTATTAATATAAATTTTTGAATTCTTATTTCACGGACGACCAATGGTCGCCCTTACAAGTTTTCTATTATTTTATATACATTTTTATTTTAATATATGTATCCAATTTTGTAAAATCTACTATACCAAAACAGAGCTTCCCCCCAAGTAAGAAAAGCTCTGTTTTGGTAAAAAGGATCAATTATCCTTTTTCTGTTCGCGTAATTCTTTTTCTAAACGCAAAATTATTTTCCGCGTCTTTCCTTCCATTAACAATTTCATCTCTTTGTGTTTCTTTTTGTCTCTGTAATTCTTTCTTGGCATATCTTACCTCCTGCTTTTATAATATTTTATACGCAACTAATAATGTCACTTGGAACATTATATCGCTAATATTATATCATCTTTTTTGTATTATGTCTATTACATTTTTATTAATATCAGGAAAAATAAATAACGGGTTTTAAGAATTGCTAAGCGATGGTAATCACAAAGCAATTCTAATAATCCGCATAATTATCTAGTATCGAAAGTTATGCTACTGGCATAACTTTTACTATAAAAATAAAAACAGACGTGAGTCTGTTTTTATTTTTATACTAATTGTAATACAACAACTTCTGCTGCATCTCCACGTCTTTTTCCTAGTTTTACTATTCTTGTATATCCGCCTACTCTGTCTGTATATTTTGGAGCTATTTCATTAAATAATTTAGATGTTAAATCAACATTTTTACCTTCTGAGTCTTTTACTTTATTTATTTTCTTCATCATTTTTCTTCTAGCATTTAATCTTGAAGGCATATCTTTTTGTCTTGATTCTGTAACTTCTTCTCTAACAACTCTTAAATATTCTTTACCATTTTTGCTAGTTACTTTTTCAGTTACTTTATTTCCTTTTTCATCTAATTTAGCACGACTTACTTTAACATCTACCATTTCAAAGTTATCTTTTTCTTTTATAGCTAATGATATTAATGAGTCTGCAATAGATTTTATTTCTTTTGCTCTAGCTTCAGTTGTTTCAATTTTCTCATGCCAAATTAAATCTGTAGTTAGAGTTCTTAAAATCGATAATCTTTGGTCGGTTGTTCTTCCTAATTTTCTATTAATAGCCACTGTTTTCACCCTTTCTTTTTAGTAATTTTTTATTGTTTTCAGTTGCCTTTGGCAACTATTTTACTCATCGTCTTTAGCAAAGCCTAATCCTAGAGATATTAACTTATGTGTTACTTCGTCTAGTGATTTCTTTCCTAAATTTCTTACTTTCATCATATCAGCTTCTGTTTTGTTAGTTAAGTCTTGAACTGTTGAAATTCCTGCTCTTTTTAAACAATTAAATGATCTTACTGATAATTCTAAATCTTCTATAGACATTTCTAATACTTTTGCTGTCTTTGATTCTTCCTTTTCTACCATTATCTGAGTATTTCTAGCTGTTTCTGATAAATCTATAAATAATTCAAGATGTCCAACTATTACTTTCGCAGCTAAACTTAATGCTTCATAAGCCTTTAAGCTTCCGTCTGTCCAAACTTCAATGATTAATTTATCAAAATCAACCATTTGACCTACTCTAGTATTTTCTACTGAGTAATTTACTTTTTTTACTGGTGTAAAAATTGAATCTATCGGTAATACAGATATATCTTGATTTGGTTTCTTATTTTTAATAGCTGTGTTATAACCTCTTCCTTTTTCAACAGTCATTTCTATTGAAAGATGTCCACCCTCAGCTACTGTAGCAATATGTAAATCTGGATTTAGTATCTCTATAGTGCCATCTGTTTCAATATCTCCTGCTGTTACTTCTCCTTCACCTTTAAAGTCTATTTTAACAATCTTATCTTCATTATCATAAGATTTGAATCTAACACTTTTTAAATTTACTATTAATTCTGAAACGTCTTCTACTACATCTGGTATTGTAGAGAATTCATGAACTACACCATCAACTTTTATACTAGTAATTGCACATCCTGGAAGTGAAGAAAGTAAAATTCTTCTTAAAGAATTTCCTATAGTTACTCCATATCCTCTTTCTAATGGCTCACAGATAAATTTAGCATAGTTATTACTTTCGTCTACATCTATACACTCAATATTTGGCTTTTCAAATTCTATCATTTTTACCTCCACTTTATATTATTTTTGAGGCTCTTTCTTTAGCCTAAATTCTATTTAGAATATAACTCAACGATGAAATGTTCTTCAACTTGTAAGTCTACATCTTCTCTAGCAGGTTTTCTTATAACTTTTCCGCTTAGATTTTTTTCATCCTTTTCAAGCCATGCTGGAACATTTCTTGAAGCATTTACTTCTACATTTTCTTTTATAATTGCTGCATCTTTTTTATTTTCTCTAACTTTTATTAAATCTCCAGGTTTAACTAAATAAGATGCAATATCAACTTTTTGACCATTAACTTCAAATAATCCATGGTTAACTAATTGTCTTGCTTGTGGTCTAGAAGAACCATATCCTAATCTATATACAACATTATCTAATCTGCTTTCAAGAATTTTAAGTAATTCTTCACCTGTAATTCCTTTTTCTCTTGTAGCCATTTCAAAATATTTTCTAAACTGATTTTCTCTAACTCCATAAAATGCTTTAGTTTTTTGTTTTTCTCTTAATTGAATACCATATTCAGAAAGTTTAGCTTTCTTTGTAGCATGTTCTCCAGGAGCATAATTTCTTCTTGAAATACTACATTTATCAGAATAACATCTTGCACCTTTTAAGAACAATTTTTGACCTTGTCTACGGCAAATACGGCATTGTTCATCTTTAAATCTTGACATGTAACAATTACACCTCTTTCTATATTTTTAATATTAATTAAACTCTTCTTCTTTTTGGTGGTCTACAACCATTGTGTGGTATTGGCGTTACGTCTTTGATAGCACTAATTTCTAGACCTGCTGTTTGAAGAGATCTTATTGCTGCTTCACGACCTGCTCCAGGACCTTTAACAAATACTTCAACAGTTTTTAATCCATGTTCCATTCCTGCTTTTGCTGCTGTTTCAGCTGCTTCTCCAGCTGCAAATGGTGTACTCTTTCTTGATCCTTTAAATCCTAATCCACCTGCACTTGCCCAAGATATAACATTTCCTTGAGCATCAGTTATTGTAACAATGGTATTATTAAAGCTTGAATGTATATGTGCAGCACCTTTATCAATGTTTTTTCTATTTCTCTTTGATGTTCTTTTTGTTGTTTGAGTTTTAGCCATTTTAACTTACTCCCTCCTATTATTTCGTTTTGCTTTTTATAATTGCTTTTTTAGGACCCTTTCTTGTACGTGCATTAGTTTTTGTTTTTTGTCCTCTTACTGGTAATCCTTTTCTATGTCTTATTCCTCTATAACATCCTATTTCTTTAAGTCTTTTAATGTTTAAAGCTATTTCACGTCTTAAATCACCTTCAACTTTATATTGTTCATCGACAATTTTTCTAATGCTATTTACTTCTGCATCTGTTAAGTCTTTAATTCTAGTATCAGGATTAATTCCAGTTTCTGTTAAGATTTTTTGAGAACTTGTTAAACCTATACCATAAATATAAGTAAGTCCTATTTCAACTCTTTTTTCTTTAGGTAAATCTACACCTGCTATACGAGCCATATATTTTAGCACCTCCAATTTATTATCATTTGATAGAATTAATATTTTCTATCAAAAATATTAGAAAAATTTTTTTATTTAAATTTTTTCTTATGTTTTTCTAACAAAAAGTTTATGACATTTTTGTTAGAATATCTTTTATCTACAAAATAATTTGAAATGTATCTAAATTTACTTGATATAATAGTACTATGTCCTTTATGATTTTATCCTTGATAAATTTGCTTATTTTATCCACATAGTTATCCACATTTGGTTTTGTTCATAAATCAGATAGTTATTATTTTGTCAATAAAAATGTATATAAACACAAATTTGATATAAGACTTTATCTTTCAAAAGTCTGTCAGCCGCTACCAATTTGTGTTGATATCTAAATTAATTTAATTATTGTTATTATCCTTGTCTTTGTTTATGTTTTGGATTTTCACAAATGACTCTAATAACACCTTTTCTTTTAATAACTTTACATTTTTCGCACATTGGCTTTACTGATGGTCTTACTTTCATTGTTCTTTCCCTCCCTGCATTATATATTTATTGTTACATCTTATTTTGCACGCCATGTAATTCTTCCTCTTGATAAATCATATGGCGAAAGTTCAACTCTAACTTTATCTCCTGGTAATATTTTGATATAATTCTGCCTTAGTTTTCCTGAAATATGTGCTAAAACTTGATGTCCATTTTCTAACTCAACTTTAAAAGTAGTACTTGGCAAAGTTTCAACAACAGTTCCTTCAACCTCAATAATATCTTCTTTAGCCAATTGATTTCTCCCCTTTCAATTATGTAACATTTAAATATTGTAATTAACTGTAATATTATATAGTATTTTTAATACAATGTCAACACTTTTGGCTCTTTTTCTGTAATTAAAATTGTATTTTCATAATGAGCTGCTTTTGTTCCATCTTGAGAAGCTATTGTCCATCCATCATCTAATTCCCAAACATCAGGTTTTCCAGCTATTACCATTGGTTCAATAGCAAGTGTCATACCTGCTTCAATTCTTGGTCCTTTACCTGGTTTACCATAATTAGGGATTCCTGGATCCTCATGCATTTGTCTTCCTATACCATGTCCTTGAAACTCTTTTACTACGCTAAATCCATTTTTTTCGACATATTGTTGTATTGCATAAGAAATATCACCAATTCTATACCCTATTTTAGCAAATTTAATTCCTTCAAAAAATGCCTGTTTTGTAACCTCTACTAACTTTCTGTCTGCTTCAGAGGCTTTTCCCACAATATGAGTTCTTGCAGCATCTCCATTATATCCATCTTTACAGGTAACAAAATCAATACTTACAACATCTCCATCTTTTAACACAACATTTCTAGACGGAATTCCATGGATTACTTCATCATTTACTGATGCACATATTGTTGCTGGAAAGTTCTTTACTCCCTTTTCCTCACTTGGATAGCCTTTTTGTGCAGGAATTCCTCCATTTTTCCTTATAATACTCTCTGCTAATTTATCTAATTCTAATGTTGTTATTCCTGGTCTTATTGCTTCTTCTAATGCTTTGTGAACTAATGCTGTAATTCTACATGCTTCTTTCATTAATTCAATTTCTCTTTTTGACTTTATCTCTATCATCTTATTTCTTGTCCTTTTTATATCTATAATATTAAATATCATTTATGGATTATAATACATATCCGTTTTTATTTTGTATTTAGAATTTCAACAATATGTTTTGCAGCCTCATTTGCCATTCTATTCTTTGATATCGTAATTTCTTCATTTTGTACGATTCCTTTTTCTTCATAGTATTTTAAAACAGGGGCTGTTTGTGTATCATAAATTTCTAATCTATTATTTATAGCTTCTTCACTCTTATCATCTTCTCTTTGAGTTAATTCAGTTCCACATTTATCACAAATGCCTTCTACTTTTGGTTTATTAATTTTGATGTTAAATGTGGCTTTACAATTTGGGCATACTCTTCTTGTAATCATTCTATCTATTATTTCTTCTCTAGGTGAAATTAGGTTTATAACCATATCAATTTTTTTGTCTCTTTGTTTTAGCATTTCATCTAGTTGTTTTGCTTGTTCTGTTGTTCTAGGAAATCCATCTAATATTACACCAGCTTTTGCTTCATCTGAATCTAATGCTTCTGCAACCATTGGAACAGTTATCTCATCTGGTACTAATTGTCCTTGTGAAATATATTTATCGGCTTCAATTCCAAGTCTTGTTTTTTCTTTTATATTTTTTCTAAATATATCTCCTGTTGATAGTTGCATTATTCCTAATTCATCACACAATATTCCAGATACAGTACCTTTTCCTGTACCTTGTGCTCCCATTATAACTAATAACATCTTTTTACCTCCATATATATTAATTTAAGGCGGAATTGCAACACTCATCCGCCTATAATATTCTTAGTTAAAATAAACTTTTTTTCAGTTTGAATTAATCTAAAAAGCCTTTATAATGTCTCATAACCAATTGAGACTCTAATTGTTGTACAACTTCTAGTGCAACACCTACTACGATAAGGATAGAAGTTCCTCCAAAAGAAACATCTAAATTTGTAAATCTTAATAACATCGGTAGAATTGCTATAATTGATAAGAACAATCCACCAAACCATGTTATTTTTGATATTATAGAAGATAAATAGTCTGATGTAGGCTTTCCAGCTCTTATACCAGGTATAAATCCTCCGTTTTTCTTAATATTACTTGCTACTTCTGCTGGATTAAAGGTTGCATATGTATAAAAGAAAGTAAATCCAACTATTAATAGTAAATAAACTAATGCATTTGCTATTGAATATCCTATTGGCACACTTGATGATGATGTTGCTAATGAAAATTTATAAATAGTAGCCCAAAATCCTGTTTCTGCTGAAATATTTTGATTAAACATAGATATAATCATAGCAGGAAATGTCATAAATGATGAAGCAAATATTATTGGCATAACTCCTGCCATTACAAGTTTTAATGGTATATGAGTATTTTGTCCACCATACATTTTTCTTCCAACAACTTTTTTTGCATATTGAACAGGTACTCTTCTTTCAGCTTCTTGCACAAATACAACACCTGCTACTAATATAATTGCTCCTATTATAATTCCTAATGCTGTAATTAATCCTGTTGTAGAAAATCCTGTCTGTGTAAATATTAAATTATATAAAGTAACTGCTACACTTGGAAGACTAGATATAATACCTACAAAGATTATTACTGAAATTCCATTTCCAATTCCTTTGCTTGTTATTTCGTCTCCCAACCACATAAGCAAAGATGTACCTGTAATCAATGATAATACTACTGTTGCTCCTGTAAGAAATGTATCGTCTACGAATATTCCATAATTTCTAGAAGATAAATATATTCCTAATCCTTCAACTAAAGCAAGTACAACTGTTAATAGTTTTGTATATTTATTTAATTTTTGTCTACCTAGTTCTCCACCTTCTTTTGTCATTCTTTCCCAAGATGGAATAACCATTGCTAATAACTGAATTACAATAGATGCTGTTATGTATGGGCTTATACTCATTGCAAACATTGTAAATCTTGATAAAGCCCCTCCTGAAATTATATTTATTAAACTCCCAAATCCAGATGCTGATGAACTCATTGCATCTGCAAGTGCAATACTATTAACTCCTGGAACTGTTAAATAGCATCCTAATCTAAAAATTACTATAAGTAGTAATGTGTATAATAATCTTTTTCTAACCTCTGGGGTTTTAATTGCATTTTTTATTGTTTGGAACAATTAAATCACCTCTATCTTTCCACCTGCAGCTACAATTTTTTCTCCAGCAGATTTTGTAAATCTATTGGCTTTAACAGTTAGTTTTTTATCTAGTGAACCTGTTCCAAGTACAACTATTCCATCTCTAACTTTTCCAATTATTCCATCTGCTAATAGTGTATCTGCATTTACTTCTTCTACTGTTGATTTATTTAACATAGTTAAAGTTACTTCTGTATATTCTTTAGCATGTATATTTTTGAATCCTCTTTTTGGTAATCTTCTATATAATGGAGTTTGACCACCTTCAAAGCCACGTCTAACTCCTCCACCTGATCTTGCTTTTTGTCCTTTATGTCCTTTTCCTGAAGTTTTTCCAAGTCCTGAACCCATACCACGACCAACTCTTCTTCTCTTAACTTTAGCTGTTGCTGATTTTAATTCGTCTAATTGCATTTCTTTCTTCCCTCCTTACTTATTTTGTATTATTTTAATAAATTATTTAGTATCTATAAAGTATGTTTTATAATATTTCTTCAACCTTTTTTCCCGAGTGAAATTTTCTCCGAAAATTTCCCACGCTTTTGCTTGAATAAACATTATAAAATTTTGAAAACTAGTTTTCAAATTTTATAATATTTCTTCAACCTTTTTTCCCCTCTTAGCTGCTACTTGTTCTATTGTACTCATGCTTAAAAGAGCTTGTATTGTAGCTGATACAACATTTCTAGGATTTGTTGTTCCTATTATTTTTGTTCTTATGTCTTTGTAGCCTGCTAGTTCTAGTACTGGTCTAACACTACCACCTGCTATAAGTCCTGTACCAACAGCTGCTGGTTTTAATACAACTTTAGCACTTCCAAATCTTCCTACAAATTCGTGAGGTATTGTTGTTCCTACAACTGGAACTGTTACTAGGTTTTTCTTAGCGTCTTGAATGGCTTTTTTTATTGCATCAGGAACTTCTGATGATTTACCATTTCCAACACCTATATGTCCATTTTCGTCTCCAACAACAACAACAGCACTAAATCTAAATGTTCTACCACCTTTAACAACTTTTGCAACTCTGCTGATAGATACAACTTTTTCTTTTAATTCAACTGGATTTTGATTTTCCTCCATTTTAGGTTTTTCCTCCTTTTTTATAGTAATTTCTTTATTTTCCGTTTATATTGGTTATTAGAATTCCAATCCTCCACTTCTCGCAGATTCTGCTAATTCTTTTACTACACCATGATAGATATATCCGCCCTCTATCATATACAACATTTTTTATATTTTTTTCTATTGCTCTTTTGGCTATAAGTGCTCCAACTTCTTTTGCTGCTTCAATATTGCTATGTTTTTCTTTAATTTCTTTATCTAATGTAGAAGCAGAGACTAAAGTAATACCTTTTGTATCATCAACTATTTGAGCATATATATTTGTATTACTTCTATATACACAAAGTCTTGGACATTCAGATGTTCCACTTATTTTAGTACGAACACGTATATGTCTTCTTGTTCTTTCCATTTTTCTGTTAGTCTTAGAAATCATTTTTTCTTTTCACTCCTCTCTAAATATTCTTAATCTTCTAATGTTTTTTTATTTCTTACCAGTTTTTCCTTCTTTTCTACGTATAACCTCATCAGCATATTTAATACCTTTACCTTTATAAACTTCTGGTAATCTCTTTGTTCTAATAACAGCTGCTGTCTGACCTACAAGTTCTTTATCAATTCCTCTTACTATTATTTGGTTTGCGTTTGGAACATCAAAAGTTATTCCTGCTGGTGCTTCAAATATTACTGGATGTGAATATCCTAAAGTTAAGTTAAGGTTATTTCCTTGTTTTGCAACCCTGTAACCAACTCCATTTATTTCTAGTTCTTTTTTAAATTCATCTTTTACACCTATTATCATATTATTAATTAATGTTCTTGTTAAACCATGTAAACTTCTTGATAATGCTTCATCATTTGGTCTTGTAACAGTTATTGTATTTCCTTCTATTACTACATTTACTATTGGATTAATTTCTCTTTCAAGTGTTCCCTTTGGACCTTTTACAGAGATTTTATTTCCATCAAGTTTAACTTCTACTCCCTCTGGAATTGTAATAGGCTTTTTTC